>JACCDX011719675.1_pt1 | contig 24527 bp, 23 predicted proteins | sample 7449681 | NCBI WGS metagenome assembly JACCDX01 (sample SAMN15323450, study PRJNA562643) | freshwater metagenome | isolation source: river surface water | place: USA:Blue River Watershed | collected 2017-08-18
CATGCGAGGCGCCTTGACTTGCATGCGGCCCCTATATACATTGGTTCCTGCCTCTGAGCATTTAGACGGTCTGAGACAACCGCGGTTTACACATCGGGGTGTACCAAAATGTTCATGCGGGAGTATATATACAAATACCCGACTAAAATTTTACGCGCCCATTTTCTCTGATTTGTTGCTTTTCCTTGATGAGCCGCTTGACCCTGGACTTGTCAATCTCGGCAACAGTCTTTGGCGTCGTTGCGTCGACGCGCTTTGACGGCCGGCACAGGGGGTACTTGTCGCCGCCCCCGGGCAAAGCGCGGCTCCTACCGCACGGCGCGTATTTGGCAGAACCGTCGGAAGATTTCTCCGGTCGCGAGATATCGACCCATTTTTCGGCAAACCATTTGGTCAATCTGTTGACTTTATCATATTTGATTGTTGCAGCATACAAGCCGCCCCGCTTCTTGTATTCCTTGACGATCCACGCAGATTTGTATGCGCTGGTGGGTGCGAGGAATTTTTGATCTGCTTCGAGTTTGACTTGCTTGTACAGCGCTGCATCAAGTGGCTCTGGCATTGTTTTTACAGTCTTGGTAGAAGTTTTTCTCGAGGTGTGTGCAATGAGACTCAAAAAGATCTAGAAAACTCACTCTTTGAGCGCGTGAAACAATACGCCACGGAGGCGCGATTTCACATGGCAAATGACGTCGTCCCCCCACTTTGCACAGCGAACATTGATCCACGCGCTTCCGACGAGTGCAAGCACCGCGCGGCATGCGACATCTGACAACATATCATCTTTGTCTTCACGAGACACTTCTTGCCACGCGCCCTCCAACCCGAGCTTCACACAAAATCCCTCGATCGCGGAATCATTGAGACGTGGACACATGCGTATGTGTTCCGTCCCGAGCGTTATGAAAAATCCGCGGTCCAATGCTGGATACCAGCTCATATAGGAGTGCTTGATGATTGGGATGGGACAAGCCTTTAGCCCGATGTGGCATCTTGTGGGTTTCGTGGGAAACTCCTCCACCACATGCGCGATGCCATTGTCCAAAGAGAACAACACCTTGAACGCGGCCGTACGCCGGTAGCGTACAAGACTTGGACAACTCGAGACGCGCGCACACAGATTCTTAGAGCACACCATTACGACGGCGCAAGTCTTCAGGTCCGCGCATGCCATGATCGCAAAGAGCAGCTCGTCGGGTAGCATCTCCAGCGGTCCCAGTGTCTTTTTCTGCCGCTGCGCTCGTTGAGTCGAAAGTTGTTCCGGGCGCTCGGCGCGGCGACCGAGCTCGGTTGTGACTTGCATTGCAGTCGCAGTGAGCTGCTCTGCAGTGAGGTGCTCCAGGTAGATCTGATGTCAAATCAAATCAAGGTTTGTGATTTTGTTTGCGGGTTCGACGCGGCCACAAGGGGGTATTTGTGGCGGTGGCGAGGACGGGTCTATGTACTTGTGTACGACAACTTGTCAAAGTGTCGTCGTACAAAAGTAATGCGGTGCTCCATCATTGTCCATACCAAGTTTCAGTATGCGACTAAGCTTTGCAGGGGGCATTCCCTCCGCAGCGGCCGCTTTTGCAATGGTGGTCCATTGGTTGATGATCTCGTGGGTCGTCTTGTCTTTTTTGAAAACCGGCTTGCTAGTAGCGGAGGTCCTGCGCAAAACTTGCGGCGATTGGCTCTTGATCTGAATTCCGTAAAAGCCTTGAGCACTTTCTTTTCCGATATGGATCATGCTTTGAACCGCATGTGGTGAATTCTTCAAAAACTCCATGACTTCTTTGCGATCACGCTGCAAGTCACGTGTTGACTTACCCATGCGCGCACGCCACTTTCGGAACTCTTCGACAAGATCCCATATGATTGCCTTGCCTTCCGGCACAAACTTGCATTCTTGAAAGAGAAACAACTCGACATCGCTCGGGACTGCAGACATGTTGTACTGGACAGACCTGAGCGCGACGCCGCGGTATCCGTTCACAACACGTTCTTCATTTTGTACAGTCAGGCGCACCTCGCGAAATCGGGTCTTCAAATAATCGAGGAGTGCAAAGTACGCTTCTTTTTCAGCCTTACCGCACCAAATGCGGTATGCACCTGTGATGGCCGTCGTAGCGACTTCAGCCGAGTTATTGACTTCGCAGCGCTCGCTGACGAAGCGGTCGAATGTTTCAGCATATTGTTGCGCGACTGTTGTGGTGAACGCTGAGCATGTCGATCCCAATGCAATATCATCTGTTTGAATGGCTACTTCGCACACACCGGGTTTATCTCCGGATATGCCCTCGACACCAAGAGAATGAAGCGACGCCTGCAATCTTTGTTGGAGTTCTGTTTCGTTGCTACCAAGCGTCGTGGTCAGATTATGTGTTGACAAAACATGAGACATGACGAGACACGCGGTGTCTATGGAGCATTTGAAATTCTCTCCACCCATTGAGAATGGACGGAGGGTGTGAAAAATGTATTTTTCGATTGTGATACAATTAGCCTCCAGTGGCAACTCAAAGTGACGAACAAGTCTTCCAAAGCGGTGGGTTTGGCGATAGGGTTTGATGCGTTGGCAGCAATCGCCAGTGACACCAATTTTGAGGTGAAACGGCTCGCCGTGGCGAGAGTCAGTTTGCCATACGTAGGCGACTTTGCTGTTCAAAGTGTCTTTCATGAGGTCACGTTCTGCTGCAATGTCAATCACCTCTTGTGTTTTTTTGTCGAGAAGCACTTTTTGTTCGGCAATTCGGGTCTGTTGTTGGTCAAGAAGCATTTTCTGTTCAGCGACTTGTTTGCGCATGTGCTCATTGATGACTTCCTCCATGTCAATGTAATAGTTTCGCACCTCTTCGCCTTTGCTGGTTCCAGCCAACATGCATAGATGTTTGAATCCACGTGTAGTCAGCATGATTTTCTCCTTGTTGTGTCCACCGCGACCTGCATCATCACTCCTAACACACTTTGCGATTGAATACTGAGCTGTGTCAATTTTGTTTATGATGTCGCGCTTGGCGTGATGTTTGTACTCGTATCCGATCCACTCGCACACGTCATCCAAATCCACTACTAGGTCGCCTGGTTTTGCTGTCAAATACATGTGAAAATGATCAATGAATATCTGATACGCTGCTGACGGTAAGGCATTACGGAGCGTTGTTACGATATTGGATTGGTTGTTGTCCATGATGAAGTACTGGTGTGCAAACGCTTTATATTGTGAGAGTGAGTCCGACATATTTCATCTTTGCTAAACAAATCAGTAAGCAAAGACCGTTTCAAGTCATGTATCGGCATATATTGATCACCAAACCATCTAAGCAAAGACATTCATTTCAAACTCAATACTTTCTCACGCTGATCCGCGGCCCCTTGCGCCCGCCTTTGAACGAATTGAGCTCACACAACTGACCGTCCTCCTCCTCTTCTTCCGACACCTCTGGCTCCTCGTCTTGCAGGTCCCAAAACTTCTTGGCGCCCATGCGGAACGGAGGGTGCGACTCGGCCTTGTACCAAAACACTTGGTCCTCGATCTTGTTGCTGCGCGCGGCATTGTTGATCACCAGACACTCGAAATCGTTGGTGGTGGCGTCCAACACGTTGCAAAACGTCTCAAAAGTTGGGAAACAGCCCGCGTAATTCTCGTAAATGCGTCGGCGGTTGTTGATATTGGTCTCGCGCAAAATAAACACATAGTCGATGTTCGTCCTTAGATTTGGTGGGATTCCCAAGGGGTACTGCATTGTAAGCAAAAAAAGTATCTTAAAATGACGTCCGTTGAGGAACACCGACCGTATGTTGGGATCTTTGGTCCAAGACGTGTCATAAAGACAATCGTCCAAGATCAAAAACGTGCGCGGATCGATCTGCGACTCTGCCTGGGTCTTGGCTTCTTCCTTGCGAATCTTCTTCGTGATAATCTTTTGACGCTTGATCACGTTGTGAATGATATCCGCGGAACACTCGTCGTGAATAAACACGGACGGCACCATGTAGCTATAGAATTGGTTGGCCGACTCTGTCGCTGAAATCACCGTGCCCACAGGAATATCTTTGTGGTAATACAAAATATCGCGGCACAGCCAGCTCTTGCCGGTGTTGCGCTTGCCTAGTAGCACGATGACTTTGTCGTCCGTGATCTCTTTCATATCGAATTTTTTCAACTTGATCTTCATTGGATCTCTCTAGAGGTTAGTATCGCATAACAGACCAAGACAAAAAACACGGACGCGTGCACCGCACAAAAATATACTACAAAAAAGAAAAGAGCTCGAAGAATGCAAGTGTTTCAAGATGACATTGTCATTTACTTTGCGGCCCTGATTGCGTGCTTGATTTTGATTTACGATGACCTTGTCATGCTGCACGCCCACCCAACACTGACGTTGCTGCTTGCCAGCATGACCGTAGGCTTCTCTGCAACGAGCGCACTGGGCAACCCCAACATGACTGGCGTGCTGATGTTGAGTCTCATCCTCATGTACATGGTGCTCTCCCGGTGGCTCCGATTCCGGCATGCTGGCATCGTCGAGGCCAAACACAGGCGTCCGAACACATCGAGCATGTAGATTCGTTGGCGCGGAACTCGAGGCCAAACTCGCGAGCCACCCGCCTTTGAACCACGCATGCAAAATATCTTTGAATGGCCAAAATATCTGCTACAACCCGAGATATCTGCTACAACTGTACGACAAAAAGACATGTACAGCCACATTCTCAAACCCTGGTCTCTCGGGGTATAAAGGTCCCACCGCAGTGCAATCCTTCCGCATTCACTGGTGACGACGCCGTCGCGCTCTCGCACAGGGCATTTGTAGTTTTATAGTCGTCCTCGTCCTTGCGCGCATCAAGATGTCTAGCATCACCCCTCGGCCGAATCCATCCGCATCAGACCTGTACCAATTTTTTGCAGCCGAGGACAATGCCACGGCGCAGTCGATTGCCTCCCTTGTCGCCATCATCGCGCGACTGTGCGATGAGATCAAGACGCTGAAGGAGGCTGCCGCTGCGAACAAGCCGCTGCACAAGGCCCGCAAGATGGCGCGCGTGCTTCACGAGGGTTCGCCAGCCAGTGCGCGTAACAACAACGAGGAAAGCTACGAGTGACGAGTGACTTGCTTTTGGTTCATTTGTATTGGTGGTTGTATACACACCCGCCCACATACACACACTGAACTGCGTGCACAGCTTGCGACACGGTTCGAGTCAACAGTGAAGTTCACGCTGTAATCAAAAATCTGGCCCGGTCTTGATCATGTTGGTCATCATAGCGTTTGCGTCCGTCTCGGAACGTGCCGAGACGATCACCCAGCTCCCGATGAATGCCACGGCAAACACTTTGAGCAGCGTGACGAAAGACAGCTTCTCGTAACTTGCGCGCCCGCCAGTAGTAGCACTACCGCGTCGGCTCCGCGCAATCGCGGGCGTGAAGATCACCACGATGATGCACATCAACACAGCAAGAATTCCGCTCGTGACGAGCACGTCTTGTGTCGTCATACTTTGCAGTCGAGGTTGATTGATTAATACTTAATCAATTTAATAAAAATGCATGGATTGAATCGCGCTGGCGCGAGTGCCCGCACGAACGATCACTTGAAAAAGGTGTTGCGACGTGGCGGCGCCGCGCGGCGGGTCGGTAGATACCGCGCGTACGCTGACAGCGTTGCAGACTTGCCGCTGGCCACGCGCCGCGGCGAGGGCGACAGAGGCACATGCGCAGATACGATCCGAGTTGTATTCGCAGGAATATCTTGAGTATCTAAAGTATCTCGCGGACTTACCACCGGAAGCTCATGCTCCTCCTCCACCTCTTGTTTTTGTTGCTTTAGAGGCACAAATGTATCCAATAGCTGGTCACGCGCCTGCTCCCACGAGGCACGAGACGATATGCTATCCGCCCTTTCTAGGGCCAAACTACTACTACCATGACCGTCCCCGCCATCATCAGCACCTTCTTCTGCCTCCGTTTCGTGTTCCGATTCTTCGGCCACTGCCCCTTCTTCAAGCACAAGTTCCGAATCAAGATCCGACTCTCCGCCGCCACCGCTGCTAATGCTACTACTACCACCCTTGAGAAGCGGTGCCACCTTTGCAATGGCAACTTGCTCGGCAAGCACCAGCTCATCTGTGAACTGGCGCACCACGTGTTCGATCGCCTTGACAACCATAGCTTCATACTCTTCGACCGCTTGCACAACCAAGTGCTTTTGGAAGCTCATATTGAAGAATAGATAGGGCTTGTACCACACGGCGCGAGCCGTTTCCAGCGCGCACTCTCGCACAAAATGCACCAGAATGGACGGGTCCTCGCGCAAATTGGACAGTTTTTTGCGATGAAATGCGTGCGCCGTCGCTTGGAGCGCTGCATATAAATGATGAGTGGTCCGCTTGCGCCGCACGTGTTGATCGATGTATTGTTCTATCAGATCGTCAGAAAAATCGCGAATCGACTTGAGGGACAGCTGGAATTCCTGAAGCCATCGAGTTTTTGGAATCGCCTTGTCCGATGAAGTGCGCGTCCACAACTGTTGTAGGATCGCGCGCACCACCTCCTTGCACTTGATCACCAAGTCATGAACAAGCTCTAGGCGCCTTGACTCGCCCACTGCCGCCATGTGAATTAATTTCATTGATATGCGAAATTTGGCGCTCACGAATCAACGCGAACCACGTACGGATTGTCGTCCAGCATCTCCAACACCTCGTCCGCATTGTTTCGATCCGCCAAGCGCTGATTGTCGTACGCATTGCGCTCCTTTGTCAGCACCACCGTTTTGTTGGCGTCGGGAACGACATTCACAACGCGGTCCAGGCCGCTCAAGATTCTGCTGACCGCCTCTTCGTCTTGTTCGAATCGCCGCGTGTCGAATTCTCTCACCCCGGCCTTGCCCGTGGCGACTTTGGCACCCTGTGCTGTAGGCACACGCGCGTGCAACAACTGTTCTTTGAGCTCATCAATCGTAGCATTGTACATGTCGGCATACGAAACCGGCTTGAAATCCGAAGCGGACCCTGCTGCCGCACCGACGTACTCGCTCTCCGCCGTGATGAATTCCTTCTGAGTCGCGCGCGCATCAACGTCCAATACCCTATACGCATCAGACGAGACCATGTGCGGGTTTCCAGCATAATCTGATTGCGACGTGACGACCTCCTTTTGCGTGTCTGGCACAAAGCTTTCGCTGATCACGTACCCGCCGGCTGCAGCGCTGCCTGGGTGCACGTTGCCGATGTCGTGTTCCATGTCGAGCGTTGTTTCTTTGGTGGTTGTTCGCGCAGCGTCGTTGGGATCGCGCGCAGAAGGGACATGCTTGGCGGTGCCCAAGTTCCGCTGATGCTCGACCGGCTCCGTCGTCTGGCGCACCGTGGGTTTCGCGACGCGGTCGGTGTCCCGGCTCTGCACCGCGCCGCGCAGCGACTTGATATTGAGGTAGTCGGCATCGTGCAGTAAAGTCTCTTTGAGCGTGGTGCGTGTGGTATCATTCGGATCAAATGTAGGCAGCGCGCGGTGGCCTTTGAAGTTGAGCGTGTCGGCGTCGTGGATCGCGGTCTCTTTGAGCGTGGTGCGAAGCACGTCGTTGGGGTCTCTGACGGTAAGCTTGGCTGGAATCGTCGCCTGCAGTTGTCCACGTTCGCGCGGCGCTTCCACCAAGTACTCTTTCTTCGATAGGCGCACCAAATCTTCAAACGGCGCCGTGATGGCTTTGACGATCGCGGCCAAATTGGTTTGATGCGATCGAACCGTCGTGACGTCGCGCTCGTTTGCATACACCATGATGCTCCCTTTGCCATAGTCGTCTTTGGTTCCGGAGCCGAGTTGCTGGAGGTTTGGCGCAGTGACGTACGGCGCACGAAGCTCCATCTTACTGGACACCTTGTGTTCCGGGCGCTGCGCGTCTCCCGTGTTGACATATGGAATGCCGGCATAGGAAGTCTGAGAGTCTTGCTTGGGCGTATACTTGACTTCGACGACGGGTCGCTGCTTGTCTTTGAGAAAACTACCCGTCGTCTTGAAATATCTGTCGGGTGTATTTTCAAAGTAGGTTGCCGCCTTGTGCTTTGCGACCGAAGGCACCACACCGCGCGCCGTGCCCTTTTGGCCCGCCACGATGCGCTGCGTGTATGTCACCTTGGGCTTGTTGCTCGTGCGGAGGGCATCCGTGTCCCTGGGCCTGGCGTATTCTTGCGCATCAAGCTGCTGGTACCCGCCGGTCGGCGCCGAGCCGTATCCGCGGTTCAATCCTGGCCCGACGCGAACTTGTTCAAATGGTAGCACATTGGTCTTTTTCTGTGACGCTTCATAGCGCTGCTGAAATGCATCCGTGTTTGTTTGTGATCCCGAAATATTGGTAAGATCTTTGGTGGGCGAGAAGAGCGAAGTGATCTCGCGTTTAGGCTTGTGAAAGGGATCCACGCCCGTAAACGACTCTAGCAAAGTTGCGTTGCCGCGAGCGCTATCGCTGTACTCTTGCTTTGATGCTCCCTTGAAAAATGGTTGCATGTTGTTGTGCGTAAACTCTGCCACTGGGATCCGCGTGCCCGTCAGCGCACTTTGCACATACAAGCCGGGCTCGCGCGGAACGACTTTAATCTCGCGAGTTTGTTGTTGACTTGCGCGCTGTGCGGCTGTCTTGTCTGCAAGCTGTTGTTCTATTTTTTTTGTCGTTTGCAAGTGCGTGCTGTCATATACATTCTTGGCAGAAGGTATTTCGTTTACATTGAGTTGCTTGACCGGATTGGTCTTGGTGGCATTCTGTTGATTCAAAATGTAACCCAAACCAAGCAGCGAAATCCCCACGTACAGCTCTATCATGACTTGTCTGTATACCCTTGTATATTATCATAAAGTATTTTTATTGTCACTATTTGGCCTTGGCAGCAGCCTTCTTCTTGGCCGGGGCCGCAGGCGGCGACACCGTGGCCGTGGTAGGCTTTTCGATGTCATCCTCATCGTCATCGTCCATCACCACAGGTGCGGGGTCGGATGCGTTGTTGTCCATCGTCGCCGCGTTTGCATCAGCATTCTTTGAAAAGTCCATGCTGGCCGCGTCGTCGTCGGTGTCGCACAGCGTGTCTTCGTCCTCCATGTCTTGAAAGGCGAACCCCTCGAGCGCATTCGAATTCGGCGTGACCTTGAGCTGCTCGACCTTCCAAGTACAGCCAAACTTGCCGCCCACCAGCCAAACACCGGCGCAGCGCACGATGCCCGTCACCTTGGCGCCCTTGACCTTGCTCTCGATAGACAGCAGGTCGACCTCTTGCCTCTGGTCATTGTACGTCTTGCACAGCAGGCGCCCGTCCTTGTACGGCAGGTTGAGGCGAAACATGGGCGGGAACTTGGTGCTTTGCTCGCCAGTCTCCTTGTCCTTTGAATACCTTAGACTGGGTGTGTACAGGGCCTCGACCACCTCGGTGGTCGCGATCTTCTTGCGAAACCAATCCATGCTGTTGGACATGGCATCTTGGACGAGCTTCTTGTCAAACTCGGTCATGGCATTGAAGAAAGCCTCGCCCGTCTTGTTTTGGTCTGCCGGGTTGGCAAACGACGCCTCGATGCTATACTTGACTTCCTTGGTCGTCTCGTTGTCCCAGCGCCCCAGGCCAAACTTGGCCGTTAGCTCGGACGTCTGGAGGATGAGCGGCTTACCGGCATAGTACATGGGCACAATCTTGCCGCCGGTCGTGCCGAGGGGCTTGACGGCGCCGTAGCTCAGCTTGGACCAGTCGATGTTCTTGGCGAGGGTGATGTTTGAGACGGCCATGATTGTTGTTGATGGATTATTGAGTGCGAAGACGGGGGTACTATTTGACTGAGCCACCCAGGGCTTTAAGTGCCAGCGAATTTGCGATTCGAAAAATATTGTACATAAAAAGTATTTTCCATCATTCAATGAAAAGGGATATCAATACGATGAGCATCAAACTTTTGACCGACGACTTTATTGATGGCACACTCGCCAATTTAAAAATCATCGGCATGTTGCAAAAGAACGACAAGATCAAAGTATACAAAGGGCAGATTTGCGTTGATCGCGGCGAGGAAACTCTACAGCCGCTGTGGCGGTGGTTGAATCGCGACTCCAGGGACGTCTCTGTCGTACACCTACGCAACACTGTCAACAATGCAATGAAGATCGCGCACTCGATCCAAACGGACGGCGCGACGCGCCACGTCGTCAACATGCAAGAGTGGACCCTGCGGCGCTTGATCGACGAGATGCAGGCGGCTGAAATCGGACTGCAGAATTTGCGCGCCACGTACATGTGCGATGGTAACACAGTCGCCGCGCTCGATGTACTTACAGAGCGATTGAAAGCAAATTGTGACGAAATCAAAGAGAAAATGGTGGCGCAACAACAATTCAATATTAACGAGGACGGCCCGAGCGACAACACTCTTTCATCAGATTGATGGCCAACACGACAACCGACTCGGGCGCTGCATATGCTGAAGAAGCGCATTCGCTTTGGCAATGACAGAGGATGCCGCGCCGTGTGGCACGACTATCGTAAGCTTCCGCACAAACATTGCTGCACCCATCGCTGCGCACGCCAATACATCGCGCATTGTTGAATCATCGGCTCCGTCGCCCAAGGAGACGTAAAGCGCCAAGAGCTTGCTCGTACAAATACTGTTTGCCAATTCTGACATGGCCCGCGATAGCTGTGTAGCCGCGTGTGTCGGGGGCGTGAATCGAATGTGCAAGTGGGTAATGTTTTCAAACCTCGCAATGATGCACTGCAATTGCAGCGCTATCCACCGCGGGGACGCCGCTGCATCCACTTGAACAATCAAATACTTGATTTCGGGACACATCGGACGGACTGAGTGATGAACATTGAATTCATCGATCGAAACAAATGCCGCCCATAGATGAGCTTTGTGTGCAATCCTGGGTAACAGATCGATGAACACGGGATCGCATGCGTCAAGCGCCACGCCGCAGATGCTCGTGAGCGACGGTAGTTTGTCCATCAATCGTCGCATGAACCCGGGCGGTGTCACTCTGATTTCGGACGATGGCGTCGAAGAGCAAACGAGTACCGGGTTGCACATCTTGGTAACAATGTCCTTGCACACCTTGAGAGACTGAAGCCTTTCGTGTCGCACGTCTGGAACCATGTCTTCGATCTTGCACGTGCTCCCGAACCAGAGCACTTCCAAATTTTTCATGCCATTCAAGAGGCCGTTGAGCAGTTCGCGGGTGGGAGGAATGTCGCCGAAAGCCACCACCTTGGCGCCCGCGATGCTCGTCGCCACATCTTCGATCGGGACCTTGATTGCATCGGTACCTCGCAAATAGATGCGCTCAAGCTCCAAACTTTGCATGGCTGTAAACACCGATGGCGCCGCCACACTCAAGTGGATGTCCAGAAACCGCGCGTTTGGAAAATGGCGCACGACAAACCGTATGTCCCACGCGTCCAATTGAACTTTGTAAAAGACAACCATCTTTATGCGCGCCAACGTCTCTTGTTTGGCGCACGTTGCGTATTCTTCGATGACATGTTGGTATTGATCCCGGTCGACCTTGCTCCTTGCAAAGATGATTGCCCTTGCGTTTGTGAGCTTGTCGTGGAAGGTGGCGAGTTGCTGAGCGCGAATCTCGCCTTCTTGGCCATACTTGGGATCCACGCAAACCAAGAGCCTTCGAAAATGGCATCTGCTGCGCGCTTCGACATCCTTGCTCACGACGCGCATCGACTTGCGGTCATCTTTGGATAGAGCATACCAAAGTGGCTCCAAAGAAAATACGTTGGCAAGTTGCTCTGTTGTTGCAGTTTGCTTCGTGCGACAAGGAGACATGGCGGACGGTACGCGTCTTGTGCTTATGTGGACAAGGTGTGTGACGAAGAAGAATATGATGAGCAGCAGACTGATATGGTTTACAAGTGGTGCTACGACATTGCATGTACATCTGTTATACTGCCATGGGCGCGCGAATACCCGCATGGTGCAGGTAACCGACAAGCTCAAAATCAGCCTTGTCCAAGTCCTCGAAAGGCTTTGACACCACATCATCAGACAGCTTCACGATTGGAAAAGGATACGGCGCGCGCTCGAGCTGCGTTTGCACTTGTCGCACATGTGACATGTAAATGTGCGCATCGCCCATGCTCAAGATCAATTCTTTGGCCCGCATGCCACATTTCTTGGCAATAATGTGCGTGAGCAGCGCATAGCTCGCAATGTTGAATGGCTGGCCCAAGAAGAGATCTTGCGATCTGCAATATACGTGACACGACAGCTGCTTGGACGAAATCTCTCCCTCGTCTGAAACATAAAATTGAGTGACCAGCCCGTGGCACGGCACCAAGCAGCCTCGTTCGACGTATTCTGGCACATATGTTGTGATCAAATGCCGTCGGCTGTACGGGTCCGTCTGCAGCTGCGTCACGAGCGCAGTCAGCTGATCGATGCCGCGACCAATGTAGCTGCCGTCCAGGCAGCCGCGGTACTGTGCATGCGCCGCTCTCCAGACAAAGCCATACATGGGGCCGATGTCGCCTTCCACCAGGTCGACCAGACCGCGATCATCTAGAAATTTTCGCGTCGTGTTCCCCTTCCAAATGTTGATGCCTTGTTCTTCCAGTACGCGCGAGTTGGTGCTTCCCTTCAAGAACCACAAGAGCTCCAAGAGGATCGCCTTGAACGACACAAATTTTGTCGTCAAAAGCGGCAGTGTGTCGCCGCGCAGGTCGAATCTCAAGGGATCCGGTGCAAACACGCTCTTGGTTCCGGTCCCCGTTCTGTCTTCTCGCTCGTCGCACCGGGCCATGACACCTTGTAGACAGCGCAAGTACTGAAATTCGCAGTGAGTTCGATCGGTGACCTTGTCGTACACCAAGAACCTATATCGTGTACCACCTGGTACAGCAGACTCCATGGCATCCGAAGCTTGTGTGAGCTTGAACATGTGAAAGTAGCTTGTCGGAAAGAAGCGGTCGCACTCGGCGTCGCTTTCGACCAGCGTAGCGTATATTCTATCAGCAACAGGACTGAATTCTTCGTATAGTTGTACGCCGCCAATGATCCACACCTCGCGCTTCAGTGGAAGATTGAGCATAACTTTGATGTCGCGGCGTGTCATGAACAACACGTTTCTGTGGGTGTCGGATTCGATTTGTTCGTCGGCTGGCGGGCATGTGTACGGCGCTACATCACTGCACAAGACGACGTTCATGCGCTTCGGAAGCGGCTTGATGGGCAGCGACTGCCACGTTTTGTACCCCATTATGACGATGCCACCGGTCGTCAGACTCTTAAAATGCTCTAGGTCCTCTGGAACGTGCCATGGAATGCCGTTGCGGTACCCAATGCCAAACGACTTGTTGAACGCCACGATTAGATTCACCATTTTGTGCATATCTTGCTTTCTTTTGAAACAAAAGCTCAGAGTACCTTCAAGTGTGTTGTGAACTCAAAAATATCATATAAATATGTACCAAGGATCCATTCACATGATCAAGAATTTTACGCTCATATATCCGCTTACACTGTACGCAAGCTCATGTATATTCGATGTTCTTCGTACGCTTAGATCGCTGTGTGCGCCCAGCTTGGTCCAAGTACGAGATCTTGCGGAGCCAATGACACACGAAGCCTTTCAAACATATGTCAACGACAATTTTCTTTTCATCAAGTCGCCATCTATTTTCAATCAACAGCTGCTCAAGACTCTTTTTGGTTCGTGGGCGTGGGAAGGGCTCTCGGAAAGGTGTACGGACGAAGATCAAGATGCATATGCTTGCGTTCAGACCATTCCAGCGGCAGCTGAAATATTTAAGAACCGCGTCGCACTCATGTTCACCAGAATCACAGCAGCGACCGTCCTGTTGTTCACATCAGTCGCGTTTGTGATGCCGATCCGACGCGATTCCAAGCTGTACCGCAGCGCAGCAGCAATGCCAGTGCGACCGTTTGTTCGGTTCCGCGATGCACTGTCCAAGCCGTCGTTCGCGATGGGTCGCTGCTTTGGAGCGGCAATCGTCAGCACTGCGCTCATTGGTGTGATCAAAACAACGTTTGTGATAGTGTGGAATCTCACAATGTACTGGTATTCTCAAGCCAGAGCATCGGCGTTGGTCAAACCTGTTACGAATTTGGGACAAGAACATCTCTTGTCACTCGGTGCGCTAAAAGCTTGGATGCAAGATAATCATGAGATAACAGAAACATGGTCGCAAAACACAATATCTGTTGTAGACCGTGTCAACTCCGATTCAATAAAACTAATTCCCGCACTCAAGACAAGTGCGCGACTCTTGGTGCACTCGCACATTTGTAAAGAGTTTCCTCCATCGAGCCTAATACCACGTTTGTTGAACACGCTAGCATCCCGGCATGCCGATCGCGCGGCAACGACTTCGCTCGTAGCAATTACTGCTTTTCCCCGCGGTATCGACGTTGCCTCTGCTTGGATGGCGCCGTGGCTGCGCAAAGCAACGTCGCGTGCGCAAGCAAATACAAAGGCCGTCATCATAGCCTTGATCGCAGTCGTAGCGACAGGGTACTGCATGTGCGTACTGTTGTTGATGGACATGGTCTCGTACATCTTTCGCTGGATTCTTTGCGGCGTTGCTGGTACGCTCCTCATGCCAACTGGCGTACTGAGCTCGGCCGGTTACGTGCTTCAGGAGCTGGCATGCGCAGGCCACACGCATGAATTCGTTACAAGCGCATGTCAAGGGAGCAGTTTTTCGCACACGTCTGCCACATATGCCATTGCTGCATTAACGGTATGTGGTGCGCTGGCCGTATCCTCGGTACTCTTTACATATCAGGAACACTACGACCCAAAAGGTAACGCTAACACCATGGAATCTGCGGTGATCAAACTTAAAGTCATGGGAATGTTTGTCGCACTCTTTGTGTTTACGCTCGGTGTCTTTATCACAACAAAAGGGACAGTGCCTTGAGGCAAATATTTCTCGCTGCATTCAAGTCGCGATCGATTACCAGGCCACACTTTTGACAATTGAAAACGCGTTGCAACCCGACCGATTGAATGTGACCGCAGCAGCCGCATGTTTTGGTCGTAAATTCCTCGCCAATCACGTAAACGCGCGTTCCGTGGGACATGGCCGAAGCTTTGAGCTTGTGCGAAAAGTCATGGTGTATGGCAAGTGCCATGTGATGCTTGGTAAAGACTTGTGAATATGAATAATCTCCTGCCGCGCAACCGACGCCTTCTGCGTCTGTCGCATACGGCGGTATGAAGACGTGATTAAAGTGATTGCACAAAAATGAAATGGTCTGATCGTGTAACTCGTGGATTTTGCGGCGCAACTTGATGCGAATCATGTAGCATTGCAGTCGCATCCGCTGTTGATTTGCGCGCGTCACGTGACGCGCGCGCGACTCTTGGTACAGCTTATCGTGGGCCATTGCCATACCATAAATCGTATCAGCAAAGCCCTCGCCAATGGTTCCACACAAGCCTTCTGGCGAATAGAAGGTTTGAAAAGCCTTTTGGCCAGGATCCAAAAACACCGAGTTGAACAGAAACCTTTGCGCTTGCGCGTCGGTCGAGACTGTTCGGTCGTTGTCAACGCTGCTTCTATCGAGCTTGTGCGTTGCCAACTTCATTTGGATGTACGTCGATGTCTTGTCGCCGGACAACATCACGTCCGTGCAGTTCTCGCGTGTTGGCATCCAAGCGTGTCGATACGCCTTGTGGACGAGAGACTTGCGCCAAAAGGGTCTGTGGGTGTCTGCGCGCGCGATGCATTCTTGAGTCAAGTTTTTAACGTGCAGTGACCTCAGGGCCATTGCTGCGCTGAACAGTGTCAGGCGCCATGTGTCTTCAAGTCATGACTGGTTTCGAGGATAAAGAGGATTACAAGGAAAGCCGCTCCGCTTGCAAAGAGAATTGCACTCGCATACTCGTACATTAGATCTCCATTTGTATGTATATGTTTGACGTTTGGTACAACTACGCGTGATATGAAATACACAATGATGCTCGTCGTCAAGAAGCTAACAAAGATGTTGGCAGCTCGCACCAGCACCCACGCCAACGCTCCGATGAGTTTTTGAACATGTACATCTGTTGCAGCTTTTTCTTTTGAGACCGTCACAACAATCGACAAGAGCTGTGCGACCGCCGCATCCGCATCGGGTGGCATCAGTTGTGCGCCGCGACCTTGGACGAGACTTCTGACCTCGGGTACCGTGTTTGCGACTGTGGGCACTATGCGCAACAGCGGGGCGCTTGCTGTCGTGCCTAGCACGGCGCCGACATAAACCAGCACACACACTATACTTGCTTTGCGGACCATGCCAAAGATGCTCAATGTGATTCGCCCGGTATCGTATGGCGGCATGTCGATGAAGCGATCGAACGGATCGCGGGACGACTTTGCTTTGCCGTTGGACTTTCTCTGTGCGTACGCAGTTGTCACGCTGTCTTTGAGTTTCTCAAACGCGCCCGCCCAGTAATACAAGTAACAAGCACAGAATGATCCGTATGCAATGATTTCGTGCATTTCATTATATTTTGACGAGATCATTTTGATCACGCGACTCGCGCGAGGAAAGAATTGAAAATGACATAAAGACAAACTCGCACAAATAATGTACACAGCATGGATTCCGATATCCGCGGCCAACTCATTAGCGGGTACCTCAATGCACCTGGCGACGCGACTTCGGGCGGTGGTGGTAGCGCGTACCCAGTCCAAAGCGTTGAGCTGCCCGACAACACCATTCTCGAAGAGTTTAAAAATCAGGTACGCGCGTGGATCGAGATTGACAACCAAATGCGCAAGCTGCACATTGCAATGCGCGAGCGCACGACGATGAAAAAATCATTGACAGAAAAGATTCTGAGGTTCATGACCAAATACAACATCGAGGACCTCAACACCAAGGACGGAAGCAAACTGCGTTACAAAGTGGCGGTGGTGAAGCCGACGCTGACCAAAGCCGACTTGAAAGCAAAGCTCGAGTCTAACTACGACAAAGCCCGTAGCGTCGACGAATTGGTGAAACTCGTCTTTGATGATAGTGGACCCGGCGACGGCGGTGCGCCAAGGAAAGAACGAGTATCTCTCAAGCGCTTGAACGTCAAGAACATCGCGCCCTGAACAACTCCGATCAATCAGCATGCGCGTGTAAATTGCGAATTTCTCATTCGGAACGAATTTTTTCTTCTTGCCCGAGTATAAGGTCACAGTTCCATAAAAACTATGAAGATCAATCAATTATTCTCTTCAAAAATCGATCAAGAAACGCTAATAAAAATGCTGCGATGTTTTGGACTCAATGACTTGTCCGATCGACGATTCTTTAGCAAGCATGACATTATACGCGCGCAAACGGTTAAAAAAATTCAAGAAATGAAGAGCGACTTGTACTCGTTCTACTTGCCATGTAAAGCGCGCATATACTTGGACGAGCCCATGAATGAAAAACGCGCCGTAACTATACTAAAACAAGTACTCAGGCTACACGATCACTTGCTCGTGTCCAAAGAGCGCAATGTGAACAAGAAAAAGACAATATTCTATCAATTAGTTGGCAAGTATGAGCCGGCATTAAAACAGATGAGAAAATCCGATTATAATGACATAGTGTCGTTTGATTAGTTCTTTTTTGTGTTGGGTGTGGAATGTGTGCGTGTCAATGCGCTGTGCAAGTTGGTGATATTGACGTTTGGTATGTCGGGTATGCATTCCCATAGATGAGTTTTCAAGTATGTACGGATGCGAAAGGCAACAGGGAACAAATGCGATTGACCATATGATATGTCGTTGACCACATGTAACCATTTGTCACGGTCGTCGAGCACCGTTTCAAGCAGTTGCGGCGGAATCACGACTAAACCATGTAACTTGGAACACGATTTGATCAACTTGAGGAAGTGGCCATGGCTTGGATGCGTGGATAGTGTAACCGCGTTCATATCCATGTGTTCGTTTTCAAACATGTAGTTGTAAAGGTCGAGTGCTGTCGGAGCATAGTCGTACGGATAATACCATGCAGCATTGTGTTTCCCGGTAACGTAATACTCAAACACCCAGTGTAGACCCTCGATGTACAGTCGACACACTTCTACTTGGGATGTGTACTCGGGAAACATATTGTAGTAGTACGAGGGCCGCCAGCCAGGATTCAACACATTTATTTTTTCCAAGGGCATATCATGCCGTTTCAGCAGGGCCGCTTCCCCGGCATCACCTCCGTGGCGCCGCGCAATCATTTGCGCCTTGTGCGTATCGTAAATCTCACGCATGTATATGTCCTCCTTGGCACCCAAAAGATCGAAAAATCTTGTCAAAAAGGTCGTGTTGAGAGCGATAGCATCATCTCTTTCGGTATCGACCAGGCGCATGCCCGTGCTCTTGGCGACGGCTTTGTACCATCGCACGATTCGCATGAACCCATCGTTTCTTAGATTGAGACATGGTATGGATGGCAGAAAGTCGTTACCAAGAACCGTACACAACACACATAAATCTCGCGACGCGCTAATAGAGTCAGCGCTGTCCAATAGTACGTCAAAATGCGTTCGCAAGCGACAAACATCGATGACGCGGTCGTCGGTCGGATTCCGGAGGATCGAGATCTTGTGTGTGTCATTGTTATCAGCCAATGCCAACATGCTCAACAAGATCAAATCCGCATCGCCTCCACATATAATGTTGTGTCGGTGCTGCCCGTGCATTTTCATGTGTTGAAATATTTTGTGTTCTCCTTCGCCAAACACCGAACTTGGCGAAGCATCCCAAGTCTTGGCGCGCGATTTTACATGTTTTGTAACAGCACGATCTAATTTCTTCATAAAAGCAGTACCTGGTGTAACACATGCGGACCGCCACGACCTGTTGTCATTATCACCACCAGTAAGTATCGCTCGCTTCCAGTGGTCTAGGTACCTACGACGCCGTTGCTGCTGCATTTTCGCGCGCGGACAGTTGCCGTCCGTAGCAATGTACACATACGACGCCGATACAACTTGTGCAATGTGTTCGACGGCGCGGAGCGAGGCGTGTATTACAGAATCTTCAAACGAGACTGAAGGAGTTTTGGATACCGGATGAACAAGTAGGAGATCTTGTGCGCATCCATGGACGATACTGTTGAAATCAACATACAGCGCACACTCCTCGGCGCTGATCGGCTGCATGATGTCAGGCCATTGATCAACGAGAGTTTTGAAGAGAAAAGGGATGCCCATCGCCGATGTGCCGTTGATTATACTACCAGCAATGCCTTTATGTTTTTCTCGATGGCTGCAACAATGTCCGTTGGAATGTTTGCAAAATTAATCAACATGTCATTGCGCAAAAAGCGTTCGCGCACTTGCGCGTTCGCATCAAACTTGCGTTGCAGCAATCCCTCGTCAAATGCAAGCTTCCATGCCGTCGCATCGCCAATTTTAGCATCGATTGCAGAGATGTTGTCCGAGTCATCGCCGCGAATGATCTTCCAGTGCAAGTACTTGTCGAGCTTCTCGGCGGACAAATGCGCGGACATGTCTTTGAGCTTGAAATCATAGCATTTTGTGTAGTCGCTATAGAGTTGCAAAAAGTCGCTGTCCATTGACAAAATGATAATGGGGCGCTGCGACGACGCTTCACCAGTCCGCAACGTGTTGTGACAGACAGCAATCACGTCGTCGGCCTCTGCGCGCTCGCAGCTCAAGATGCTAAAACCGTATTTTTTCGTCAAGCGTGGCAGCAGCTCATGGTACACGTGCGCAAAAAACGAATCTGGAATTGTTTGTTCGGTTGGTCGCGTGCCTTTGTACACTTCATACATGTCCCGCCTCCAAATATCGTTGCGAGGACAGTCTCGGGCCACAACAAGATCTGACCACGACGATAGCTTGAACTGCTTGACAAACTTTTTCAACTGTGCTTCGAAAAGCTTGTCATACTGTAGGTAAAGTGCATCTTCGCTGACCTGCTTGTTTGCAAGCACCAGCCAGCGTTGCAATGCATAGTATCGATACAACATGTAGCTGGACAGGTCCAATAGAAGAACGGCGGCTGCCATGTTGACAAGTTAAGAAGTTAGAAAGCTTGGGAGACCACATGCGGCTTTAATTGTGTATGTATTTCAGTGAATGATGGAGTACATAAAGACTTTGCGCCGATTTGCGATTCATCAGTTCATGGACGAATTCAATTGTCAATGGTGTAAATTTGGTCGCATCGAAGTCGATGAAGGCAACTATGTATGCCAAGCATGTGGCGCGTTGATCGAGCGGTACATTGACACGGGTGCCGAATGGCGCTACTATGGTGGTGATGACAACAAGTCAAAGGACCCCGCGCGCTGCGGTCTGCCTATGAACGACTTGCTGCCGCAGGCATCGCTGAGCTCCATCATTGGATACTCGACGCGCGAAACAAACGACATTCGCGTGATGCGCAAGTACCACTTGTGGAACAGCACCTCGTATCGCGAGCGCACGTTGTATAACGTTTTCGATACGCTGACGCTGCATGCTGTTAATCACGGGATCAACAAATGCATCGTCGATGAAGCCAAAACGCTATACAAACAAGTTAGCGACCTGAAGATTTTTCGAGGAGACAACCGGCGCGGCCTGATTGCCACTAGCATCTACATGGCGTGCAAGACCAACAAGGTGCCCCGCAGCGCCAAAGAAATTTCGTTGATGTTCAATATTCCAACAACCACCCTCACGCGCGGGTGCAAAAAGTTCCAAGAGCTCTTCAAAGTGAACATGCAGAGCAGCAATGCAGACGACTTTATCGCCCGTTTTTGTTCAAAGCTTGGCTTGTCGATGGCGATGAAGACTATGTGCAAGACTATCATCGAGCGCGTTGAAGAGACAGGCATCGCGCTCGAATGCACTCCACCATCGTACGCCGCGGCGGTGATCCTGTTTTGCAGCGAAGAGTTCAAGTGGGGCCTCGGCCGTCCCATGATCGCAGACGTAAGCGGCGTATCTGAAGTGACGATCCTCAAGTGTTACAAGCGACTTGTAGCGAATTCTGACGCACTCGACATCAAAACTCTTCATCAACAGTAAACGTATAGTTCCCTGCGGTATTGGCTTGACCTACATTGGCTATGCTATACTCGGAATTGCGATGTTCGAAAAAGTTGGATTTGTTCTCGAGGCCGATACGATCCATAAAGTCAAATGGATTTGTCACGTTGAAAATCGCCGAGCAACCGAGCTGCTTGGCCAGTCTGTCCGCTACGAATCGAATGTACTGAGACATCAAAGTCGCATTCATTCCGAGCATGTGACACGGGATGCTGTTCACAATAAACTCGTCTTCGATGTCGACTGCTTCTTTTATCATTGCTGTAATCTTGTCGTCCGGACACTTGTTGGTCAAGAGCGAATACAGGAGAATAGCAAATTCGGTGTGCAAGCTTTCGTCGCGTGAAATAAACTCGTTGCTCAGACACAGCCCCGGCATGACTCCGCGCTCTTTCAACCAGAATATTGAGCAAAATGCTCCCGAGAAAAAGATACCCTCGACGCACGCAAAGGCGCAGAGCCGCGTCGCAAAATCTGATTCTGTATCTTCAATCCATTTCATCGCCCACTGCGCCTTTTTCGATATGCACGGGATTGTGTTGATGGCATTTAGGAGCTTATACTTTTCTGCAGAGTTCTTGATGTATGTGTCCAAAAGCAATGAATAGGTTTCGCTGTTTCCCGCCAGTACGCCATTAAATATCCCGCGGCGCTGCTCCGACTCCTCAAAGCAATATGTTTCATCGACATCGACATTGGGAAACACCACGATAACCCTAATATCTTGAGACGGCTGTGTGTCACCGCACTCCGTTGTCGATGGGATGCCAATACATGCGCTGTAAGACTCGTTCATGTACTTGATGTACCAAGTGTGTATATGAACATGCAACTTTGTACGATCGATATCTGCCCAGACACCAAGAGTCGTCAAGAGGAGCTGCAAGTCGACCAAGAACTCGATACATGGATGTTCAATGTACACGCCATCGTCGTCCCATGCGCCACTGCCTTCCAGCAGACCCCGCAGCCATTCGATTTTTGTCGATCGCGAATAGTTCTTGGGCACAAACAAAGGAGATCGGAAGTTCAGAGTATGCGGGTCACACGTCTTCATGCACATGACACCGTGACGATATGGCTGCGTGAAAATGTCTGGGTCCGGAGTGTCCCAGTCGTCGGACGGATATGAGAAGGGTTGTAGCGTCATCCCTTCGGTCAAGGATTGAGTGAGCACGGGACCGGAATGGCCAAACACAAACCATCGGTGCTTCTCCGTGCACCGCACGAGCGCGCCGTTGCTCAGGTACACGTTCCAAAGCGACGCTCTATCGCTCGTACAGTACGGCGTTACGGGCGCCCATGTTGCGCCATTCCAAACGTCGACTGTCCGCCCCGCTAGTTTTTTTATTTGTTGGTACCCGTCTCGCGTGAGTATTTGCGTGTCTGCCGCGACACAATGAATATTCTCCATGGCGATTTGGAATCCGTAAAACGCCTTGGCCTCTGGACATTTGACGTCATTCATGAAGCGCAAGCTTAGGTTTTCGTTGACGATTCCATCGCTTGCGGCAAAGAACGCGAGGATGTTTTTCAAGTACGCCTGTTCGTTGGCATTCAGCCGCTCCCAATCCGCCATATCTTTTGAAAGATCGATCTCTTCGGCCGTCCAAAATACGGCCAATGCCTTTTTGTACATTTTCCATATGCTTTCAAAGCGTATGGGAAACATGACGAAACGATTCGAGACTTCGTGCAGTATGCTATCCACCGGCTCTGACTGCGTTTGCGCCGCCATGGGTGTCAAACCGAGCTGGTAAGATAATGCGATAATCCTTTATGTTTCAAATATCGTAGGGTGGAAACATGGCACTTGCGCGCCCAAATGGATAACTCACAGTATTCTTTTCGGCATTGTACTCGGACAGCATGAACCAACCATCGTTTGAGTCGTCCCATGCACACGCTGCATATTTGTACTTGATCCTGAGGATATACGTCGTGTACATGTAATAGTACCTCTGGAATTCCGAGTTCAATGCAGCCCGGTCGCGGCGCCCGACACCATACTCGCCAACCGAAACGCCCGCCACCGCATCACCGCCGATCGATGCGTGCCACTTTGCCAAACGCTCAATGCGATCGTCAATTCCAGCGCGCATCGCGGCCTTCCAATCGATGGTGCTAGCATAGTAATTGTCGTCGCCGTCTTGGCCGCAGAAGCTCCAGTCATCGTACGTGTGAACACTGACCAGTATTCTGCCGTCTCTACCTGTACCAGGCAACGTGGCTGCAGTAGGCCAAACAGCAGAAGCCGCATAAATGTTGCCCATGGCGTTGGGTTGCACGCTGATGATTCGCCGCGAGTCGACGGAGCGGATTGCCGCCCACCCAACATTATTGATTTGTCTGGTCAACTGCAAGGCACGGTCCGACAGTGGGTGCGCACCTTCCACCCAATCACCAAAAACGCCATGAGGCTCGTTGAGTATTTCAAATATCAGACGATTTCTAGGATACGATGTATTGTTATACCGCTTGGCAATCGCCACCCATAACTTTCGAAAGATGTCGTCTTGCTCGGGTGATCCTGTGTAAAAATCATTTAGCCAGTTTTCGTGGTGCGTGTTGATTATCACCGACAACCCGAGTTGTAAGGCATAAAAGATTGCGTCATCGAGCTCTGCCATGAATTTTTTATCATGCAACCTGCTCTCGCTCAGGTTCGTATTGCTACCCATCCACGTCACGGGGATTCGGACATGACGATAAAACCTTTTTGTGTGTGCAGATAGCATTGCACGGAGCCGTTTCGTATTTGTTGGCTGGATGTCCTTGTCAAAAGTGTTACCAATGTTGAGGCCGCGTTCCAAGAGGCGCGAGATATTACTGGCTAGAGATTGACTATTTACAGATGTCGAAGACTGAGCAAGCATCAGCAGCACGCAAAACAGCCACCTCATCTTGATGGTTTCATACCTGATGCACATATTCCGTTTGCCGACAAGCAGCATTTTAAATGGTACATGTTCCACATGGCGCGGTGTGGTTTGTCCGACCAGTGCAACATTGGGCTGCGGAATCCAATGCACGTGTTGCGATCATTGTACTCGACGCCACTGTGGAACGGCCGATCTCAATTCTTTTGAAATCGATACTTTGAAATCGATACATTCTTTATATACAAGTACAAGAACGAACAAATTCTGGGGCTTTTTTAGCATCGCGCATACACCCACAACTCTGTCATACACTTATACTCCGACAAGGACATTTTGTTACACTTTCTTTTCTCGACCAAATGCAGAGAGTAGCATTTGACCATGTACTCGGTACCACATAGGCATGTGGCCATGCACATCTACAACATTGTAAAAAGTCTCCGGAAAGCAGCGACACTTGCAAATGTCAGCCATTCGACCATTGCCCGCTGGGTGAAGTTTGGTGTAGACAAGAAAAGATATGCTTTTCAAAAGCGGCCATCGTGGCAAAAGATGACGGATGATCTTGTGTCTTTGCTGCGGGCAACCATTGACAGCAACCCGTTCATTTCAGTTCGCCAATTGCAATCAA
>JACCDX011030703.1_pt1 | contig 24518 bp, 21 predicted proteins | sample 7449681 | NCBI WGS metagenome assembly JACCDX01 (sample SAMN15323450, study PRJNA562643) | freshwater metagenome | isolation source: river surface water | place: USA:Blue River Watershed | collected 2017-08-18
CCATTCCAAACACACACCTTAGACCCGACAGAGAGTGATATTAGCACAACGTCGACCGAATCCGATTCTGATGATAATCACAAGGATCATGTAATAAATTTATGGATGGAAGGGGTTCCATTATATAAACGCCGCAAAACACGCGCTATTGCCTGCCAGATATATGATAAATTACAGTCAATGCCGAAACGCTCTACGATACTAACCAGTAAAATGTCATTCAATGAAAAATATAATATTATGGAACAAATAGAAATTCTACAAAATATGATGGCGGGTACGGAAGACTTTTTCCAAAAGAAAAGGGATATTTTAAAACGTATCGAGGAATATGATAAAATAGAAGAAACTAGTCAAACATTGGAAGATGCCGAACGTGAATGTGATAAATTAGTAAGTGTTGAACCTATACCCCTTAAAATACAGATAATTCGTTCTGATGTGTCACATAAAAATAAGATTGTTTTATTAGAACGTCTTAAAATCCTAGATACATTATCAACCGGTGATGATACACATGCTAAGCTTATGGAATGGATTAAATGGGGATTACAAATATCCGATATGATATTCCCGTTAGGCGTATCTATATCAGACGGACCCAATAAAATTCATGAATATCTATACAATGTAAAACAATATATGGATTCCAAATTATTCGGCATGGTGCGCGCTAAGGAGAGATTATTAGAATTACTAGCCTTAAGGATACGTAATCCGGAGGCTCGTAGTATGTCGTTAGCTTTATGTGGTCCGCCTGGTGTCGGTAAATGCCTGCATCCGGATACACAAATATTGTTATTTTTCGGCGGAATGAAAGCTGCAAAAAATATAGCCAGAGGAGACATATTAATGGGGGATGACAATCAGCCTAGAATAGTTATGTCAACATCGTCGGGAATTGATCAGATGTATAGAATTATACCAGAAGTGGGCGACCCCTTTATTACTAACAGCGTTCATGTGTTATCATTATATAACGAATTTAATGGTCAGGTTATTGATATTCCACTCAATGAATATATCACCAAGGCTGATTCCTGGAAATCCAAACATAAGTTATTTTCTAAACCCGTGGAATATCAACGACAAGCCGTAAAGAATGACCCGTATTTAGTAGGTTTATTATTAGGGAGTGAAAAAAAGTCTATCGATGATGTTATTAAAGATTATCTCACGAAGAAATTAGATGAAATTTCCGCATGCGTCAATTCAAATAAAACACCGATAGCGTTAGAAACAATCGATAAAGCAGAAATTGGATATTTACTCAATCATAAGTATATTCCCGATGAGTATCTTTATAACACGCGAGACGTGAGACATAAGTTAATTAAAGGGTTTTGCGATGCAAATACCTTTTCAACAAGTAGTTCAAACCCTAATTCTAAACCAGCGTCTAGATCTAGTAGCATAACCAGGAGCAATACGAAAAATAAATCTGTTCCTACTACGCCGACTTCTAGCAAATCACCGAGGTCTGCCAGTCAACCACAACCTAGAACATCCAGCCAGCCGAGAAAGTCGATCTTAAAGAAACCATCAGAACATCCTAATACCCCAAAACCAAAATCCCCATCGGTACAAAAAAATAGTTCATCTATAACGAGGACACCAAAATCATCGACCGCACCGCCAAAAAAATACACTGGAAGGGCGGGGACTCCCGGACCAATAGAATCTAAAAAAACTAAAGAACAAGTTAGAACACCACTAAATGGATTAAAAATCTTTTATAATTTAGATAATAACACATCGAATAAATCGCGAACCAGTAGGCTAGAAGATTTTCGCGAAACTATACTAACCAAAAAATCTAAAACTATCAAAGTGAAGGACAAGATATTATCCGAACAATTTAAGTTTTTAATTAGAAGTTTAGGGTTTGAATGTTACCAATTGATAGATTCCATCGTCATCAATAATGATATTTCTGAATTACCGGATATCACCACTAAGAATCAGACTACTTTTACAGTAACTCCATATGAACGCGGTGATTATACCGGATTTACGTTGGATGGTAATGGGCGATTTTTACTAGCATCTTGTATGGTAACACATAATACCGAATTGATGCAGACTTTTTGCGACGCGACTAATCAACCGTTCGCCAAAATTAATATGGGAGGCAGTGTCGATCCGACACACTATTTAGGTCATTCATACACATATATCGGATCAACCCCGGGTATCTTAGTTAGAACACTGACTAATTTAAAGACATCCAACAATCAAAGAACTAAGTCCGGCGTATTATTTTTCGACGAATTTGATAAGATTGGGCTGTCTAGTCATGTAGGCAATGTATTTTTACACGTGTCTGATCCAGTACAACAGAAATCATTTCAAGATCACTACATGCCGGAAATCACCATCGACTTATCGAATATAACATTTGTTTATTCTATGAATGATAGAAAAAATATCGATGCTGTATTACAAAATAGGCTTCCCATTGTTGATCTAACGGGTTATACTCTTATGGAGAAAGAGACAATTGTTAAACGTTATATTATTCCCAAAGCCCTAGTTAATGCAAATATCACAAATGATCAAGTCATATTTTCTAATGAAGCCATTCGCGAGATAGTTCAAATTGCGAATTTGGAAGATAGGGATGGTTTACGTCGCATAACACAATATATTCAAAATATAGTTAATAAAATAGGAGCGCTGTTGTGTTGTAGTGCTGACACTGTAGATCCAACAAAAAAAATATTTAGTTATTCGATATCCGGCGAGTTGCCCATCCCCATAACTATCGAATTATTGAATCAACTTAAAATTTTTGATCAATCCGTTAATATAACTCATTTATCTATGTATTGCTAGTTTTGAAGAAAAATAAAAACTGAATTTACAATAAAGACTATATATAACTGTATTATAAAATGGCTAAAGCTATCACTCTCGCCGACCTTAATACAGCTCTAAAGCCCATCATCGAAGCTATTAATAAGCTACGTGAAGAGCAGCATTCCGGCATTAGTGAAACCTCCGAAATCCATGGAATGGTAACTAACATGAGCATAAAAATGGATACACTAGAACAAACCACGGGAGCAACTCTAAGCGAACTCTCTAAACCGGCTGTTAAGAAGGCTAGCGGGCGCAAACCCGCGTCTGGACGTAAACCCGTTATTAGGAAAGCACCGACCAAGCGCGGCAAACCTTCCACTCCTGTTGCAGATGATGAGGATCAGGACACCGTTGCAGATGAAGAGGAGCCAAATAACGATGAGCCGGAAGAAGCCGATGATGCTGAAGAAGAACCACAGAAGAAAACGACCACTAAGGTGCCTGTTAAAAAGGCTGCGGCAGTTACCGGAAAGAAACCAGTTCCCAAGAAGCCAGCCGCAAAAAATACGGCTAGTAAAAAAGTGGCGGTCCAGCGTCTGAACAAAATGACACTCTTTAAAGAAATGCATAAGGCTAATCCAGCTAAATTTGACCAGTATCTAACGGCTAAAGTTAAAAAGACAATCGATTCGGAAAATGAAAAGTTTAAGACTCTCAGCGGCGAGGCTTTAGCTACGGCACAGAGGGCTGCCTATTATCAATATATGAAGACTAACCATAACGATGTGCTTGAGTCTCTTAAAACTGAAGCCGCGAACGCATCTAAATCGGATGATGCGGACGATGCTGACGACGTTGATGCTGATGATGGCGATGCCGATGACGGCGATGATACAGAATAAGACAAAATCACACAATTCTAAGTTTATTATTTTTTATATAATAAATGTGTGGGAAATATGGATAGAAGAATTGTTCCTGATTAATTTTTCTTTCTTTTTTTGCTATTTCATATTCATCATAAATACCCAGAGTACCATCTGCTTTAAATGGAAGTGATGCCATATCTCTGATTAATTCTAAAATACGTTGTTGTTTTGTTTTGTAGGTATTTATGTCCAATTTACCCAAAGAATAAATGAATTTTGTAACCCATAAATCTATGAATAAAAATTTAAGAGTAACTAGTTTATTTCCCAACAAAATGCCATTATAAGTAAAAACCGGCACTAATTCAAAATCACAACTATTGAAAAACTCTAAAAATGGCTTTTCTTTTATGCCCATATCTGTTTTAATCGACATCGAAAAAACTGTTCTCTTTGTTCGGAAATCTTTAGGAATTAATAGATCTAATGGTTCGCTCGTATTTATCTCGTATTTTTTACCAAATGTTTCTAGATATGTAGTTAACTGATATTTAAATTCCGGCATAGTGATATTTCCGACTACTTGTATTCTATCGTATTTAGGGCATATATCTCCTTTAGATTTTTCCCATTCTACCGCAATAGGTCCTATTAGGGCGATATCCTTTCTGTCAATTAAAAACTCCTTAACAATTGCCATTTTTAAAGCCTCCAGTTCATCTTTCTTTCTTTCATAACAACTCTTTGCTTCTGCGATTTCCGGTGTCTCATCTACAATGGCTTTACCACCCGAAAAGGACATAAATTTCTTTACATCAAAAACCTCTGCCCCACCAGTAATGGAATATACTTCACCGCCTATCTTACCGATAACAGTTTCTAACATATTTTTTTCAAAGAATATCATTTCTTTCATTTTGGTTGCTTCGGAATATAGTTGGGTATACACATCTATAATTTCGATTTCGGCTGGCATCAATGGAATTCCTTCTACGATTGTAGGTTCTACTAATTTGGCTAGATCGATAGATTGACCTTTGGGTCTATCACGTTGCATTGCAAAGATTTTGACCAAAATCCTGTTGTCATATGAAATGAAAAACTCTTCATTCTTAACGGACGTATTCATCGATAGGGTATCTAATCGGGATGTATCTTTGAGGGATGTTAATTTTTCATAGATTGCATTGATCAATGTATTGGTATGTTCTAATGGCTTGGAGCAATATATAACATAATGAAAATCCATTAAGGAATCCGTCTGGTTTGATAATCCAGTTAATCTATATGGGTTAGATAATAACAGTTTGTTTTTTACAATATATGATTCTACAAGTTCAAATACGGCAGAATGTCGGGATCGTTCTAATTTAGTGAAATCATACAATTTTTGTTTTATATCCCATACAACATCTTCAGGATTGGTCATTTTATAAAAACTGTATATTAATGAAATTTGAATTTTATATTATAGATATATCACATATATTTCTATATATCTATGTCGCTTCCTCAACGTATTTACGAGCTTGGGCGCGATGTTGCCAACTGCCAGCTTGTCACGAGTCGTACGGCAACTCCTGATAATATGACCGAATTTCAAAACCTGCTGAATCAGTCTTGGCCGGTGGATGCAAATGAAGAGGCTCAGCGTAATCTTGTTCGTGGTATGTATTACGGAAATCCGACTGGCTTTCTTGAATACATCGGTGCACCTCGTAATCGCGTTCGTTCTCTTATTCTCTGGACCGAAAGCAAACGCATCGCTAAATTCTTCAATCTTAATGGATGCGTTCATATTAGTTGGGATGAAGCTACCCATTCCTACAATGTTGTCCCACATGTTACGCAACCGCGCCGCGAACAGCAAGTTGAACCTGTCGATGAGCAAAAAGAATCGGAAAGACCTAAGAGAGCGCCGCGTAATCTTAGACATGAACGCAAGAATATGAATGCGAATACTGAGAATGAACCAGCTCCCGTACGCGGCGTAAAGAGTAAGCGCAATCTAGTTGGTATGGCTCATAAGCAAGCCAAGCTTGCTAAGAAACGCAATTCTCCTCAGAGGGTTCCCAGCCTACAACTAGATAAAGTTCAGGATTTACCCGAACTGACATCTGATCCGCAGACCATCTAATTTCAAAATACTTATCATTAGTTTTAATGTAGCAGATCTGTATAAGTCGTCACTCGATATTTTATTTTTTTAAAAAATAAAATATTATTTGCTGGAGAGATCATCTTCCACTGCTACCAAAACCTAGAGCTCCGCGAGTAGACATACCCATAACATCTTGGATAGATCGCACCTGTTTAATCGGGCAATTCCTATATTGTTCAAGAATTAGTTGTGCGATTTTATCGCCGCGCTTAATTTTATAAGGAATATCCGAAAAGTTTCGAAGAACAACTATAATTTCTCCAGTATAACCGCGATCAACCACGCCAGCTCCAACTTCTAAATTATGGTTAACGGATAATCCAGATCTAGAAGCTATACGTCCGTATGTATTAGGTGGGATACCGATAGAAATTTTCGTGCTCACTAAAGCGCTACTCCATTCTCCCACGGTTGTATCACAAAATGCATATAAATCATAACCAGCGTCCAAGTCATTAGACTTTGTCGGAAGATACGCAGTATCTATTAATTTCTGAATTAACAGATAGTTACCCCATGGATTTTTAGGATCTAGTTGATTTGCGCTTATGATGGCGCTTGGTTTCTGCGCATATGACTGCGTTCCAGCCTCGGATGCGCCGGTTGGTACCCCGGCGGCTAACGATTGTAAAGTAACCTCTAAGTCCTTAAGTTCGTTGAGTGCTTGGGATGACATCGTATGAGTATATTGTGAAAAATATATTTCATTTTTGAATTAAGTCAAAGTAACAATATAATCTATGAAAAATGCACTCCGCGTTTAAATCATGGAAAATAACACATGGTGTTGAATTAGGCACCCCAACAAATATAAAAAAATATCGTCTCAAATCGTTAGATATATCGAAAGAAGAACTTTCGGCAACTAAATCAAAATTAGACGATGAATATAAAAAAGCGAGGTTTGGTATGTTTTGGTCTAATTTTGATCCATTTAAGTATGAAAAACTTAATATTGCAAGAATAGGGAATACGTCTAATGTTTCAAATGCATGGTTAAAATGTTACGAATTAATCATCGCATATAATTTGGTTGACCCACTTGCAGATATGAGAAAAAATAAATTTATACATTTTGATAATGCGGCATTTCCAGGCTCCTTTATAGTATCCACCCATCATCTAATACATACTATATTTGAAAAATACTCGGGAAAGTATATGTGGTATGCATCTAGCTTATTAAATGCGAATGATCAAAATTCGGCACCCCTAGAAGATAAATATAAGCTATATGAAAATTTTAGAGATAGATGGCTGATGCATGAAAATAATAATGGAGATGTATTATTAGAAGACAACCAAATCGATTTTTGTCGTCAATTGGGAAATAAAGTAGATCTATATACGAGCGATTTAGGATTTGATGTATCATCAGATTATAATAATCAGGAATTGATTCAATTACCGGCAAATATTGGGCAAATCTTAACAGGCTTGTTAACATTAAAAAAAGGAGGTTCATTCATTACGAAACAATATACGACATTCGAACCTGCCACAGTATCAATTATGTATGCTATATCAGTATTCTTTGATGAATTTTATTTATGTAAACCATACACATCTAGGATGGCAAATAGTGAAACATATTTGGTCGGTAAAGGATTTAAAGGCGGTGTATATTTTAAGCATCCATATATTGCAGCCATGTTCGACCGCATTGCAGGACGGGTGCCAATTGATGTACCAATGTTTGATGCCAAAACATTACCGAAGGAGTATTTATTGACTGTTCTGAAATCCGCCAAAGAACTATCTGATTTACAAATTAATAAGCTAAACTTAGATATACAGCGGGTAAATAAATGTTTGTCGGGTAAATACCGCGGTCCTCCTAGAACAGAACCGACGGTTAGTGAATTCTATGAATCGGTAGAAGAATCACTAGTAGAATGGATTGCTTTAAATCCAATTTTACCTATCGCGGACGATAAAAAAATAAATATGGCTGATGAATTGGGGCAATCCTAAGGCGATAAATTAACATGATTCTAAATAATCATTTTGAATTCTTGTGGTTTCTTCGCGGATCAATCGATTGCGTGTTTCTGCATCGACCTTTTTATCGGTCAATTGATTATCTACATTGACCGTGGCTTGTTTAAACCATTGATAATACATTTTTTTTCTTTGTTCAGGGGTAAAGCGATATAGCGGTCCGAATTTAGGATCAAATTCTGGCGTTTCTGGTGTCAGAAATTTAACGGGGGTTCTAACATTCATCAGAACCTCCGGAGATTGAACTCCGAATCGACTTTTCGGCTGGTTGTTATCGGCTGTCATGTCCGGGGATTCCTTTTGCGCATCCGATATAGGATACATATTTGTGTTTGAGTTGATTTTGTCTATGATATTTTTTGTCTCATTTTCTAGTTGTGTAATGGACATCTCGGCATCATTAGAAGATACTCCTCCCAACATGACGCCCGCATCGTTCAATCCGGACAATAATTCTTGCTGCATAGCTAATATAGGATGTAGTTTTGCAGGAGGTTCATCCCCATCAATAGATACTTCCTCTAAAATATCGCCATCCTCATCCTGTCGACAAGTTGCGTGAATTTCATGAATGGGCTTCCCGGTATGAGGATCTAATGTTTTATCTACATCAAGTGTAAACATAACCGGACGCGTGGGCTGTGGGTTTTGTAAATCCTTTTCCATTTGGATTCGTCGTCGAGTCATTAAATCATCCATTTCTTTAAGTTCCTTCTCACCATCGGATAATACTTTAAGAGCAGCTAATTGCATTTTACTCATATTTTTTTTTGATAATTCAGGATTATCGGCGGCAACTTTTTCGGTGGATACGGCATCACATAGATAGGCAGCCAACGCATCATCATCCATGTCGTGATCCTTTTTAGTAGAGTTTTCGACCTGTCCTTTTGGGTTTACCGTTTCATGCGTTTCCGAGTTATCAGAATCAGAGTCTAGATGTCCTTTATAAAAAAGCTTGGAAAACGCATCGGCTGCTAGATATAAATCCTTATCCGCCTTAGTATTTCCAAGTAATGTGCGTCTGATCTTTATTAGACCTTTAAGCGAAACAACCCATGTATTAATATTTTCAGACACACGATTAATTTCATCGGATAATACCTTAAGTGTCCGATGTGTCATATATGCCGATGTTGAATCATTATGTTTGGACATAGGAATTCACGGTTCGAAATTTGAAATTATATTACAATGATATATAAGTGTTTAACGCAGATATGAACACGCGTCCTATTTTAACACATGACCGGGTCCACTGTTTTTACAAAGACGCATATGGTTTATCTGGTGATATGTCAGTGACCGCCTTGCCTAGAACATATGCCCCCGATCCAAATATCAAACCAGGGGCATCGGATGAGTATGATAACACTATCAAAAAATATGACTCTAGTGTCAATTTTGCCGAACTACGGAGGGCATGGATTAATGGAGTGGATATCACTATAGATAATATCATTGCAGAAGTTAAGACTGAAGAAATGTCGCCGGAATCAGAAAAGACTAATATACATCAAAACAAAAAAATTACAAGATTACAGCAAGATATTCGAGACTTAATCATTAAGCGCGATAAACTACCATCTACTGCGGCATACGCAGGGAAATTTAGAAGATATAATCGTATGATTGATAACGCACAGCAAATGATCGACGAATATACCGCTGAAATAAAAAAATATAAAATGTTAAAGACTACGGGCACAATTGCTAGCACGGCGAGTGAACAAAAAAATACACAAGAAGCCCCATCAACCGAATCTACATCTCTATCTGATGCGCGTGAAGCTCTAGCAGCCGAACGCATGGGAAGAAATAGACCTGCTATGGTACATCAATTACGCACAATAGTAGATAGACTAGAGAATTCGACAAATCGCCAACAGCCGGGGCTAAATCGGGATAATGGACCCGAAAATGATCTAAATAATATTATCAATGAATCTATTTCCCTGGCACGACCCACCGGAGATGTGACCGAGGACAATATATTTGAACATCTGCAACTCCTACAATGGCGCGATAAGGACGAATTTAAGATGACTTTGGATTGTCTAAATAGAATTCCGAAGCGGACTTTGTATGAAATGTACCCCATCATGACTAGACTAGCGTGCAACTTACGCGCCGCCATTGCTGACTCAACGGGTGCAGTTGAATCGCTAGAGGAAGATGATCGGAATAATTTCCTATTCCATGTAATGGCAAAGGGTAAAGATATCTATTATCAGTCATTATGTGATCCGGATTTCTGTATATATATGATAGACAACTGGCAACCATTATATTCCTTTATTAAAAAGAAGCTTTCAGTTGATAGATAGATATCAGTCAGCCTCTCGTTTAAGCTTTTCAATATAATTCTCTTCGTCGGGATCTTGAAATTGTAAGCCGAACATGGGCAATCTTTTCATACTTTGGTTTAAACTTTCAATGTCATTCAGATCAGACTCTTCTAATACGATATGTAGCATATTACCCGTTTTATTTTTTTCATTAATTTCCTTACATACCATCTCTTCAGCATCTAGAACTTCCTTTGTATTGTCGGTTAAAATCTTACTTAGTTCATCTAAACTTTTTTGAATGGCGTCTTTTTGTTCCTCGGTTACCCCTTCGGTAGGGGCATTTTGTAAGAAGTTTAAAAGTTGTATGCGTTGCATATTGGCGGCTTGTAATTGCATAGCTTTACGATTAACCCTGACTATGTGAAATGACATAGTACTCTCAGTAAATACAGGCATCAAGCTGCGTATGTTATTAATTTCCGTTTGACTGTATGATTTAGACTCGGCTAGTGATCCGGTGACCGCCATAAATACCTCACGAACTGCATCATATAACATGGAACATGCCTTTTTAGCTTTTTCGTCAGCATCGAGTACATGTTTATCGATAAGAGATTCTGTCCCATATGGCATAGTGACCAGATATGCGGAATAATGTTTTTTATTATACATGAATCCAATAACATCTGATTCATCTTGATAATCGTTGAAAAGTTCCCTGATAGGTTTTTGTAGATAATCTGCGACCCATTCTTGGATTATAGATTCGGCACAGCTAAAGAATTTATCTGTATAAGCAGCTTTTTCTGCGGCGGCGTCTGCTTTATTCATAGTAAATTTTGAATTTTATGTTATATAATATAATTACATAAGTTCTATAATATAATTCGATATCAAAGCCATACATCTCTATGTCTAGTGCGATGAATGATATTATGCATGAGTTGCTTACTAAACTGCGCGTAATTAGTAAAATTAGGGAGGGTCAAAAACTTGATACTAGTAATGGATTAAATGTTTACACCGATGGATGGATTAACTTTTTCCTACGTAAATGGAATAGGGACAATAAAGATGAAGGAATTCGCACATTGCGAGATCTGTATAAATCTCTACAACAGTCGGTAGAAACAGTAATTAATGAATCGAAAAATTCGCCCAACGAGTCAAAAAAATCGATGGCTATTTATGTATTAATCAATGCCGCTAGCGAATTAAAATCTAGTATTAAAGGTTTGGATAATATGTGTAAAACATATGCCGGATACCCAACTACGATCGCATCCCTAGATGGTGTTCTTCATGATTATGTATTAGTCACCTATTCATCTCTGTTGGAAGCCATACCAAATGATAAGCTTACACCCGAATTACGCGAATCAATAACGTATTGTGGTAAAATTGTATACAAAGGGGCAAACGGACTACATATTCCAAATGTATCCACCAATCTAGTAAATCAATCTAATGCCCAAGATGTATCGGATATGACACAGTCATGATATTATAAAAGTTGAATTTTCTTTTTGTCATTTATATAAGAAGATGTCTGCTAATACGTTAAAAATCAGTATTCAATCGGGTGGTCAAACGTTTAATTTTGATATTCAAAACATAAATGTCGGGGAATCCTCACATGTCATACAGATTGTACTGCCGAATCCTGCCGTCGACGATGACGACGATGACACCGAGGCAGATGATGACACCGAGACAGACACTGATGGCGATGGCACTAACAATGCCGGTAACAATGCTACTTTTGATGAATCTTTAGAAAGATTTCTCGTACGGCAAATTAGAGATTCTATCACTAGAACAGAACGGTCTATTAATGAACCTGACCCTTCATATCAAAGTTCGGCTGATCGAGAACTTTCATGGAGTTTCACGATTAATCAGTCGGAACCGACAAATAATGCGAATGTGACAATCGTTGAAAATCAAGCTGATATTAATCGTACAGTATCTATTTCTGACAATCAGCATATGCAGACTGCAGAACAAGCCGCAACGGAACATATTAATGAAACATACCCGGACGCTCGTCCAGTTGATGATGAAAACATTATTGAGGCTCTCCGAAGAGTCATACTAAGAACTATGTCTAATACATCTGACGCGGGACAAAACGCCCATACATGGAATATCATCACAGGTGATCCAACTGTACCAGCCCCGGTGGTAATTAACGCGGGAGATCCGCGACGTCCCCCAATCGCCTTTGATAGGTTAATTTCCGGACATCCGATGATTGAAACGATACGCAATACCCATTCTGATTCTATTGCATTTTACAAAGAGATTCTTACAAACTTTGATACCTGGATTCGAAATACGATGCAGTCAACGAATGTAACCAAATCTCAGTTCGCTATAGCATTAGATAGATTATTTACTTTACATTTACTTAAATTCCCACGTGCTGTAAATGATAATGTGTTTACAACACTACTACAATGTATGGAAGAGGATATCCCAAATGAAACTCAACTTATGAGAGAAAATCGCGGTAAGCTTAAAGCTGTCATAGTTGCTATTAAAGAAGGTCTTTTAAATGATATTGTTGAGGTATTCGATACACCAAATTGTTCATGTGCCCGTTGTGCCTTATAACCATGGCAAAAAAATGATTATTTTTTTGTAATATAAAACATGGAGATCCCCAAACACTGCGCGCCGTTTTACGTTTTTAGGGAGTCGGTTATTATTACTGATATTTCCGAGGATGATTATAGGGCTGCGAAAGGGCTCGTTCCTAAAAGGGATATTCGCGAATATCCTGACCCAAGTTTAATAAATGTGTGGGATCTTCGCGATGGTGATCTTAGTAAAGTGGGCATCAATGGAATGGATGTATTTCGCCCCGACCTCCGTAGTTCTGTTAGTATACGGGATCGTTTTGAAGTGGACACACCGTCATTTTTAGATAACCTCTTTAACAATGTGAAGATTGGCGTAGGAAGTAAACATATCTATATAGCGAAGGACTTCATGAGAAAACACCGCGATGCACGTCTTCCGGATCTCGATGGTCTTCCGCATGTTATGACTATGGTTATTTTTAGCCCTGCCGGTCGTAATTATCGATATTCTGGCGGAAGATTGCTAATCAATGATATTGATGCCCTCGAGTCATACAAACATTACAATGATGATAAGTATGGAAATCAAATAGTTTTATTCCCGATTACGTCTATCCATGAAGTGACCGAAATAACGCGTGGCGAGCGTCATACGTTTGTATTTCCAGTTTACGGTCATTTCGATCCTTTCTCAAGAATAGTCAAGAGAGTTAGTAACACGGAATACACGACCGTGTATGATGAAATTCTCGATGAAATTGATACTATGCCAGATTCTGATAATTCCGACAGGGCGATGTTTTTAAGTAAGCTAGAAGTTCTTAAAGATGAATCCCTTTGTAGGAAATTCGTGATGTATAGGATCGGACAAGGCGACTGTGTCCCATACGAGCATAATCATGGTATTTCCGAAGATGACCATATCGAAGAAATGCCGGAAATTCTTTCTGAAATTCGCGAAACAGTTGGTCGTCTCAAACTCAGGTTTGAAGATGCCATTCGCGCGAACATTGAGATGGCAAAAGAGCAAGAATGTAAATTGACCATTGACGATCTTCCGAAAAATGCGTTTGCATATGTAGCAAAGAATCTCTACTTTAGTGATACATCGATCAAAGATTTACGCGGTGTCGATGCTCACATCTATCAATTGGCATCCAGTGCCAAACGCAAAATACATCTATCCTTTGTCAATCTGAATGAATTCATAAATTCTGATTCGTTAATTCCTGTATTTATTGCGAATTTAGATGCATCTCAAATGACGCAAATTTCCAGACTTGGGCTTCCACGAAGTGAATACATTTCCGAAATTCAAACAACATATGACGATCAAGGAGGGTATGACCCCCGTTATACTAGATTGTATTGTACTATGTTCATCGGACATGTTGATGATATCATCGTTGATTAATTTTCTTTTTTAACAAAAACAATCCCACCCGAAATATATAGATAGAAAATTACTTATAAATATGGCATTATCACCATTTAAGGTTGTTGAACCGGCTAGTCTATCATTTACATTCCAATGGAAAGACTACGGTACTGGCGGCAAAGATTGGGGTATAGTATCCAATAACGTGCCGACGGGATACGCCAATTTAGGCGATTCGGTTTATGAATCATGGACACTCAGATCTGGCGGTGCACTGATCCTTAGCGAATATTATGGGCAGAAATGCTTATTTGTCGTTAATAATAGACCCGATGTGGCTGTACCGTGCACCGGTTATAGCATAGCGGGGAAGAAAGGCGGCGATTATGGTGCCGTTATTTATATACCTAAATGCGTAGATGATAATTATATCCCTCTCGGATATGTCGTAAGAAAAGGATCAACACCTCCAAAGGTTGGAGCGTATTATTGCGTTCATCGCAAATATGTAGAGGATAAGGGGGCTACTGCTACATACATTAGAGGTTCGTCTGATTTCGGTAGTTGTTACCGATCTATTAATGGTTATCATCTTTTTAATTACAATAAAAACCAACGATACGTATTACGTACAGATATACAACTTCAGACTTGCTGCACTACTAACTTATCCGCCGGATCTACATGTGAGTTATGGTATAAGGGATCTACAGAATGTCAAAAAGCTATGGCGAGTTATTGCGGGTTGGATGATATTAAACCGGGCGGCAAATGTGAGGATTGGTGTACCCGTGATCCTGTAAGTTGTGATAAATTTAAAGAAAAAATGTGTGATTTACATCCGTTAGATCCTTTATGTGATTGCATAAACGCATTTCAAAGATCTGACCACGCCGAATTAATCAAAGGGAAAGAAATTATTTATAATATGTCGCTCCCCCTATGTTATTATCCCGGATGCAAGCGTGAAAATGTATATAAAACAACCGGCATGGTAGCCACTGACTTAAGTGGTCGATGTGCGCAGGATCTCAAATACATTGATCAACAAATTAAGGTTATCGGCGATAGCAATGTAATAGACGCCAATATGAGTTCCGGCATCGACAGTGGTGTCAACGCAGACCCTACACCAACCCCGAACACAGGCGCAGAGACACCTCAAACCGACAGTCCCCAGTTGGAATTTACCAACTCTAAAATTTTCTGGATTATTATAGCCGTCTTATTCGGTATTTTGATGTATTGGACTTTAGGACCAGAACAAGAACAAGATCAGACATCGTGGCACGGAGGGTTAACGCAAGATAAAATAGAAGATGTTTTTATATAAAAAAATGAATTTTAATTCTTATTTAACAAGTTAATACGTAAATCTTAAAAAATGGGCAACGCGTCATCTAATCAGACTAGTCCGCATGATAACCTATGCGACGAGAATCAAGCCAGAAAAATAGTGGAAGAATATGTCCGATCCAGATGTGTCAGACATGATGTTCATGAAAAATGCAAAAATGAAAGAAAGGTTGCATTTGCAGCAGCCCTCAAAAAATTCGACGAAGAGTATCATGCACCATTTAACCTAGAAGAACAATCATTTTTGGACGCGCACCACGCAGAACTGAAAGAACTAGGAGCAATGCCCGATGATGAAGCAGAAAAAATTCGTTATGAGATAACACTGCACTACTCAAGCATAAATATGATAGATGCCGCAAACAGCGTCTAGTTGCATACCAAAATGCCAGTGGTGTGCAATATACGACCTATAGGGAAAAACGGAGGAATATGATGTCTGAATTTGACAAAGATGAGATTTTCATATCCAAAAAGATCTTAATTCAGGGAAATTCATATTACGACGATGCTTTCCATATGTGGGCGGAACTTTACGGACCAGGAAAAGACAATTTATATCAATGGGACAAAGCAGTGTCCGAATGTGCAAAAAAGATGGGATACACCATGACTAGAAAATAAAAATTGAATTTCTATTTTTTTATATAATCATCTATCTATTTCTCCATAAGATGGGTAATCAACAGACTCGCGAACCTTCCGAACTTGACTCCGAATATGATCGGTATCTAGTGGAAAAGAGGGAACGCGCTGCAATCTATTATGCCGATAAGAAGAAGCGTAGACACGAGCGTACTGCTAAGTCCCGCCAAGCTATGATTACATACATCAACGACGCTACGCAAAGAGAGAAGCATTATCTAGAAGCGTTTTTAGCGGATGAAAATCGTATCAAACAACAAAATTCGGGCTCGGATAACAAAACGGCATATGAAGTATATCAAGATCAGATTACTGAAAAGATTCGCTACATTAAATACATAAATTCGGCAATCGAACGTGAAAAGCCTTTCAAGGAAGAGTTTGAAAGTCGTATGCGCATTATGAAGAAACTTCACGATGATATGGAACGAGTATACAGGAAAGCTCATAACATGCTTGAAGATGAGGCTCACCCTCTGTTTAAGGCTAGAAGAGTCACGCCCTAGAAATGAAAATTGAATATTTATTTTTTTGATAATCAACATCTATAAAAATATCATATAAAATGGATAATATTCGCGCCGATGAGTGCCCCAAGCAAGCATGTGATATTCTCAATAAGTATGTTATGACTAGAAAATTAAGAGTGTCTGTTTATGACAATGATGAGAAGATTCGTAAAACCGCGTTTGATGCAACCCTCAAAAACGTAGAAGAAGAACATCTTAAAAAATTTGAGGAAGCTGAGGAGAAATTCCTAAATGTTTACAAGGATGATATGTATATGCTAGATAAACAGGTTGCTAATTCCGAAGAAGACATGATTCGTAATAAGCTTCTTAAAACTCTATTATCTAGAAAATACAAAGCTCAGTTCACGGCACGAAAGCAGACTTATGAGTCGGAACTTAAAACGGTTCTGACAGCGATGCAAAGGGAATTTCGTGAAAGCGAAAATGAGAATGAGCAAGCACAGCATGAACTAGGATCGTATTATTACGATATTGCATTCAAGGAATGGGCTGCTGCTTGTGGTATTGCGCATACAAATACGAATCTTCTTGCACTTTGGGATGCGGAAGTTCACGCACTCCTCGCGAAATAGACACTTAGTAGATTGATGTATTTTTTCACAGAATTTCTCGCCAAACTAGGAAACAGCATCAAATAAAATTTGATTTCGTTATAAAACTAATATGTATATAATATATTATCGCCGTCTGTATAAAATGGACTCCAATTTAAAGAAACTTCTAGACGCGAAAGATACCGCTACATCAGCTACCAAAGATATCCAGATAGATCGATTTGATGTTGATATTAAACCTAATGATCTGTTTCTAATTGGAGACGCATTAATTGACGAGAAAGGCTTAATTGGTCATCATATTGAAAGTGCCAATAACTTCTATGCCAATGGTATTAAGCAAATTATCACGGAAGGTTTCGATATTCAGAAGGATATTATCAACCGTAGACAAGCTACCGATGAAGATAAGCAAATTGAATACATCCATTGTGAAGTGAAATTTACGGATGTTACAATTCTTCCTCCGACCACCCTTAATTATTTTACCGGTAAGGAGGTTATGTTAATGCCACAGATGGCGTTGCTTCGTGATAAGACATATTCTGGACCTATGTTTATTAGTTGTAAAGTTAAAGCCACCGCATTTAAAAAAGACGGTACAACTATTGAACGTGAAGACACTGTTGATAACTTTCGTGCCGCAAAGGTGCCGGTTATCAAAAACAGTATTATGTGCAATACGTATGGCAAAACTAAAGAAGCGCTTATGCAAATGGGAGAAGACCCGACGGACCCGGGCGGATACTTTATCGTCAAGTCCGAATGGGCTGTTGATTGCACCGAGTCCACTACTTTCAATCAGGAGAAGATTTATATCAACGAAGGATATGGTAAGTCTCGTGTTCGTCTGGATTATATTTCGAAGCCTGGTGATACTTACCAAAATTCAGATATGATCATTCTAGTGTTCAATCGCGATGATACACTGACCGTAGAAATTTCGCGTGATAAGCTGATGAAGGTAGAAATTCCATTTTACCTGCTATTCCGCGCCATGGGTTGGTCTGACGATAGAGAAATGTTAGACTGGATCGTCTTTGATTTTGAATCAGAAGCCAACAAGGGTGTTCTCAATCATATTACTGCAGCAATCGATGCGAAGTATGGTAAGACATATCACCGTGATGTATATGATCAGGACGACGCGCTTAGGGCTATTGTTGATCTTGTTCCGAGAGAGAATTTCAAATATTTAGAGCTCGATGAACATCCAGAAAATTATAGTAATGCTGTTGCAGACATACTTAGAATCTTCGATGCATACTTTCTGCCGCATATTGGACTTAGTAGCGGCTCAAGACATAGCAAACTTAAGTTTTTAGCACTGTTAATTCGTAAGCTACTACTAGTTTACCTACGACACATTCCCGAAACGGATCGCGATAGCTATGTTATTAAGCGAGTTCATGCGGCTGGTGATAACTATGCAAAGACATTTAAGACACTATACAATCAGACGGTTGCTGTTCCTATTAAGAAGAATATGAACAAGGTTTTTAATGCGACCCCATTTAGTCAAGTAAATCTTGCAAATCTAGTTAGATCGAGCATTTACGTTGATGATTTTGAACGCTTAATTGTACAAACAATTATTTCGGGTAATAAGTCGAATCTAAAAATTAAGCAGCGGACTGTTACTAATAGATTCATGGCACAGCAGCTAAACCGAAAGAATCAGCTCAATATGTATGCAACTATGCGACAGGTATCGAGCACATCGGCAGATTCTGCCAAACAATCGGAACGAGCGCAAGAAATGCGTAGGGTTCATCCATCGGCTTTAGGTTATATTTGTTTGGTCCATTCTCCTCCAGAAGGTGAGAAGGTGGGCATTAATAAACAACTTGCCATGTTTACAACGATTGCACCTTCAAGTTCTAGCGAAGTTCTTAAGAAGATCATTTCAGATGATCCGGATCTAATTCCTGAGTCTCTGCCGACACCATTAGAAATTTATCGCGGTGGCTATTCGCGAGTATATGTAAACGGCACACTACTAGGTTATGTTAAGAACTCTATTGCGATGGTTAACAAATATCGTAAGAAGCGTAGACATTTAGAGATCCACCCGTATACAACCGTATACTGGGATAACACGCAAGACGAAGTAAAGTTCTTCGTTGATGCCGGACGGTTGACCCGCCCCCTCATGATTGTCTATAATAACAAACGAGATGCATCTCATGTAAAAACCGGCGAAAAGAAGTTCCAGCAAGGCATTGCTTTAACTCAGCAGGATATTCTTGATCTATACTGTAAACGTAAAGGTCTGTATGATCTAGTACAAGAGCAGAAGATTGAGTTTATCACGCCAGAGGAACAGCAGAACTGTTATCTATGTTCTTCATATGCTGAACTGCTCGCCAGCCAACATGACCAGCTTAATGAATACACACATTGTGATATTCCGCAGGCTATTCTAGGTATTACGGCGCTAACAGCTCCGTTTGGTAACCACAATCAGGCACCAAGAGTTACATACCAAACCAGTCAATCGAAGCAAACCTGCGGTTTTTATGCTGGAAACTGGCCATTCAGGATTGATAAAGAAACTTTCCTACAGTATATTAGTGAAATGCCGCTTATTAGAACGGCACTTAATAAATACATCTTCCCTAACGGTAACAACTGTATGGTTGCGATGATGATTTATTTGGGGTTATTGATTAGCTCCAGTCATGTCTAAATACATGGCTAGTCGGATATAATTTATATCCGGCGATGTTGTCAAATTGCGGGAAAATCCTACAAACATAAAAATAATGTTATACTACCAAGTTATATACCGAAAGGGTATAATGGCGTTAGGGAAACTTAACGGTATGGTAAAAAGGTATAACATAGGACAATCCGCATCCAAGCCTCTAAGGATTTACGATCTAATGATTTAATAAATCTATGAGGAAGGTTCAACGACTTAACGGCAACAGGCATTTTATAATTTAAATTGCTCAAGATAAAGTCTAGCCCCGCCAGTAATGGTGAATTACCCTTAGTCGGTAATTATTCGATGACACTTTTCGGAAATGGAAAGTCTAGAATGGTAGTTCGATAATCAAGAGGATTCGCTCGTCATCAGTAAAGCAGCCATAGAACGAGGGTTGTTCGATGGCTCGAAATTTACATTCGAAAAAGCTGAGCTAGAACAGAAGGAAAAGCTCGGAAACCCAGATGTTACTAAAACAGAAAACATCAAATCTGCCAATTATGGTAAGCTCGTCGACGGCGTTGTAGAGAGAGGTTCTCGCATCGTTGAGGATGACGTGCTTATTGGCAAGTATCTGACGGTCCCGAAAGGCACCGGTCGAGATGCTAAATCAGTATACGTTGATCGTAGCATTGTCTACCGCGATACTGAAGAGGCGATTGTACAAAACGTAATTGTCGATCGCAATGAAGACGCGATGCGCTTCGCGAAAGTAGGACTTAGAAAGGTTCGTCCGCTAGTTGTCGGTGATAAACTTTGTTTACTGCCAACCGCAGAAGTTCTAACGGAAAACGGGTGGCAACTATTGAAAGATATTGATATTACTACAACGAAGGTTGCTACGATGGATCCGGAATCTTTTGAGCTATCGTATGTTAATCCGATTAATAAGTATGAGTTTGACTATAATTCAGAGAAAGACGGTAAGTTGTATTATCTCAAAACGCAACAAATTCATACTATTTGTACGCCGAAACACAAGAATTTTGTAAAGCCTCGTCCAGTTGGTAGGGCTCAAATCGCGCAGCCTTTCCAAATGATGGAGGCTACCGACTGTTTTGGTAAAAGATTAAATTTTAAGAGAGACTGTAATAATAAATATGCAGAAGCAAGAACTGTCACTCTGAAAGGATCGGATGGCGTTCGACATACCTATCCGATGAATCCTTATCTTAAGCTACTCGGTATGTTCCTATCAGATGGATGGGTGTCAGACACGCGTATTATGCTTTCTATGCAAAAACAAAGAAAGATAGATTATATTAACGCTATTTCGCAAGATTTGGGTATCCCATTTAATTACGATGCAAATGCTATGAAGTTTGACATGGGAAAAAGAACACTTCCGGGTATTTTTGAACAATTCAAACAGTTATCCGTTGGTGCTCTAAACAAATATATGCCTAAATTCGTGTGGTCTTTAGGACATAATAACTGTCAAGCTCTATTAGATGGATTTATTAATGGTGATGGTAGTACTGATGAAAATGGTGTTATTTGTTATTGGACATCTAGCATAAAGCTAGCAAACGCAATCCAACGACTATGCTTACATGCTGGATGGTCTGCGAACATCAAGATTGGACATCCTGCAGGATCTGCATCGACGTTTCGAGGGCGTGAAATAGTATCAAAAAATCATTGTTATAGTGTTCATATTGTACGAACTAAGAATGAACCACAAATAAATCATGGACATGTTCATCAACAGAATGCACAAGAAGAAAAATGGATTGATTATAATGGCAAGGTCCATTGTATCGAAGTTCCTGATACTCATCTATTCTACTATCGCGAAAATATGCTTAGCCCGCCTGTTTGGACAGGAAATTCGTCTCGCGCCGGGCAAAAGGGAATTTGTGCCATGCTTCTACGTGAAGCAGACATGCCCTTTACAAAATCAGGTATCCGCCCAGATATCCTATTTAACCCCCACGGATAAGATAGGCAGTCCGTAGTTTTTGAGTAATCGAAAGCTAATTTTGAGTGTTATAAAATTTACACTACACTCAAAGTAAGATACTTAAATTGCGGGAAACTCTTACTTAGAGAATTGATTACTATCCCCGCTAAGAAATTAGCGACGGAAAGAAGGAATAATGTCCTTTCTACAGTAACAACATCAATTCAAACAAGACAATCCGCAGCCAAGCCTCTAAAAATTATCCGTAAACCTGGATTTAAATATCCGGATGATCAGGAAATTCATGAGGAAGGTTCAGAGACTAAACAGGTATCGGCTGTTGTAGAATAATTTATACATTCTATAATGGCTTAAGATATAGTCCACTCCCCGTCGAGAGACGTGTAAGGGTAGTCAAGTGTAATTGACGAGCTTGCTTAGGGTACGCGTGAAATGTTGCCATCACGCATGACTTGTAGCCAGTTGTTAGAATCACTAATCGGCAATATTTGCGCCATTAATGGTTCTCATTACGACGGTACGATTTTTAAAGATAACGATATCGAGTCCTATGCTGAAATGCTAGAACAATACGGAATGAATCGTTATGGATACGAAAGAATGATCAATGGAATTACAGGCGAATTCATTGATACGCTAATATTCTTCGGTCCCACATATTATCAGAGACTGCAAAAATTCGTTTCAGATGCAGAATATTCGGTTCGGCATGCGCTTACAGATGCGCTAACTGCTCAACCGCTGGATTTGCTTAATAAGTCCAAGTGCTACCTAATAACGGTGGTGCTAGTCTACATATGGTAGGCAACACATTCAAATTCAGGGGAACCCCTAAATTATATTGTTAAATCTAAAAAACGATATAAGAAGTCATTAGTCCTAAAGGATCAATCGAAAGATGATGCTGGCTCTGTAGAAAATGCAGAGGTAGAGGTAGAATCTAATGACGAGGACAATCCTGAGCCAAGCTCCTAAAGACGTTATGGTTAGTCAATGGAGAAGGTGCAACGCATAGATGGATGTGGGCGTGAGGAATTTAACCAATTCCGCGGATCGCTTAAGGTATATGCTGTCTCTCTAGAGATAGAGTTTCAGTACTAGGAATGTATGATTCCATATAAATAATCATAATTCTGAAATTGAAAGTAAAACTTTCTGGTTTTACAGGTAAAACGGGACAAGCAAGTTTTGGAGGATTAAGAATCGGTGAACTATTTGCCGAAAAGCAATATCTAATCATATTGCTAGTCTGCGATAAAGCAGGCAACACAATCAAATTCAGGGGACATCTCGTCCTGTTAAAAATGAAATAGTATTATAATAACAGAAACACGGCAGTCCGAAATGATGGATCGAAAGATCATCATGGCTCCGGGGAAAACTCGGAGGTAACGGAAGAATCTGCTGAATAGAGATAATCCTGAGCCAAGATCCTAAAGGCATTATGCAAGCCTATGGATAAGGTGCAACGACTAAATGGTTGTGGGTGAATAATGATAGCTTAGCAAGCTTGAATTTGCCTAAGATATAGTCTAGTCCCACCCGCGAGGGTGTTTTAGGAACATGCGCAGCTCAGTATATGCGAGAAACCTAAAAGTTCTATGTATCATAAAAGATACATAAAATGGTAGTAACGGAAATGGAAAAAGACGTCCTGTGTGTTCACGGGGTGTCAAGATTCCTAAGAGAAAAGTTCTTCAATCACTCAGATGGATACACTGAGTATATTTGCCGTTGCGGAAGAGCAGCAACGGTTAATCACAAACAACAGATTTATAAGTGCAAATTCTGTAAAGATAATGCTGATATTACAGCAGTGCCGACGAGTTGGTCGTCGAAGCTCGCGATTCAAGAGATTCAGTCTACGAATGTTGGTATTAGTAGAATCCCGAGACCATTTACATATGAGGTCAATGATAATGAGGATCGCGAATTTAGTCGCATCGAAGATTACTCGGAAGATACATTAGCCAAACTTAACAGTCAGTTTGAGGAGATGATCGATGATAGTGGAGTTGCCATTGACAATGACTAGAAGGGTTGCGCCTTTTGAACCCTATTATTTTTGGAAGAGAAAAATTGAATTCTTTTTTATTTTGTATTCCGTCCGATTTAAAAAGAAGTTAAATTATAACATGGAGTCGACATATATGGAAACCATTAGAGCATACATGGATATGTCTAATGCTAATGGCAAAGCGCTAGATGACATGCGCGCTCATGTCGATGCTCTCAATTTCAGATTAGATAAGACGATTGAGCTTCTCAATAGAAACTTTAAGAAGCTCAACGAAAAAATTAAGACGCTGCAACTTATCGTTGATAGTCTTCAAAAGACCATTGCTGCAGACAGATATGCTAGGGAAAAGGAACGTACGGATCGTATGGCGGAAGATCTAGCTCATAAGCTTTCGACTGCATAGCTATCTTTTTTTTGACGATTTTGCGATAATTACCTAAACAAAAAATTGAATATATATAATCTATATAATATTATACCATAGAAAAACTACGATGGGTTCATCGACAAGCCATATCGATCGGATGAACACCATCAGTGAGGCTTATGAGTACTCTGATCTCGAGGAGCATCCCGATGGTTATGGTGGTTATATCGATCGGATGAACACCATCAGTGAGGCTTATGAGTACTCTGATCTCGAGGAGCATCCCGATGGTTATGGTGGTTATATCGATCGGATGAACACC
>JACCDX011591593.1_pt1 | contig 24511 bp, 23 predicted proteins | sample 7449681 | NCBI WGS metagenome assembly JACCDX01 (sample SAMN15323450, study PRJNA562643) | freshwater metagenome | isolation source: river surface water | place: USA:Blue River Watershed | collected 2017-08-18
CTTGTCTAGATTTCCTTCGCCCATAGGTACCGAGGGAGGCATAATACCGTGTTCCATACCGAACGGAAGATTGTAGTAAAACCGGTTAATCCAGGGTGTCTTTTTTTGGACGTAGGCTGGAAGTAAGCTGCGGAAGATTTGGGGTGCCATATTGGAATAGCGGTACAGTTTGTTCTCGTAGACTAAACTCACAAAGTCGATCGGTTCCGATTCACGGGTGGAGAACGCTGGAACCAGGGTACCCAAATTCACCGCGTTCAGACCACTCGCATCGGGCCACCAGGGAGCGATACGTACCCCTAGACCGCTCAAATCCCGTGTGGCTAAGAAAGGAGCATTGTAGGCTGGACTTTCCCAGCGTTGGCAAAAAAAGAAGAGGTCCCGCGTGGGATTCGGAATACGAAGAGGTACCGTTAAACGGGATAGACCCTTAGAATCCGTGGGTTCAAAGATATAATGTTGCGGAATAGGATACTGAATATCGGATATGCGAAATTTATTGGCTTCTGGATTGTCCAGATAGATGTATTCGGCGATTAAATACGTATCGCCTAGGCTGAGTGAACTCGGCATGGTAATGTTGGGGATGACGGACACCGCGGTAGCATTATTCGGATTACCGGATAAACCATAGACCGGTTGGGGATTGGGGCCACCCGTTTGGTAGAACGGAGAATCCAGTAGGGGAAAATAGGCTTGACCTGGCACGACATCGGTAGCATTGGCTTGGCTGACCTGGGCGGAGCTGACGTAGAGAGCGTTTAGGGGTGAAAAAGTAATGTTGACGCGGACCTGATCACTGTTGATGGCATCAATCGGTAAGACAACTCCTGGATCTCCTCTAGAGAACCAGAAAGGTAGAGGAGTAATGGCCACGGTCGGTCTTTCCGTCCAACCGATACTGGTGGGATTAAATCCATTCTGAAGACGAGGTAAAAGAGTATTCATGATAGTTGTTTTTTCCAGGGAGGTATTGAATTCGTCCAGGACCTCCATTAATCTTCCGTTCAATTGTTCAACACGAGCTCCTCCAATATCTAAGCTAGCGTTCGCTATCAGAGCATGCCCTAAGCTATTCGTCCAACCAAACGTGGGCCCTGCGAACGTTGTAGGAGCAGCGGCTCGGGCTAAGAGTTGAGGACCCGCAATATCGGGCATCGTGGTGATCAAATATAAACGAGAAATCAAGTGGCCTTGTCTGGGTAGAGTGATGGAGGCAGGGGCTCCAAAATTCGGTCGGGTATCAAAGTCTAACCGAACCCAGGCGGTCGTAAAACGGCCCGCTTTCAGAAACACTTTTTGAAAAAAAGAAATCTTTGGTCTTCCTTTGGGGGGTAGAAGCCTTTCATCTTGAATACCGGTATGGATTATACGTAGGAGGGATACCACCATTCTATCGTGTATTATGAAAGTCCTTTACATCATTTTCATATCCTGGATGAAGTAGGGATGGACTAAACTTTTACCATTGAAGTCCTTAATGACGGGTAATAGACATAAATGACTAATCTCCGCACCCATATCCACCTCACGATGACGTATACACTCCATCGTTGTTCTGGGAAGTTTTTTGTAAACGGGCGAAACTAAACCGGATTTGCGACAGATTTTCAAGAATTTCTTGAAATCCTCAAAATTATAGTGAAGAAGAATATAATTTTTATGGTTATCTTCTTTTCTTGGAGGTAATTGACGGATTAAGCTCGGAACTAATTGCTGTGGTAAAACAGCCACATTGTAGATTTCTTCGACCGTTTCCCTCATGGCCGTTTGTAAATAATTTTCTCCTTCTTCTCTATGCCCACCGATACCGGTAATACAAGGATACTTCTTTTGTGGTTGGTAACCTGCCAAGACATGTTTACCGTCGGTGAACACACATCCCGCACCCATAAATTCGCTAAATAAAGGATTCACTCTAGTTGTAGTCGTTTGACTATAGCAACGAAAGAATTTACGGACCCACATTTGGACACACTTTTTTATACTGTTATTAAACGCTTTTGCGTTATCAATTTTACTAATCAGTGACCTTCGGTGTTCGTCCTTCTAGTCCGTAAACATCTTGTTCGCTATACCATTTTGGAAGCGCAACCAATTTAACGCCACACAGAATACCTTGACTTCCCAGGCGGCAGGTCCAGGAGGGCGAACATCCAACACCAGTCGTAGATTCTGAAGACGGGAAGCATTCACTGTTCCTGAGGGCTGGTGAGTATCCCCAGGCCACCGTGCGAAAGGATACCCGTACACGAATTGGTTAAAGCTCACGATACCCCCTCGGTGGTGTCTGGCGATAATTTGACGGAAGTATTGTTCCTCCGCTTCAATCACATCGATACCGTTAAACTGAATTTTTGCGCTAACCAACATACTTTGACGAGGATTGAAGGTTGTATTGACATCTTTATTCAGAACACTGGAGTAATTCGTCCATTCGTTGTTATTCAGCACATCTTTGCGACGAATAAACCAAATAATTTCTTCCAGAGGATGGTTCGCTTCTAAAGGCAGCTGAACACGTATAATATCATCACTGTTCGGTTTGGCCACCACATACTTCAAAGGTTCTTCAAAATAAAAGGTTTGGATACTGCGGTACATAATTTCAAACGGTTGTCGGAGAATGGCTTGACGAACATTCCCGTCTAACATGGCTCCCCACGTAACTAGACGTACATTCTGGAGCATCGGTTCCGAGGTCGCGGTTTGCGTAGGGACCACTAAATCAAAGGGTAAGCTATCGTTGATAAGGTTAATCGTTTGGTTTAATGGTGTCGCATCGCAGGAATCCCGAAACCCTCGTTGTTGTCTTAACACCTCTGTAAAGGGTCTCAACGTTATATGGATACGAACGGTTCCTTCACGACAGGCTAACAAGGGTAATCCCTCTTTCATGCGCATACGTTGAAAGAATAGGGGAAGAATACAATGAATATACCCTGTTTCGGTGGGAAACACGCGGTACTGGGGCCAGTTCAAAAGTTGGGGGAGAGTGGCGATACCTAAATGATCTACCCCTGGACCAACCTGTGTATTTAGATCGGGATAAAGAACACTAAAGACGGTAGCTAAATCGCCGTCCACGGTTTCAATGGTTACACCGTCAATTTCTAGCTCCACTTTCTGGAGTAAGATCTGACCGATAGCGTTCGTATAGTACCAGGCTTCCTGCGGATTTTGGTAAACATAATTTTGGGCTTGGAGCTGGAGAACACTCTGGAGATCTAACCAGTGCGTTAATTGGAGTTGGAGGACCGCACCCAACAGTAAATCACCGCAGGTTTGGGAAGCCACATCAAAGGTGAACCGTTGGCCGAAAGCGGCTGGACCTCGGTACTGGAAATCTTGAAGAACAGGAACATAGGGTGTAAATCGTCGATCGGGACTACGACTCCACCAGCTGGTATCGGCTTTCAGAGGAAAGTAAGCATTATCCTGGGCATCACGATTGGTTAAATCCAGTAAGGTGGTGATATCTCCAGCGGGTCTTTTAAAGCTTTGGGGAGCACTACTCATCTGCTAAACATTACTTGATTTTCTTTAGAATAGTTAGAAGATGAATAAATCAAGAAAAGCACTCGACAATATCACCGCGAAAGCACAAACCCCACCCTCGAACAGGACTAGGAAAAATAAGCCACGCAATGTACCCTTAGAGAATCCACGACGATTTAAGCTGAGTAATTCGGGCTTTCAAGTCCCCACGTTTACACAAGAATTTATACAACACATGATTGAAAGACCTCGTATGGAAGCTATGAATGAGATGCGCAGCACGAATAATAATTTAAATGATTCAAATACATCGGTAAAATCTGTCAATACCAATATAGAAAAACAAAGAAAAAAGTATGCCAAAAAGGCTACCAAAACCAAATATAAGAATACCATGAAAAATGGTTATTATTTTTTTAAACCGAACAGCTACACTCGCACGCAAGTCTCCAAAAATGCTCAATACGAAAGAGCCCTACAAGGATTACGAGCATTAAATAATAACAATAATGGCAACATGAACAATAGTGGTTATAATGCGAATATAGAAAAGAACTAATCATTAGAGTAGAATGTGTTGGAACGCAGAAGTATCTCTACAATCTTTTTTGATAGGGTTTACAGCAGTATTTGTTGCGTATCAAAAAGGATTATCTTTACCGATGACGTTATTTTGTTTAACGGTTGTTTTCATGCAGCTAATTGAGTACTTTGTCTGGAGATACTATGAGAATAAAAAAGTAAATTATTACGCCAGTCTGAGTGCCATAGTTCTTTTATGGCTTCAATGTCTGGCTTCCATTCTCACCTTACCTTCCTCTCTTTTTTTCTCTTTCTTATTCCCTTTCCTTGGTTTATCCTTTTTAGGAGTAACCTTGTTTCCGTCTCCTAAGGAAGAAATAAGCATGGTCAAAGGAGAAAATGGGCACCTTGTATGGGCATGGCTACAAAAAGATAAGAAAACAGCGATAGAATTAGCCATTTATTTCTTCTTTTTATTAACACCTTTGGTGATTGCGAAACAATATCTTTTGCTTGGCGTATCCTTAACCACCTTAGCGGCGAGTTTATACAGCTTTTACGAAAGTAATACCTGGGGTTCCATGTGGTGCTGGATTGTCAATTATATCGTTGTGGGTGTTGCGGCCAACCAAGTGCTCACTCCTTGGATAAAGTCCTCTCCATTTACCTAAATTGTATGGTACAGGGATTTAAAATATAGGGAACAAACTCTTTATCTACTTTTATGTTTGTTTCAACCCAATAATTTTTCATTTCTAAATAAACGACTAATGCTTGTGTTAATAAAGAAATAACAAGTTCTTTTCCTGGACATCGTTGATTTCCTTGATTAAACATTAAGGCTACAAAACTATCTTCAAGGGCTAAGTTCCATCGCGAAGGTATATATTGATTTGGAGATTCAAATAAATCACGAAGTACAGGATTATTAAAGAATACAAACTGTGTTCCAGCTTCAAATACTTCAGTTGAATTATCAAATGTAAATCGATCGGTCAGTCCCCGAAAAGTGGAATTTACCGCATTATTCAGTCGAAAAAGCTCCAAAATACATTTGCGGATGTAATTATCTTTTTGTAGATGTTGTTTTTCTTCAATAACCGCTTTAATTTTTAACAATTCTTCTGGATGGTTGGCTAATAAGACCATAAGACGAGGAAGATGAACACTAAAAAGTCCAGCAATAGGAAATACCCAATGCGGTATTTGATCTATTACAGAATCCATGGGTAACATTTTATGATATTTATTCGCTAAGTCAAGTAACGTATCAGGTTTTGGATGTTCTAATTCGTATCTTAAATACTCCCTATATTCATAAAGATCTTCTGAATTTACTGTATTTACATTAAATCTTGCTGAAAAAAGAGAATCTGCTTGCTTGAATACCTTATAAATGATAGGGTTGTATTGATATGTTCCAAAGACGATACGACTGGTTAGCTTTCGTGTAACTTCTGTAAACTCTTCAAAATTTGATGGTCTATATTTTAAAAAAATTTCTTTAATATAACTACCAAAGACATCATTATATATATGTAACTTATCTGTTTCTAAAACTTTATCATTGTAATCTCTCTTATATTGCCAATCAGGATTGATAGCAATACCCACATTATTAGGAATAAATGTGCTGAAAAAGTTTTCTTTCAATTTTCCAGGACCAAACGGATTAGGAGAAAGAGTAAGTAATTGTGCGATATCTTGAATATCAGTAATAAGATAAATATGTTTACCTAAAAGGTTTAATTGAACAAATCGTCCTTGCGATTTTAATCTTTGATAAATCTGTGTGCCTGTAGCATCAGGCATGTAATCATTTAATGACCACCAAAAACAATTTTGGGAAATAATCCCGCGTTTCAAAGTGAATATCATGACAAAATTCACCAGTATAGTCTCCCAATTCAGTAATATAATTAATAATATAAATACAAAAGAAAATAATATTCCCTGTAAATTTGTTTTCTTTTGTATAGACTTGATCATTCTATTTTCTCTGAAATATTTTTTAAACATATTTATCCAACAAAAATACGACTATATTCCAAATCAGAAAATGTTTCAGGAATAAACCCAATCCATAGTTAACCCATTCGCCCCCTTTATAATCATATGTCTTGAAGAAATAGGAAAATGAGATAACAATAAGGGGAGATAAGCTTCCAATAAGTAAGAATCGTTGTCTTGGTGAAAGGCCAAAATGTAAGGCAATAAATAAAGAAACCATATTCATTAAGCCGTAATAGAAAGGAGCAACAAATGTATATTGCTTATAGGTATAATTAATTTTTGTTTCATCTAAATTGGCTACCGCAATAAAATGGGGAAGAAAAACCAACATACTGGAACCAATCACAAAAGCACGTAAATACTCCATCTATTATTTATTTTTTAAATATTTGTAATAAAGTTAGCAGATACTTCTTTCCTTAGACAATCCGCCTTTTTCTCTTTTTAGTTCGCAAACCATAAGGTAGCTCTGTATTTCTCCGTCACCATGGTCGCCCAGGTTTCCACGATAGCGTGAAGAACCGAATTTTTGGGTCCTACAAGAATGTCGTTCAGCTCAATGTATAGGGTGGGTCTATCCGCGGTGGTAAAGTTGATCGTACCATCCGGTTGTCTCGCAAAAGGTTGTCTTCTGCTCCGAACATCCCCTAGGGTCCAATTCATTATGGCGAACGGTAATCCAGAATCTCTCTCTTCTTTGGCATGCTTGACGAGCTTGTTCCATACCATAGGAGAAAATAAAGTTTCTCTGTCTCTACCGGCGATGATGAGTTTCATATTATTGTAGAACTCTCCGCCTGAAATATCGTTACTAATATTGTATAATTGGTTGGCTCGGATAGCTTTCTGCGAACGGAAGAAAGAGACTATACGTGCCGCAGGATGAACCCCTTCCAGCCGCCTCGTGATGGCGGCTACCGCACCTCGCTCAATAGGCGCATAATCAAATTGATTTTGCGTAAAGATATTTTCGTAGAGACGCTCGAAGGGGATTTCATTTCTGACATTCTGTATGCCTTCTCTCGTTTCCGCATCCGTGTAAATGTGACGTGTTTCCAAAGTAATATGGGGTGTAAAGATTTCTTGTCTTGGTAAAGTAGAAAATGTTACGGGCAACCCTGTCGCGCTGCTTTGTATCCGCCACCCGTTCTGGCCCCAAGGTTGGGGCTTCGGTCTCCCGTCCGAAGCCTCTACGAGATCCTCCAGCTTTCGTAAAAAACACCGAATCCGGTACTGCTGTTGGGGGATACAGCAGGAAGGAAATCCACCGTCATCTAGACTTTGGCAGCCAAATAGTGGTAAGGGAAGTCGGAGTAAACCAGGAGTGGCGTTGCGCGCGATGTCCAAAGGTGATCCAGGATGAAGGGCCACCAGACGATTATCTAAGAATGCTGCGTTCAAAGCTCCCCTACTCCTTGTTGTTGCCCATAGAGCGTCACCACTAAATTCCTGAAGTAAGATATTATCTTGTAGTAACTGTATTTTTTCAAAGAGAAAAAAACCGATACCACTGGTATATCCATAGGTGACTCCTGAGGAATCGGTCACTATAGAGGTAGGGTTCAGAGCCGCTTGGGGAGGGGGAAGCCAGGAGGGTAATTCAATCAGAAGAGTGGGTTCAATAAAGAAATCCCCAGCGATTTCCACCTGGAACTCAAAACTTCGGCCAAAATCCGGCGTATTCAAAGGAGGTAAGCGACGAAGCTCAGGAATCTGCGGCGGTACCGGATTGTAACGATTATCGAACAGATTCTTTGCCTCTTTGGAATCTTCAATGAAGTACACATCTTTATTTCCTCGCGCTACTAATTCATAGAGCGCTCCTTCAATACTATAAGAAGTCGAGGACATTCCTTCTTCTTCTTAGAGTGTTTTTATAAGCTTTAACTTTTAAACGGCAGGCATAAGTTCTTCTTCGGTATCCGCTCTGTTCCGCCTTACGCAACAATCGTACCATTTTTGTCGGCAGCGCTGTCTGTCCCTTGCGCAATCCGCACAGGACCGGCGACAATCTCTCTTAGGCCTACAGGAACAAGGAAAGAGAGCACTGAGCGTAATCGACAAACAGCAGGTAAAAAAGGAAGATCCAATAACGAGAGCTAGAATTCCATCGGTAGCGTCACCGTAATCCATTTACAATATATGTTGAAGATGTCTTTAGTTAGTGGTAAGCCATTTGATAAATTCTTGTTTGGCTAACTTATCGCACGCTACGGATTTACTTAAATGTTTGTTCAGATTGCTCTTATTGGCAAATTCTACGTCACAGTGTTTACAGTAAGGTTTCTCGGATTCCCCCGAAATTGCTTTTTTAAGGACTTCGTCCAGCCAATCGACGATGTAGGGTTTTTCGGGTACAGCAACTTGTGTCACTACAGAAGGTTTTTCGCAGATATCCTTACAGCTTTTTTTACGCTCGTGGTGTCTCTTGAGAGACGCTTTGGTGGCAAAGTATTTACTACAACCTTTACAAAACCATTCGGTTTCTTTATCGGAACAGTCTTCATCCTGGGCTTCCACTAAGGGGGCAGTGAGCTCACCTTTCATGAGGACGTGGTCTTCTTCTCCAATAGGACCCCACCTTCCAACAGAATCCAACACAGATATCTTACCTTCCGTCCCTTTCAGTACTCGCCATTCTAACCCTAAATCTTCAAGCTTCGTTCCACCTATCTCCAGTGAATTACCGATAGGCCCAAAGTTCACACTGGAGAGACCCGAGGGGTACCCACCTTTCAGAGTGGGATCCTCCATTGTACAGGTGGGATCCGTGATTTTACCATATCCTCTAAACATCGTTCTATCATCAAAAATAAGTTTTTTCTGTTCCTCGGTATGTAAGGGCTTTACACCACGGTAAGGATCATATCCCAAAAAATTACCCGAGGCGTCCAAATAATGTTTTTCTGTTGTATGATAGCTTTCTAAGTCTTTGGTGAAGAGTTCTGCTTGGGTGGCCATTCTATACCTAACCCAACTATTCTTTTAAACCAAACATACCGCATTTTTATTCTTTTGGTTGAAACCATCCGGGATGTTTTTTTTGTTTTTGGTTATTTAGGATTTTAAACTCTGTAAAAAAAGATATATAGATTTTCATTACATTCTTTATCCCTTTTGTTTGGTATTTATGATGTTTTGTCCTGTTATATGGAATAGATGTATTCTGAGGTTTGAGGGGTAGCAACAAATAAACTACGTACAACGAATAGGAAAGATGACCAGTATTTTAGCAAATGGAGCTACAGAAACAATCTATATTTCAGAAGTTGTGAGTGGAACCATAAGCTATAGAATTAACAATGGTTCAAATACAACCATAAGCACATGGCCACTTACGGTACAGAACATAAATTCTAGCGCAACCCTTAAGGTTTTATTTGGTACAAGTATTAATCTTACATCAACAGAACATTATTTTATTGTGGGTGATACAAATGAAGGTCCTATTCAGTTCGGTAGTGAATCCTTAGAGACAAATGGGGCTGTACAATCCATTACTGTTGATGGGGTTGCATTGTACGGAGGTGTATTTCAAAATGGGACATCGGGAGCGTCTGGAAAAAGTAATATTTCAATCTATAATCTTATAGTATCCGCGGTCAATGGGGCATATCTTATAACAGGTGGAGGATGGGTAGCCCAAGGCTATTTTGGAAAAGATGCTACAAATAATTACATTCTAAACTGTTCTTCCGATGGTGAGATTGCAGCTTTTGGAGGAGGCATCGTGGGATATTATGCAGCCTATAAAAACACAGCAACCTCAACTTCCCTTCAAGTGATTGGATGTAAGAGTACAGGAGCTATCGGTACAAGTGCAGGTGGAATTGTTGGAGCAAGAGGTGGTTATGGAAGTGGAGGTAGTTGTACTGTAGAGCAGTGTTGGTCAACAGGTGAACTAAGCAGCGATGCTGGTGGAATTGCGGGGCAATTTGCGGCTCAGAATTCTGGCGGTCTCACTATATCCAAATGTTACAGCACTGGAGGCCCTGCCCTAGGAAATATTTCAGGAGGAGGTATCTGTGGTTCGTTTGCGGGATTTCAATCCGGTGTAGTCACTATAGAAAAATCGTATAGCACGGGCAACATTATGCAGGATGGTGGTGGAATTTATGGAGGCTATGCTGGTGATACAAATGGAGTAACAACGGCTTCGAACTGTTATTCGAGTGGTACAATAACAACAAGTGGGACAGGCATCTTTGGCAGTAATAAAGAAACAGGAATCGCAACAAATTGCTATAGTGCGAATGGAAGTTGGAGTGATTCTACAGCAAATAGTAGTTTGACAGGTGTTCCGAGCGGAGGAAATCCTGGAGACACCTGGGCAAGTCCCTCAATCAATACTCCCTATGAGCTTGTTGGCTTTGGAGCCACACCATATCAAACGCAAACCATTAGTGGAAACGCGTTAGTCCAAAGCTATTCTCAATCAGTTGTACAAGGAAGTAGTTCAATAGAGGCCTTAAATGCGGATGCGTCAGGAAATGCCTTTGCCATTTTAGCCTTTTCGGGGGGAGACTCCGAATCATATAGTACCATCAGTATCAGTGCGCAAACAGGAGCTATTTCTACTAGCTCAGCTACTAGCGTAGGAATTTATACATTGACTATAAGAAGCACAGGGAGCTACTTCATAACCACTTTTGTCTTGACGGTATCCGCAGATGCTTCATCCTCCTCAGGAGCTCAAGCGTGTTGCGTATCTACGATGGACCAACGAGGATTAGATTATGAACAAATCGTGGATTACAGAATTGGAAATCGTCTTCTTTTGGAAGTCTCTCAAAATTCCAAAACAAAATTTGATGGGTATTCTCAGTACGTGAAATACAAGATGGCTCAAGGATCCAGAAAAATTTAGAACTTCTTTAGAAATTGACCATAGACTTTCATAGCCTTTCTCATGTCTTTCGTTTGGTACTTATGATGTTTTGCTCGGTAGAACATCGTGATGGCCACCTGTTGTTGGTAGGCTTTAGTTTTTCCTCGGAGTTGTTTGAGTGTCTTCTTGGCCGACATTTCATTTTTATAGCCTGCTTGAATCCTAGGTTTACCTTTAGGATTGGGATCATACAGTTGGTATCCTTTCTTTCGGGTTTGCATTCTATTCTTTACTTATGTTTCCTTGTCTTGGATTTGAATAAATCCATTGTCATTTGGCAATGTATAGGCGTATTGTCAGGAGCTAAGCAATAGTCTATATCTTTCATAGGAACCGTTTTCGTTTCTCCCGTATCCATGCGAACTCTGTAGACTTGGTGTTTGGGCATAGAGAGGATAGTACCCCTTTGGTCTCCCATGAGTATTCTTGTTTTCACTTTTTTCTCTTTCATATGGTCATCGGTAATAATTTCGGAAAAAGGATTAATATAGAATCCACGCTTACCATAAATATGAACGCGGATTTTCTGCGTGAGTCCCTCAAAGGGTTCTTTTTCCGCTTCCAATTCAAAGAACTTTACCCCTAGTTTCTTATAATGTTGCTTCAGCCTTATAATGGCATAATCAAAGACATTGACTGTTTTCCTGGCTCGGAATGAACGGGGTATACAGACAACACTCAAACGTACGGTAGTAGGGTTACTATAACTCGTTATACAACTAAAAATAATTTTTGATTTATGTTCAAGGGTGACCAGTTCGCGATAGACTTTACGTTCTAGAATGGTGATTTGATACGAAGTTAAGGGTCCGGGATTAAAGCTACCTTGAAAACATTCTTGGATACTTTTATCCACTTTTTTAAGAAAAGTATCCTCAACATCGAGTAAATTTTGAACTTGAAATTTCCATTGCGATGAATCCATGAGGGACATCGGGTCCTTACCTATTTATTGGGGGCCATTAATTTCATAGAACAGACACGATCAGCACGACTGGGTAAAATAAGCTCCGCCCGTCGTCCGAAACGGGGGAAATCCACGCGACCGGTCCACCCGTCTCCTCCGTTGATCCAGATATCCAACTGTTCTTTGGTTTGTTTATAGCCAGGCTCGGTATCTGGAATACCTAATTCTCTGAGCTTGCTAAGCATAGTTACGGATTCCTTAACACGATCCGCTTTGGATTTGATAGGTTTGGGTTCAGACATCTAATAATCTATAGAACAATTCTTTAGCCGCAACCGCAAACAGAATTGGCGTTTCTCAAGGGACTATTCGTTTGGCATGTGCTACAGTATTGAACACCGTTATAGAATAAGTAACGAAGTTGGTATTCTTGGAAGTTTAAGGTAGCGTTAGTGATACAGCAAGTACTGAAATTGGCGGCAGGTTGAAGAGGTTGTTGAACAGCTTTGATACCCGAGAAGACTGCGCGACTTTGGAGTTTGCGGATAATATCTGAGGCATCCATTCTATCTACCTACAGCATAGATAAAATGGTGGTCCCCTTTTTAAAACTTCTAAAAAGTCCCATGGGAACTATCTAAATAAAGGAGAGTATATTTTTGGAGATAATGTGCGGTATTTGGTTTCGTGTGGGTCCCATGATGCCCATTCATCAGCCATCACACTGGGTAAGAGCACTTCATCACCGAGGTCCGGAAGATACAACGATCGTTAGTTTAAGTGGAGATATCACGATGGGCTTTACCCGTCTAGCCATCAACGGTGTCAATAACGGTGGTAACCAACCCTTTGGGAAATACCAGCTCTGTTGGATGTGTAACGGTGAGATATATAATTGGCGCCAATTAGCTTCAGAACATACGATTCAAGAACTTAAATCAGGAAGTGATTGCGAAGTTTTAGGACATCTATACGAAAAACAAAAACAAAGTCTTACCTCCTTTTTTCGTAGTCTCGACGGTGTCTTTGCTATGGTGATCGTGGATGAAGAAAAAAAACAAATTGTTGTAGCGAGAGATCCTTATGGTGTTCGACCGCTGTACGGAGGGTTGAAGTTTGCCTATAAGCATGAACAGGGCAACACGTTTACCGTGGGGACGGATACCCTGTTTTTTGCGAGCGAAATGAAAGGACTGGTCCCTTTGTGTGATCATATGGCTCCCTTCCCTCCAGGATCCTACCAAGTGATTGATATTGCGACCAAGAAAGTTCTTTATACCGAACGCTATCACCATATTCCTTGGCTCCAGAATCCTTTATTTTCCACCTACTTCCCCACAGGCTTAGATATGAGTTGTATGGCTCTCCGTTTTGCCTTGACCGAAGCGGTAAGAAAACGTATGTTAACCGAAAGACCTGTGGCGGCTTTGTTGAGTGGGGGTATCGATAGTAGTCTCATCGCGGCCTTAGTCCAACGGGAACTCCAGTGTATGGGCCTCCCTCCCCTTAAGACCTTCAGCATCGGTATGGCTGGAAGTACCGATTTAAAATACGCGCGAATGGTGGCGGACTGGATTAAATCCGAGCACACCGAAATCGTCCTAACCGCGGAGGAATTCTTTCAAGCTATACCGTCGGTCATACGGGCGATCGAAAGCTACGATACCACGACGGTGCGTGCTTCCGTAGGAAATTGGTTAGTCTGTAAAAAAATAAAGGAAACAACGAATTGTAAAGTCATTTTCAACGGGGATGGCAGTGATGAAGTCTTTGGATCGTATTTGTATTTCTATAATGCTCCTAATCACCGTGAATTTGAGGAAGAATCCGCACGACTTTTAGAAGACATTCATTATTTTGATGTTCTTCGTTCTGATCGATGTATCAGTGCTCATGGATTAGAACCGCGAACTCCTTATTTAGATAAGCAGTTCGTAGCTGTTGCTCGCAGTATTTGTAGTGAATGGCGGAGACCTTATAAGGGCTACCAGATTGAAAAATGGATTTTGCGCCGAGCCTTTGATGATGGGGTGACGCTTCCGCGTGAAGTCTTGTATAGAAGAAAAGAAGCCTTTAGCGATGGTGTGAGTAGTCAAGAAAAATCCTGGTACGAAATCATCCAAGAAAAAGTAGCTTCAGTAGTTCCCGCCGACTGGAAAGAAACGGTAGAAAGACGATACGAACACTTACCGCCCCAAACGGCGGAACAATACTATTACCGTTTTTTCTTTGAAGCCGAATTTAGCAAAGTGGCGGTGAAGACCTGCGTTCCGTATTTTTGGATGCCTCGCTGGTCACCAGGCGCCACCGATCCAAGCGCAAGAACTCTTCAAGTCTATACCTCTACTGCATAACGCATCCTTGTTTCGTGGCGAGTGGACTCGATACCACTTGAGCGGTAGGATTATAACTAGGATCACGAATCATACCAGGCATATACATACTTATACCGTCATCGGTTAATCCCCAGGGGGTATGGGGGAATAATTGAAGAATACCCTTGAGAGATTTTTCTAAACTCTGTTCTAACATAGTTAAACGTGTATCCACATCCAAAGCATTATTTTGAAGATAACTAAATTGGGGTTCATAGGGTATTTGAAGAACAACATAGGAATTTTGTTGCTGCGGTGTAAGTTTCGCGTATCCCCAGGGGCCCAAGCTAAAGATACCAGGAACCGATTGGATTTCTATACCGTTGTAGAGAGGTATTTGTTGTACCGATTGTATGGTGTTCGCTGGAATAGCATATCGTTGTTCAATTCTTATCTTTATATCGTTTATAAATTGGTTTGTATGTACGGTGGGTAAATCAAATATAGCAAGATATATATGGGGGACCACTCCGCCTTTTTGTATCTTTCTATATTTTCTTTGTTTTCTTGTTTTGTGTTTCCTACTGGACTTCATTCTATTCCCTTGAAAGATTAATCTTGATGATTTCGTTGCGATTCTAAAAGAGTGGTCATTAAGCCAAAGCCACTCCAGGCTACCGCAATACCCGTAATAAAAAGTGTAAGATCATTCTGAAAAGCTCCATAATATACAATACTTATACCTAAAGCAATAGCCACTTGGGAAAGACGATAAACGCAGACCATTCTTATAGACGGTAGTCAAAGAAGTTTAGATTAGAATTGAAGAGTCAAATCGGGAAATAAATAAACCATAAAGAGTACAAAGGCTATCATGGACAAATATAGGCCCAGCTCCATCATGGTTTCTCCTTTAAAGATATGATGAATTACAATATCCGCAGTTCCCCATATAGCAATCCACCAGATAATAATGATGACTGACTTGACAACCGATTCATGACCATTCTTTTTTACAGGGAAACTTGGTTTTTCCATCTAAAAAGGAATTCTAAAATTTGAACTCGGATTTCGAGAGAGAATTGGCATACACCATGTCAATCCGATGTTATGCGCGACGCATGAAAGATAAAGACGAGTTCAAATCGTCCAGACAAGGCTCACCTTTCTGCTTCTGGCACGAACTTCGTTGCGATAAAATGGCTTTACCAGGACAGAAGCTCTGTAATGATTGTGTAAATAGGACCGTTACCAACTATGATAAGAAGACCCATAAATATCAAACCGCGTGGGTTCACGGGTTGATTGATGAAGCCATTCCTGAGTGGAGTATTCTTTACGATGGACCGGAATACCACCGACGAGTATCTAAATATGGTGCGCCATCTTGTTCAGAGATGGCCCGAGCCAAGAAAGCGCAACAAGTCGCACGACAAGATAAAGCTCTAGAAGGAATTACAGAAACCTTAGCCCGTTTGTCTTTAGAACAAAAATCTCAAGAACAAACTCCAGTACAGACCCCAGTACAAGTAGTGGAACCCAAACCCAAACCCAAACGAACCAGTAAAAAGAAAACGGAGGCTCCAAAAGCAGCAGTGACCAGTGTTCCAGTGAAGGCGGTAGAATCGACGGAATTACCCCTAACGAACGTAGAAGTCTACAAGATACAAGTCAAACGTTTTATGATAGGAGATAAACATTATTTCCTAGATCCAAAAAAATATAAAGTTTATACTCGTATATCCGATACTTTACCTGGAGCTTACGTAGGTCGCTGGGATCCTACTGAAGAACAATTAGATTCTACTTTTCCGGATTCGGATCAGGAATAAGAGCTTTCCAGGAAACAGGAAAATGTTTCTCTAATAATTCATTGACCGCTTCCGCGTATTCGCGGATTTCTTTTTGCGCTTGGGGATCCAAGCGGAGTTGGCATAGTCGGGCGTAACCATACAGAGAAGCGGTTTCTACAAATTCGGTGTACATGCTTTGGGGAAGAACCATTCGGGCCACTTCAGGAGCCACTTTACAGTCCAATAGTTTTTGGTAACAGTCCATGGCCGCATGAGTGGCTTCGCGTAAATGTTCATAGGCCAGAAGAGCTTCAGGAGGAGGAGTATCTTTAGAGCCTTGTTTTTTATTGCTATCGCGTTCTCTTAACTGCTCCGCCGAAGGAATATAGCATTCTGGAGGTGTATCGACGTAGCGACGACTCACTTCGTTACGGGAAAACCCCACGGTATGACGGAACCATTCACGGGCCACGAAAATAGGCATTTTGAGACGGAGACGAACTTGGGGATGGAAGAAAGGACTGATATGATGATGTTTGGCTAAGTAGCGCACTAACTTACCATCTTGTTCAGAGAATTCTTTGGATTCTTTGGCGAAGCTGACACGGGCCGCGTTCACGACGGTTAAATCGTTACCAAACACTTCTAAGACTTCTACGTATCCTTGTTGATCTAAGACAGTGACTTTTTCCATTCTACTCTATATTCATCTTGAATATTTAGGTTAGTCTTGGCGTCCAACAATACGTAGTTCACCATTTACTCTGCCCACGCGAAGTATATGCGTCTCTTCCTCAGAATCGTCTAATTCTATTTCATTTAAACTATCAATAAAATTTTCAGCTTCTTGTTGAGTAACATCGCCAACTGGAATAACAATAAATGCTTCTTCTTCTGCTGCTTCTACTGCTATTTCCTCTACCACTTCGGATTCTCGGCCTAAATGACGAAGGAGTAGATTTTTTACTTCTTGGTTTGGAGCATAATCTAAAGCTACTTTACCAGCTGGATCCACTAAAGAAGGATCCGCCCCGTACTTCATCATTTCTGGGAGACGGGAGTACCAATTTCCAGTACAAAGACTAGTTGTTTTACTTACAGCCCAGTGTAAAGGATATTCTAATGTATTTCCACCGAAATTCGCTAAGGTATTCAGATTCAGACCACCATCCTTCGTCATATACTCTAGCTCTTCCATATGGCTGAAATTAAATTTTTGTGATTCCAGAATCAAACTAAAAGGAGTGCGTTGTTTGACATCGTAAGCGTTCAGATCCCCTCCGTTTTCATGAATATTCTTAAGAATCTTGGGTAAATGATCTTTATCAAATAAATAGTAATAGTTCATAATGAAATGGGCAGCGGTAACATCATCGTAGAAGCGTTTTACGTCCGCTCCTCTTTCAATCAAAATACGTATAATATTCAAGAGTTTCTTTTCGTTATGTTTATTGAATGATTGATGGAACTTCACCATCGCAATATGAAGAGGGCTCATATATTTTGAGCATTCGTTCACATCGGCTCCATTATTCAGAAGTATAAGAAGAAAATCATCTTTATTTTCATTAATAGCTACATATTGTAACGCCGATAACCCCTCATTATTGAGCGCATTGATATCGACTCCTTTCTTGATGAGGAGCTGAAGAGAGTCTTCTTTGGAGTATCTGCGTTTCGTGACACTGATCACTTTTTTTGGCCGAGGCACAGGGGGTTCATCATCTTCTTCCTCATCGGGTTCGGGTAGAACTCTGCGTACAGGAACAACTCTTCTTCGGATAGGGGTTCGAGTTGGGGGTGGAGCAGGTCGTACAAATTCTTCTTCATCGTCATCACATTCTTCTTCATTAGGAGATAGAGGGAAGGTGAGTGTATTTACAAGTGAAGGAGGACGAACATCACCAATCATCGTATGGATAGCGGTACAGCCATTTTTATTTTTGAGGGTAAAGTCAAATTCGTACTGATCCAAGAGTTCGAGCATCTCTAAGGATTTGGCATAATGGACCGCTGAATTACCAAGATTATCAATAAACTCTTTTTGATTCTTGGTAATTAAACAGCTTTCCGCTGTTTGTACATTGTTTTGTCTCACACATTCTAAAAAGAATTCTGGATTTCCTAAGAGTTTTTGGTAATTGGGAATAGACTTCAATTCATCAAATACCTTCTGCGAAGCGGATCCTTCTCTCGCACCAAGATATAAGTAACAAGCGGAATCTATTTCTAAATTAAAGCTAATAAGTAGTCGTTTGACAAATTGTAATTTATGACACATACAGGCTTCCACCAACACATCCGATAAGAGGCATAAGAATTGCGGTTCTTCTGGAGTTAAAACGAAAAGCTCCACCATTTTTTCCAGTAAGTAATAAAAAATAGTGGTCATACGTTCTGGCGTACTCACTGCTGCCCATAAAGGATGATGACGAGCATCATCTATGTGTTTTTTTAGATCGGCTCCAGCTTCTATCAGCCCCACGACGGTATCCAAATCGTACATCCGAACGGCGTGAAAAAGCGCTGTTTTTTTCTTAGAATCTTCATCGTTTAGCGTCGCGATGTCCGGATGGGCTTTGACGTAATCGATTAAGTATGTTTTGGCTTTTTTATTGGAATAAGCTAAGCATATTAAAAGAGCATTGGATTCACATCTCTCATCACAATCTTCATCATAAAATTTAAATTTAAACTTTGCTCCGTTTTCCAAAAGATAACGAACAATAGATTCATCGCCATAGCGAGAGGCATAGTACAAAGGAGTTCTTCCAACACCGTCCAAGCACTCAATACTCATACCCTTAGCCAAAAAATAAGATAAAAGTTCTTGATGACTAAAGCCAGCGGCTAAATGAATGGGCTGCGCATCATTGTAACCCACTAAGGCTCCTTTTTCTAAAAGTTCTTCTACGAAGGCTTGATTCCCCAGCTTGATAGCGTAATACAAGACCGTTTTTCCTGTACCGGATTGTTTATTCAGAAAACCGGTAATATTATCAAGGTTGATTTCGTCACGGCAGTAAGGACAAGTACTATTGATACCTACCCATCGATCAATACAGGATTTATGAAAAATATGGTTACCCTTACAGGGTACTTTATAAACGATATGATTCTCTTCAAAAGGTTCATAACAAATATAACATTCTTTACCCATGAATTGGCTACTCTCCAGAGTGAAGCTATCCAGAGTATCCAACACGTGAATAATCCGCTTCGCCCAAGCCACGTTTCCATTCCGTACCGTTTTAATTAAATGGTTACGTCCTTTAGCGTGATCCCAGTCTTGCGCAATAACTTGCGCACGAAAGGCTGAACGATTATTGTAGTACATTTTGGTAAACGATAACATTTCTTTTAAATCCTCTAGCTTTAGCGAGTCCACATTGTCCCCCAGATTTGTAGTTATGACGTGTAAAGCGTTCATAAAGTCATCCGACATAGTTTTCTAGCTTGGATTCAGAGAATTCCTTTAGATTTTAGGCGGAAAATGGGAAGGGGTTTGAGAATTTGTTTAATCATTTCTTCTAGAACAGATAAAAGATCCCAATGGTAAGGGTTGGGTTGAGGTGCTAAGAGAAGCGGTGGTGGAAAAGAAGGACGTAAAGCGAGGGGATAATGAAATTGTCTCACCGTAAGAAGACGACGAGGAGTAGTAAGGGGTAATTTTAACATTCAGAAAACTGTACTTTACCGCATAAAAAATGAACAATCCAAACAATTTTAACTTTTTTTAATCTAATCTACTTCTTCAATGGTAGATTCTTCTTGTTGAACAGTATTACTAGCGGTGCGCATCACTTGAACGAATTGGCTTTGGATGCGGTTGGCGAAAGGTGAAGTGACCATCATGGGTGGCGGTAGAGCGGTAGGCGTTGTAGGAGCTTCCATAGTCTCCGTGACAGGACTCCGTTGGATATTTCCCACACGACGCACGCGTTGCGGAGCAGGATTGGTTTGGGTGCGAAGACCTTTGGATAAACCATAGTAAGCGGAATGTTGAGCCATTTCCACGGTCTCATGTTGGGTAAAGGAACGATTTTCTTTGGCGATGGATAGGGCATTACGTAAATCTTCGACCAGTATAGGTTTGAGGGGATGATCTTTCACGCGTTCATCTTCTTCAATTTGGGTAATGAGACGGTCCAAATGTTCTTGAAAGGTAATGGGTCTGGCGGAGTTGCGAAAGTCTTTCAAGAGTTCAGCAGTGCGGTGTTTGTAATCGGCCATGACAAAGCTGACGGGTAAGCTTGCCAAATCGGTAAGCACAGTTGGATGTATAGATTCTTCTAAAATATTTAAGGTACCCATATCGGTTCCTTTGATACGGAGAGCACCGAGAGAAGGAGCGGAACGGAAGAGAACAGTAATTTCTGCTTCGGCGTAAATATCACCGACATAAACGGTGGTTCCTTCAGTGCTGGCTTCTACACGGTAAGACGTAAGCGGTTCAGCTCCAGCAGGTAACGTAACCGTGACATTTTGCGCACTGACACTCACTAAACCTCCTAAGATATCTCCAAAGACGGTAGCTACATCTTCTAGATTATGAACTACGTTATAGGCACCACCTCCAGCTTTCGCCATAGAGGTTAAGAGTTCGGTATTATGATCCGTTCCGTAGGCGACAGTGGTAAGGGTTAAACCCGGATTATCATTAAGAACCCGTTTGACGATATCGTTTAATCCTTCTTCCGAATGAACACCAATATTCGCATGACCATCCGTTAAGAGTAAAATACCTTGTTTGCGACCCGAGGATGTTTTTTCCACTAGTTCGCGGGATTCTAAAAGACCCGCGCTCATATTGGTAGAACCGTCCGGACTAAAGCTGTTGATTTTGTAGTGAATAGCGGTGCGTTGTTCAGGAGAGGGAGTCACGCATTTAAGGATACTTTTGGCATGATCCGAGAAGGTGATAAGCGAAACACGATCTTCTGAAGAGAGAAGAGGAAGAAGTAATTCTATGGATTTTTGAACGGATTTTAATTTATTTTCCATTTCCATAGAACCACTAGTATCCACAAGGAGAATCATGTGAACAGGTTGACGGCTAGAGCGCGCTTGACCTTTTATTAAGAGACCTCCTTTGCGTAAGGTAGTAGAGTTCTCTTGAATTTCAGTAAAAGTACAGGTGGATAACATTTTTTTATACTTTTTTCTATAAAAAAATGTTTTCAATTTTACATTATTTTAATTGGACCGCACTTACCGTTTGTACATTCTTTGGAAAAAGCTCTGAATGTCCTTCTTCTATAAGCTTTTCTATGGAGGGTAGGTATAATTTTTGTTCTATTCCATGGAGAGGGGGTCGGGGAAAACCATTAAATTCACTCGCGGTAACGGAACTATAGGCTCCCATATTGGGAAACCAGAGCCAATCACCGACCATCAGTTCTTCCATAGATTCGGATTTGGCGATGAGATCTAAGCTATCGCATGTTCTTCCAAAAAGTGTTCCTTTTACTTTTTTACGCGGTTTATGATCTTTCGTGTCGTAACTCGTGGGGACTCGCATCCATAAAGGTTGTTTTTGATCAAAGGGGATACACGAGAATTGGCCGTAAAGACTTTCGTCGATGGTGTAGCGCCATCCTTGACCGTCCAGACTAGGTTTTTTACCGATTACCTGAACAAATAAGTCAAAGGCCGAGGTAGCAAAAAAACGACCAGGTTCCGCAATATAGGTAAGAGTTTGCTGATTGTAGGGTGTGAGGGAACAGCGAATCTTCCGAGCATATTTTTCAAATTTGTCATCGCTAGGTAAGAATCCTCCGCCGATATCGACTATATTCGCAGTATGACCTGATTTATTAAGAACAGAAATAGCATCATGGGATTGTTTCATAGCTTTCTTGTATTGATCAGGATCTTGACATCCTGATCCGACATGAAAACTCACACCTTTAAGAGAAATTCCTTGTTGGTTGGCAAATTTCGCCAAATCTTCCACCTTATCGGAAGAAAGACCAAATTTGTTGGAGAAAGGCATCAGACTGCCTTTGTCTTCCACAAGGAGGCGAATGAGAGCCGAGCCCTGCCATTTGACGGACTTGAGCTTTTCCACTTCTTCACACGAGTCAATGACGGTGATAGGTGAACCCAGGGCTTTGGCCTTCAATAAATCTCTTTGGGGTTTACAAGGATTCGCATAAACAACACGATGACGAAAGTCTTCTTTAAGACTGGCTATATCAGCCACTTCCATTAATTCACGACCCGAAGCACAATCAAAACCTGCGCCTAACGAGGATAGTGTTTGAAGTAAAACACGTTCAGGATTACATTTGACGGCATAGTAGGGTCGTATATTGGAGAGTTCCTTATTCCATAAATTCCAGTTCGCATGGACACGAGAGCGAGCAAAAGCGTAAAAAGCACCGTAATCAGAACGGAAAGAACGAACGATATCCTGGAGTCCCAACAGCGTTAATCCGATAGTTATATGTGTGAAAAAAACTCTTAGGCTAGAACGTTTTTTCAAAACGTTCTAGATTCATCTGCTGTAGGCCTTACAGGCCGAAAGCTCGGACCGATTTGAAAAAAACTCTGTCCGAAGACCTAAGTTTGAGGGCTCGGACAACCTTCGCTGCTCGAGGCCTTACAGGCCGAAAGCTTAGGCTAGAACGTTTTTTCAAATGAACCTAAGTCCGTAGTGTTCCTACCTTTCAAGATGCCCACGATACACCTCCAAGTTTGTGCTGGATTTGCGAACCGCTTACGAGCCCTTGTTTCAGGAATCTGTTTTGCGGAAGAGGTGAATATGCCCCTGGTCATCCACTGGTTTCCTCTCTCACCGGAATGTCGTTGTCCCCTGGAAGCCCTCTTGGATTTGGAAAGCTTACCCCAATTTGTCAAGGTGGTTCGCGAAGACTTGTTTAATGCTAAAGAAGTTCTCTCGTATAATGATCTGCTCTATAGCATAGATCAATGGGATTTACAAAGTGATTTCGTGATGAAGTCCCATGGTAAGTTTTACTGTCAGGATCTGGACCGATGGTTACATTATCTGCGCAGCATCAAACCCAGTCGCTTTATCCGAAACCAGTTAGAAAAACGCTTTACCAGCCTTCATTGGCCTTCCTCGGTAGGTGTTCATATTCGTCGGGGTGACCACAAGAAGTCTATCCTTCATTCCCCTACTGACCTTTTTATTGATAGACTCCGTCATGAGGGAGCGGTTTTCTTTGTTGTCGCTACCGATAGTTCAGCGGTCAAAACGGAGTTATCGGTGGCGTTTCCAGGGACCTGTATCTTTCCTTCCCAGGAGCTCTCGCGTTCTACTGAAAAAGGTATGATCGAAGCAGGAGTAGATTTCTTTGCTCTCGCTTCGTGTCCAAGAATCTATGGTTCGTTCGCCTCCAGCTTCAGCGAAATGGCGGCGGCGTACGGAAATGCGGAACTGATCGTCTTGAGTAAGGATTCGTAGCTAGACAGAATAGATTGGAGAGCTTGCTAAACAATCTCAATCCAACGGGCGTTCGCGTAGGCATCCGAGTTATTGGTCCAAGAACCTGCGGCAATGAGCAGCACATCCGGATTTCCAGCAATATCGGAACTAAATTGGGTTCTTGTGACTAGTTCCGAACTGGCCAGCGCATCCTGAAGACTTGTTCGCGTACTCGCAAATCCACTGCGGATACATAATCCTCCCGATACCGTCCGTGTGCTACTAGTGTTACTTTCTAGATAGGCGTATTCCATCATGGAACGGGGGTCCGGATGGGGGGTCCAGGTGATGCTGCCCGATACAGTCGCATTACGGAAAACGGAATAAAATCCAGCATCTTTTAAATAAAGTTCCACATCCAAAAGCTTCCAAGTAGCCCGACAATATTTTTGCTGAAGACGAAGAAGTAAAAGAGGGCGAAGAATACTCGGATTCCCCGTATCGACTTTATTCACCGTGAGTTGAGCAGGTAAAGAAAAGATAGCACCGAGCGTCACGTAATCTCCTCCGATTTGACCCGAAGCACAGATGGCCGCCATACTGGCCGCATTCGAGGAACCTCCAGGGACTTTTTCAATTTCGTAGCGAATCGGTAGCTTGTTCAGATGAGTGTAGGCGCGTCGAATATTTCGGGAGGGGTTATTACCAAACACGTGGCAATAGATGGGAACACCGTCGGCGTACAGACCCATCCGCACGATACCTACTCCCAACCACTGACGTTCAATGAAAAAGAGAGCGACAGGACTAGTCGCCGACAAGACAAATCCGCTCGGTGAAGTCGCCGCATTTCCATTGACGGTATCCGAGTTCCAGTTGCTCTGCGCTACACGCGTGACATTGTTGATGTTATTATCGGAGTTATAGCGCTCCACGACGAACCATTGATTTCCCGAGAGTTCAAAGAAGTGTCCCATAGAAGGTTGGTTGGTTTCTACACCGGTTCCTCCATAGATGGAGCTTTGGTAAAGGAAAGGCGGTGAGCCCGTGGTTCCTGCTGGCGTGTTTTTATCGCGATAGTCATCGTAAATGCCTGCGCGCACGGCTACAGAGCTATCAAAGGTTCCTGAGTATTGGGGAGACATCGTAAAACAAACGACATGCCCTTTACCTGGTTGATAC
>JACCDX010406420.1_pt1 | contig 24490 bp, 28 predicted proteins | sample 7449681 | NCBI WGS metagenome assembly JACCDX01 (sample SAMN15323450, study PRJNA562643) | freshwater metagenome | isolation source: river surface water | place: USA:Blue River Watershed | collected 2017-08-18
GAAGACTCCGTAATGTGGACGGTAAGGAAATGATTCGATCGGCGTTTCCTGGGGATATCCAAATGCGAGGGGGAAGACCCCACCAAAAACGTTTTGTCTTTGATAAATGGTTAACCAAAGAAGATTATGATAAACAAATGGAGAATGCTACTTTTTGTCCCGATGGATCCAAGAAAGAAAACCATCAGGGGGAAGATTGTAGTTTGCCTATTTTGAAGGTAGAACCGTTCCAAAATATGTCAACTAGGGTAAATGAAATAGGTATTCCTGTGGCCTTAATTCTAACCTTAGGAGCTGTCTTATGGGTAAGATACCGTTAGTTAGACCAAGCCTACTTTCTAAGCAAAAGCATTAAAAGCATAGACCGAAGCCGCACCACCCAAGGCTTGGGCCACAATGTAAGAAGCTAATTCTTGTTGGGTCAAGGCCCCACGGATAAACATGGCTAAACTGACGGCAGGGTTCACATGGGCTCCGCTTAGACTACCGATGAGTAAAACGACTAAGGCTAAAGTACCACCGATAACGAACGCATTACCACCCGAAGCAATGATGGATAAAACGAGTAAAAAGGTACCGAGAAATTCGGCTAAAAGAGGAAGTACGCTGGCCATTCTACCATAGCTTTTTAAAATTGAAAATAAAAAACCTAAACTCCAAACACCATACCTTTGTAGATTCCAAGATGGCATTACGGCGTATTCAAAAAGAATTAAATGAACTCAAAAACGATCCCCCAGCCAACTGTAGTGCTGGTCCGGAAGGGGATGATATGTTCAAATGGGAGGGGATGATCATGGGACCATCGGATTCGCCCTACTCGGGAGGTGTTTTCAAGCTCCGCATACAGTTTCCGGTAGATTATCCCTTCAAACCCCCTCACGTACAGTTCACAACCAAGATCTATCACCCCAACATTAATTCCACAGGATTGATATGTTTAGATATCTTAAAAAATCAATGGTCACCTGCCTTAACGATTGGTAAAGTTCTCTTAAGTATTACTAGTCTTCTTACAGACCCAAATCCAGATGATCCTTTTATGCCTGAAATAGCCCAACAGTACAAGCGCAGTAAGACCCAGTATGAAGCGGATGCGAAAGCCTGGACCCTTCGCTTTGCTACGGGTTAAACAATCCTCTTTCGTTACAAGTAAAAATACAAAAAACTATTCTTATAAGCGAGTATAATCCTCTTATAAGAATAGAATGCGTCCATTGGCAACAGTGTTTATATTTTTTGCTCTCCTGATTGCCTTAATCGCCCTGTCCAAAAATATTTCGGGCTTCCGTGGGGGTGAAGCGATCGGTGGTCATACCGCAGGACCCAGCAATATCGGTGAAGAAGAAGGATTCCGCGGCGGAGAAGCCATCGGTGGCCATACCGCTGGTCCTAGTAATATTGGTGAAGAAGAAGAAGAAGGATTCACTGGAGCTATTTCGGGTAGAAGAGGACAACAAGAAGGATTTGCGGATACCTCAGCCTCTACAACCACGTGGGGGGATCTTCCTTCCCCCATGAAAGCCATGGATTTCCGACCAGGTATTCCTTCCCAAGAAGATGGTCCTGCTAACGCATCCCTGAATAGACCTCGCCAACCCTACCATTTATTACAGGACGTTCTACCCAACGCTCCCAGCGGTAACGTTAGCTGTTTGAAGGCGTCCTGTTGCTCCGAGACCGACTTTGAACAACGTACGAATTTAACCGGTAATTATCTCCAACGTACCAATAACTATAAACGTGCGTTTCCTGATAATTGTTCAACGCCTCTCCACGAATTTGTACTATCTTTCTACAAAAATAAACCTTTGAACGCGGTCTAAGAAAATAGAAATAGACTTTATGTAAAGATGTGTATTATTGCGGGTCCTGTGTACAACGTAAGTAGAACAAAGTTATTTGTTTTACCTAGCTTGGACAAAAGCCACCAACTCACTATGTATTCCAATTCGGTAGATACTCAGAAAGACAATCTTATGATTCTTCCTGTCCCCCATGCGTCCTCCCTGAAACTTCATAACATCAAGGGTAGAAAAACCTTATTCAAAGAACTCCAAAAAAGTGTCTATTACCCCAGACCTCCCCAAACCCGTGCCTATGGTTCCGCTTCACTTCGCTCTTGTGCTCTAAGTGTATCCGATACCTTGGAAGTCCATGATTATGGTTCTTATTTGGTCAGTATTGCGCCTAGCCTTCTGGATCTTTTTCGCTTGGATACCTCTATTTTTCAATTACCACCCTCGCTCTATGAGTTTTTCGCAGAACACTATAATGAAGAATTTGGTTATCTGTGCTGTAAATTAAAACCCGGTCGTCATTTGTATGAACCCGTGGTCTATAGCCATCCCCTTCATAGCTCGGGTAAACTCTTTGTTCCCACCCTACATTATCACGTTCATGAAAATGGTTCCGCCGATACCCACAAGGCGGACTGGGATCACGAAATCTACAGCTGCGGTACGACGGAGGATGCGAATTTCAAGTATCTTTCCCTCAAGGAAAATGTGGTCAACTGGAAAAGACTTCCGAGTGAATTCCAGTGGACCCAAGGCAACCCTATTCGTTGCGCAGGTATCGATGGCTATCAAAAAAACCAAGACTTAACGTTTGATATTATCGTTTAATCATCCATAATCATACATTCTTCTTTAGAAGCGGTATAAACCGGATTTTTTTTCTGCGCCTCCACATCGAACCAGAATTGTTCCTGCCAAGGTATCGTGGATCGGTACCAGGTTCGATCGCGTTGGACCAATTTTCGGTGGTAAGCTTTTAATCCCCAGGGAATTCGTTCCAAACACTCGTAGCCTTCGATATGGGGTTCCTCCGCAACCGTCCCCAAGGGTGAATAGACGTATTTGTAACTGAAGGGCATATCTTCTTCAACAATTTGTTTAAAGAGCCAACAGGTCCCTGTTATGCTACATGTACTCAGATCAGGCTGAATTTCTTGTTTCGGTTTTCGACTCAGAATCTCCACTTCAATGTATTCACATTCATCCACATCGGTCACTTCCATCTGGATTTGCATTTGGATCCAGTATTCCAAAGGAATTTCTCCACCAATCTTTCGCGAATAAGGACATTTGATCTCAATGAGTCGTCCTATTAAATGTGCGTCCTCCGCGTCTTCAATAATTCCGTCGGGACTCGCCGCTAAAGAAGTATTGCTGCTATGTTGAATGCGGCCCGATTCAAAGATTCGGCATTTGTTTTCGTACTCAAAGATTTGTTTGACGACCGGTTCAAACCGGATCCCCCAGCCAAAGGCGGACATTTCTTCGGTAGGACACGCTGTACGATAGCTGACCATATCGTCGTGTTTAGAGAAAGCTTTACTATTGACTAGATCTTTGCGTTTTTTATTCTGATGGAATAGACTGGAAAACTCACTGGCGGTCAGCACGTGTTGAAAGTTTCGGTACCATTCCTCCGAACGTTGCTCAATCTGGGGTCTCGCTTTGAGTAAGCGTACTTTCTCCAATCGTTGTTCCTTGGTCATGGCGTGCCACGGGGGGTTGGTCGCGTACTTGAGGAAAAGCTCGTAGGCGTCGCCGATGAACTCCAGCATCCAATTCGTAGAATCCCCCGAACAGTCTAGCGTTTCCTTGAGCACAGTCTCCACATCCTCTTGCCAAGATTTTTGAAAGGTGCTGTGATTACCTAAGGGAATATAGTCTTCTGTAGATTGTACAAAATCGAGAACATCTGATATCATAGCTTGATTGTTTGTCACCATGAAATACAATCAAGTTTAATAACTTGCTATTTTATCTAAGGTTTTATTCTTTATCTTCTGGCTCTGTTTTTTTGCGACGAAAGGTTACCGCTTTTTGTTTATCCAGAAGCTGGAACAACATTTGTCCTTCGGAATTGCGGTGCATCACTAGTCCTTTGATTTCGGTAATTTTTTCTTTTTCTTGATCGTAGACTACTGCGGTTTTACTGTTTAAGAGTTTTTTGTCTAAACTCTTGATAAGCAAATTATGAAGATTCAGTTTTTCGGATTCGGTCAAATGTAAGCGTTCAGCTTCTTCCGTACTAAATAAGCGTAAGCGATTTAAGCGTAAACCTCTTTCCAAACGGTGCCATTGACGCTTATAAGCCGATCCAGCATCTTGATCTAAAAAATGTAACAATGTATCTGTATCGGTCGCTTTACGAGCAGTCAGAGCAATAATTTCGCCACTTAAATCATGTGTGGTTTTCTTGAGTGTTTTATTGCGAATATTACTCATTCTATATATAATTATCCATTATCCCTTAGACCCGCACGTCAGACCCACGCTTCAAACTACGGTGATATAACTTTTACGTATATCCTCAAATACTTTTCCAATGTTTCCAAGCTCTTGTATTTCGGCTTCAAAAATATCTTGAGGATAAAACCAAGGAGACTGTTCCGAATCTTGGAAGAAGAAAAATTTGCGCCAACATTCGGGTTTTTGCGGATGTTTGGCGGCTTCTTCCCAGGAATAAAACTCGGATAGAGGGGATCCTTGTTTCACTTGAATATAGGCCGTCCCCCCATCTATCCAGAGTTGTTCCACTTCAAATCCATTAGGAATACAATAGTCCTCTAAAATTTGTTCTTTTGTTAAATACTCTTCTTCCGTCTTCCAAACCACACGACCAGCATGAGCTAAAAAAATGTGTAAGCAACTGATACGGAGATGTTTGCGATGTTTTTCCGTAATAAAGAAAGGAACGAGTTTCATCTACTAAAAATAGAAGTGCTATCAGTTTAGATGGAGCCCTTTCCAGGAACCTATAAACCCACCGAAACCTTTTTTTCCATGAATGTCCGCTCTCGCCGTGAATTATCAACGAGGGATGCGGCGAACGTGAGACAGTTTGAGCATTGGCAGACGGATGCGCCCTATTTACAGATGGATCGTCCCGACCTGAACGGTCCAAAGATTTTGGGGGATATGAATCCTATCAACAGTCGCAGTTCGGATAGTAAATTATATTTTCAGAATCAAATGTTTAAAGCGGGACAAGATCAATTTACGAAAAATCCCTATTTTGAAGGATATGCTCCAGAATATGATTCGCGAAATGCCATTCGTGAATTACGTTCCGTTGTGTTTGAAGATCGTTTTGATAAAGGGATCAAGGAATCCAAACGCTTACTCGCCCGAAGTTTTACCAATACCTGGGAAGAAAAAGATTACGTAGAAAAAAATAATTTGGATTCTCTCAAAGCGTACGAGGATTTGAAACCGAAAATGGACGATATCGCCAAAAGCTGGCGCACGACGAAATAAATTAAGAGAAGTTGACTTCCGTCTCAATGGTATGTTTTTGCATTAATTTTATGGGTGCCGCATCTTTATTTGTTACACGTCTCCTTGTCGATGATCGGGTAGAAGTAGTAGTTATTGTATTACTACTTCCGTTGGATGATGTGCTGCTTCCGGTTGAGTTTGTGGGTGTAGCACGAAGCTTAGCCAGTTCCTTCATGGACTGGTTCATTTCTTTTTCAATGGTTTCTTGGTGGAGTTTGATGTAGGTTAAAATATTTTTTTCAATGGCCCAACGAAAAAAGTTGAGTTTGGCCACCGTGGTCAAGAAGGGAGGATGATTCGGCACTTGAAAATAGATCCGCTCACGACGACAGAAGGGATCAAAGAGTTTTTTACTGTAGGCCTTGAGTTGGGATTTGTAGTCTCTGTAGACCAAAAATTCTTGTCCATTGAGAATGTATGCCGTAGAATGCGCCTTGGCATAATTGGTCACGAACCAATCAATGACACGGAGGGATACATCGGAAGTTCCTTGGAGAAGTTCTACAATTTCTTGAATATCTTCACGACCAGCATAGAAGCGTTGTAGAGAATTTACGATTAACTCTTGTTTACAGTGAATCTTGTTACGACGAGTGGCATTAGAATCCGGTTCAAATCGTGTAGCTGTTATGGGTTCGGGAATCAGTACTTCCATGGCTAAGAATAGTGTTCGGTCTATGCTTAGGTCACTTTTTTGTTGGGCTCAAACAGATGGCTTCTCCGCCGAGCAATTATAATCCAGAAGCAAGCTTACTTCAAGGAGGCACCAGTGCTCCTATTCTTCCCGTTCAAGGAGGAGGGTTTATGACTACACCTCCTAATGGCTTTAATCCAAGCGTGAGTCTTCTCGATGGTGGAACGTCGGCTCCGATTCAAGCTATCCGTGGTGGAGCGATTCGCTTTGCCCCTGAGAGTGAAGTTCTTACAGGTGAAGATGGTATTGAAAAAGTAGAAACCAAAAAGACAAATACATCGGATAAGGTTGGTAAGGCAAACTACATAGAGTCGGATGTACCGGTAGTGGAACAGTATAATTTCAGTACGGTTACGCTAACACCTATAAAAACAATGAATAATACGCAAAAGAAAAACCTCTTTTCCAAATACACAACCCGCTACGAAAGTATCAAAAAAATGAAAGGACAGAATGTTTATGGGCCCATGAATACGGTTAAGGAAAAAGATACCGATGGCCCTCTGTATTCCAAATGTAAGTCTCCCACCTTTTTCCAGAATTTGCGGAAAAGAGTCAAAGTCATTAAAACGGTAGATCCTTATATCTGGTTAGTCCCCAATATAGAAGGAAGCAAAGAGTTATTTCTGCGGGTCCTGTCCAAGATTCCAAAGGAAAAACGTGATGCTGAAGTGATCGATACAGAACATATCGTCATTTTCCCTGAAAACTTTTTTTCTTCCCAAGATCAAGATAAAAATAAAGCTCTGTTTGATGAATTTTTGAGAATTAAAATGAAAAATGAAAACAACATTTTTCTTTTAGTTCAGCGCAATGAAGCTTTCCTTGCGGCCGCCTGCGCTATTCTGGAGAAAGCCTATCCCACGAATGAGAAAAAAGATATGCTGTTATTACCGTTCCTAGAACCCGATATTCTATTCTTTCCTAAAACTGAAGTATCAGAGGAATCCCTGAATGAAAGTAAAAATAGAAAGGGCTACATCATCAGTCAAGGGGATATTCCCGCGAGCGTATTCCCTGGTGAAATAGAAAATATTCCAGTCGAGAATGTAAAAAGCAAACCGTCGGAAAACAATACCTTATACTCGGAAAAGAGCCTACCCGATGAATACAGCACGGATGATTCTACTGCTATTCCATCGAACGATGACTATTTCATCCTGAATTATTCAAAGCCCATAATCCATTTACCCCCTGAAAAAGATATTGAATGCCCTGAAGGTGAAGTATGCGAAGGATTTTTGGGAGGATGGGTGCTTCCCAATCTTCAACTGGATGGTAAATTCTCTGGTAACTTTACCTATCTTGTTTATACGAACAGAGATGGAGACCCTTTTCTACACGAAGCTGTTGGAACACCCACGCCTAGCGCAGTCGCTAAACCATCAATCCCTACATCATCTACTACGCCAGAACAATATCCGAAACCCCAATCCATCCTATCTAGATCGAATCTTCAAAAGAAAGCACGTAAAGCTAAACTGGAGGGAATCCCCTTTAAACCCGATCCCCAAGCCAAAGTGGATGTGGATACTGTAACATTTGAATTATACTTCAAACCCTATACTATTCGCTCTTCTTTTGGAGAACCTGAAGTTCGTGAGAACTGGGAAAAATTAAAATTTACTGCATCAGAAATTGAATTTTTACAGGATCTTCATATTACGCCTAATTTATTTGGCCAACCTGGGAAGCTTACTGGGGAAGATTACAATTGGGAACAAGGTGTTGCTGATTTCTTGGAAGGCATTAGCTTATCGAGCTGTTTTCAAGATACCTCTCTATTATCTCAACCTGAGTGTAATAAAGCGAAGGAATTTGTGCGACAGTTATTCTTTTCCATGATGAAGAAAAATGTTTCCCATTTAGCTTCCATGGGAAAACAATTAATTGAGGTACTCCAACTAGGAGATATTGAAGTAGTGGATATTACCAAGAATGAATTTGTAGGGGACGCCTTCGGTGAAAAATTTTTGGTCTACTATAATGTGGATACTGGAGAATATTTTGCGGATATGCCTGTTCTTACAGAAGAAGTTCAGAAACAATTAACAGGAATACCCTTGAAAAAATTTAGAAGTAAAGATCTATCAGTAGTCATACAAAAAATTGAAGAAATTATGGGTGGAAAAAAAGCTCCTTTGAGTCCTGAACTGGAAAAGAAAGTAGAATCCATAACTACTGAAATTACTACTGAACCAACTGAATCAGTTACTGCTGAAGTTACTAAACCAGTGACTACTGAACCAACTGAATCAGTTACTGCTGACGTTACTACTAAACCAGTTACTACTGAAGATACTACTAGTACTACTGAAGGTACTGGTACAGAAGTTATTAAACCTACTACTACAGAACCTCTTACAATAAATACCACAAATAAATTTAATGTAAATGACAGGGATAATACTATCAGTAATGCCCCTGCTCCTACCCGTCAGACAAGCCTACTCTCTGGAATCCAACCCTCAACGAATGAAAACGTAAAAGAGCGTATCGGCCAGTATAGCCCTCCCACGGGTATGGCCACTCCAACGCAAAATCCATCTGGAGTATCGAGTGTTTTACTACAGTCCCCTGCCGCAAAAAAAGGAGGAGCTGGCAAAAGAAAAACACGGCGTAAAAATAGGAAGAGTTCCAAATGAATAACGCTACGGAAGAACCTATGAATAGAGAAAATTTCAGAGGTAATCTTTTAGGAAGAAATTATACCATTCAACAAAACGAGGATGGATACTTCTTTCTCAACTACGCTGATCCAGATCAAGAGCAACAGAATTTATTGAATAGTTTACAATTTAAACGCTATAAATCCAAAAATATTAAACAACTACAGGGAAAAATTGAAAATTTAATACTCAAAAGAACAAAGAAAAATCAAAAACCAGTAAAAAAGGGAATTACATTTGACCAGGAAGATAATCAGGGAAATAACCAGGAAAATAATCAGGGAAATAACCAGGGAACTAACCAGGGAAATAACCAGGGAAATAACCAGGGAAATAACCAGGGAAATAACCAGGGAAATAAACAGGGAAATAACCAGGGAAATAAACAGGGAAAAAACCAGGGAAAAAACCAGGGAAATAACCAGGGAAATAAGAATATAAAAAATAGAAATATAATGGTTAGCAAAGAGAAAATTGGTAATAATATTTATAGAAATAGGAATCCGCCTTATCAAACATATCGATACAACAAAAATACCAATAAGTATATTCCGATTGAAAGTAATACTTTGAACCAACTGAAAAAAAATTCCCTCGTATCCCAAACCGATGCCGATCTATTAACCTTTTCAAACCAAACCAAAACGAATACACGTAATAAAGGTATTCTACCAACACCTTTACCGCAAAAGGTCAATCTCAATCAAGCCTTAGAAGAAATGAAGTCGCAACCCACCTCCGTTCAAAGTAGCCCCCTCAAAACAGGGTTGGTAGGAAATCAATCCGTTATTCCACCCTTGGAAAGATCCAATTCAGTAACCGTGAATAATGAGATACCAGAACCACCGCCCACAAGATCACAAAGTGAACTTGGTGCCCCAACGCGCGCAGCTACACCCTATGAACAGACGAATCCTACCCCTATTCCCACACAAACTATCCAAACTCTCCAGACAATTAAAGAAAATTCAAACAATAATTCTACAAAGCCAAGCACGGGAACCGCCACACCCCTTGGTCAAACCGCTTTCCACACCAAAGACTCTTCACCAATTCAATCACCAACTTCCGCCTTTACAAAGGTGAACGGAATTGCGAAAAAAGGAGGGAAACGTCGCACGCATAAAAAACGTAAGCCTATGAAGAAATACAAAACAAGAGGAAGAAAACATTAATGTAAGCTTTTTGAAAAAGACATCATTACTGTTCTATTTTGCGATACGCACATTCCCCGTTTTTCTGACGATGAGATCCATGCTGAACAAGACAAAAATACCACTCATCACAAACAACAGAGTTTCGGTTTGCGCATTTTCACCGCGACGAATTTCTAAATCATCCAAGCGAGCGTAAATACTGTCCAAACGACGGAACATTTCTTCCTTGTCGTACGAGGGAGGCGCATATCCAATCGGTATATCCCCGCCCGGTGAAGGCAGCTTATCAAAGAAAGAGGTGCGGGCTCCACTCGGTGTCAAGGGTTTCCAGACATTATGGACGGAAGGTACGGGTAAGACTTCGGTACCTGAAGCTTTATCGGCACCTTTACCTGCGAACGCTGAAGTAAAGTCTGGACTCAGACGGTAGGCTGGATCATCCCCGATGATATTGGTAAAGGAAGCAAATCCTTCTTCTATGGAATCGTCATCGTCATAATTGGCGCCAAAAAACTTAGGCAAATTGGAATTTTGTTTCTTATTCGGTCCTGCGACGTTGGAGGGCATGGTATTAAGCTCCATTTCATCCGCGGGCGGTTGCTGGGAATAGAAAGAAGCTTTGAAGTATTTGGGATCGGTAGCACTAAAGTCTGTAAAAGGTTCGGCAGGAGGAGCATCCACAGGAGCATGTTGAATTAATCCGGTGGATTTATTGAGCGGTGGTGTTTCAGGTAAGGGAATCAGAGCCGGACGATCAGGATCCGTCAGAGGAGCATCCCCGGATCCTTCCAGAAAGGTTAATGGAGGGCCTTTACATTTTTTAGCTTTCTTTCGCTCTTCTTTTCTCGCTATGGAGCCTGCTTTGTTACCGCTACAACCGGTGGGAGCGGGGCCACCGCCTAGGGGAGGAAACGCATCTTGTAATGAACAATATTCCATAGTCACGAGACTACTCTGATTCTTCCAAGGTTATTTAATTTGGCCAGATTTCATCAGAGGAATGTCCACAGGTTTACCACCAGGAGCTCACTTTATGAAAGGGGGATTCCGTGTTCAAATCGATGACTTGTTCCATAAGTATGAACAACCCGTGATGTTGTTGATCGGTTTTCTCATGGTGATCATCATTGTCTTCGTAGGAAAGGTCCCCGTCGAGATACGTAAGCAAGCCGATACCCTTATCGGAAGAGCCAGCTTAATTCTGTTTACCGTTGTGGTGATCATGCTCTTCGGATGGCCGTTGGGATTCGTTGCGGGCTTAATGAGTGCGGTTCTCATCGGAGCCGGAGGAATTCATCCCGTTACTCAGCAAATCAAGGAAGGCTTTACCAGTACCCGAGAAGGATTCTCTTCCGAAATGAATGTCCGCCTAATCCCTTCAAGACATAAATGGTTTGTGGAAAGAGTCTTAGGTGAAAATCCCTTGATTATTGAAGATGAAACGGTAGAAACATCGGCTGTACAAGATTTAAGTGAAAAAAGTACAGGCAGTGTTCAAAGTAGCTCGGTAACAAGATAAGTTTCTTTTAGAAGGATAGGAATGTCCCTGGAACCCGATGGCGTTTGGGATGCCACAGCAAGAATTATAGTTACAACAGCATTCTTCATTTGGATATTGTATGAAGGGTCGGTTTTTGAATCCCCTTATCCGCAAGTCCTCGTCCAACTGTATGGCTTACCCTTATTCCGATTCGTCCTGGTTTTATTGGTCCTGGTTTCCGCCTACTGGTGTCCCCGTGTCGCTGCGATGGTGAGTTTAGCCGTCTTCTTTTACATTGAAGATATGGAAAAGCTCCGCACCCCCTGGGTCACTACACCTTTGACGAAATAATTATGAAGAAATCATTACGATAGTAGAGTGATGAGTCTGCCTCCGGCTCCAATACCTGCTCTAGCATCAGCAGTACCTATCGCCATAAATCCAATTGAACATGTATTTATGACGCTCAATACCAATCCTTATTTCATCGGTTTAATGATGCTCTTATTAAATTTGGGTGGTCGGTTTCTGGGTATGGAAGTAACGAAAGAACAAGAAAAGATCTTTATGAATCCATGGGTGAGACGGGGGTTGATTTTTACGGTCCTCTTCGTAGCGACACGCAATGTGTTTGTGGCCGCCATTATGACCGTCTTTGTTTTATTGGTGATGTCCTTCTTATTCAATGAAAATAGTGCTTTGTATTTATGGGGGGATGAAAACGCCACGAAGAAACAACCCGAAGTCCAACAAGGTATTCCTGGTCTAACCCCCGAAGAAGCCGAAATTTTGCGCCGGTTAAACGAAAAACAAATGCGTTTAGCCGCAGCACAACAGAAGTCTTCCGAAGTCGAAGACACTATGAGTATTGATAATATTTATGCTTCCAATCTAGCTCGTTTAAGAGCTTAGACATTTAATTTTAAGGTATTTCCGGAAATAGCGGCTTTTCTTCGTCTGCGACCACCCCCTGTACGTGTGCTCTCAGCCATACTGCCGATATCTCCGCTGGCTAAGCTTTCAATTTCCATCACCGCGGCGACCGCCGGTTGATTCATGGTCGGTGGAACCATCGTGTTCATACCGGGCGGAGGCATTTGTTCCACACCTTCCATACCATTGCCCATACCGCCCATAATATCGTTACGTCTAGCTTCTTCAAATTGTCTTAAAATATCATCCACTCCCGAGGGTCCTTTCATTTCTCTTCGGGCGGTTTGCTTAGGAGGTTCTACCGAGGCGACGACTTGCGGCATATTCGGGATAGAAGCTCCGAAGAACGCTCCCGTGGGATTTTCCATGCCTTGCGGTCCCGAGGGCATTTGGACTTGCGGTTGGGGAGGAGCGCTATTCGTTTGACCCATGGCCATACCCATAAAGTTACCGAAACCGCTGCCTGCGGAAGTCGCGGCGGCCGCGGCAAATTGCCGAGCTAATTCAGGATTCTTACGTAGTAAATCATCCGCGGAAGGCATACGGGAACGTAAGAAAGTATTGCTGACGTGGCACATAAATCCCGAGCCAGCGAGAGCAAAGAGTAAGCGCGCTTCAGGCGGCATTTTACCACGGTCTTTGTACTTATCATAGAGTTCCTCAAAGATTTCATCAAAGTCCTCGACATTTTCATGGACCGATTCGGACCAACCTTCCAAATTCAGATCAAAGGGATCAAAACGATTATTCATCCATTCTAGACCCGTGACGACCCCCATCAAGGCCTGACGTTGGAAACGCATAGACGCTTCCAAGTTTCGGGCGTCCACTAAACGGTCAAATTCTCCTTTGATTTCTTCCAGGGAGTTATCCATGGTGAATTTGCGTGCGACCGGAAATCCTTTTTGTTCTAAACGTTGGAGCTTATTGAGATATTCAATCTTTTCCTTCTTTTCTTGACCCGGATCACGGTTTTGTTGGGCGGGGGCTAAAGAAATACTAGGACCCGTAGCGGTTTGATTGTTGCTGAACACGGGGTTCGTAGGTTCGCGGTTGAACGTAATTTCTACGGGCTGTGCTCCGATCGTATTATCCATACTGAAGGATATCGGTTCGAGAGGTTCTAAGGGTGTAATATCGATACCACCTAAGCTAGAAGAAGCAGGAGGAGGAGCGATAGAAATAGTATTGGAACTAGTGCTGGAGGGATTGTTAAACGACATTTTGGATTGATTAGCTAACATGTTTAATCCGAGAGCATCCGAGTCGTCCGTGATATCTATAACATTACCTAAGTCGTTACTTAGGCCGATGTCGGGACCCAGGCTTTTCGCCACGTCTTCCATCTCGCGGATAGTTATACCACTCATCTCTTTCTTCAAAACCAGAAGGACTTTTTAGACTCTGTTTTCACGCACCACGTACTTTGCCTTCCTGGTCAATTAAGTAAAAATCCAGAAGAGGTCGTTTCAGAATGGATCGGAGATGAATACCGCGACTTTTGAGTTGGAGAGCGAGCATGGATTCCGCCAAGACCTGAATTTCAAAATCCTTGAACGTTTCGTAGGTACCGCAGTAGACATCCATCGCATCGGGGGTTCCGTAGGCAAACCAGTCACAAAGAGAATCATCGCCTTTCTGTTCCACGGGTCCATCGGGTTTCTTGGGTTGCTTGGCGAAAGGCACACAGAGGAAAGACTTTTTACTCAGGATCAGATCCATGAGAGGAGTAAACGGATTTTCGTTCAGGATACAGTCCGTTCTCCACCGCACGACGAGATCATAATGGGTTTCCATTAACGCTTCGTATTCTTTGCGACATTCATTGGCTTTGTAAATGGAGTAAAACATGGAAATAGAACGAGCTTTATGGTGTAAATCGATTCGGTCTTCATATTTTTCCAGCTTGTACGAGCGCGGTTTGAAGCGATTGATCCCTTGTGCGTGGGTATTCACGTAGACTGATTTATGCCAGGGTCCTCGTTCGGGAAAGACAAAGGTTCCTACACCCTCTTCCTCTCGCCACCATGTATGTAAAAATACATCCACTTCTGCTAACGGTCCGGTAGGTCCTAAAGCAATACCCTTTAATAAATACTTTTCGAACGTTGGCCAACAAAGATCCAACATGCGAAAATCACCCGAAATTTGGATTGCTATCTTCATCCGATGTAGTCTATACACATACAGAACGCATCCGTTAAGTCGTTTTTCTTGGCGTATTTTTGTAAATGTTGTCTCCAGGTTGAAGCTTGATGAATCTTAGACGATTCTAAAAGATTCTGAACACGTTTTTCGGAACCTTGCTTACGCTCCTGGTAGCCTGCGTCTCCCGTCTGAACCCCTTCCACTTTCTTTTTAGCGTGAACGAGCTTTAATACAGGAATGGGTTCCAGTAAATCACGCAACGTGGCAAACAGAAGTATCTGTACCGATTTCATGGTTGGGTTCTTGAGAACCGGTTGATTTTCCAAGAGAATGGTGGAGCAGCTGGAAAATAAGGGTTTGTTCGCGGTGATAAACCGACGGATACTATCATGGAGAACCGAAAGCTCCGTGTCCAAGGCTTTCTTGACTTTCGCTTTGAGAATGGGAATCGCATAGTAGTCCTGGATCTTCTTCAGAAGATCCCCTTTGGATTTCGGGGGATGCGCCACGCCTTTGGATTGGAGAAGACTCTTCATCCCCGCGGCGGAAGGTAATTTCTTCATTAAGTTTCCTGAAGCATCCCGCAGAGCCGGTTTATCCAGAGGACAATGACGCACACAGTAGATTCCTCTCGGCGTTTCGTAGGTCGCTTTGGCGGAACATTGCGCGCAATGCGCTACCGAATTTGCGGCGGTGGACGCACTCTGACCGGCTAAAAGATCGTAGTTATCCCAACCGATAACATTGTAACCCGAGATGTCACCGCCGCCTCCCTGAGAGGAGGTGGTGCTGAGCGCTTGGCCTCTGGCCGAGCTGTCGTGAGAACGTTCCATCGCACACCAGGCTAAATTACGAATTCCAATATCAAAGGCTAGAACTCTTGATATAGGCATTTCTGTTTATAAGAATAAGTTTTGTTTAGATTTATCTGCGCTTTGTTTGTCTCTTCTTCGATTTCCGATGTTTTCTCGTTTTTTTCTTGGCTTTGCGTTTTCCCCCTAAAGTGGTAGAGACGGACGGTGCGGCGCTTGGAGGAGTGTATTCATAGAGTCCATTATTGATTCCTTGTGAGCGTGTTGCGGCGTGTTTATCAAAATTCCCTTTTGTAAGAGTTTGTGCTCCTTGATCTTCAATATTATCTTGAAATTCAGGGGTAATTCCTTCCAATTTAACGGTATTGTCATTTTTTTCTGTCACTTTTACCCAAGAGCTTTTTTTACCAGGAGCATGTAAATAAGCATACACTCTTCCTACTTGAACCGTATCAAAGGTTGCTCCCTCAGGATTTTTTTGGGCAACCCAAATCCAGGATGGATACTCCAGATTACTCATTCTCTAATAGAGCTTAGTAGTTTGTCCTAAAGGTTTGGTGCCCATCGGATTAAACTGACGACCGCGCCAGGAATTGCGTCCCCCTTCGTAGATTTGATTCACGCCGACTTTAGGAGCAGCAGGCGCTTTCATGACGGGAAATTGGTAGGTTCCAAAGAGTTCGGGAGCTTTGTCGTAGGCGCGTTCGGTACCGATACCGTTCGCAGAACTCGTGGGAATAAACGCGCATTCCATCTTATCACAGGTGACTACCGAAACGGGAGGAGGAACCACCGTCTTATCTAAGCCGTAAATAGCTCCCGTGGATTGAGCATAACGATGACGACTGATTTCGATGATATCCTCCGCATTGTTTTGTACCCAGTTAATCGTGGCGAACTGCTTGCCTGCGGGAATATTCTCGTTACAGTGGGGACGGTAATCGGTCACCAGACGACCGTCGTCGATCGGTGCGGCCCACCCTGGGAAACGTGCGTCAGGGGTGGGCATGGTGTTGCGTTGGCTGACGATCGTTTGATTGGCGACTCTTCCTGCGGAATAGCTGGAGAGACCGTGGTAATAATTAGGTTGTGTAGGGATGCGAAAGAATTGGCTATCCATCTGATTATGCGTTTACTTTTAGTTGGATCCCAATTCCACGGGAAATCCTTCTTCCAATTCACCGTTACTCCCAGGAATAGATTCCAGAATGCTTACTTGATTTTGTTTTTTCAAAGCTTCAATGATATCTTTCTTGTGGGTACTTTGACTGAAATTGAGACCTTTTTGTTTGGCCAAGGATTTCAGTTCTTTTAAGGTCATAGCCTCGTAATTCACTTCCATTTTAACCGGAGTAGGGGTTTCTTTTTGTGTGCTGGCTTGCTCTAACACGTTTTTGTAGAAGTCTTCCTCATTGACTTCATTGATTTCTTCCGCTTCTAACGGGGCTAATTCCGCTTGAGAAGGTTGAATATCGGCGTCGTCTTTCATGGATTCATGGTATTCCATAGGACTGCCTTGAGGAGGAGCCGTCATGGACATGATCGTATTTTCGGTGGCCATTTTCAGATCCAGTAAGATATTTTCCGTTAGAGAAACACGTTTTTCGACTTGACCGATCCGAGTGTATAGATAAAAGAAGAGAGCTCCAAAAATGAGAGCGAGGACTAAGCCTATGGTTAAAGAATCACTTAAGCCGTTCATTTCCTCCTTCTACATCGGGTTTTCCGGGACTAAACTTTCCGCATGAGAAGGCCTTTTTCCTTCAGAATTAAATCCACACTACTGACTTCGCATACACCTTCTTGTAATGTATAGGTAAACGTAAGGCTACCGTCTTCACCTTTATGCGCAGGCACACAGAGCCTCTGGATTCCTTTATGGGCTTTCTTGGCTAAATCAAACACGTGCGTACTGATGAAACTAGAGACATTCGGTTGCTTCCAAAGTTGTTGTAAAAAGATATCCGCAGTACGAGCACCATCAGGAGGATTCGTGCTGTGAAAGAGTTCATCAAATAAGACAAATCCTATCTTCTCTCTTTGGTGAGACACTTGAATAATGCGGGTCGCAAAGTCTACTTCGGATTCAAACATGGAGGTCGATCCTGGTTTATCCTCCAGCTTCAGACCGGTAGCGATCCAGTCAAAGGGACGAAGCTTCATGGACTTCAGCGTAAAGGCCATTCCAAAACTCTGGGCCAAGATCACATTGAGCAGAGTAGAACGGAGTACCGAGGATTTGCCTCCTCGATTCGGACCCGTGAGAATAGCATGATGAGACTTGGATAAGTCTAGGGAGTAAGGGATGGAGTCGGCTAAGAAGGGATCCACACCCTTTTCGATGATCAAACAAGGAGAATGCGTAGTCTTAAAGTGAACCGGTTGAAGGTTCGGAGCTTTGGCTAGACGGTAGATGACTTCCATATCGCCTATGTACTGGAGTAGCAAACGGAGTTTGTAGGGAGACAGCCACGCTTCCACGAATAATCCATGATCATCCTGGGCCGCAAAGAGATCCAGAGTAGGTCGTTGTTTTTCGGGCAAAATGTCGTACATCGCTTTGGCGTAGCGGAGGAGTTTCGCGATCGCCTGTCCCTTCTCCACTAAGCTTTGGTGGATGGTGGCTAAATGGAGAGCATTCTGAATGGGTTGATAGATGCTTTGCGCAATAGAAAAGAGAGTTATACTGGCTTGTAAAAGAGCTTTAGGGTTTTGGTAAGAAAATCCCTGGAGGCCAAACATGCCCATCGCTATTTCCATATACTGCTCCACGGTAATCGGTAAATTGTGGAAATACACTAAATAAAAATAGGGTAGAATCGCCATCGCTATCGGCATAAACAGGGCCATACAGGGAACCACGTAGAGTTTAAAATAGGATAAGAACATAAGCATGAACGGGATAGTATTGAGGACAAGTAAAGAAGGCCAAGAGAAAAAGAGCTGTTCATAAGAATTTTTTTCCACTTCATTCTTTTGAAAAAAAGTTTCCACCTGTTTTTCTAACGATTGAATCTCCTGAAATGGTTCATCCAAAGAGGGATTTGAAAGGCGCAAGAATAAAATACTTTCTTGTCTTCTTCGCAAAATACCTTCATTGGAACTCCATTGGCGGAGCTGTTTTTGAAATCTTTCTTTGCCCGCCAGAGTCTGGAATCCCAAAGGGTCTAATAGTTTTTCGGCTTGCGATTCTCTCACGGAATCTTCAATATCCATCTCTACTTGAATTGAAAGCGGAAGGTATTAAATTTGAACGCATAAAGCCGTTTCAACGGGTTAGTATAGTCCCCATGTCCGAATCTATTCAACTTGTCCATTCTGTCTTGGCTTTAAGAAGTCAAGCTCCAGGTACTGTCTCCACAGAAGTACAAAATAAAATTCATGGTCTTCGGGGGATCATTGATTCCAAAGCCTTATCGTCCGCCAGAAACGGAGGAAACTGGCGTAACGGTCCCCAAAAATCGTCCAGTAATTCGTTATCCAGTATGGGTTCGCCGACTTCTCCTACCGAATCCCGTTGGCGCGGATCCAATACTACTCTGAATATGCTCAATAAACCCGGTAATCTACACAAATCCGATTCCACCGGTTCCTTCAATCAAACACCGAAATCACCGGTGGTCTACACTGGACCTCCCATGGGCCGTTATCAAAGCCGCTTCAAAAACTCCACGGAACCCATTGAAGAAAAAATCTTGAACCGCATTATTCGCTTGAAGCTCAATAAATTTGGTCCCACTACCTACGAAGAAATTCGCGATTTCCTCTATCAAATTTTGGGTAACGAATCCGTGAATACCGAAGAAAATGGTAGCGTCAAAGCGGATGAAGGGCAAGTTCCTGAATTTGTCCGTGACTTCATGTTAATGGTGTTCCGCAAAGCCGCCGCTGAAGAAATCTATTGTCCTCTTTATGCCAAACTCTTATCCGAAATCGGTAAAAAACACTCCGTTATCTTTGATGAGATGGGTAAATTATACGATAACTATATGGAAATTTTCCAAGAATCCAAGGAAGAAAAAGATAATGAAAAGAAAGTAGCCGATAAACGCTACCGTCAAGGGTACAGCCAATTCATCGCGGAGCTAACCGCCTTAGAAATCTTACCGTTGAAATTACTTGCCGCCACTTTCCATACTCTCTTTTCTCTCATCGATACTCATTCCCGTAGCGACGAAAATAACCAACTCGTGGATGTTTACGTGGATTGCTTACTCCGTATGGCTCGTGTCTTAAAAGATAAACAAACTCCATTCTTTCACGAAGCCCGTGCTTTACTAAACCGTGAAAATAAAGACTATATGACGGATTTAATTCATGTTCGTGATGCCACGTACCCCAGCTTAAGTTCCAAGTCCCGATTCTTGTTAATGGATATTCAAGATTATCTTAAAAGTAATTAGAATATGTCTTCATCCTCCGCTCCTTCTACAGAAAATACTGTAGCAGAAGCTCCTTCTGTAAAACGGACAGTTCTTTTTGATCAGTTGGAGGTGGGGAAAAAATACCGCATCAAAACGGTTCCCACGAATCTCGTCATTCTGAACAATTGTCCCGCCAACAATCCACCGCATTTACAACAAAATGCGAGGGATTATCTGACGCTACATAACAATTACGTAACGTTGAACCGAAGGGGTCTGGATCCGAACGGAAATCGACGGGCGTTGTTCGATTCACAGACGGTGCGCTTTTATCCGGATTGTATCGTGGAGGCTACCACGCTAAGCTCTCCTGAGTTTGAGTTCTTAGAATATCCAGAATCTACGACGGCTCCTAAAGCCAAGGGAGGAAAGCGAAAGAAAACGAGACGCACCAAACGAAAGCAGAAAAAAACAAGACGTAGAACTAGAAGAGTATGAGTAGTAGTTCTTCCAGTAGTAGTAATACGAACCCTATTTCTTACAGTACAGGAATTTACGATGTAAGAAGCCTAGTTGTAGGCGAGGAATATCGTCTTCGTGATAAAACTATTTTTTTTAATAAAGATAATGCTTTTTCGGAAGAACGTGTTAAGGCTTATCAAGGTAACTTGGATGCTCTTCATGAATATAAATATGAATTAGATCAAAAAATCTATCCTATTGGAAGTCATCATCCTATTCTTATCTTTATTCCTAAATCAGTGCCTCTTTTACGTAACCGACCGAATTATGAGAGCTTAACGGTAATGACCGCATACTTACCCAACGGATTGGATACTATCTTTGTAAAAACGGATAAACAGAATAACAACATGAATCCGCAGCCGCTCACGGAAGGGGGTAGCAAACGCAGATCAACAAAACACCGATCCGCAAAACGCATCCTCCGAAATCTCTTAAATAAGAAAAAATCAAGAAAATGTCCTAGCTTTACACGTGTAAAACGAAATATATCGCGCAGGCTAAAAAAACGCGGTCACTAAAATTGACTTAAAAAATCCCCTACGGTTGTATTAGTAAAATGAAAATGAAGGAAATTCGTAGAATGCTTAAAACCAAATCCAGAGATTCTAAACCACCCAAGTCCAAGAAACGTGCGGGTGCTAAAGACGATGATGATTCTTCTGTTGATAGTCATGGCAATATCCGTAATTTAATCGCGTATTCCGATGAAGAAGAAGAAGTCACTACATCAGAGTCCGATTATACCGAAGAATCTGAATCGGAAGAAGTGGCTTCTCCTAAAAAACCACGCAAAGCCGCACTCAAAGCGAAAGAACGGATCAAACGCAAAGCCCAAAAAGAACTCAAACGCAAAAAACTCCGAAAGGTCCAATCGGAATCGGAAGAATCCGAAGAAGAATCCGATGAAGAAATTGTAATCAAAAAGAAAAAAACCAAGTCCAAACGATCCGCAAAAGAAGAGACTTCAGAGGAAGAATCAGAAGAGGAAGAGGATTCTGAAGACTACGATGAAGATGAAGAGGAAGAAGAAGAGGATGATGAATCCGGTCCTCCCGAAATCTCCATCAGCTTTGGTGGCTTCGGCGATGAGTTTATGGATCATATGGTGCCTAAGAGACACAATATGAAAAAAGAACCTGAAGAAGTGAAAAAATTTGTGAAACTGCTAACGAAAGGTCAAGAAAGTAACACGATTGATGATCAAATTGACCAGTTCAAATCACTCTCGGCGGATAAACAAAAACAAATGCTAGAAGTCTTGGAACGAAAACCCGTGGCCGCGGAACAAAATCTTATGTTTAAAATTTTAACTCTTAAGCTTCCTCCCGATACCCAATCGATGGTTTTATCCAAATATCATAGTCTTCAAGCTCTCGATCCCAGTTCAGGAGAATTCTTCAAACTCCGCGGTTGGTTAGAAAAACTCACGAGTGTTCCTCTCGGTATCTATAAAGAAATCCCTGTAAAAATGGACGATGGATCCGAAGCCTGTTCTGCCTTTATGGAACGTGCGCGTCGTTGCTTAGAAGATGCGATCTTTGGTCAGGAAGAAGCGAAGTTACAAATCATGCAATTCATCGCTACCAAAATTGCGAACCCAGGACACCGTGGCTTAAGCTTACTCCTAACCGGTCCGCCAGGGGTGGGTAAAACCTCCCTCATTCGTAACGGTATCGCCAAAGCGCTCAACTGGCCTTTCCAGTTCATCTCCCTCGGTGGAGATTCGGATGCTACTACCTACACCGGTCATCAACTCGTCTACGAATCCTCCCACTGCGGTAAAATTGCTAATTCTCTAATTGGTGCGAAATCCATGAGTATGGTTCTCATGTTTGACGAATTAGATAAAATTAGTACCACTCCCAAAGGGGAAGAAGTCCAAAATATGTTAATTCATTTGACGGATCCTGTACAAAATGAAGACTTTGAAGATAAATATTTAGCAGGAGTTCCTCTCGATCTTAGCCGAGTGATGTTTGTCTTCTCAGGCAACGATGTTAATAAGATTGACAAAGTCTTAATGGACCGTATGATGCATATTCAACTCCAAAGCTACTCGCAAAAGGATAAATTAACCATCGTAGAAAACTTCCTACTTCCTACTGCTCTCCGTGAAGTCGGTTTAGAAGAAAAGGTAGCCATCTCCAAAGATATTATTGAACATATTCTGAAAGAATACGCCAATGAAGAAACAGGAGTTCGTGAATTAAAACGTTGCGTTGAACAAATCGCTCAAAAGATTAACATGTTACGCATCTTTAATGCGAAGGACTTACCCTTCCATATCAAAGACTTTCAATTACCTTTCGTCGTCAAGAAAGAACATATTGATTTATTCCTAAAAAAGAAAGGACCGTCTATAGATGTTTCGGTACAAAGAATGTACACTTAAATTAAGATGGTTTTCACCACCAATAAAGTAACCATTGGAAAAAAAGAAATCGATATTATTAAATCCTTTCCTTTTTTTGCGCGTGCCATGTATATCAGTCCCGGAGGAACGTTACTGGATAAATACCAAGCCGAAACGGCCTTCTACAAAAATGTACAACCTATTCTGGATCAGCTTGTCCAAGATGTTCAGGAATTGTGGGTAAAACCTGGAGGACGAATCTGCGGTCAAAATACCAAGTATATTGTGAATCATTTGAAGGATGAATACGAAAAGACCTATGGTTGCGAGGTCAAAGTGATTATTTTTCATCCAGGACAAGTGGAATACAGAGGAGATCCCTTTGCCTGGGGGATGACCAGAGAGTTGTATCAACAGATCAGCAAAAAATACGAAGAAAGCCGAAAATGGAGAGAAGATTTATGGGGAGTGGGTCACACGATGGGTGTTATCTATCACGCTCTACCGTTGTTTATATGGAAGGATGAAGGACTCTATATCACGGTAGAGTCTAATTTATGTAATACGAATTTCTTAGGTGTTACGCAGCTCCACGTGACGCGCACTCTAAAAGAAATGCGTGATTTCCTACATTTCCGATACAGCGCTAGCCAGATGGAGGAAGTGGACGACGATAAAATGGGCGCCGCCATTGCTCGGCTCACCAGCGATCCTATTTTTAAACCGTTTAATGATCCTCGTTATGAACTACCCTATAAGAAACAACGCACCATTCCCATGAAATTACTCAAACAGGAACGAAAAGAAACCTTGAAAGGAATCTTGAAGTCTCTGTCCAAAATTCCAATCCAACCTCGAGAACGATTGACCGCGCACACGTTGTCCAAAAAAATAGGTTTCCGTGGAAGAACGTCCCAGCTACGATACACGTTAAAGAAACAGTTACCAAAAAAAATGACCAAACGCATCCGTGTATCCAAAGCGTTTTTAACCCGAAAGAAAAGATAAGTCTCCTAAACAACTCTTCATAAAGTACATCAAGTATGGTCTGTGAAAAATGTATTCAGAATCCGTTGTTCCATCAGTTTCATCCTTTGGGGGTCACGGAAGAGGGATACGGAATTTATTATTCCAAATTCTCATTGAATGTGGAAAAAGAATTTCGGGAAGAATCCATACCCCAGTACCTCGCTCATATGGATGCGGCAAGTCGAACCAAGTGGATCTGGATCTTTGATTCAAGCGGTTTAGAACATATGCCTACGCCCAACCCCTTCGTTGTGAAAAAATTCTTCAAGCTTCTTCAGGAACGTTATAAAGATAGCTTAGTGAAAATATACATTTTTGATATGAATTGGAAAGTCAGTTTTTTACTCTCTTTGGTTGAACCCTTCATGAATAAAGATATGCGTCACCGTATTCAGGAATGTAAAAGTCCCTTGGAACTTGTTTCGGTGAAAATACCATCCTCGGTGCTTAGGGAGCTTTGCTCACGATTAAATTCTTAATACCGTATAATTACGATACCCGAACCTCCAACCGCACCTTGTCGCTGTGAACCGGACGAGGCGCCACCACCTTTGGCACCGTTACCCCTATTGGATGTGCCATCGGTAGCATTATTATTGGATCCTCCTGTTCCCCCCGCTCCACCAACACCGTAGGTAATAGACGCTCCACTCAAGGAACTCTCTGTTCCTGTACCACCGGTTCCCGCTACTGTTCCCGATTTAGTTCCACCTGCTCCTGAAGAACCACCACCACCACCACCTCCACCGTTACTGCCTCCTCCACGACCTCCCTCGGAAGCGGTAGTGGGATTTACAGCGGCGGCACCGCCTGCGCCATTATTTCCACCCGTGGGTAAGCGACTGCCAAACCCACCGCTGCCTCCCAGTGCGGTGATCGTCGCGAATACGGAATCGCCTCCGGAACCCCCGTTGGTTTCGGACGGTATTAGACGATTTACCGTTCCAGCTTCACCCCCATCACCCACTGTAACAGTATAGGTTGTTCCTGGAACAACGGTCAATGTTCCGATTAAAACCATTCCACCACCTC
>JACCDX011656313.1_pt1 | contig 24489 bp, 19 predicted proteins | sample 7449681 | NCBI WGS metagenome assembly JACCDX01 (sample SAMN15323450, study PRJNA562643) | freshwater metagenome | isolation source: river surface water | place: USA:Blue River Watershed | collected 2017-08-18
ATAATAAAGAAACATTTATGTTAAATATTAATACGTTCAAAAGATTTTGCCTAAAAGCAGGAACAACAAAAGCTGATGAAGTCCACGATTATTTTATTAAAATGGAAAATATTATGTTTGAAGTAACCAAAGAAGAATGCGATGAATTAAAGCAACAATTACAACAAATTGAACATATTAAAAATAAAGAAATGGAAGAAAAAATGCAAAAAGAAAAAGGATTGGTAAGAGAAAATGTTCTTTTAACCAAATTTGGTCATTTTGGGAATTTAATTTATATTATAAGAGTCAAAACATACTCTAATGGCGAATATGTTGTTAAAATTGGACACAGTGAATATGGAGTAAAAGCAAGATATGATGAGTGTAAAGGCAAAAAATATGATGAGTGTTTATTATTGGATTGTTTTCCGGTTCAAAAAAGTAGAAGTTTCGAAAAATTTATACACAATCACTCAAAAATTAGTTGTAATAATATTAAGTTGGATTCTCATAATAAAGAGACTGAGTTATTTTTAATTGGAAAAAATCTAACTTATTCTATTTTGTTGGATATTATTCATAAAAATATTCAAAAGTACAATGAAAACAACAATGCTAAAGAAATATTAGAATTAGAATGTCAAAAGTTACAACTTATTAATGGCATTAATAATTCAAACAGTTATATTCAAGAAATTTTAAATACAAATAAAATGTTGTTAGAAAAAATGGCTTTATTGGAAAGACAAAACATAGAAATTTTAACCAAATTGAATTATCAACAAACAAAAATAACCACTGGATTTAACCACCAAATTCCACATTTAGGTCCTAGATTACAACAAATTAATCCAGAAAATTTACAATTAATTAAAGTGTATGAATCCGTAACGGAATTAATGAACGAAGATAAAAATATTAAACGACCAAGTATTATGAAATCTATTGAAGAAAATACAATTTATTGTGGTTTTCGTTGGATGCTTGTAGAGAGAAATTTAGACCCAAATATTATACATGACATAAAACCAACAAAACAAACAAAAGCTCAAAACTTGGGTTATATTGCCAAATTAGATATAAATAAATTGGAAATTTTGAATGTATATTTAGATAGAAAGTCGGCAGCATACTTTAATGAATATCAGAGTTTATCCGCATTAGATAATCCTGTTAAAAATGGGACTTTAACAAATGGACATTATTATATTTTATATGAAAAATGCGAATATGAATTAATTCAAAAATTTGAAGAAACATATGGAGAACCATTATTATACAAAAATGGAATTGGACAGTTTGATATGAATAATAATTTGATTAGAGAATTTTCTTGTAAATATGATGTAATAAGAGAATTAAAAATGAGTGATAAAACGTTGGCAAAATCATTGTCACACAATATTTCATATAATAATTTTCATTACAGAGAATTGGGAAGTAAATTAAAATGTTTGTAAATCAACTTAAAGACAAAAAAACAAAGAGTTGATTTAAAAAATTTTATAAAGTTTGCTTTCTCTTGAGGGAAAGCAAAAAGACACAACATATAGTGTTATTGTTACTTATATATGTATATAAAACAACTTAAAATAGGGTGTAATGTGTAATGTATAATGTATACACCCATAGAAGTAGTAAAGGTTTTTAATGAAAAGAATTTACATACCGAAATTGTTATAAAAGGAACATATGAAAAAATATTGTTTAGAGCAAATAACATTAGCGAATTATTAGGTCAGCGCAACATAATGTCTCATATTTGGCATTTTGATAAAAGTGAAAAGGTCGTCAATAGTATTGACACCCTTGGAGGCAAATCAACTTAAATCTCTTTATATTATTTTGAAAATAATATATAATATATTTAACCTTTACACTATATACTTTGAATAAATAATAACAATTTAGATATTATAATATAATATTTTATTATAATATAGTATTATGAATATAGATTTTAACAATAAAGTTGCACCATCAATTAAAGCCATTCCATTGCAATATTCCCAAAAATTTCCAACCAATGGTGTCTCAAAAAATACAATTACTTTTGACAGAATAGAAGATATGATGATTATGTGTTTAAGCACATTTGTACACGATTATGTGCATGATTATAATTTGGGAACCATGCATGCAAGAGTTATAAAGGGAAATATTAATCGTACAGAACCCGACAAACCAAGTATTTTTGAGACACTTGGAATTAATATTGGAAATACAATATTTAAAGAATTTGCATATCCCATTGGCGGACATAGAGATGTTAGTATGTATAAAGACGAACAATTCGAAGATGTAAATGTAACTGATACTGAAAAAACAGGGTTTTATAATTGTTTAAATAACAATGAAGAAAATATACAAAATATAACAGGTGGAGATAGATATGCATTTGAACCACAATCAGTAAATTTGACAACTGATGAAACAGAGTTGGAACCAATTGTTGAAAAACCAATTATTGAAGAACCAATTGTTGAAGAACCAATTGTTGAAGAACCAATTGTTGAAGAACCAATTGTTGAAAAACCAATTATTGAAGAACCAATTGTTGAAAAACTAATTGTTGAAGAACCAATTGTTGAAAATATAACAGATGATACATTTATTTCGACAAAATCTATAGGATTTAATGATTTAAAGGATGTATTATTTATTCCGGAATTTATTGGTAATTTAAATATGGAAGAAATAATCAGTCATTTTGAAAAAAATGCGGATTTTTTAGCATTTCATTCATCACTAAACACATATGTAGTTACATATTTGGGTTATGACACAAATAATAATGGAGAATTTAACCAAATAAGTAAAGACAAATACGAAGTATCTAACAATGCAATCAAATCATCATTAAAATACATAATAAATGATTTGAAAGATAAAAATAAAGACTTGTTTTTTAATTTCTATGGAGATATATTTAGTTTATTATTGGATTCTTATGAAATTATACGTAACCATAAAAATAATGAAAATCCTTTTGATATATTAAATTCTCCAGAATTATTATATCAATTCATTGTTTTATATGTTAGTTATATATCAATTGAAACTTATGATATATTAAAAGAGTTTGTTAAGAACAAAATGAAAGGTGGAGAACCACCAGACGATGAAATTGAAATGAAAGAAATGGATTCAAATAGTAATGTAGAAACCTCAAAAGAATCATATACATCCAATGTCTCTTCTATTTTACCTACACAAGAAAATGAATTAATTGAAGTTCCAGAATACGTTTTTATTACCCATAATAATCTTTTAACTACAATTACAAGAGGAATGTTTATAAAGTTGGGAATATGGAAGAAAATATTTTTTCCAAATATACCTATAGAAGATATTACGCCAGACTACTATAAATTTGGTCCAAATGAAATAAATCAGATAACATATGACAAATTGGTGGAATTATTTCCAATTAAACAAATTCAAGATACTGAATTATTTACGGGTTTAACAACCCCGTCATCTCACGCCAATAATGAATTATTGATTTTAGAGATACTTATTTTAAAAAGGTTATTGGTTGAGATGTCACCAAGCAAAACAATAACATTTGGAGCAAAAATCGATGATGACTTGAAAAACTATATGGATTCATTTTATTTATATAATTATGATATTAAAGATTTTCCCAAAGAAGATGTATCTGAAAATATTATTTCAGATGTTATGTATAATCCAAATTTTAAAAATTTAAGCGATGAAGAACAAGAAAATGAAATTGGAGAATTATTTTCTATGGATGATGATTGTTTTGATAATAGTAATGACTTTAGTCCAATTAATTGTGATATGAAAGGCGGAATGAATTATGAAGATCGAATGTCAATAGTTGAAGCAAAACGAGAACTAGCAAATGCAAATGAAAAGTTGTTGAAGTTACAAAATAAAGGTGAAATTATAGAACAACCTTTGCAAACCATAAATGACGATAAGTTATTAGGAGAAAACATGTTACAAATTACAGGTCAAAATTTAGACGAAGATATTATTAAACAGCCTAGACTACCAGGTATACCTATTTTATTTAATAAATTAAAAAAAATGTATCAAAATAATATGCTTACTATAAGACAATTAAAAAATAGTAAAATACAACCAATAAATTGTGATGGAGTAACAGTAGACAATTTATTTAAACTGCTAGAATTAAATCAGATTTTAATGCACAAAAAAGATACAACTTTTAATATACCTGCACCAAAATATAAATTTGTTATAAATAATGCAGCTAATGTAGGTTCAAATTTAAATGGTTCTAAAATGTTTGTTCCTAAAAAATTTTTACAATCTATAAAAACTATTGTAGATGAAATAAAACAAAAAGTGTTTAATGAAAACATATTGAGCGAAGAAAAATTAAGTGACTATACAACAGAAATAGAGTTATTATTAGACGATAAACAAAAAGAATCAAAAAATAAATATGATTTAGAAATAAAAGAATTAAATATGAAAAAACGTAAAAAAATCATTACAATTAGAGAATATAACAAATTATTAGAACTAACTTTTGAAAAAAAAAAGTTTGAAAGATTGGAAATCAATTCTTTAGAAAATACTTTGTTTTTATTAAAAGTATTAAAAAATAATATCTCATTTTATAATGATTTTACAGAAAATTATGAAAAATGGTTTAGAGATAGTCAGCCACTGTTTGGCTTATATCGTAGTTTACAAAGGGGTATATTTTGTCCTACAACATCTATGATGGATGCAATGGATAATTGTTCTTTAAAGTATGAAGCAACTGAGCCAAAAGAAGTTGGAACGTCATATTCCGAAATAATACATCAAAATGGCGATAATAAAATATCTTTTGGCGGTGTTGTTCTCAACTATAATCAAACAGTTGATGAAGAAGAACAGTTGACAGCAAAAATATATTATTGTTTGGATTGTAATAACATTGGAGGATGCATTGGTTTAGATAGAATGGTGATAAATACCCTTCCAATACAAGTATCAGAATCTCACAATTTAAAAGCAAGAGTAGCTTATCAAGCAGTAATTTCACGAATAAAAGAAATTTATGATTCTACAGACTCGAATGAAGAATTTGAGGGAGTTGATTATATAAAAGAAATGTGGAAAAGAATGCAATATCAATATGACCAAGGTGGATTTAATATGTTATTAAGCGCAACAGCACTTAAAACAATGGGGGATTATTTACAAGAATGTCAGGCATGTTTTAAATGGGGTGGTTATATAAATAAACAATCTGAATTTCCGTCAGATTTAATCAGAGAAAAAAGTTTTAAAAAAATAAAGAATAAATTAATTTATAGAAGTGTTAGTAAAGGGGGGGCAATAGTTCCATATGACATCGAAACAGGCGATGGACTACGTTTGGGAATTCAAGGAGATAGACCTTCTGGGTTTCGTTCTATATACATGTTATTAAATGGTAATGGAGATGTAAACGAACAAGCAATAACTGGATATATGTTTACTACATCAACCCAAAATCCATCAAGAACATTATTAGTCTCTCGTAATAATAATAATATGAGAGAACCAAATATAAATGGATTAAAAGGTAATGTTATTTATGTAACGAGAGAATTGCAAGTTCCGGATAGATTTTCTTTATTAAAATCATTGGAATTTATAAATTTCAAGGAAAAAACTACAAAAATGGTTACTCCAGAAATAAATCAACCTACAATTATTGGTTCGTTTTCTCATGAATCTGACAGCTTATTGGAAAACCAAATGACAAAAATACAACCATTAAAAAATAGTGCATATGATGAACTTTTAGATTATACTGATACTCATTTTTCTCCAAATCAAACTATAGTTGAAAATGAAATTGAACTAACTGATGCTGAAACAGCACGAAATGAAAAAACAAATAAATCAAAACGAGCAAAAGAAAAGATTTCAGGTGCAAAAAAGAAGGGGAAAAAAATTGTGTTAGTTGAGGTTGAACCAGATGAATCTAAAGAAGAATCAATGGATCTGAATCAACAAAGTCATCTTGAAAAAGAATCAAGTGATTTATTTAAAATAGGTGGAAGAACATCATCTAATAAAAATAAAAACAAAAATAAGTACAAATATTATAAAACCAAAAGGTTATATAAAAAATCAAACAAACTAACAAAAAGAAATAAGCATTTAAAAAATCCAAGAAAAACGAGAAAAAATGCAATTCAAAACAACCCCAATAATCAATAATAATCACTTAAAAACATGTATTGTCTTCATCTTCATCTTCATTAGCCATATTAAATTCTTCTGCATCAGGTAATTCATTATATTCTACTCCATTCCATTTTATATTTTTACAATTTAATAACTGATTCATATTAATGACTTCAGGTTTATCCTCAGACGCAAATTTAGTAAATAATGTTGTTATTTGAGAATCGTCTCTAAAACGAGCACTATATTCCTGTTGAATATTATTTCGTCCAATACGCCCCAAAGCTTGTATTATTTTTTCTTGAGTAAGCTCAAGGTCCTTACTTAAATATCCATGACAGAATTGATAGTTTGTCCCATAAATATAATCACTGTCTGCGATAATTAGATACAATTTTTGTTGGTCAGCCAATTTTTTCATGATTTCTGTATAAGCAATACTTTTATGTTCGGTAAATACACCAATACCAAGTAACAATAAAATTTTCCAACTGTCTTCAACGTCTTTAAGCAACATAATAGACACAATAATGCTCTCTTCTATATCACTTGTGAATGAACCTTTTGTATTTAGACCATTCGCCCATTTTTCTAAATGCATAATTCTATTTGGAATTAATATGTCGTCTAGAGTAGCATTCTTACCCATACTTTTTAAAGTTGCAATATCCTCTCTTATTTTGGAAATTTTTCTATCTTCCGTTTTATCAACAATTTTATTAGCAATTTTAGATTTATTTTTTCCATCTTTTTTGCCCATCATCTTTTTTGCTTCTTTGGAATTATCCGTCGAATTATCTACCATTTTTGATGCTATTTTTGTCTCTTCAAACTCCAAATCTTTCTCAAGTTGGTCTATTCGTTCGTTTATTTGATTGTTATATTCAATTTTCTCATTAATGTCTTTCATAACAACTGCAGGAATATTCGCTTGTTGAATACAAAATTTAGCTATTTTTGACAAGTCATTTGCTAAGAATATTGTTGGACCATCAGTTAATGTGTAAGCATCTTTGGTTGTAACATAGACTCCACAACTTCCCAAAGGTTCCGTCTCGTGACATGTAGGTGGTTGCATACTTGCAATACGCGATAAAGGTTCGCCTAGTTTTGGTGTTGTAATATTTCCAAGACTTATTGTTCTACTGATGGAATTACCTTTAACATCCACTGTGTTATTAAATTTAATTCGTTTTGTTCTGGAAATTCTGAAATGGTTAAAAATTCCCGTCCAACATGTTGGAATAATATTTTTTAATATTTTAAGATAATATGTTTTAATGCTTTTCATGTCAATGTCATCAACGGATACAAAATTTCTTTCAAATTTAGAAGAAGATTTATTAAGATTATTTGTTTCTACATAATAAATGAATTCTGATGCCTCTTTAAGGTCAAAATATCTCAATAATGTCATATTGTTTTCACAATGTTCTACCGTTTCTAAAATTTTTGAATAATCTTCATGAAGATAGTGTGGCATCACTACAAACCCATTGTTATTAATTAGAGGAATTGTTTTTCGACAATCATGACTAACAATGTTGTATATGTTGGAATCTGGAAACTTTTCTTTGAAATCCGCAATAGTTTGGGTTAATTCGTGCATTTTTGGCAATGTAGCAGAAGATAATACAAAATTGGGTATTATGTTTTGTTTCCAATTTTTTTTAATAACATTGTGTAACTCATGATTTTCATAGTCCATTGTGATAGTAGGTTCATCCCAATAAGTTACAATATCTATAATTGAATTAAATGATGCCATATAAAACATAGCTGCCAAATAAGATCTAATATCACAAATAATAATTTCAACTTTGTCACCAATTGTATTATCTACTCTTCTAATTTGTCCACTACGCCTGTCTTTTGTAAACTCTTTAGCTGCAAAGTAATGTAAACGTACATCTTCAGCAGCAGAACATCCAAAAGCAAATGCAATACGTTTACCAATTGAGATAGCCGACCTAGCGAGTGCAAGCCCTACATGTCTAGCAGCGCATACAAATATTACTTTGTATTTTTCAGATAATCCAAGAGGTGTTAAAGTTTTTCCTGTGCCAGTGGGAGCAATATATAATATTAATTTAGGAGTTAATGATTTAATTGCAGTATATATTTCTTTCTGGTGGTCATACAATGTAATATCACTGTATTTTAAAAGATTATGATTTTTTTCTATAAATTCAGTTGAATTTTGAAGAATATAAAGAAGGTCAATATCTTTTTCGTATTTTCTAATAAATGTTTGTATAATTTCTTTTAAAAATTTATTAACTTTTTCAACATTATTTTGAGATAATTTGCTTAAAGTATAGTAATAGTACATCCATTTTTTATTATTTGTATGTTTTAAATTTATCATGTTTTCTAAATTATTGTATAAAATAAATTCATATATATTTGAATCGTTATTAATGTCTCCTGAGTTTAATCTAGACAATCGAATTTGATCACTGCTTTTTAATTTGACAATTGATGCAATATTAATATAATAATCCCCATTATCTTCAGAAGAAGCATCATGATTTTTTGTTCTTCGTAAATTAGGATTTGGACCAAAATGTATAAATTCTATGCCATATTTTTCGACGTTTTCTTTAATTTTATCAGCAAAGAACTTTGCGTATAAAAATTCTTCTATCTGTGTATTATATTCTATCTTTAAATGTGTAAAGATAGAATTTGTTTTATTCACTTTTAAATTAACATTTGAAAACCCATCTACTATTAAACGTAAAATTTCAAGTTCATCTTTATTAACTTGAATTTCAATTGAATCCCACTCTGATTTTGTTAATTTTCGTTGTTTTAAATCCATTTGGCTATGTTATATGTAGTCGTTTCTTTATATTATTTAAATAATTCAATTTTATTTACACAATCTTGACTTGATATTAAATTATTGTCCTGAACTACAAAAACACAGAATATATAATAAATTAAATAAAATTAAATAAAATTAAATAAAATTAAATAAATAAAATTGAATTAAAAGAATATAATAATTGTTATATTATTATTATATATAATGAATTCAAATTATAAGATTGTGTCTATTGAAGGGAATATTGGTTCTGGTAAATCTACTCTTTTAGAAAATTTAAGAAAATATTATCGTGATAACGAGCATGTAATATTTTTGAGAGAGCCGGTTGATGATTGGGAAAAAATAAAAGATTCAAATGGAATAACAATGTTGCAAAAATTTTATGAAGATCAGGACAAATATTCATTTGCATTTCAAATTATGGCATATATTTCTAGATTAAAAATTTTAAGAAATGCTGTTGATAAAATTATTTCTGAAAGAGTAAATTTACTTCAAAAACTGTTTGCAGATAATTCTATAACTACTAAACCAGCCTATTATTTTAAAATGCCTTGCTATGTAATTATAACTGAAAGAAGTTTATATGCTGATAAGTACGTATTTGCAAAAATGTTACATGACCAGGGAAAAATAGAGGACGTGTGTTATCAAATTTATTTAAATTGGTTTGATGAGTTTGTCAAAGATTTTCCTCTTGATTATTTAATATATGTAAATACAGAACCGAACAAATGTTGTGAAAGAATACATAAAAGAGCGAGAGAAGGAGAAGAAACAATTCCTTTGGATTATTTAAATTCGTGTCATGATTATCACGAAGAATTTGTAAGTGTAATTAATAATATGGAAACAAGTAAATTAGTTTTGAATGGAAATATAGATATATATACAAATGAAAAAATTGTTGAAGAATGGATTGATAAAATAAATAAATTAATTCTAGATTAATTATTTGGTATGTAATTATGTTTTAAAAATTGTTTTTTGCTAGGTGTTTCTGTTAGTATTCCATCATTATTTTCGTCACCCGAAGCCCATACACCAAAACGCAGATCATTTTTTTCTTCTTCAGTATATGTGTCACCTTCAATTGTATCAAGCACAAAATGATAATAAGTAAAAGTATTTCCTTCAGGACATTCATCAAATATATCGGGTATAGAAGCTACAAGTAACAATAATTTATCATCTATTTTTTCTAATTTACCAAACAATGAAATATTTTTTTCTAACAAGTCTGGGTTTTTTTTATAAAAATCCACATCTACCAACAATGAATGACCACCTGTAACAATAAAATTAGGAAAATTTTTATGCTTATATAAATTATTAAATATTTTACCTTTTGAATTAATACTTTTGTTTTTTCCAATATAAGAAATTGGTCTAATACCATGTTTATAACTTTTTACCAAATCCCCAACACGTAAATCTTCAATTAATCGCCATTCTTCTTTTTCCAAAATTTTATTATAACAAAGTATTCTAGTGCCTTCGTTAAAACAAGATGATCCTGTATAATAATTTACAGTCGAATTTTGAGGAAATTGAATTTCTAATGTTAAATATCCTGCAGACTTTGTTGGGTTGGTTGTTGAATCGCACTCATATACATCAACAGTTAATTGTCCAACATCGTTAAATATATTAGTTCCTATTAACGAAGCATTTGTCATTTGAGTTTGACTGTTTATTTGCAAAGTTGTTAAGTTCCCACAAGAAGAGAAGCAATAAGAACCTATAGTTGTTAAAGATACCGGCAATATGACTGTCTCTAAATTCAAACAATTGTCCAAACAACTTAATCCCAAAGATATACAATTTGGAGGAATTGTAATGGATGTTAAACCTTCACAACCATAAAAACATCCATCACCTATTGATGTTACAGAATCCGGAATATCAATCGATGTTAATTGCATACACCCATTAAAAATTTCATCATTTAGATGTGTTAAATCTGGAATATTAATTGATGTTAATGATGAACAACTATAAAAACTACGGGCACCGATTGATGTTACTGAATCTGAAATGTCAATCGATGTTAACAATGAACAACCAAAAAAACTATCACCACCTATAGATGTTACCAAATTATTTTGAGGAAATACAACTAAACTTAAACTACTACAATTATAAAAACATTCATCGGGTATTGTTGTTACTAAAATTGGAATTTCAAATTGTGTTAAACTTGAACAAAGGAAAAAACACCCAGTTCCAATTGTTGTTATTGAATTTGAAATTGTAATTGATGTTAAGTTTTCACAACTTTCAAAACAATAATTTCCTAAAGTTGTTACATTATTACCAATTGTAACAGACACTAAATTTGTTGTGTTTGATATGTTATTTGATGTAATTGTAGTACTTAATGTTTGGGACGTTGTTTGGTCATTATAATAAAAAATTGTAGGTGTCGTCATTATATATTATATAAATATATTATAATTTACATAAATTTTGATTAAACATTCAATCATTGTTATTATTATTTTCCACAATTAATTATGACTCTTTGTAGATTATTTATTTGTATAAAAATTATTAATTATATTAATTATATATTAATATTTATATATAATATGTCATATCCAAAATATGCAAATACTGGTAAATATAATTGGATGTTAGGAAATCCATTAATGGCTAAACGTTCCACCTTTGGAAACTATCCAAATCCTCCAGATAGTCCAAAAGGGGAATGTTGTTCATCAACTCAAAGCGATTTGCATACTGCAAAAGCAATAGTTCTTGAATGTATGGATTTTAGATTAAGAGATAATATAGCTTGTCAGTTAAATTCAATGGGTTTAAAAGATGATTATGACGCTGTTATATCGGCTGGTGCAAGTTTAGGATATAATGGATTTTTAGAGTATAATGGTTGGTATATATATATTGATGAACATGTTAAATTGGCATATACATTACACGATATTTCTGAAATTATTATTATAGAACATGAGGAATGTGGGGCATATTCAGCAGAATATCCAGAAATAAGAACAGAAGAAGAAATGTTAACAAAACATTATGAAAATGCGGTATTATGTGTTAATGCATTATGGGAAAAATTTAATTCAACAAACGGAAGTGTATTTCCAATACCAAATTTAAAAATAACTGCTTACATTATTTCAATCAATGGGTGTAAATTAACCAAGCTCTATCAAAAATAAATTAAATTTATATAAATTGGTGTTCTAAAGGTAAAAAGGTGTAAAAAAATTGAAATATAAAAATACAAAATACAAATTGTAAAGTGTTTTCTAATATGTTAGTAAAAGTATTAAAAACCAATATGTTACAGTTTGATTTTCAATATAATTTTGGTTTAAACATTTTAAATCAAAAATTAAATACTAATTCGAAAATTCCAGTTGGAGAAGGAGGGTTATATTATTGCAAAATAGAAGAAGTGGATTGGCATATTTATAGAGGAGACATGCTATGTGTAGTTGAAATTCCTGAAGACGCAATTGTTATACAATTACAATTAGAAAAAAATAAATATTATAGAACCGACAAACTAATATTAACTGATAAAATATATCGATTTGATGATGACAATGATGTGAAAGAATTAATAAGCCTTAATCCAGGCTTAAAGAATTACTTGAATGACCCTTGTTTCGTTAATAGACAAAATAGAAGTGTCATAGATTGATTCAATTTTATAATTTATTTTCAAATATTAAAAGTGTAATCTGTATTTTAACTGTATGTATTTATATCTAATACAATGGGCCAATGGTCCGAATCCCATTTTCCACAATATTCTTTATATCCATGATAAATATAAGCATTTATTATTTTTTTGTTTATGTTTTCTGTTACTAAAATATGGTCTATCATTGATAAATCTTTTTGAGAACTTGTATTACAATTATTATCTGAATCCCACCAATCAGTGTATCTCTCTTGTTGAGTTATTTTTGTTGCAACATTTGTTAGTGTATATGTACCTTTTTTCTCTCCATCTAAACCTTTCATTATATCTAAAACACGTGAATTTGGTTTATCAGAATTAACATCCAATACTTCAGAATCATAATCATTTATATCCCCAATTAATATTATTTCATACTCTTTTTCAATATAAGAACTAACAATATTTTGAAGAACTTGAGCTTGAGCTTCTCTTTGAACGCAACGATCTGGATCTGTTGGAAATGCCAATAAATGTGCACCAATCATTGCTATATTCATAGTTCCAATTATAAACTCAGTTATATAATGTTTTGACACTCCGGAACTTCCAGAAACTGTTGTTGTTCCGCATTTGGAACCAGAAATAGGATAATAAATCTTTTCTTCACTTCGATATAAACTAACAACAGGGTCTATTCTTGTTAATATTCCTACATTTTGTCCTGTTCCAGTATCAGTTCCTTTTTTTAAATATGGTTTATATGACGTATCCAGTTGTTCTTTTAACATATTTAATTCATCGCATCCTTCTACTTCACAAAAATTAATTATATCGGGTTGTAATGTCTTAATTGTATTGGCAACATAATTCATGTGCGTTTGTGCGTCAGAAACTGTATGCCAAGTACAACCATCTCCCGGACAATCTATGCCCGAATAATAATCAATAAATAACCATTCGACATTATATTGAACCAAACGCAAAAATTGTTTGTCTTTCCTTCTATCTTCAGATATTGTTGTAATATCAGGACACTCACTATCACATAATATGAAGGGAACCAAAGAGAAAGCAGTATATATAAATAATGTTAGGAGTCTACTAGATAACATTTGTTATATACAATATATCGACAAAATAATTGTTAATATTCTAACAAACATATACTTAATAATTGGTTCGGTTTATATTTTAAAAGGTCCAACTCTTTGTTAGTGGTTGGAAATAAATCTTTTCCATAAATGTCTTGTAACATTAACCATTCAAACATTCCTCCTAAATAAACAAAAATATTGTAAAATCCTAAAGAACACAATTGTTGATATTTTTTATTAATTGTTTCATCATTACAGTTTCGTCCATAAACAATTATTCTAATACTTTTATTTTCCTTTATTAATTTATTTATTATGCCCTCTTCTTCAGTTGCTAATATCGTATTAACAATCAAACATTGTTGGTCGGATTGTGGTAACGTATTAATAATTAAATAAATTTCAGGATTCTTTATAACATTTTGCATATCTTCATAATTTATTTTTTTCATAGTTTGTGTATTTCCCATATATTTAATTTATGTTGTTAGTTTTTAAACCCTTTAACAATTCAAACACCTAAAATTTATAATAAAAATAACTTAAAATATCTTATAGAAATCTCCGTTATAATAATGAAAAATAATAAAACTAGTAAACCCGATTAATACATCACATAATAAATATATCCAAGCATTTGGGTTTCCAGTTATGGCATAATATGCAAAAAGCGTATACAATAAACCATGAATTGGTCTTAAATAATTCCACCAAATTTTGTCTCCAAAAACTTCAGCACCAGTTTTTCTTGTTCCGGTGAAAAATAAATACAAAAATCCTATAGCGGGTAATAAAGCAAAATAACCCAAATACATTAATAAAGTTTTGTTAGCTGTTTTTGCAGTATAAACTAACAAACTTCTTGTTCCAATACAACCAAAAAAAAACAATAAGAATCTTTTTTGAAGATTGTCCATAATTTTATATGTTATTTTAATTATTTTGATAAATAAATCAAAATAATAAATGTTAGGTCAATTAGTATTAACAATTAATGAAATTGGACAACAATTTCAACCTTTTCTTTTTTAATGCTCTTTGTAGCTGATATAGACAATTCCTCTCTTTTCTTCCTAGTTTTAGAATTGTCAATTATAAGTTCTTTTCGTTTTGATGTGCTATTACGATTATTCATATCTTTTTCAATGTCAATATAATTTTGTTCGATATAATCGACAACTTTGTTTTCAATCGTCCATTTAAAGAAATTAAGTTGTCCAATTGTAGTTTCAATAAATTGTCCGTTTGTATAAGGAATTCTAATACGTTCCCATCGACAAAAAGGGTCAAACCGTTTTTTAGAATAAGCTTTTAATTTAAGTTTATAATCATCATAAACTTTAAAACGTCTTGTGATGTTGTCTTGTGTTCCTTCAATTACATAAAGTGTGTAATATTTTTTTGCATAATTTGTGGCAAACCAGTCAACAATGCGTAGAGATATTTTAGATTCTCCATTAATAATTTTTAGCATTTTATCAAGATTGTTGTTTGGATTATAGGCTCCATTAATATCATCTGTTTTGTAAAAAGTCATTAAATTTTTTAATAGTAAATCGTTTTGGGTTGTATAATTAGAATTGCTCATTATGTAAGTTTTGAAAAATTTGTTTAAGTAGTTTATTTCTAAATTAAATAATTTTATTTAACGAATTTATTATCTAAATAAATATTAATATGGTTTCGTTTATGGATAAATATTTTGGTCCACTTCCAAGAGAATATTGTGTTTATTTTTATGCATTATCCGTTGCGTTCGGTATAATGTTTGTAATGACTGCAGTATCAATAGGTTATTTTATGATTACCCATGTTAAGAAAGTAAATACAATGTTTATAATAAATGCAATTTTTGTGTTGCTTAATTCTTTCTTGGCGTATTTAGCAAATAGGTTGCTTCACACAATGTGTGTTAAATCTGTCTAAATACATCGGAACTTGCCTTTAAGTTAAAAATAAATAATATATATGTTTTAACTTAAAGAACACATTTACAATAATACAATATTTTTATATAAAATACAATACAATTCAGTAAATGCATACTCATTATAATCTCCTTTGTAACAAGCTTTAATTATGTTTCATAAATTTGTTAGTTCATTGTCTTTGAAAAAATGAAAAATTATATTTAGTAATTTATTTGGCAAAAAATATCGCATATTATTTTTAAGTTTCTTCCTTTATTTTTTCAAATGTTGTATTTATTGGTTTCAAAAACATGTCGCGTGCAACTACATCATTTACATAACTTGTTTGTAAAAATGGATTTACTCCTCGTTGTGCAATCATTTCCCGAACAGCCATTTTTGTATCCAAATCTTCGCGATTTGTCTCACCTGCATTTTGATTTATTGAAAACATTGAGTTTGTTATGTTAATTAAATCACCATCTTGATTTAAAAAAGGTTCGTCCGCTAAAGATTGGTTAATTGCATTTATTTGTGAATTATATTCCATATTAACGTTATGTTGTTTTTCATTTTTATCCTGTCTTGCACTTTTATAATAAACATCTCCTCTACTCCATTTCCAAGTAGTATACATTATTATATTGTATTTAAAAATAATACATTATAAACTTAAATAAGTAATTATAGAGTAAAACATTTACACCTTTTAACATTTCAAACGCCGATTTTACGGCATAAAAAATAATTTAAAAAATGTAAAATCAAGAGGCGTGCTTACTCTTACGAGGTTGTTTCTTAACCGAAAGAAAAATATGAAAATATATTTAAGGGTGCTTACGAACGACCAGAAAAATATGCTCCAAAGAATAAAACGAGAAAAATAAAGAAAATATACAAATAATTCTTTATAAAAGAGTTTATAAATAATCGGCGTTTGAAATGTTAAAAGGTGTAATATCATGTTTATACCAACAATTATTGATAAATTATGAAATATATTCAATATATTAGTTACCCTCTTTAATTATTACCATATTTTTTGTAAACATAAATTTATCTTTGTTAGTTCGTCTTCTCTTTAAATTGCATTCTAAACACGCTATTAACAAATTTCCGATATTGTGACCTATATCGTTGTTTATTCTATCAAGAGACCATTGCTTCATTTCTCTTACACGTTCATATAAAATATAAACATCGCTAGAACAATAACAACATTTCATACTACATTTTTTTAACAACTCTGTTGTCTCTTCAAAACTAACAAATTCTTTTTCATTAAATTTTTTTTTAATAATATCTTGTTGTTTATAATTATAAAGTTTGTTTTTTATATGAGTTGTTAGTTTGGATATATATTTATCTTTGTTATTATTTTCTATAAAATTGTCGGATAATAAAAACTCTAATTGTAATTGATGAGTTAATTCTTCTTCATTTAATCCCCATATTTTTGTCTCTACCCTCATCTTCTTTTCTTTTTCACAATTTATATTTTTTATTTGTTTTTTTATATAAGAGTCTTCCAAAACTATATTTTTTATGTATTTTGAATTATTATCATCATCCATTATATTGTTATTATGATATAATAAACCTTTATTATAAAATAAATATAAACATTATTTTAGATATATTTAGCTTAATTATTATTATCTGAAATTGAGTTAAAATCTATTTTACAATATACTATATAATATGAACAAAGAAATTCAAACAACTGGATGCAATGAGTTGAAAACACTAAAATATAAATCAATGATTTTAAATGGTATTCCGTGGCCTGAAAATAAATCATCTAGTGATCTTGCAAATTTAGATAAATTTCTCGAAAATGAAAAAATAACAAATTCAAATGAACCTTGGAGTAAATTAGATAAAACCGCTAAAATCAAGAAACTAACTTTATTTGCCGATAATTATAAAATTTTAAATAATTTAACTTGTACCGAATATGACCAACTTATTGCTTTTTTTAGAGATTGTCTTGATAAAAAAAAATTACAACGTGTTAAGGATGTTAATTATAATAAAGAAACCGGGGAAATTAAAGACATTCCTGCTTTATTTTACAATAAACCATCCAATCATTTTACTCTTAAAAATTTAGAAAAAAGAGTTTCAACATTGAAAGGATTACCACCAAAGAAAAAACAAGGAACTGCTAAAAATCTAAAAAATAAAAATGATTCCGACTCTGATAAAGACGATTAAATAATCTATTTATAACAAACTTAATTGTTTAATTAATAAAATTGATTGGCAAATAGTTTAAAAACAAATATATAAATTATATAGATTATACAGACATGTCTGAAATCAATACAGAATTAATTGATGTTACTGATACTATTATACCAGAAGAAAATCCAAAATACTTTAATGATGAGGAATCTTTAGAATTGTATCAAACGTGCACATTTTTAATGGAGGAATTTATTAGAGATCATCCTACACTTATTTCTGAACCCGATTTTGAAGATATATTTGAAGAAAATATTCATGCTTTAATGCACTCTCATTTTGAGTTTGACGTATTTTATACTGATGATGCTGCAGATGAAATGGATGAAATTATTGAACACGTTAAAACTGATTTCTTCAAACATTTTATGCCACCACGTTCATATTCGCATACAATTATATTAGAAGAACCAGATTTTGATTATATTGATAATCAACTAGATGTTTTAAGGAATAAACCACAACCAGTACAAAGAACAAAAGAATGGTACGAGTTTCGTCACAATTTAATTACTGCGTCAAACGCATATAAGGCTTTTGAAAGTCAAAATGTTAAAAATCAACTAATTTATGAGAAATGTCAACCACTTAAACAAACTTTATTCTCGTCTGAAGATGATGAGGATAAAATTAAAGAAATTAATATGGTAAATACTAATTCAACACTTCACTGGGGACAAAAATATGAACCTCTTTCGATACAAATTTACGAGCATAATTATAATACTAAAATTGAAGATTTCGGGTGTATTCAACATGAAAAATATGTATTTTTGGGAGCATCACCAGATGGTATTAATATTGATAAAAATTCTAAAAGATATGGACGCATGTTAGAAATTAAAAATATTGTTAATCGTGAAATTGATGGCATACCAAAGAAAGAATATTGGATTCAAATGCAACTTCAAATGGAGGTATGTGACCTTGATGAATGTGACTTTTTAGAAACAAAATTTATAGAATATCCAGATTTTATATCATACAAGGATGATACAAATGAAGAATTATACGAAGATGAAGAAGGAATTGAATTTCAAAATATATGTTTATCTAAAGACAATAAAATGAAAGGAGCATTTATTTACTTTCATACAAAAGAAGGTAAACCATTGTATGTATATAGACCATTGGATTTAATTCATCCATATGACGTTGAAAAATGGCAAGAAACTATGATTGATTATTATCAAAATAATCCTGAATTTAAACATACATATATAAAAACAATTTATTGGAAATTAGAACAATTAAGCTGTGTATTGGTTTGCAGAAATAGACAATGGTTTAATGACAACATTGGTTGTTTAGAAGAAATTTGGGCAACTATTAAGAAAGAACGACTTAATGGTTATGAACATAGGGGTCCCAATCGTAAACCAAAAAAAGACGCAAATGTTATTGCTAATCCAAGTATTGGATGTTTACTTCAGTTTAATAAAGAAACCGGAAAAATTAATGTCGTTAAAAAAGATATTAATAATAATGATTTAATAACAAACACAATTCACATACCTATTCCGGAAATAAAAGACATAGTCATTCATTTTGACAAATAACATTAGTACAAAATATTTTCATTTGTTGGAATTGAGAAATATAACTCGTTTGGTTCAGTTCTAAAATAACCAACTCTAGCTCCAGCCCCTTCCTCAGATGGAGGTAACGGAGTAATAATATTATTTTTTGTATTTTTTTTGTTACGATAAACTGCCCCACAGAAATCAGCACGAATACAAGTACCTTCGTCTGGATTATAACGATGCTGTAAATTGTTAGTAATTTGTTCGTAAGAACCCAAACTAAATACCGGATATTTCCACCATATTTCATTATAATTGTTATTGGATGTATCATTTTTTCCTATTAATGGATAATCATCTAATATTGCTTTATCAACCGAATTTGGGAATATTCCTGGAACAGATAAATCATTATTTCCACTAAACCCTTCGATTTTTTTAATAAATGGAGCTAAATATAACCCAATAGCAAGTATTCCTATTAAAAATATAATACCTGTAATAATTTTGTTTTTCATATAATATAGAGCTATATAAAAACTTATTAATTAAATTGTTTCAAAATGACTTAAAATTAAACCAACAAAGATATATAATATTATGGAAACCAATTTTATGCGAGTTACTAAAAGAAATGGAGAATTGGAAGAAATTGCATTTGATAAGATACTTACAAGAATTAAAAAATTGGGACAAGAGGCTTCTATCCATATTAATTATCAACAACTAGTTATCAAAGTAATAGACCAGCTTTATGATACGATTTCTACCACAAAAATTGATGAATTGGCTGCGGAACAGTGTGCTGCACTTTCTACTCTAAATCCTGATTATGGAACACTTGCTGGACGTATTATCGTATCAAATCATCAAAAAAATACTAGTAACAATTTTAGCGAAGTAATAGAAAAATTATATACATTTAAAGATATCCATGGAGAATTCTACCCACTTGTATCTGAAGAACTTTGGAATTTTGTACACCAATTTAAATGTGAATTAGATAACATGATTGTTCATGATAGAGATTATCTAATTGATTATTTTGGGTTTAAAACGCTTGAAAAGTCTTATCTTTTTAAAAAAAATGATATAATTGTTGAAAGACCTCAGCATATGTGGATGAGAGTAGCGGTGGGTATACATGGAAATTTAGATAATCCAAAAGCATTGGATTTGGTTAGAGAAACATACGATTTAATGTCTCAAAAATTCTTTACACACGCAACACCGACATTATTCAACTCTGGAACGCCTAGACCACAATTATCCAGTTGTTATTTAGTAGCAATGGAAGATGATAGTATTGAAGGCATTTATAATACTCTTAAAGATTGTGCCTTAATTTCTAAATATTCAGGAGGAATAGGCGTTCATATTCATAATATTCGTGCTAAAAATTCGCATATTAAGGGAACAAACGGAAAAACAGATGGATTGGTTCCTATGTTGCGCGTTTATAATAATACTGCTCGTTATGTTAATCAATCTGGAAAAAGACATGGTTCATTTGCAGTTTATTTAGAACCATGGCATCCAGACATTTTTGATTTTCTTGAGATGAAAAAAAATCATGGAGATGAAGAAATGAAAGGACGTGACTTATTTTATGCTTTATGGATTTCAGATTTGTTTATGGAAAGAGTGAAAGAAAAGAATGGTAAATGGTCGTTATTTTGTCCTCATGAATGCCCTGGATTATCTGATGTTTATGGAGAAGAATTTAAATTATTATATGAAAATTATGAAAAAGAAGGCAGGGCAAGAAAAACTATTGCAGCACGGGAATTATGGTTTGCTATTTTAGACGCTCAAATGGAAACGGGTACACCATATATGCTGTATAAAGATGCAGTTAATATAAAATCTAACCAGAAAAATATTGGCACAATTAAAAGTTCAAATTTATGTGTAGCTCCAGAAACATTAGTATTGACTATATATGGACATAAAGAGATTCAAACACTTGTAGATCAAGAAATTGATGTATGGAATGGTGAAGAATTTTCAAAGGTAAAAATAATGAAAACTGGTGAGAATCAAGATTTAATAGATATTTTTACAGACGATGGTTCTAAATTAAGTTGTACTCCATACCATAAATTTTATATTCAAGAAAATTATTCAGAAACATCCATTAAACAAATAGAAGCAAAAGATTTAAAACCAAATGACAAAATAATCAAAAGTTTATTTCCTGTTATAGATGGAAATGATAAATTTTTATACCCTTATACACACGGATTTTTTTGTGGAGATGGACTATATTCTAATTTATATGGTGATAAGAAAGAATTGATTAAATATATGAATTATAGAACATTTACTGAAATTAATGGACGAATTGTATTACAACTGCCTTTAGATATTGAAGAAAAATTTAACATTCCACATCATACTTGTTCAATTAAAGATAAATTAGATTGGTTTGCCGGTTATTGTGATGCTGATGGAACAATTTCAAGAAATGGAGATGATGAACAATTACAAGTATGTTCTATAAATCATGAGTTTTTAAAATCTGTAAAAATATTTTTACAAACATGTGGAATAAATCCAAAGGTTAAAATGGTACAAATACGTGATAAAAGCTATTTACCTAACGGAAAAGGAGGATATAAATATTATAATGTTAAACCAACATATAGATTACTTGTAACATCTTACGATTTATATGAATTAGTTCAACTTGGATTTTCACCAAAAAGATTAAAAATTAGTGGATTAAAACCATCACGTAATGCTAATCAATTTATAAAAATTCTAAAAATAGAATACAATAATCGCATAGATGACACATATTGCTTTACTGAACCAAAAAGACATATGGGAATATTTAATGGTATAATTACTGGTCAATGTACTGAAATTATGGAATACTCTGATTCTAAAGAGACCGCTGTATGTAATTTAGCTTCCATTGCTTTACCATCATTTGTCGATGAAACCAAACATACATTTGATTTTGAACGTCTTCATTATGTGACTAAAGTTGTAACCAATAATTTAAATAAAGTCATTGATATTAATTTTTATCCAACTGAAAAAACAAAAAGAAGTAATATGAGACATAGACCTATTGGAATTGGGGTTCAAGGATTAGCAGACGCGTTTGTTTTAATGGATATACCATTTCATTCTGATGAAGCTAGACAAATTAATAAACAAATTTTTGAAACTATTTATCACGCATCTTTAGAAAAAAGCAATGAAATATCTATTGAAAGAACTCAACTAATTAAAACTTTACTTAATAGATCAAGTATAGAACCATTGTATACAATAGATGTTGAGGAACACTCTATATTAAAACGTGAAAATACTGATTTGTTTGGAGCATATACTTCATTTGAGGGTTCACCTGCTTCACAAGGTATTTTACAATTTGATATGTGGAATGTTACTCCTAGTGATCGTTATGATTGGGCTAAGTTAAAAGAATCAATTAAAAAATATGGAATAAGAAATTCATTGTTAATTGCACCTATGCCAACTGCATCAACATCACAAATTTTGGGATATAATGAATGTTTTGAACCATTTACAAGCAATTTATATTCAAGACGTACTTTGGCGGGTGAATTTGTGGTCATTAATAAATATTTAACTAAAGAACTCATTCAATTAGGATATTGGAATGAAGAAATAAAAAATAATATTATTGCGAATAAGGGTTCAATTCAACAATTAAATGTTTTATCAGAACATATTCGTAATAAATATAAAAATGTTTGGGAGATTCCTATGAAACACATTATTGATATGGCAGCTGATAGAGGACCATTTATTTGTCAAAGTCAAAGTTTAAATTTGTGGATGGAAGATCCTATTTATAATAAACTCACGTCAATGCATTTTTATTCTTGGGAAAAAGGATTAAAAACTGGTATATACTATTTAAGACGAAAAGCTAAACATCAGGCTCAACAGTTTACAATTGAACCAGAAATAAAAGACAATGATGATGAACAAGAAGAAATATGCGAAATGTGTTCTGCGTAGTATAATAATAATATAAAACAATATAAGGACTATATATAATAATTGTATAAATGGGAAATATATTTGAAAAACAAAGAGTACAAGACCAAAGTACATCGTGTGATGTATGTGGTTCAAAAGAAATTTATTTTAGAGGACAGTTTATATATCATTTTCAAGGAGAAGAACAATTTAAGTGCGTTAACAATCATTATTTTTCAACTCAATTGTCGCCAATTGAAGTTGTAAAACATGTAAATTAAGTATGTAACAATTTTTTGGGAAAATAAAATATTTTATTAATTTATGGCAACAAATACTACATTTTATTATCAGGACAACACTACAAGTACTTCCAACTCCATCACATTATCAACAGCTTCATATGATACCACCAAAATACTTATAAGTGTAGACGTCGGTACAATTGTAACTTATATAAGCCCAAATACTTTTAAAAATCGTAATTATCTGACATCAATAACAATTCCATCAAGTGTAACTTCTTTAGGTAATAATTGTTTTCAATCATGTAGTGGTTTAACATCAATAACATTTCCATCAAGTGTAACTTCTTTAGGAGCTGAATGTTTTTTATCATGTACTAGTTTAACATCTATCACGCTTCCATCAAATATAACTTCTTTACCTGTTGGTTTTTTGAGTTCATGTACTAGTTTAACATCAATAACAATTCCGTCAAGTGTAACTTCTTTAGGTAATAGTTGTTTTTTGTCATGTAGTGGTTTAACATCAATAACAATTCCATCAAGTGTAACTTCTTTAGGTGATAGTTGTTTTCAATTGTGTACTAGTTTATCAACCATCACACTTCCATCAAGTGTAACTTCTTTAGGTATTAGTTGTTTTCAAGCTTGTTCTAGTTTAACATCAATAACAATTCCATCAAGTGTAACTTCTTTAGGTAATAGTTGTTTTCAATCATGCAGTGGTTTAACATCAATAACAATTCCATCAAGTGTAACTTCTTTAGGTATCAGTTGTTTTCAATCGTGTACTAGTTTATCAACCATCACACTTCCATCAAGTGTAACTTCTTTAGGTAATAGTTGTTTTCAATCATGTAGTG
>JACCDX010275957.1_pt1 | contig 24481 bp, 16 predicted proteins | sample 7449681 | NCBI WGS metagenome assembly JACCDX01 (sample SAMN15323450, study PRJNA562643) | freshwater metagenome | isolation source: river surface water | place: USA:Blue River Watershed | collected 2017-08-18
GTGTTCCCACTTTGATCACTCCTTGTACCTCTGTGCTTAAAAAATATGCACAGCAATGTAAACAAGGGGTCAAAATTCAATGAGAAATTAACCCTCTAAGGGGTCAAATCTGCTTGGTATTCAACATTCAAGGTGAAGACTCGCGACAAAGGGAAACCGGGATCCGATCGCCCGTTGCTGGCATACCGAGAGTTGGTGGTCACTCAGAAACGGCAAGGAATGTATGCCATGCCCAGCGCAGCTCAGTGATCTGGGTATATTTGAGAAAAGAGGTAGATATGCTCAAATTTTTTGTTAAGAAACTCGTCAAGGGGTCTACGCCTCCAGCTGAAGCGAATATCGAAGACGAGGCTGCCGCGACGAAGTCCCCTGAAACTGATATTTGTGACCAGTACATTGCGGATCAGCCCATTACGGGCAAAGCTGAAGATCGATTCAACCGCGTATTTTTCGCCACGCGGATAGCCGAAACCATCGCTACTAGAGCAGATCCGTCCAGCATTGTTCTTGGCCTATTTGGTCCATGGGGCGACGGTAAAACCTCGGTGCTCGAGTTGATGCAGGAGGCATTAAATTCTCATCCCAAAGTCATAGTCGTTCGTTTCAACCCTTGGCATTTTCAAAACGAAGACCTTTTGCTGCGAGGCTTCTTTGCGACTCTCGCTGATGCAATGGGTCGGTCTCTTCCAAATATGAAAGAGAAAGCTGGCGATTTACTTAAAAGATACGGCAGCATCCTTTCTCTAGCATCATTGACAGTTGGAGGCGTTCTCCAAGTCAAGCCAGGTGACGCCGCAAAGGGGCTTGGCGAAGCTATGTCAAATGTTGGTCTGGATGAACTTCGAACTCGAATTGAACAAATGCTTGATGACGCCAACAAGCGTCTCGTCATTTTGATTGACGATATCGATCGCTTAGATCGGGAAGAAACTCACGCCATTTTCAAGCTGGTCAAGTTATCCGCCAGCTTTAGACATACCTCCTACGTCCTTGCCTTTGATGACGCCGTAGTTGCAGCGGCACTTGGTGAACGGTATGGTGCTGGTGGTTCACCCGCTGGGCGTGCTTTTCTTGAAAAAATTATTCAAGTGCCACTTCACCTCCCGCCAGCAGATGAAAATAGCCTGAGACAACTTGCACTAGAAGGCGTAGACAATGCTCTAGCGCAAGCTGGAATTAAATTGACACAACCTCAAATTGACGCTTTCGTCAGATATTTCGACGATGCACTTCTTCCGAGAATTGAAACACCACGACGCGCGAAATTATTTTCTAACGCACTAATGTTTGCGCTCCCAATTCTCAAGGGAGAAGTCAATCCTGTTGACTTAATGCTCATCGAGGGAATACGGGTTATATATCCGAACCTCTACACCGAGATAAGAGAAAATCCTGCCCTTTTCCTTAGAGGCGAGCGCGATGATGGGGGTGCCACTCGTCGTGGTACACCGAGTCGAATCGATGAATTAATTGAGCGCGCGATTCCTGAATCGACCCCGGACGAGAGAGAAAGAGTGACATCACGCCTTCTTGCGCCCCTATTCCCACGCATCGGCAGCATGATCTATGGGGGTGAATGGGACAAGATTTGGGAGACCGAACAGAAAGTCAGTTCAAGCCAATATTTCAAACGTTACTTCACATACAGCGTACCGGTTGGTGACGTGCCGGACACGCAGGTTGCAGCACTTTGCGAGGCGGCTCCGTCAGCTTCCGATGCCGAAATGCGAACGCTACTGGAAGCATTTGCGTCTCGACATGGCTTGCCACGAGTGATTGCAAGACTTCGTCAACGAGAAGAATCTCTATCGCAGCATCAAGCCTCGGCGTTGATCACGGCCTTTGCTTTAAACGGAAACCTCCTTCCCCGTGAGCGCGGCATGATGGTTTGGACTGACACCCGAGCGAAGGCGGGGATGCTTATTGCAGGTCTATTGCGCCAACTGCCCGCAGGGGAATTACGGCAAGCCGAAGCTGAACGGGCTATTCAAATTGCAATGCCTATCGGTTTTGCAATGGAATGTATCCGCTGGATCCGAAGCTATGCAGACACCCCGCCAGAGAGAAAAGTTCTGACTGATGCTGGAGAGGTGCCACTGACAGCAATCTTAGCTGCACGCATTCGAGAAGCTAACACTCAGACGCCGCTGTTCATCACACATCCGAAAGACGCCCCCTACCTTTACCGCACATGGGCCGACGCAACTTCTGTAGCGTTGGTTCGTCAAAACCTGGAGGCCGTCTTTGATTCAAATCCTGAGCAGTTAGACAATTTTCTCGCTTGTTACGTAGGAGAAGCTTGGGGCATGGAGAGCGGCCTTCCAAGGCCAGCCGACTTTGCCAGGGAGCAGTACAACTCTGTGACTTATCTGATTTCTGGCGAATACGTGGCGGCAAATTTGCGACATCGGTTTGGCGAGGAGCTTGCATCCCCTCAATTCCACCCGTCTGACACCATGGTGCAGTCTCGTCGAGTCGCGCATCAATTCATGGCTGTACATCAGTATGTTTTGCAAGCCCAGTCTGCTGCTTCGCTGCCTGCGACAGGGAAGGAACTGGATTAAGCACAAAGGATTTATTTTTAGCCATGAATTTTCGGATGATTTCTCAAAACACTGCGTGCGACAACGCACAAACCTTATGGTTTGCCTCAGCACGTTGATAGCAAAACCTTCGTATCCGACACACGCGTAAGTTGTTGCCCTGAAAGGCGATCTGCGTGTGCCACTTCGTCAGTGTTCGCAGAAGTTTTGTGAGAAGAGAGAGGAGAGTATGAGATTTGGGGGCGTTACCGGCTTGGATGCAGGAGGGGCGTGGCACACGTAGAATCGCGCCGAACCCCGCACCAACTTGCGGTCGCCAAAATGAAAACGCCCAACTGAGAACAGTTGGGCGTCTTGATTTGGTGGCCTGGGGCGGAATCGAACCACCGACACGCGGATTTTCAATCCGCTGCTCTACCAACTGAGCTACCGGGCCAGAACTGAAATTGTAACACGCTCCAAAACTGACCCTCGGCCATACCAAGGCAGTTCAATCCCCCCGAATGTTCCGTGCCTTGATCAGCGCCCCAAATCGGTCGCTGTCCAGTTTGGCCCGCTGACCAAACTCGGCAGCCGTCATGGGCGAGGCCACCCCGCCAATCGACTGTATGCGGTCTTTGACGGCCTGGCTGTTGAGTGCTTTGTTGATTTCCTGGTTCAGGCGGTTCACCACGTCGGGGGGTGTGCCTGCCGGCGCGTAGAAACCGAACCAGGAGTCGGCGTCAAAGCCTTTCAGGCCGGCTTCGTCCAGGGTTGGAATGTCCGGAAACAAAGGCGAGCGCTTGGGGCTGCCCACCGCCAGCATGCGCAGTTTTCCGCTGCGGACTTGTTGCAGGCCTATACCAGGGTCGAACATGAAATCCAACTGACCGCCTAACAGGTCTTGCATGGCAGGTGCGGCCCCACGGTAGGGCACATGCACCGCAAACAGGTTGGTTTGGGCTTTGAGCATTTCTGCGGCCAAGTGCGGAGAGCTGCCGTTGCCAGGGGAGCCAAAGGTGAGTTTGCCCGGGTTGCGTTTCATGTAGTCCAGAAACTCAGCCACGTTATTGACGGGCAGCGAAGGGTGGACTTCAAGAAACACCAGCACACGGGCGGCCGCTGCCACGGGGACCAGGTCTTTCACCGGGTCAAAGGGCATCTTGGCGTACAGGTGCGGATTGATGGACACCATGCCGCCCGAACTCATCAACAAGGTGTAGCCATCGCCCGGGCTCTTGGCCACGACTTCGCCACCGATGTTGCCGTTGGCTCCGGCGCGGTTCTCGATGACCACGGGTTGCCCAAGCGCTTCGCCCAGGGGTTGGCCGATGGCACGGGCCAATTGGTCGGCCGCGCCACCCGGCGGAAAATTCACCACCACCCGCAGCGGTTTGGAGGGCCAGGTGCCCGTGCTTGGCTGGGCACGCGCCGTGGTTGAGGTGAGGGCCATGACAGCCAGTGTCAGCGCCGCCGTGGCGGTGGCCAGCCAGGCACGACGTCCAGGTTGGCGGTCAAAAGGGGATGAAAGAGCAGTGCGTTGCATGAGGTCTCCTGAGGGCAATATCTTATGCAATCGCCACCAGCTCCTACAATGCCGTCAACCCTATGAACACGCCTTCGCTCGATCTCCAAACCGATGTCCTGGCGCCGGCCTTGCCGGTTGGCATCCGCTCTCGCCGCATACCCGATATCCAGGGCTTGAGCATGCATGTGCTGGAGGCGGGGGAGCCCTTGACCCCGACGGGTGAGCGTCGCCCGGCGCTGTTGTTGTTGCACGGCTTTCCCGAACTGGCTTACAGCTGGCGCAAAGTAATGCTGCCCTTGGCGGAGGCGGGCTACTATGTCGTGGCCCCCGATCAGCGTGGTTATGGCGCCACCACTGGTCATGCCTCTGGCTATGACGTTGATCTGTCGTCGTTCAGCTTGCTGCAATTGGTGCGCGATCAACTGGCCTTGCTCGCTGCCCTGGGTCTGGAGCATGTGCATGCGGTGATCGGCCATGACTTCGGTTCCCCGGTGGCAGGCTGGTGCGCGCTTGTGCGGCCGGATGTGTTTCGATCGGTGGTGATGATGAGTTCACCCTTTCCCGGGCCGCCCGCCTGGCCGTTGCGCACCGAGTCTCACCAGCAGCCTGCTCCGGCAGGCTTGGCGCTGGTGCAGCAGGCGGTGGATGGCCTGGCGCACTTGCAGCCTCCGCGCCAACACTATCAGTGGTACTACTCGGGGCCAGAGGCCAACCGGGACATGCTGGAGGCGCCTCAGGGTCTGCATGCGTTTTTACGGGCCTACTACCATGTGAAAAGCGCCGACTGGCCAGACAACCGTCCTCATCCCTTGCCCCATCTCAGCGCCGAGTCTCTGGGCGCTTTGCCCACCTATTACGTCATGCGTGCCGATCAAAACATGGCCCAGACAGTCGCCGAGCATGAACCCACCCCGCAGCAGGTGCAGGCCTGCCGGTGGCTGACCGACGACGAGTTGTCGGTGTATTCGCGCTGCTATGGGCACACGGGGTTTCAGGGCGGTCTCAATTGGTACCGCTGTGGGACCAGCCCTCAGGTGGGTCAGGCCTTGAGCTTGTTTGCTGGCCGCACTCTCGACGTACCCTCGGCTTTCATGTCTGGGCGCTCCGATTGGGGCACGTATCAGTTTCCGGGGGTGCTCGAAAAAATGAGCACACAGGTCTGTACCCGCTTTGAAGGCATCGAGCTGATCGATGGCGCCGGGCATTGGGTGCAGCAAGAGCAGCCACAGGTGTTGACACGCCTTTTGCTGGCGTTTTTATCCAGACGGTCACACTGAGTTCATTCATCATGTTTTGCTTTCGTACTTTGTGTGGTGCGCTGTTGAGCTGGTTGATCGCCTGGATGCCTGCGGCACAAGCGGCTGACTCCCCCAAAACGCCTGCGGCCTCGGTCGACTCCGGCCCGTGGGATGGTTTTGATCTGCGCCCCCGAGCCGGGGATCGCTGGCATCTGACCTTCAGCCCCTTCACTTACCACTACAGCTACAGCGAAGAGCACAAACAAGTCTTGTTGTTGGGCGGTGAGCGTGAACGGGCCGATGGCGCGTTGGCGGGCGTGGCATTGTTCACCAATTCATTCGGACAGCCCAGTTCGTATGTCTATCCTTGGGGCAATGTGTATCGCAACTTCATGGGCTATCACGGGGTCTTCGCCAAGTGGACGGCGGGCATGTTGTACGGTTACAAAGCCCCTTACGAAAACAAGGTGCCACTCAACCACAAGGGTTTTTCTCCGGGCTTCATACCGGCCGTCGGTTGGGAGTCATCCGCGGGCTATCAAGTCCAGATCAATTTTCTGGGTAACGCCGGCTTAATGATTCAGGGCTCGGTGCCCTTGTCGCGTTGATCGGTCCGTCGCTTTCAGCCCGTCAAGCCTGACGCCACCGACCTCGCCTCAAGCCCTGGGGTGTCCCGCCGTGGTCTTGCGCATGAAACGAATGGGCTGCACGGGAATCGGCCGAGCCGGTGCGCCGTGTGACACCAAGGCGGCGTCCAGGGCTTGGCCGCTGTCATCGCGCAATGCGGCGACTCGAGCGGCCCGCACTGCAGTGGCCCGTTCCAGTGCATCAGCCGTTCCTTGAGCCAGGTGCTCGATGATGTGCAGCAGGTTGTGCTTGCCACGTTCGTTGGTGGTGCCATAGCCTTTGATGAGTTGACCACAGTGCGCCAATTCCAGCCCCAGGACAGGGTGCGCACCCAAGCCCTCCAGCACCGAACGCATCCAGCGGTCGATCATCTGCATTTCCTCGGCATGTCGGCTGCTCGATGGGCGCAACCAGCGCAGCGAAGCCAGCAGCCGCAAGGCCAGCCAGCCACCCACCGTGTGAGTGCCGATTTTCAGGGACCGTGACCAGGGAGGCAGGCCGCGTGCCTGACGGCGTTGGTCCCAGCCTTTAAGACGACTGGCCCAGGCCGGTGGCAGCAAGCCAGCAAACTCGGGCACCCCGGGTTTGAAATGCTCGTACAGGTGCAGCAGGTCATCGTCACCCAGCTTGACCTCTTGTTGAACACGTTGCCAGCGGCTGGCGCGGCTCTTGAGGTCGGCGACACGGATGATGTCGTCATAGGCCATCCACAAGGCCAGCCAGCGCGCCACGGTTTGCGTGACGGCACCCGTGTCGACAGTCGTTTCGGTGCCAGCGGGTGAGACAGGGGATGATGCGGATGTCGATGCGGCTTGCTCGGCTTGCCAAAGGGTTTGCAAGCGCTCAAGGTATTGCTCGGCATAGCCGGTGCCCTGGTAGTCCACCAGCCGCGCATGACCCAGGCGTATCAAGTCTTGCGCGCTGGCGGGCAAGGTGTGCAGGGGACTGGCGGATAAATTCAGCGATGTGGTCACGGGAGTGACCGCGTCGGGCTCGTCGGCCATCAGGGAGGCAACGGTGTGCAGCGCCCCTTCTTGCGACTGCACATGGGCGAAGGCGGCCGCGAAACCGCGCTGGGTGGCGGTGGCTGAAGCGCCACTGCCGGCGATCACCGCTTCGAAATGCTCGCGCGCAAACGGTAGCAGTCCGCTGCCCGCGATGGCGCCCAGCATCACGGCGCTGACGATGGTGCCGCAGTCGCGCGCCATGGCGCTCATGTCAAACACTTGATGGGTGTGGCTGAACTGTTGCACCACTTGCAGCAGTCGCTCGCTGTCGGCGCGTCCATCCCCCAAGGGCATGCGTTCGGACGCCGTCAGGGTGCGGCTGGATGAAGTGATCACCCGGGTCCGCTCGGGGGAGGACAGGCCGAGGCCGATTTGCCGCGTGGTTTCCAGCAGTTCCGAGGAGACCAATGCATCCAGCGCGCCGGGCACCGGGCTGAGGCTGAACACCGGCCGTGCGCCACCGAGCTCTGACAACGGTTGGGGGTACACCTCCAGGTAGTAGGTGGTGGCGCCAGTGCGTTGGGCCACGCCCGGGATGGAGGTGCTTTGTGCGGCATAACCCGCGTGACGCGCGGTTTCGATCAGCCACTCGGAGAGCACGCCGCCGCCTTCGCCGCCCAGGGCGCAGATCAGCAGTGAAATGGGTGCAGGGGTGTTCATGGCGTGGGTGGGCTCAGGCCGGTTGCAGGGCTTGGATGAAGGAGCGGCGCAGACGCGTCCACAGCCGCTCATGCCAGCGCGGATGCTGAATGACCTCGGCGCGGTAAAAGCTGGGGCACAGCGTGGCTGCATGGGCATTGGCGCCGCACAGACCGCAGCCCACACAGCCGTCGATCACCGTGGCCACCGGATCCACCTTCAGCGGGTCCGGGTTGTCCTTGAGCGTGAGGGTGGGGCAGCCGGACAAGCGAATGCAGGCATGGTCGCCGGTGCAAACATCTTCATCCACCCCGTATTTCACCCGCACCACACGCTCACCGCGCTTGAGCAAGCTGGCGATCCAGGGCTTGATACGGCGCTGCCGCTCCAGCTGGCATTCGCCCTCGGCCACGATCACTTTGAGTCCATTGAAGGGGCTGGTGAACGCCTCTTTGAGGGTTTGGCGCATCTGCTCGACTTCGTAGCTGTGCACCGTGCGCATCCACTGCACGCCCAGTCCTTTGAGTGTTGATTCGATGGTCTGGTTGGTGTGGGCCAGGCTTTGTTGCTTGTCGCTGGCAGCCTGCTTGGCCAACTCACCCGGGGTCGAGATGATGTCCTGCGTCCCGGTGGCTGAGGTGTAACCATTTTTGAAGATCAGCAGCACGGCATCGTCGCCATTAAACAAGGCGCTTTGCACCCCGGTCAGCAGGCCGTTGTGCCAAAAGCCGCCGTCTCCCATGATGGCCAGCGTGCGGCGTTGCATCATGGGCGAAACACCGGCTCGGCTGGCCAGACTCATGCCATAGCCCAGGATCGAGTGCCCCATCGAGAATGGCTCAAAAGTGCCAAAGGCATGGCAACCAATGTCGGCGGCAATGTGCACCGGTCCCAGCTCCTGCTGGGTCAGCTTGAGTGCTGAAAACACGGGACGCTCAGGACAGCCGATACAAAAACCGGGGGGTCGGGCTGGCAGGGGTTGTTGCAGCACTTGGGCCACCGCTTCACGGCGTTCACGGTTGGCTTTCATCCACTGCTGGGTAGCGGCCGATTGGCCGGGCAAATAGCGATCGACAAACGCGCTCAACCCGGTGGTCAGCACTTCCACGCTGTATTCGCCGCCCTGGGGCAACCAGTCTTTGCCGTGCAGCGGTGTTTGAATGTCCAGGCGGCGCAACTGCGTGGCGATGTCTTGTTCGATGTACTCGGGTTGGCCTTCTTCGACCACGATCACCCCGCGCTTGCCACGACAGAAATCGGCCACCTGCTGCGGCACCAGCGGATAGGTCACGTTCAGCACCAACAGGGGAATGGCGCTGTTGCCCAAGGCGTCGGCCAGACCGAGTTGTTGCAAGCTGCGCAGCAAGGCGTTGTACAAGCCACCTTGCACCACGATGCCCAGGTCCTGGTGCTGACCCGGCTTGAGTTCGTTGAGGCCGTGCTCGACGATGAAGCGCCGCGCCGCCGGGATGCGTGCTTCACTTTTGAGCTTTTCATGCCGGAAGGTCACCGGTGGATGCGCCAGCCGCATGTAGTCAAAGCCCGCCGGGTCGTTCATCAGGGACCGCGTTGACAAAGCCGGGGCCCGGTTGTTGCGGGTCTTGAAGCTGCCGCGCACATGGCAGGCGCGGATGCGCAACTCCAGGATGGCCGGCATGTTGCTGGCCTCGGACAGTTCAAAGCCTTTCTCGACCATGCGCGTCATCACCTCCAGGTCGGGCCGGGGGTCGAGCAGACACATCGTGCTTTTCAGCGCATAAGCATGGGTGCGCTCCTGGATGACTGAAGCTCCTTCGCCGTAGTCTTCGCCCACCACAATGAGTGCCCCGCCCACCACGCCCGGCGAGGACAAGTTGGACAAGGCGTCGGCCGCGACGTTGGTGCCGACGATGGATTTCCAGGTGACGGCTCCCCGCATGGGGTAGTGCAGGCTGGCGCCCAGCATGGCGGCGGCTGACGCTTCGTTGGAGCAGGCCTCGACATGCACGCCCAGCTCATCCATCAAGGGCTTGGCTTGCACCATCACGTCCAGCAGATGCGAAACGGGCGCGCCCTGGTAGCCGCCCACGTAAGACACACCGGCTTGCAGCAGCGCCTTGGTGATGGCCAGAATGCCTTCGCCGTGAAAGCTGTCGCCCTCGCCCAGGCGCAGCAGTTCGATTTCTTTGCTGAACGAAACTTCCATCACCGATCTCCTGATCAGGTTTTGCTGAGCGCGCGCATTTCGGCGTACAAATCGGCCTTGCCTTCAAAGCCAATGCCAGGCAATTCGGGCAGGGTCACATGGCCATTGATCACCTGCACGCCGTCCGGGAAGCCGCCGTAAGGCTGGAACAGGTCGGGGTAGGACTCGTTGCCGCCCAGGCCCAAGCCGGCAGCAATGGCCAGCGACATCTGGTGACCACCGTGCGGCACACAGCGGCTGGGCGACCAGCCGTACTCGCGCAGCATGTCCAGGGTGCGCAAGTACTCCACCAGGCCGTAGCTCAAGGCGCAGTCGAACTGCAGCCAATCGCGGTCCGGGCGCATGCCGCCGTATCGGATCAGGTTGCGCGCGTCTTGCATGGAAAACAGGTTTTCTCCGGTGGCCAGAGGACCCGCATAAGTCTTGCCCAGTTCGGCCTGCAATTCATAGTCGAGCGGGTCGCCGGCCTCTTCGTACCAGAACAGAGGATAGGCCGAGAGCGCGCGGCCATAGGCCTGGGCGGTGGCCAAGTCGAATCGACCATTGGCATCGACCGCCAGTTGCTGCCCTGGCCCCAGCAGTTTCAGCACCGACTCGATGCGCTCGATGTCTTCCGACAGCGAGGCGCCGCCGATTTTCATCTTCACCACGCTGTAGCCACGCTCCAGGTAACTGCTCATTTCGCGGCGCAGTCCATCCAGGCCCTTGCCGGGGTAGTAATAGCCCCCGGCGGCGTAGACGAACACCCTTGGATTGGCAGTGCCGTTGCCATAGCGCTGGGCCAGCAAGCGGTGCAAAGGTTGACCGGCGATCTTGGCAACGGCATCCCACACGGCCATATCGATGGTGCCCACGGCCACCGAGCGCTCGCCATGGCCGCCCGGTTTCTCGTTGTTCATCATGCAGGCCCAGACCTTGTGGGGGTCGAGGTTGTTGTGCGCTTCGTCGATCAAGGACGCTGGATCGGCGCCGAGCACGCGCGGACGAAAGCGCTCGCGGATCAGGTGGCCTTGTCCGTAGCGGCCATTGGAGTTGAAGCCATAACCGATGACGGGCTTGCCGTCACGCACCACGTCGGTGACCACGGCCACCAGACTGAGCGTCATCTTGGAGAAGTCGATGTAGGCGTTGCGGATGTCCGACTGGATCGGACGTGTGGATTCGAGGATGTCGACGATTTTCATGGCGGGATCATACGGTCCAGGCCGATACCCTGTGATCCCCCGGGTTCATACCCGATCAGGGCGGTGTCGCGTCGGCGGCAGCCTTGCGGGCGAATTCGGCGCGCAAGGCCTTGAGCTTCTCGCGCGGGTCCTCTTTGACCGTGGCCTTGTCCAGCGCCATCTCGGCGATGAAGCGGCTGGGCTGGGTGCTGACCATCTCGCGCCCCTTTTTGCGCTTGCGGCTCCAGCTGACCGCCAGGGTTCGCTGCGCGCGGGTGATGCCCACGTACATCAGGCGGCGCTCTTCTTGCAGGCGGGCGGCGATGGACTCTTGGGTGGTGCCGCCATCCTCGTCTTCCAGCCGGAAGGGCAGCATGCCTTCGGTCACGCCAATCAGCATCACATGCGGCCATTCCAGACCTTTGGCGGCATGCAGGGTGGAGAGGGTGACCACGTTCTGGTCTTTCTCACGCTCGGTCAGGGTGGACAGCAGCGATATGTTTTGCACCACCTCGATCAGGCTTTTCTTTTCACGCTCCATGGTGGTGCCGGCGCTGTCATCTATTTCGCCCCCGCAGCGCTTGGCCATCCAGTCGCAGAAATCGAGCACGTTGGTCCAGCGGCTGGCAGCGATTTTTTCATGCTCTTCCGAATCGTAGATGTGCTGCTCGTAGCCGATGTCCTTGAGCCAGTCGGTCAGCCACACGCGGGAGTCCTCCGCGCCTGTGGTGTGGCGGGCGCGAAACTCGAGGTCGTTTACATAGCGACCAAATTCGTGCAGGCTGCCCACGGCGCGGGCGTTCAGCACCGAGCCCAGGCTGCTGCTGAACAAGGCTTCAAACAGGCTCAGCTTGTACTGCGAGGCAAACTGCCCCAGGCTTTGCAGGGTTTGATGCCCGATGCCGCGCTTGGGGGTGGTGACTGCGCGCACAAAAGCCGGATCATCATCGTTGTTGACGATGAGACGCATCCAGGCGCACAGGTCGCGGATCTCCGCCCGGTCAAAAAAGCTTTGCCCGCCCGACACTTTGTAGGGGATATTGGCCTTGCGCAGCGCTTGCTCGACCACGCGGGCCTGGTGATTGGCACGGTACAACACTGCGAAATCTTTCCATTCGCGCAGACCGCCTGCGCCCTCCACCGTGCCCCCAGCGCGCAGCGACTGGATGCGGGCCACCACCCGTTCGGCCTCGTGCTCTTCGTTGTCCGCGTCGACCACCCGCACCGGCTCACCTTCGCCAAGTTCAGAGAACAAGGTTTTGGGAAACAGCTTGGGGTTGGGCTGAATCACGTTGTTGGCGGCCCGCAGGATGGCGCTGGTAGAGCGGTAGTTTTGCTCCAGCTTGATGAGCTTGAGCTGCGGGAAATCGACCGGCAGCTGGCGCAGGTTGTCCAGCGTGGCGCCGCGCCAGCCGTAGATGGACTGATCGTCATCGCCCACCGCTGTGAATCGCGAATCGGGGCGGTTTGGGTGCCCCACCATCAACTTGAGCAACTCATACTGGATGGCGTTGGTGTCCTGGTACTCATCCACCAGCACATGACCCATTTGCGCCTGCCATTTGAGGCGCGTGGGCTCATGCTCTTTCAGCAGCTTGAGAGGCAAGCTGATGAGGTCGTCAAAGTCCACGCTTTGAAACGCGGTCAGCCGCTCCTCGTAGCGCGCCATGATGCGCGCGGTCAGACGTTCGGTGTCGTCCAGTGCTTGCAGCTCGGCCTGCGCCGCGTTCAAGCCCATGTTTTTCCAGCGGCTGATGGTCCATTGCCATTGACGGGCGGTCGCCGCATCGGTGGTGCCGCCGGCGTCTTTCAGCAAGCTGGTCACGTCGTCGCTGTCCAGGATGCTGAATTGCTTCTTAAGACCCAGCGGTTCGCCATCTTCGCGCAACATGCGCACGCCCAACGCGTGAAAGGTGCAAATCAGCACCTTGGAGGCGGCAGAGCCAATGAGCCCACGGGCTCGCTCGCGCATTTCGGCGGCGGCTTTGTTGGTGAAGGTGATGGCGGCGATGCGCTCGGGTTCGAGTTTGGTCTGGATGAGTCGCGCAATCTTGTGCGTGATCACCCGGGTTTTGCCCGACCCGGCACCTGCCAGAACGAGGCACGGCCCTTGCAGGTAGTTGACAGCTTCGTGCTGGGCGAGATTCAGACCGGATGACATGAAGTAAGAAAGACCGGGTAAGAGCACTTGCGACAGGCAGGCAACGCAAGGCGGCAAAGCGGTCGATCATAACGGGCAGAATAGAGGCCATGGCAGAGATATTGGCAGTCACTTTTCCTTTTTTCGCGCTGGTGCTGGCGGGTTACCTGGCCACGATGCGCCGTTGGTTGCCGATCGAGTCCATTCCGGGGCTCAACACCTTTGTGTTGTATTTCGCCCTGCCGTGTCTCTTGTACCGCTTCGGTTCCACCACCCCCATTGCGCAGTTGCTGGATATCCCGCTGTTCCTGATGTATTTGTTTTGCGCCTTGCTGATGGTGGGCTTTGTGGTGATGGTCAGCCGCAACCAGCGCATCGGCTGGAACGATGCGGCGTTCGGTGCCCTGGTGGCGGCGTTTCCCAACACTGGCTTCATGGGCGTTCCCTTGCTGGTGGCGCTCCTGGGGGCCAGCTCGGCCGGTCCTGCCATCGTCAGCATCGTGGTCGATCTGGTCTTCACCTCTTCGCTGTGCATTGCGCTCTCGCGTCTGGACAGCGCCGATCAGCATGGGGCAGGTCTGGCGGGGAGACAGGCCCTCAAGGGGGTTTTGGTCAATCCCATGCCGTGGTCGATTTTGCTGGGCGGCATCAGCTCGGCCCTGCAGTGGCGTTGGCCGGCACCTGTGGCGCAAACGCTGGGCCTGTTGGCCGATTCGGCTTCGCCGGTGGCTCTCTTCACCATCGGAGCGGTGCTGGCGCGGTCGTCCTTGCGAGCACAGGTCAGCGACAGCGGCACCTTGCCCAAGCGTCAGCCTTTGCGCGACTATGTGCCCATCGCCTTCATCAAGTTGTTGCTTCACCCGGTTCTGGTCTTGTTGGTCGGCAGTGCAGCCATCCAGATGGGCGCCTCGATCGATCCCTTTGCACTGATGGTCGTGACCTTGGTGGCTGCTTTGCCCAGTGCCAGCAATGTGTCGCTGCTGTCCGAGCGTTTTGGAGCGGATACCGGGCGCATTGCGCGCATCATTCTGTTGTCCACCGCTGTGGCCTTCCTCACTTTCTCGGGCTTCGTGGCGGTGTTGAAGGGCTGAAGCTTCAGATAGCCTGCGGATCGACGTCGATGGCCCAGCGAATGACCTGACGGTGTTGTTGGCGCAGGGCATGCAACTGCGGATGCCAGTGCGCCAGAAATGTTTGCAGCCAGGCCCGCGAGGGGCTCTCGATCAACATTTGAGCCCGCTCCACATTGGCCACCCGTTGCAAGCTCATCGGAACGGCGGCGAACAGTTGCACGGCGCCCGTCAGATCGTTGGCATGCGCTGTCTGCATCTGCGCCAACACCGATTCGCCGGCTTCCCGGGCGGCGTTCAAGAAAGCCTGGGCGGCTTCCTGTTGACGCGCTTCGGCACGCACCAGCGCCTGGGCGCTGAAGGGGGGCATGCCGGCCTGTTCACGCTCGGTCAATTGCTGACGGGCGAAGGCCGGGTAGTCATGGTGGCGCAATGCCTCGAAGAGCGGGTGTTGTGGGTAGAAAGTCTGTACCCAGAGTTCGCATTCACGAGATTGTGTGAGGCTGGCATCGCGCCCAGCCCGACCGCCGGCTTGCATCAGCAAGGCAAACAAGCGTTCGGGGGCACGGAAATCGCTGGAGAACAAGGAGCCATCGGGGTCCAGTGCCGCCACCAGTCCGACGCGCCGAAAATCGTGGCCTTTGGCAATCATCTGGGTGCCCACCAGAATATCGACATCGCCCGCATGCACCTGTGCCAATTGCGCTTGCAGCGCACCTTGCTGGCGGGTGCTGTCTGCATCCATGCGGGCCACCCGAACGGGCAGGCCATCGGGACGCGTCAAGTCACCCAACAGTTCGATCAGTTGCTCCTCCAGCAATTCGGTGCCGCGGCCCAGCATGCCAAGATCGGCGTCGCCACAGCTTGGGCAGTGTCGGGGGACGCGATCGGTCAGTCCGCAGTGGTGGCAGCGCAGGGTGCGGTCGATTTTGTGGAACACCCGAAAGGCGCTGCAATGTTGACACTCGCTTTTCCAGCCGCAGGAACGGCAATGCAGCACCGGTGAGTAGCCGCGTCGGTTGAGCAGCACCAACACCTGTTCGCCAGCACGAACGCGCTCGCGCATGGCCTCGAGCAACACACCTGAAAACACCGTTTGCCGGGGCTGCAAGTTCATGTCCACTCGACGCACCGTGGGCAAGGCCCCTTGTCCAATGCGCGAGGGCATATGGATTCGTCGATAGCGGGGCGCCCGCTCGCCTGCAGCGCTGGGCTCGCTGTGCTGCCAACTCTCCAGTGATGGCGTGGCTGAACCCAGCACCACCCGCGCTTGCTCCAGACGTCCTCGATACACCGCCAGGTCGCGCGCCGAATAGCGCGCCCCCTCCTGCTGTTTGTAGCTGGGGTCGTGCTCTTCATCGACCACGATCAGCTGAAGATGCGGGATGGACGCCAGGATCGCCATGCGCGTGCCCAGAACGATCCGCGCCTGTCCCAGGTGGGCGGCCAGCCAGCTGCGCAAACGTTGCGCCGGTGTCAAGCCACTGTGCATCGACACAATGGCCTGTGCTCCCCAGCGCGGCGCAAAGCGCTCATGCACCCGCGCTTCCAGTTGCGGCGTGAGGTTGATTTCGGGCACCATCAAAAGCGCTTGCGCCTGCGGGTCGCGCTCGAGTAGCGCTTCAACGCTGCGCAAATACACCTCGGTCTTGCCGCTGCCGGTGCTGCCAAACAACAGAAACGGGCCTGTCTCTGATTGCAGGATTGTCAGGGCTTGCTGCTGTTCGTCCGACAAGCGGGGACGAGCTGATGGTGTGCTGTTTGCCGCAAGGGCAGGAGGCATCAGCTTGGGGTCGCCTTCAGCTTCTGAAGGGCCTCCCGCCGCGGGCAGGCGTTTGAGCCGACGCGCCAATTGCGTGCCATTGAGATCGCGCAAGGACGGAGGCAGGGCCGAGAGGGCCACCTCGCCGGGGCTGCGCTGGTAGTACTGAGCCGTGAAGTCGATGAGTTGCAACCAGCGCGGACTCAGGGGTGGAAGGTCGGACAACACGCCCGCGATCGGGCGTAATGTCGCAGGGGTCGGTTCCTCAGTGGAAACCTCGTGCGCAACGACCACGCCCAGGGTTTCCCGCTTGCCCAAAGGCACTCGCACCAGGGTGCCAGGCACCAGGGACTCGGAATGCTCGTAGGACAAGGCGCCCCCGATGCCGCTGTGCGCCGGGGCTTGCACAAGTACAGAAATTTGCACCGACATGTCAAGGGGTCCAGTTACGGAGAGGTTCTCGTGAAAAAGTGAGGAAATCGATCTAAGTGCTTGATTTTTGTGGGTTTTGCAAACGATTCAAAAATTCTGTGGATAACTTTGTTGATAGATGTTCAACAAGGCCTCAAAACCCTCGTCAATCAAGGACTTTGACTAGACTGCCTGAAAAAAAAGCATTCTGACAAACCCATATGAATCAATGACTTAGGTGGTTTTCAAGGCGTCTCGGGCAGAGGATTCACAGCGAGCTTATTTTTTGTCAACCTGCGCCAAAAATGTGCATAAGTGACGACGGAATTAGCACTTTTGTGATGCTTGACAAGCGCTTCAGACCCGTTTACGCATCGCGCGGGAGTGGTTGTGAACGGCCTCGACCAGGGCGGTCACATGCTCGGGTGGGGTGTACTGACTGATACCGTGCCCCAGGTTGAAGATGTGGGTGGGACCGCGTGTGTTGGGGTCGGTGTGCGGGGTGCCAAAGCTGTCCAACACGGCACGCGCTTGCTCGGCGATCTGTGCCGGGTTGGCGAACAACACATTCGGGTCCAGGTTGCCTTGAAGCGCCTTGCCGGGGCCACCGACCCCGCCACCCACCTGGGCACGGGCATGTGACAGATTGACTGTCCAATCCAGGCCCAGCACCTCGCAGTCCAGTTGTCCCATCTCTCGCAACCAAAGGCCTCCACCTTTGGTGAAGACCAATCGGGGAATGTCCACGCCCTCATGCGAGCGTTTGAGCTGCTTGAGCACTCGCGCGGTGTAGGCCAGGCTGAAGGTCTGGAAAGCGCCATCGGCCAGCACCCCGCCCCAACTGTCAAACACCATCACGGCCTGGGCGCCGGCGTCGATCTGGGCGTTGAGGTAGGCAGCCACGGCATCTGCATTGATGGTCAGGATGCGATGCATCAGATCGGGGCGGCTGTAGAGCATTTGCTTGACCAGCCGGTAATCGTCCGAGCCGCCGCCCTCGACCATGTAGCAAGCCAGCGTCCATGGGCTGCCGGAGAAACCAATCAAGGGCACGCGGCCCTGCAGCGCCTTGCGGATGGAGCCGACGGCATCAAACACATACTGGAGCTTGGACATGTCGGGCACGGCCAGCTCGGCCACGGCGGCCTCGTCGCGCACCACGCGTGCAAATTTAGGCCCTTCACCCTGGGCAAAGCTCAACCCCAGGCCCATGGCATCCGGCACGGTCAGGATGTCGCTGAACAGGATGGCGGCATCCAGTGGGTAGCGGTCCAGGGGTTGCAGGGTCACTTCCGTGGCAAAGTCGACGTTGGTGGCCAGGCCCATGAAGCTGCCGGCGCGGGCGCGGGTGGCGCAGTACTCGGGCAGATAGCGACCAGCCTGGCGCATCAGCCAAACGGGCGTGTGGTCGGTAGCTTGCCGCCAGCAGGCTCTGAGAAAGGTGTCGTTTTGAAGGGGTTTGAAAGCACTCATGGGGCCATTGTGGCAGGTCCGACAGCTGCCCCTGGGGCTCTGACGCCTGTCAGGCGTCTCACAGGCGGCCCAGGTGTTTCAACCGCGCATGTTCCACCTTGATGCACGAGTTCTGCACCACCGCCAATCCATGCTGCGTGGCCCAGTCGTGGGCCTCCTCGTTTTCGATGCCCAGTTGCAGCCACAAACCCAGTGCTCCGATAGCCACGGCATCGCGGGCGATCGGAGGAATATCCTCTGAGCGGCGAAAGCAGTTGACCAAGTCGATGCGATGCTCGGCCGCCGCCTGTTGCAAGTCCGGGTAGCACTTCTCACCCAGGATCTCGGTGGCTCGCGGGTTGATCGGGATGATGCGATACCCCGCTGCCTGCATGTGGCGCGAGATGCGGTGGCTGTCTCGACTTGCGTCCGGGCTCAGCCCAACCACGGCGATGGTTCGGCAATGTTTCAACAGGTGGAGGGCACTCATCGGAAGGACCCATGCATTCAGGGTTTCAAAGTCGCCAGGGCTTTGAATACCGCCTCAGGCGAGAGCAATTCAGGCAGCAGCAGCGGCGCTTGCCCAGGGCGGTGCAGCACATATACCGGGACGCCACTGCGCCCCAGCCGGGTCAATGCCGCTGTGATGGCCGGGTCCTGACGCGTCCAGTCGGCTTGCAGCAACAGCACCCGATGCTGGGCAAAGGCGTCTTTCACTGCGTCCTGGTTGAGCGTGGTGCGTTTATTGACCTGGCAGGTGATGCACCAGGCGGCCGTGAAGTCCACAAACACCGGTCGGCCGGTTTGCAAGGCGTCTTGCACTTGAGCCTCTGACCAAGCTTGCCATGAAGACAGCTTGGGGGATGTCGATACAGCCGGACTTCGCAGTAACTGAGGCAGGCTCCAGCCTGCGCCTGCCATCACCATGCTCAGCAACACCAACGTGAACAGGCGAGCGCCTGCCCCGCGGAAACGAAGGCTCCACAACAGGGCGCTGAGCGCGACAAGCAAGCCCAGCATCAGCACAGCCCCATCAATGCCGACCTGATGACCCAGCACCCACAGCAACCAAACCACCGTGACCAGCATGGGAAAGCCCAAAGCCTGTCGCAAGGTCTCCATCCAGGGGCCAGGGCGGGGCAGCCAGGCGCTCAGTCCGGGCAGGACAATCAACAGCAGCATGGGCAGTGACAAGCCCAGACCCAGTGCCGCAAAAATGCTCAGCCCCTGCCAGCCTGGCAAGCCCAGGGCCAGACCGATCGAGGCACCCATGAAAGGGGCGGTGCAAGGTGTGGCCACCGCGACGGCCAGCACGCCGGTCAGAAACGCCTCGCGCCCCGGGTGTGAAGAAGACAGTTCCGTCAGCGCTTGCGGCAGCATGCGTTGAATCGTGAACAGCCCCCACAGGTTCAACGCAATCAAGGTGAACAGCACCGCCAGCAGGCACACCACCCAGGGCGATTGCAATTGAAACCCCCATCCCAACTGCTCACCCCCGGCTTTCAGCGCCATGACGGTGGCGCCCAGCCCCAGCATCGAGAGCATCACACCAGCGGCATAACCGCCGCCCTCCAGACGGCGCACTGCCACCGGCGTGTCGGGGCGAGCCAGGTGCAGTGCCTTGAGGGCCAGCACGGGCAGCACGCAAGGCATGAGGTTGAGGATGAGGCCTCCCAGGAAGGCGCCCAGCAACGCACCCCACCAGGTCAGATCGGTTCCTTCGCTTTCAACGGGGGCGGGTGTTGAGATGGAGGAGGGTGAAGAGGGGTTTGCAGCGGAGCCGTCGCCAGCCGGAGCCAGCGCGGGCAAAGCCGGTTGTTCTGGCCAGCGTCCGCTCACTGGCAAGACGACCCGAAAACCCTGGCGCTGTGCGCCCTCTCCCGCCACCAGCAGCAGAGGGAAGCGTTTGGGCTCGGTGCTGCGCAGGGACGACAAGGGCAACTCGGCAGTCCATACCCCTTGGCTCCAGGACTGTTGTGCCTGGGGATGTCGCTCGGCGGCGGATTCAATGACTTCATTCAGCTCGGGAAAGATCTGCAGTTTCTGCCCTTGCAAGGCGGTGGGCAAAGAGCTCACGCGCAAGCGCAGTCGGTTTGGGTCCACTGCTGCGTTGCTGTTTTGCAAGTCCAAGGCCTGAGGTTGCTCACGCTGGAGCGACTCGAAAGCACGAGCCTGGCTGGCTTGGCTGCTTTGGGTGGGGATTCGCAGTCGAAAACTGCCCTCTTGGGGGATGCATTCCTGCCGGCAAACCAGCCAACTGGCTTTCAGACCGACCTCCAGTGCCCCCCCTGGCGGGTTGAAGCCGGCTGGCAGGGTCAGCGGAACACCCAACAACACCTGCCCCTCAAAGCCGTAATTGGTCAGGTCGCCTACGGTCAGCTTGTGCGGCAAAGGCCAAGCCAGTGCACCTGTCTGCACACCGGGCGGCAGGCTCCACTCCAGTTGCGTGGCCAGCCCGGAGTCGCCAGCATTTTTCCAATAAGTGTGCCAGCCGGGCTGGTGCTGCAGGCTCAGACCCAGCCAAACGGGTTGACCGGCGACCCAGCCTTGCGGCGCGTGCACCCAGAGTTCAGCGCGGACCTGAGGCGTGGTGACCACGCTTTGCGCCAGCGCGGGCAGGGCTCCCACGATGCTGAGCCATATTCCAAGACAGCCGATGACCCATCGATTCAAGAAGCGATTCATGGCTGTGCATGTTACCGAAGGCTTAAGATGGCGTGTTATGAAAGCCTTACCACGCTATTGGGCCGACTGCAGGTCGGCCGACTTCGAACAGCTGGATCCGACCCGGGCGGTGGCGTTGTTGCCACTGGGGGCAACTGAGCAGCATGGCCCGCATTTGCCCCTGTCGGTCGACAGTGTGTTGGTTGATGGGGTGGTTCAACAGGCACTTGGACATCTGGCACCAAGCGAGCAGGTGTTGGTGTTGCCCACCCAGACCGTGGGTTTGAGCATTGAGCATACCGCCTATCCAGGCACCTTGAGCCTCAGCCCGGAAACGCTGATCCGGCTGTGGATCGAGATGGGTGAGAGCGTGGCCCGAGCTGGCTTGCGCAAGCTGGTGCTTTTCAATGCCCACGGGGGGCATGTGGGTGCCATGGACATCGTGGCGCGAGAGCTGCGGGGTCGTTGCGACCTCATCGTCTATCACACCAGCTGGACCCAACTTCCCCTGGGCGACGCGGTGATGTCACAATTTTCACCGGACGAGCTCCGTTTTGGCGTCCATGGCGGCGATCTGGAAACCTCACTGATGCTGGCGTTGCAACCCGAAGCGGTTCGCACCGAGTGGGCCCGTGATTTCCATTCAACGGCCCGGGACCGCTCAGAGCGCTACCGGATTTTGGGCGATGGACGCAGCGCCAAGCTGGGATGGCACATGCAGGACTACAACGTCCAAGGCGCGGCAGGCAATGCGGCAGCCGCGACAGCACTCAAAGGACAGGCGTTGTTGCAGGCGGCCGGCGAACAGTTGGCACACCTGTTGCACGAGGTGGCCTTGCTTCCACTGGATACCTTGCGCGCACTCGATCGCTGAGGTTTGCTTCAGGCAAACGTGACCCAGTCGCGGTACTCAGGCGCATCCAGGTGATTCAAGTTGTTGTAGCTGAGCAGACGATGGCCCTTGGGCGTGACTTTGAATTCGGTCACCGAGCTGTTGCGGATATGAAAATTCAATTCGATCGTGGTCTCGGGTGGGGTGCTGAGCACATGGCCCACCGCCGTTGAGATCGGGCCGCCGCTGGACACCAGCAACACCTGCGCCTGTGGCATCTGACAGACCTGTTCCAGGGCGTTCACCACACCTTGACGGAAGTCGGCATAGCTGGGCATCCCGCGGGGCGTGACGGAGCCACGCATCCACTCATGCAAACCGTTGCGCAGCAGCCGAAAGTGATGGCGATACAGCTCGGGTGTGTCGGGGCGTTGCAGGGGTTGCGGATGTACGGTCTCGATCAATGCTGCGCTGTCATACTCATTCAGGCCCGGCAATCGCAGGGCATCCTGAGCGGTGCCCATGCCTTCTTGAATGCCCGCGAGTGTTTGATCATGACGCTTGAGGGTGCCGGTGATGATGGCGTCAAAGCGTCGTCCCTGCTGGCGAAAATACTCGCCCAGACGGCGGCTTTGACGCCAGCCCAGCTCGCTCAATTGGTCGTAGTCATCGGCGCCAAAAGAGGCTTGGCCGTGCCGCACAAGATAGAGAGTTCCCATGGCGCGCGATTGTGTCATGGCGGCGGCTTAGCCGCGGGCAGACAGTGTCTCCCAGCGTTCCAGGGCCAGCATCAAGGCATCTTCGATCTCGACGTCGCGTGCGTGCAGAGCCGTGGCGCGTTGGGGGTCTTGTTGGTAGAGGCTGCCGTCCGCCAGCGTTTCGCGCAGTGCCTGTTGCTCGGCTTCCAGTTGCGCGATGTGCTCAGGCAGTCCGTCCAACTCCCGTTGCTCTTTGTAACTGAGTTTGCTGCGCGTGCGCTGCCTTGAATTGGCGTCGTCGGCCGTGGCGTTTTGCAAGGTGTTTGCCGAAGAGGACGGTTCGGTGTTGCTGGTGCCGGAGTCTGTTTCGCTGACAGGGGCTGCCTGTGTGAGGGCTCGGGCCGATTGGGTCAGCCAATCCTGGATATCGCCTTCGTATTCGCGCCAGCGACCGTCGCCCTCGAACACCAGGGTGCTGGTCACCACATTGTTTAAAAAAGCGCGGTCGTGGCTGACGATAAACACGGTTCCGTTGTAGGACTGAATCAGGTCTTCCAGCAACTCCAGCGTGTCGATGTCCAGGTCGTTGGTGGGTTCGTCCAGCACCAACACATTGGCGGGTCGGGCAAATAGGCGGGCCAGGAGCAACCGGTTGCGCTCGCCCCCCGACAACGAGCGCACGGGGGACGCGGAGCGTGCTGGTGAAAACAGAAAGTCCCCCAGGTAGCTTTTGACATGCTTGCGCTGCGTTCCGATTTCGATCCACTCACTGCCCGGGCTGATAAAGTCCTCCAGCGTGGCATCCAGGTCGAGTTGACCGCGCATTTGGTCAAAATAGGCGATGCTCAATTGACTGCCACGCCGCACCGTGCCCTCGTCGGGTTGCAACTCTCCCAGGATCAATTTGAGCAGCGTGGTCTTGCCGGCTCCGTTGGGGCCGATCAAGCCAATCTTGTCTCCGCGCAACAAGGTGGCGTTGACATCGCGGACCACCACCCGATGTTCGGTGGTTCCATCCGGCAAGGTCCGATCGAAACCGTGCGTGACGTGCTGAAGCTCGGCCACCAATTTGCCGCTGGCTGAGCCGCGATCCAGATCGAAGCGGACTTGCCCCACCACGTCGCGGCGAGCAGCCCTGGCCGAGCGAAGTGCTTCAAGCCGGCTGATCCTGCTTTGACTGCGTGTGCGTCGGGCTTCGACGCCTCGACGGATCCATACCTCCTCGGCGGCCAGCAACTTGTCCGCCTTGGCCTGGATCACGGCCTCCTGTTGCAGTTGATCCTGTTTCTGGATTTGGTATTGGGCAAAATTACCTGGGTAGCTTCGCAGTTGGCCTCGGTCAAGTTCCACGATGCGTGTAGCCACCCGGTCCAGGAAGGCCCGATCGTGGGTGATAGTGACGATGCTGCCCTTGAAGTCGAGCAATAACTCTTCCAGCCAGACGATGCTGTCCATGTCCAGGTGGTTGGTGGGTTCGTCAAGTAACAGTACGTCGGGCGCACTGACCAGCGCTTGTGCCAGGGCCACCCGTTTGGCCATGCCACCCGACAGCGTCCCAACCCGTGCGGATCCATCCAACTTCAGTCGTTGCAAAGTTTCTTCGACGCGCTGGCGCCAGGTCCAGCCGTCAAGCGCTTCGATCTCATCTTGCAAGCTGCCCAGTGCTGCGTCGGCAGTTTCGAAACGATCGATGAGCGAGCGCACATGCGCCAGACCCTCGCTGACGGATTCGAATACCGTCTGCTCGGGCTGTAGGACCGGTTCCTGCAAGACAAAAGCCAGTCGCTGGCCTTGCTGGAATTGAAGGGTTCCATCGTCCAGGGCTTCCTTGCCTGCCAGGATGCGCAGCAAGGAAGACTTTCCAGTGCCGTTGCGCCCGATCAATCCAACACGCTCTTGGCGCTCCAGTGAAAAATGGGCGTGGTCCAGCAACGCAACATGGCCATAGGCCAACTGACCTTCTTGTAGTGTGATCAAAGACATGATCAGACATTATGTGGCCGAGCAGCATGCCCTCTCAGCCAAGCAGCTTTCATGAAGGAGATCTTCGTGTTGACCGTGATATACTTTTAGGTTCCCGCTGAGAAAACTGAAGTTCAGATGTATTGGCAGGAAAGCCTGGGGCTAGCGCGCGGAGCGAATGTACGTAGCAAACGTATGCAGCTAATGCCTGGCGCCAATGAGGCGTCTTGGTCGCTGGTAGGGTCGAATCAAAATTTCTTCAAGATTTGTTGACGAGGCCTAAAAATCCGGTTTAGAATCTAAGGCTCTGCAGTCAGGTGCTTTGTGTGAAGTTCAGACGAAGCGCCTGGGTGGTAAAAACCCTAGGGTTTGACAGGTTATTAAAAGCTGTGTCATAATCCAAGGCTCTGCTGAAAACGGCGGGGAAACAAAAAGCGGCATCGACCGCGCAGATGGTTCATTAAAAATATACAGCCGATAAGCGTGGGCGTTTTAAGGCGATTGCCATGGTTCTAGTAACCAAGTCGCAAGACTTAAAACGCTCATGAGATAGAAGTGAAGTTCACTTCAATTCCGTTTTA
>JACCDX010403858.1_pt1 | contig 24468 bp, 23 predicted proteins | sample 7449681 | NCBI WGS metagenome assembly JACCDX01 (sample SAMN15323450, study PRJNA562643) | freshwater metagenome | isolation source: river surface water | place: USA:Blue River Watershed | collected 2017-08-18
CGAAGGGCGCGACGATGCGCAGGCGGTTGGCGGTGGCCTCGGCCAGGGCCAGCTTGGCCTGCGCCACCTGCAGCGCCGCGCCGCTCTCGTCGACCGAGCGCTGGCTGATGAAGTTCTGCGCCACCAGGTCCTGGTTGCGCTTGTGGTTCGCCTGCGCGATGGACAGCTCGGCCCGCGCCTGCGCCACCTGGGCGCGGGGCAGGTCGTCGTCGAGCTGCACCATCAGCTGGCCGCGCCGGACGCGGTCGCCATCGCGGAAGTTGATCTGCGCCACGCGGCCGCTGACCTCGGGCCGCAGCATCACGTTCTGGCGCGAGCGCAGCGAGCCCACGGCCTGGGTGTCGTCCACCAGTCGCGTGACTTCCACCTTGGCCACCTCCACGCCGGGCGGGCGCTGGCCCTGCGCGCCCGGGGCCGCGCCCGAGGCGGCGGAGGCCGCCGGTGACGCCGTGCCGGCCGCAGCGCCGGCGGCGACCTCGCCAGCCGGTTTGGCCGGCTGGTTCTGGTACCACCAGGCCGCGCCGGATGCCGCCGCGATGCCGACGACGGCCACCACGGTGTAAAGGGGTTTCGATGCCATTGAGGGGAACTTTCTTATGACTGCTGCTGGTGATGACGCATCACCAAACAGGTCAATGTAGCAGCGCCCCGTGAAAGCGGCATCGGGGGCACTACTGCCCTACCCCCTGACTCGGGGATCCGCGGCGGATATTTACCCGGGCTTTACGCGCGCAGCGCGAGCTCCACGCCGCGATTGGCCAGCGCGTCGGCGCGCTCGTTGCCCGGGTCGCCGTTGTGGCCGCGCACCCAGCGCCAGTCGATCTTGTGGCCGCCCTCCTGCACCAGCTTGTCCAGCTGCTGCCACAGCTCGGCGTTCTTCACGGGCTGCTTGGCCGCGGTGCGCCAGCCCTTGGCCTTCCAGCCGGGCAGCCATTCGGTGATGCCCTTGAGGACGTACTGGCTGTCCAGGTAGAGGGTGACGGCGCAGGGCCGCTTGAGGGCCTGCAGCGCCTGGATGACGGCCATCATCTCCATGCGGTTGTTGGTGGTGGAGCGCTCGCCCCCGAACAGTTCCTTTTCGGTGGGGCCGGACTTGAGCAGGACGCCCCAGCCGCCGGGGCCGGGGTTGCCCTTGCAGGCGCCGTCGGTGTAGATCTCGATCGAATTCACGTGGTTTCTTCCCTGTGCCGCACCCGATGGCCACGATTGGCGATCGGAACGGGCGCGGCCGCGATTTTCGCCGGTCGCTTCCAGGCTGCCTCCATCAGGCGCACGCCGCGCACGCGCTTGACCGCGACGAGGAAGTACGCGGCACCCAGGATGGGCCACCAGCGCTCGCCGGCCGCGTCCATCCAGTCGAAGCGGTCCAGCCATTTCTGCGTGGACAGGGCCGGGCGCCAGCAGCCGAAGTGGCCGGTCTCGACCTCGAAATTGAGCAGCCGCAGCCAGTCGCGCATGCGCCGCCAGCCAATGAACTCGCCCGCCTCGGGCAGGAAGGACTGGCCGAAGCCCAGCCGCCGGTACAGGTGCGCGCGCCGCTGGCGCAGCCCCCACAGGCTGGCAGGGTTCAGGCCGCAGATCACCACCTTGCCCTCGGGCATCAGCACCCGCTCGACCTCGCGCAGCGTGCCGTGCGGGTCCACGCTCATCTCCAGCGTGTGCGGCAGCACCACCAGGTCCAGGCTGGCGGCGTCGAACGGCAAGGCATGGGGGTCGCAGCGGATGTCGGGCGCGCGGCCCGGGGCGTCCTCACCGGGCGGCAGGGCCAGCCAGCGGTGCGGCATGCGATTGGCGCGCAGCGTGTCCAGGCCGGGCTGGCCCAGTTGCAGCGCGTGGAAGCCGAAGATGTCGGCCACGGCCTCGTCCAGGGCCGCCTCCTCCCAGGCGTGCAGGTACCGGCCCGGGGGGGTCTCGAACCAGGACTGCATTCCTATAATCCGCTCGGTCATGAACTTGATTCCCCTGCCGGCCTTCCAGGACAACTACCTCTGGCTGTTGCAAGACGGCAAGCGGGCGATCGTGGTCGATCCCGGGGATGCCTCGCCGGTGCTCGCCGGCCTGCGCCAGGCGTCCGCGCAGCTCGAAGCGATTCTAGTCACCCACCACCATGCCGACCACACGGGCGGCGTGGCCGCGCTGCGCGAGGCCACCGGCGCCGCCGTGTACGGCCCGCAGGCCGAGGCCATCCCCGAGCCCTTCATCCCCGTGCGCGGCGGCATGGCCGTCCAGGCCCTGGGCCTGCGCTTCGAGGTCATCGACGTGCCCGGCCACACGGCGGGGCATGTGGCCTACTACTGCGCGCAGGCCCCGGGCGGCCCGTTGCTGTTCTGCGGGGACACGCTGTTCTCGGGCGGCTGCGGGCGGGTGTTCGAGGGCACGCCGGCGCAGATGCTGGACTCGCTGCAGCGCCTGGCCGCCCTGCCCGGCGACACCCGGGTGTGCTGCGCGCATGAATACACGCTGTCCAACCTGCGTTTTGCGCGGGCCGTGGAACCCGGCAATGAAAACCTGATCCATTACTCGCAGCACTGCGAAGCCCTGCGCGCACGCGGTGAGCCCACCCTGCCCTCCACCCTGGCGCAGGAGCTGGCCATCAACCCTTTCTTGCGCACCCGCGTGCCCGCGGTGGTCCAGGCCGCCCGCGACCGCGCGGGGGACGCCTCCCACGAAGTGGGGGTGTTCACGGCGCTGCGGGAATGGAAGAATTCGTTTAGATGAGAAAAATCGTTCAACGGGCCTCCCTGGCCCTCACCGCCCTGACGGCCCTCCTGGCTGGCTGCGCCACCGGACCCGGCCTTCCCACCGCGGAACCCACGCACCAGGCGTTCTCCGTCCCGTCCGCCTCCCCGATCCCCGGCGCCAGCACCGCCTCGCGCAGCTTCCAGCCCTCGGGCCCGCTCAAGCCCCTGGCCTCGGCCCAGGCCGGCTCGCAGTCCGTGGCCGCCCTGGAGGCCCCGCCGGACCTGTGGGACCGCATCCGCCGCGGCTTCGCCATGCCCGACCTCGACGGCGACCTGGTGCGCCAGCACGAGCAGTGGTACGCCAGCCGGCCGGACTACATCCAGCGCATGACGCAGCGTTCGAGCAAGTACCTGTTCCACATCGTCGAGGAACTGGAGCGCCGGGGCATGCCCCTGGAGCTGGCCCTGCTGCCCTACATCGAGAGCGCGTTCAACCCGCAGGCCGTCTCCAGCGCGCGGGCGGCCGGCATGTGGCAGTTCATGCCCGCCACGGGCCAGGACTTCGACCTGCGGCAGAACGTGTTCCGCGACGACCGCCGCGACGTGCTGGCCTCCACGCGCGCCGCGCTGGACTACCTGCAGAAGCTGCACGGCATGTTCGGTGACTGGCACCTGGCGCTGGCCGCCTACAACTGGGGCCAGGGCAGCGTCAGCCGCGCCATCCAGAAGAACCAGCGCGCCGGCCTGGGCACCTCGTACGAGGAGCTGTCCATGCCCGCCGAGACCCGCAACTACGTGCCCAAGCTGCAGGCGGTCAAGAACATCGTGGCCAACCCGGCGCAGTTCAACGCCGAGCTGCCGCTGATCGAGAACCACCCCTACTTCCAGAGCGTGGCCATCACCCGCGACATCGACGTGGAGCTGGCCGCCCGGCTGGCCGACGTGCGGCTGGAGGACTTCAAGGCGCTCAACCCCTCGTTCAAGCAGCCGGTGATCCTGGCCGCGGGCACGCCGCAGATCCTGCTGCCCTGGAACAACGCCAAGGTGTTCCAGCAGAACTTCGAGGCCTACAACGCCGGCCGCTACGCCAGCTGGACGGCCTGGACCGCGCCCGCCACCATGGGCGTGGCCGAGGCCGCGCGCCGCGTGGGCATGAACGAGGCGGAGTTCCGCAGCATCAACAACATCCCGCCGCGCATGCTGATTCGCGCCGGCTCCACGGTGCTGGCGCCCCGCGGCGCGGGCGTGCTGGAGGACGTGGCCGGCCACGTGGCCGACCACGCGCAGCTGAGCCTCGCGCCGGAGGTCATCACCCGCCGGGTCAGCGTCAAGGCCGGCAAGAAGGACAGCGTGGCCAGCATCGCCGCCCGCTACAAGGTCCGCGCGGCCGACGTGGCGCACTGGAACGACGTGCGCCTGGATGCCCGCTTCAAGCCGGGCGAGGCCGTGGCGCTGGAGCTGCCGGTGCGCGCCGGTGGCACGCGCCGATCGGCCGCCGCCGTGGCCAAGGCCCCTGCGGGCAAGGTCGCCGCCAAGGCCGTGGCGCAGGCGCGCACCGGCACGCCGGCCCAGGCCGTGAAGGCCGCGAAGAAGCCGGCCCGCGAGACGACCCGGGTGGCCAACGCGCGCTGACCCGCGCTGACCTGTTCGGGCACACCCGGGTCCGCGCTGCGCCGGCGCAGCGCTCAGGACTTGGCGTCCGCGCGGGAGGCGGGTGTCCCGGTGCCCTCCTTGGCCGGTTCGCCCGGCGCCTTCCCCTCCACCGGCTCGCCCGGCGGCGCCAGGTGCACCGACAGCCGGTCGATGACCATGAGCCGCAGGCTGGGCAGCAGGTCCTCCCGCGCCGACACCTGCGCAAGCTGCGCCCTCACGGCCTGGCGGTCCTGCGGCCGGGGATCGGTCAGCCAGCGGTCATAGGCCAGCATCAGCGCCGTCATGGCCCGCAGCAGCAGCGGCCGGTGCCCCGTCTTGGGCCCGGCATCCGCCTCGGCGCAGGCCTGCACCAGGATGTCCCGCACCTGCGTGAAGACCGCCTGGAACGCGTGCCCCTCCAGCCCGTCAAGCAGCTGCACCAGCAGTGACACGCGCGGGCCCGGGCCCAGGGGCGCCAGCGCCAGCCAGCGCAGGTGCCGGGGCAGGGCCGACCCGGGCGGCATGGCGGGCAGCGACCACGCCAGCCGGGCCTGTTCCGCCGGGTCCAGCCCGGGCAGCGCCGGCTCCCGGGCCAGCGTGTCCGGCTCGGTCGCGAAGCGCCAGCCCATGCCGACCGGGTCGGGCGGCGCGCTGCCCTTGGTCTCGCGCTCGCCGCTGCCAGGCTGCGCGCCCGGCCCGATGCCCGCCGCCGCACGCGCCTGCGCCCAGGCCTGCGCCCCCTCCTTGAGCTGCCAGCAGGCCCGCGCCAGCGCGCAGCCCGCGGTGAAGGCCGCGGGCGTGGACAGGCGGGACTGCGCGGCGCCCACACGCTGCAGCAGGTCAGCCAGCGTGCCCGGGCCCTCGTCCCGCTTGTTGCTGGCGGCGGCGGCACCGGCCAGGATGGCCGCCACCGCCTCGGGCTCGCCGGCGCGCTCGACGGCGGCGTCCACCAGTGCGCCCTGGTGGGCCGAACGCAAGCGGGAGACGTCCGTGCCGCCACGGGCGTCCCCGCCGCTCGCTCCCGCACCGGGTGCCCCATCGACCAGCAGCCCCAGGCCCGTGCCTTGCCACAGGCCATGGAGCGCCGGCGCCGTGAGCGCGCCACGCAGGCCCAGGGCCGTGGCGATCCAGGCATCGCGCTGCGCCGGCTCGACCTGCGTGCCCCCCAGCCCTGCCAGGCAACCGCGCGCGAGTTCCGCCAGCTGCTCGGGCCGCAGGCCGGGCGCCACGGCCTCCACGCCCTCCAACAGCACCTGCAAGCGGCCCGGGTCTGCCGTGCTGCGCGCCTGCCGCCCCAGCTCGATGCCCAGGAGGAGGACCGGTTCCTGGTCGGCGGCGACCTGGTTGTCGGCATCGAGCAATGCCAGGGCCGCGCAGGCCACGGGCTCCATCGCGGGCACCGGGCGCTGCGGGAGCCGGCGCAGCGCCGCGCTCACGAGCAGGGCCGCGTCGTCGTAGGCGATGCCGGTGCGATAGCCTTGCGCCGATTCCAGCAGGGCCAGCGCGTCGGCCGGATCGCGATGCGGCATCGCCACCAGCTTGACCAGCACCGCGAAGGTGCAGCGGCGCGCCGGCGCATCGGCGCCCTGCAGGCCGCGCGCGATGCTGTCCAGGGCGGCCTGGAACAGGACCCGGCCCAGCGTGGAGGACAGGGCCGGCCGCAGCACCTGCTGCAAGGCGGCTTCACGGTGGGTGGGATGGAGGTTCGCGGTGGCCTGCAAGGCCGGCGTGAGCCAGTCGCGGGCGCGCGCCGCGGGATGGTCCCGCAGCAGCGCCGCCAGCGGGGCGCCCAGCGCGGACACGCGCAGGGCGGCCTGGTCGTCACGGAGGAACGCGCGCGTGGCCAAGGCCTCGGCCACCTGCTCGCCGTAGCGGCCGATCGCGGCCGTGATCCGGGCCTCGGCCGGGGGCGCAACCTCGGCCTTGCGGTCGGTGAGCGCCATGCCGCCCTCGCCCGCTTGCGCTTGGGCCAGGGGATCGGCACGCGGCTGGGACTTGGCATCGCGCGGCGCCGCGGGCGGCATGGGCGACGTGGGCACCAGCGACAGGCCGATGGCCGGCATGGAGGTGCCGGCCCCCTCCATCGTGGAACGGAACATGGGGTCTCCCTGGTGGATGTTTTGCACTTTTTTCTACATTCGTGCCGCCGCCGGATGCTAGGCATCCGCGCCCCGGGTGGCAAGGCCCGGCGGGTGCGCCTTCAGGTTTGCCGCAGGACGCCGAAAACCCCGGCATGGCCTCCACACCGTCCGATCGCACCGCCCACTGGGCCCGCCTCCTGAGCGCGCGGCCAGTGCCCGTGCTGGCCGCCACGCGGGACACGCTGGCCCAGTGCCGGGAACGCCCGGACCACGTGGACGCGAACGCGCTGGCCGACGTGGTGCTGCGCGATCCCCTGATGGCGCTGCGGCTGCTCACCGTGGTGACGCAGCGCCTGGGCCCGCGCCTGAACCGCCCGGTGGAGACGGTCACCGCCGGCCTGGTGCTGCTGGGGATCGAGCCCTTCTTCCACGCCTTCGGCGAGCTGGAGGGGGTCGAGGACCGACTGGCCGACCGCCCCGTGGCGCTGGCCGGCGTGAAGGCGCTGGTGGCGCGGGCGCACCGCGCGGCACGGCTGGCCGCGGCCTTCGCCGTGCACCGCCAGGACGACAACGCCGAGGCCCTGCACCAGGCGGCCCTGCTGACGCAGTTCAGTGGACTGCTGCTGTGGTGCGAGGCACCCGACGCGGCCCAGGCCATCGCGGACCGGCAGGCCGCCGACCCGCAACTGCGCTCCATCGATGCGCAGCGCGCCGTGCTGGGCGTGGAACTCGCGGCCGTGGAGTCGGCGCTGATGGCGCGCTGGGGCCTGCCCTCGCTGCTGGAGGAGCTGATGCAGCCCGGCCTGCCGACACCCGCCGGCCCGCGCTCCGTGCGACTGGCCGTGCGCATCGCGCGCCACTCCCAGCATGGTTGGGACAATCCGGCACTCGCGCAGGATTACGCGGAGCTGGGGCGCCTGCTGCACGTGCCAGCGCACGCGGCGCAAGCGCTGGTGCGCGAGGTGGAAGGCGACTGAGGGCGAGGCCCACGCAGCGGATTCAGTCCTTGCCCGGGTCCTTTTCCTTGCCCACGTCCTTTTCGTTGCCCTTTTCCGGGGCCTCGGGCCGTCCCGGGGCGGGGGGCGGGCCCTTGCCTTCCGGCTTGGAAAGGCTGCCCTGCGAGTCCCGCGGGCCCGACGTACCCGTCGTGGCCAGCGGCGCCAGCTGCTCGATGACGCCCTGCAACTTGAGCTGGTCGTTGGCCAGCGCCGCCCGCTGCGCCCGCGTCATGCGCAGGGGGCAGTCGCGGTCCTGCAAGACCGCGCCCTCGCCTTCCAGGAACGCCAGCGCCTTCTGCGCCACGGCCAGCAGCGCCCCGCACTCGGCGGGATCGACCATCCACAGGCACTGGTTGTACCGCCGCAGGACGACGTCGTAGGCGGCCGCCTGGATCCGGCCCGCGACCTGCGACAGCTGGTCCAGTCCGTAGGCCGCGGCAAAGGTGTCGACCCCTTGCAGGGCCTGGGCGTGGTCCAGCAGGTAGGTGCGCGCCGTGACGAGCAGGTCGAAGTCCGGCCCGCTGAACTGCCGGACCAGGTCGTCCAGGCGGGCCGCGGCGGCCAGTGGCGGCTCGTCCAGTTCCGCATGGCGCATCAGCTCGCCGGCAAAGCGCGCATCGTCCAGCGGCCCCCTTGCCTCCCGGCACACCTGGGCCACCTGCGCGCGCAGCTCGGGGTCGACATCGGTCTCGTACGACAGGGCGTTGAGGTCCCGGGCGGCGGCCAGCCCCAGCTGCAGTCGGGCGTTGGCAAGCCAGAGGATGGGGTCGCTTGTCTGCGGCAGGCTGAACGAGTCCGCCAGCGCCGCGAAGGCCTTGCCGTCCAGGGCCTCGGCCCCCACGGCGATGCCCCAGCCGCAGGCCAGGGCGGCATTCGTGAGCTCCAGCGCGTCGGGCGCCAGCAGGAGGATGCGTGTCTCCAGCGTCTCGCGCGCCGGGTCGTCGCCGGCCAGGGCCTGGTGCACGGCCACCACCTCGCGGGCCAGCCGGCTTTCCGCCCCCTCCTGCAGCGACAGCGGCAGCGCCAGCACCTGGACCACCCGGTCGACCGGCGAAGTCGCCACGCGCCGGGCGCCGGACTTGGTCTCGACGGCCTCGCCGCTGCGCGTGGTGACGGAGCGGGCGGCCGCCTTGTCGCGTCCCGACCGGGCCGGCCGGTCGGGCTGGGCCTCCGGGGCGCCGAGGCCGGTGGCCGCCAGCAGCAGCCGGCCGAACGCGGCGGGCGCCAGCACGCGGGGCTGGCAAGCCTGCTCCCACAGCGCGGGATGGCGGGCCAGCGCCTGCGCGAACACGATGCGGTCGGCCTCGGACAGGCCGGCCTCCAGCACGTAGCCGGCGAACCGGCCGACGCAGGCATCGGTCGGCGGCGGCGAGGCCTTGTCGGCCAGGCCGTCCACCAGCGCCCCCAGGCGCGCGGCCCGTTCGTCCTCCGGCAGGAAGGCTTGCGCCAGCACCAGGGCCAGGAAGTCCGGCAGCTGGGCCGGGGGCCGCAGCAGCAGCATCCGCGTGGTGAGGACCCGAAGGACCTCCAGCGCACGGGGCGAGGACGCCGGCGCGAGCAGGCGGTCCAGCACCAGGCGGACGAAGGGTGTGGCTGGCGGCATCCAGTGGCCGGTTCCGTGCCACGCCTCGCACAGGCCCTCGAGCACGGCCACCACCGACTGCGCCGTGCCGCGCGGCACCGTGTCGCGCCGGGCTTCGTCCAGGAGGGCATCGACCAGTTGCTGGCGGTCGGCCCGGGAGGGCGGCCGGCCCGCAGGCGCCAGCGCCAGGGCCAGCGTGCCCGCCGCCAGGCCGAGCAACGCCGGGTCCGACCCGCCCGCCCCGACCAGGCGCAGGCAGGCTTGCGGCAGGGTGGGCGCCTCGCCCTCATGCAGCCGGGCGGCGGCCAGGACACCCGCCAGCTGGAGCCGCAGCCGGCCCTCGCTGCGGCCCCCCTGCGCCTTCGCTGCCTCACGGGCCAGGGGCAAGGCCGGCAGGTGGCCCAGCATCGCATGGAAGCGCGCCATGCCGGGAGAGCCTGCGCCCAGGCGCCGCAGGGAGGCACGCGCGGGAGAGCCGTCGTCCGGCTCGGTGCGCTGGGGCGGCGCATCGGGGGGCCCGGACTTGCGCTCGAGGGGCGCCACACCGCGGCCCGCGAGCACGCCGGGTGACGTGGCCGGCGAGGACGTGGGGGTGACTGGCCCGTGGGACGAAGACAGGACCCGGGAGCCGGCCGTGAAGTCCGTCGTGGAGGGGGTGATCGAGGCGATCGACGAGGCGCTCGTCGACGAGTTCGTCGAGGAGGACGTGATGCGCAGGGCCTCGAGCGCGAGCCCCCGGCGGGAGGGCACGGGGCCTGCGCCATCGCGCCCGGCCGCGGGCAGCGGCGAGGGACTGCGCGTGAGGCTGCGCGGGGATTCGTGGATGTAGACCGGGGCGGGGTCGAGGCTGGCGCCGGTCGGCCAGGCGGGCAGGCCACTGCCTTTGGAATCCGGAACCATGCGCGCCTCCCCGCAAAGGTGAATGAATACTTTTTAAGTATTATTCGGATTCACCCCCGCGTCGCAGGCGCTTCAGGAACGAGTCAGGGTAAGAGCTGGAACAGCGAGGTCTTGCCCACGGTGCTGTACGAGCGCAGCGCGGCCTCCAGGCCGGTCTGGTTGGCCTGCAGCTCGGAGATGGCGGCGGCGTAGTCCAGGTCCCGCAGCCCGCTGAGGCGGGCCGTCGCGGCCAGGGTCTGGCCCTCGCCATCGGCGATCGCGGTGTCCACCTTGTTCAACTCCTGGCCGATCTGGCCCCGCATCAGCGTCATGGCATCCAGCGCCCGGTCCAGGTCCGCCTGCGCGCGGCCCAGGCGCTGCGCGTAGCCGGCATTGGTCAGGGGCTGCTCCAGGGCGGCGATGGCGTCGTCCAGCGTCTGGAAGACGCTCTGGCGGCCCGCCGGGGCCACGCTGAACTGGTCGCCCGCGACCGGCGTGCCGGCGATGCGCACGCGCTGGCCCTGCAGCACCAGGCTGCCGTCGGCCGGCAGCGGCTGCGCGCTGGCCAGCGTGGTGCCGGCATCCAGGTCCTGCACGGTGTAGGTCAGCGCGCCGGGCGCACCGGCGATGTCGATGCGCAGGTTGTGGCCCGTCAGCTGCGTGGCGTCGGCCACCGTGCCGGGCTCGATCCAGCCCGCGCCGGTGTTGGCGGCGGCCGCGGCCGTGACGAACACGCCGTTGCCCTGGGGCAGGGTCATGAAGGCGGCGCGGCCATCCACGCTGGCGGCATAGCGGCCCGCCTCGCCGATGCGCTGCACACCGGAAGGCGCCGTCCAGGTGACGGTGGCGCCATGCAGCGGATCGCTGGTGGTGCCCTGCCCGCCGAACACGGGGTTGCCGGCACCGTCGTCGGTGTTGGCCAGGGCCAGCATCTGCTCGCGCGCGTTGCGCAGGGTCTGCGCCAGGGCCTGGCGCTCGTTGGGGCTGTAGGCGCCGTTGCCGGCGGCCACCAGGGTCTCGCGGGCCTGCTGCAGCAGGCTCACGCCCAGCGACAGCGCGCCGTCGGCAGTGGTCAGCACGGTGGTGGCCAGCTGCGTGGCGCGCTGGTCCTGCGCCAGGCGGGACAGGCGCGAGCGGGCCAGTTCCGCCTGGGCCGCGGCCACCGGGTCGTCGCCCGGGCGGCTGACGCGCAGGCCGGTACCCAGTTGCTGCTGCAGCTCGGTCTGGCGGGCCTGGCGGGACTCGATGGCGTCGAAGGCGCGCTGGGTGGTGTGCAGGGTGGTGGGGCGCATGGAAAACGGCTCCGGGAAAGAGGGCTGCGCGAACGTGCGGGTCAGCCGCGCGTGGCCGCCAGCAGCGCGTCGAACAGCGTCTGGCTGGCCTGGATGATCTTGGCGGAGGCCTGGTAGGCCTGCTGGAAGCGCAGCAGGTCCGCCGCCTCCTCGTCGAGGTTGACGCCGGAGGCGCTGGCCTGGCGGGCGGTGGCCTCGTCGTGCAGGGCGGCCGAGACGTTGGCCATCTCGCGCGCGCCCTGGACCCGGTTGCCGACGTCGGCCACCAGGCTGGCATAGGTCTCGTTGAAGGTCTGGCCCGAGGCATCGCGCAGGCGGGCCAGCGCGCCCAGGGACAGGGCGTTGCGGTTGTCGGCGCGCGGCGCGGCGTTGGGGCTGACGCTGAAGCTGTCGCCCGCCGCGGCGGCGCCTTCCAGGGTCAGGCGCCAGCCGTTGTAGTCGGCCGGCGCTGCGGGAATGCCCATGCCCGGGGTGTAGGGCACGTTGGCCAGGTTGCCACCGGCCAGGCCCGTCACGTTGAAGGTGGTGGGCGGGTTGTTGAAGGTGATGGTGACCGGCAGCGCGCTGTCGGGCGTGGTGCGGGCCATGGCGAACGCCGCCACGCGCGCGCCACCGGTGTTGGCCGCGCCGGCCTCGGGCAGCGCGGCGTAGCCGGTGGCCAGCTGCGCGGGAGACAAGGCCGAGGCCGACAGGCCCACGACCCGACCGGTGGTGTCGGTGGTCACCGCGAACAGCGCCGTGCCCGGCTGGCCGGTGGCGTCCACGCCCAGCGCGTGCTGGGTGTTGAAGCCGTCGGCCACGGACTGCGCCAGGGCCGACAGCTGGGTCCGCGCCGCGGCCAGGTCCTGGTCGCGGAACTGGAGCAGGCCGGCCAGGCGGCCGCCGCCCAGGGAGGCGGCCTCCATCCACTGGGACGCCCCGCCGCCCATGTCCAGCTGCAGCGAGACGCGGTCAGGCTGCGCGGGGTCGGCCGCCGCGCGCAGCACGGACTGGTGGCTGCCCACCAGCAACTGCGCGCCGCTGGGGGTGAAGAGGTTCAGGCTGCCGTCGTCGGCCTCGACGGTGCGCACCGCCATCAGCTGGCCCAGGGCCTGGATGGCCTGGTTGCGCTGGTCCAGCAGGTCGTTGGGCGGCTGGCCGATGGCGGACAGGCGGGCGATGTCCTCGTTCAGGCGGCGGATCTCGGTGAGCCGGTCATTGACCTGGGTGACGGTGGCGCGCAACTGGCTGTCGGCCATGGACTGCAGCTCCCCCAGCTGCGTGCCCACGCTGGTGACGCGCTGCGCGAACTGGTCGGCACGCGCCAGGAAGGCCAGGCGGGTGGCGTTGTCGGTGGGGCGGTTGGCCAGGTCGCCGGTGGCGGCGAACAGGCGGTCCAGCGCGGCGCCCACGCCCAGCTCGGGGTCGCCGAACACGGCGTCCAGCTGCGACAGCGCGTCGGCGCGGGCCGCATCGGCCGCCGACTGCGAGCCGGTGGCCTGGACCGCGGCGGTCAGGAACTGGTCGTAGCGCCGCTGCACCGAGCTGATGTCCACGCCGCGGCCGAAGAAGCCGGCGCCCGTCATCTGCCCGGCGGCCGTCGACAGGACGGCCTCCTGGCGCGAGTAGCCCGCGGTGTTGGCGTTGGCGATGTTGTGGGAGATCGTCGTCAGCTGGCCCTGTGCGGCGGCCAGGCTGCGGGTGCCGATGTTCAGGAGGGTGGACATGCGGGGCTCCCGGCTCAGGCCACGGCGCGCTGCAGCGCCAGCGTGTGGTTGATGGTGCGCGCCAGCTTGGTGGCGTAGTGCGGGTCGGTGGCGTAGCCGGCGCGCTGCATGGCGCTGGCGAAGCCCTCGGCCGTGCCGGTGGTGGAGGCGCTGCGCACCGCGTCGCCGTAGCGCGGGCTGTTCAGGAGCATGCGGGCGTAGTCGGTGAAGGCCTCGGCATAGGAGCCGTAGCTGCGGAACTTCGCCACCTGGCGCACGGGCTGGCCGCCCTCGTACTCGGTGGTGCGGGCAGGGGCGACCTCGCCCTGCCAGCCGCGCGTGGCCTTGATGCCGAACAGGTTGTGGCTGGTGCCGCCGTCGGCACGGCGGATCTCGCCGCGCCCCCAGCCGGACTCCAGCGCCGCCTGGCCCAGGATGAAGGAGGCCGGCACGCCGGTGGCGCGCTCGGCCTCCTGGGCGTGGGGCAGCATGCGTTGCAGGAACTCGTTCTGCGCGGGGTTGCCGCGCGCGGCGCGCACGGCGCCGGTGTGGGTGGGGCCCGCGAGCGCGCCACCCGCAGCAGCCGGCGCCCGCGCGGTGCCCTGCGGGTCCACCGCTGCGCCCGGCTGCAGCGTCACGGCCGGCAGGTTCTTCATCTGCGCGTTCAGCTGCTTCTCGATCATCTCGGCCAGGCCGCCCGGCTTGCCGGCGAAGGCGCGGGCGAACTGGGTGTCCAGCATGCTGGTGAACTGCTCCTGGCCGGCGGAGGATTCCTCGGCCTTCATCGTGGCGTCGCGCATGCTCTTGAGGACCATCTGCATGAACTGCGTCTCCATCTGCACGGCGGCCTCCCGGCTGGCGGTGCGCGGGTCCTGGCCGGCGCGGTTGCGCAGGCCGTCGAGGGAGCGGGCGTCCAGGCCCAGGGCGTTGGCAGGAGCGGGCGTGGCGTGGATCATCAGATGATCTCCAGTTCGGCCTTGAGCGCGCCGGCGGCCTTGATCGCCTGCAGGATCCCGATCAGGTCCTGCGCAGTGGCGCCCAGCGCGTTGAGGGACTTGACGACGTCGGCCAGGTCGGCGCCGGCCGGCAGGTTGAACAGGATGCCGGGGTCCTGCTGCACACGGATGTCGGTCTTCTCGGCCTGCACGGTCTGGCCGTTGCTGAAGGCGTTGGGCTGGCTGATCACCGGCGTGCTGGACACCGTGACGGACAGGCTGCCATGGGCCACCGCGCAGGGGCCCAGGCGCACGGCCTGGTTCATGACGACCGAGCCGGTGCGGGCGTTGACGATGATCTTCGCCTGCGGCGGCGCCAGGGCGACCTCGATGTTCTCGATCTCGGCGATGAAGCCCACGCGGTTGCCCGCGGCGGGCAGGCGCACCTGCACCACGCGCGCGTCCAGCGGGTCGGCGACGGCGTCGCCCAGGCGGCGGTTGATGGCCTCGGCCACGCGGCGGGCGGTGCTGAAGTCGGTGGTGTTCAGCTCCAGCTGGATGGTCTCGCTGGTCAGCGCAGAGTTGGGCACGGCGCGTTCGACCGTGGCGCCGCCGGGCACGCGGCCGGCCAGCATGTGGTTGATGGCGACCTTGCTGCCGCCAGCCTGCGCGCCCGCGCCGCCGATGACGAGGTTGCCCTGGGCCATGGCGTAGATCTCGCCGTCCGCGCCGCGCAGCGGCGTGAGCAGCAGCGTGCCACCCCGCAGGCTCTTGGCATTGCCCAGGGAGGAGACGGTGATGTCGATCTGCTGGCCGGGCTGCGCAAAGGCAGGCAGGGCCGCGGTGATCATGACGGCCGCGACGTTGCGCATCTGCGGCGTGACGCCCGGCGGCAGCGTGACGCCGAACTGCGACAGCAGGGCCTGCACGCTCTGGCCGGTGAACTGCACCTGGTTGGTGGCGTCGCCGCTGCCATCGAGGCCGACGACCACGCCATAGCCAATGAGCTGGTTGGTGCGCACGCCCGAGACGCTGGCCAGGTCGCGGATGCGTTCACTGCCGCCGGAGGGCATGGCGGTCGCCGCCGCAGCCATCGGGACCCGCGCGCCGGGAGCCGGCGTGGCCGCCTGGGACGCGCCGCCCAGAGCGCCGGTCAGCGAGAGGGCCAGCACCGCAGCTTGGAAAGGCCGCCGGGCGACAGGGAACATGGGGAACCTCCAACGTTGCATCACGTGGAGAAGTATGGAAGCCGGGGGGAAAACTTAAGCGCCGATAAAGCCCGTCTTCGCGGGGCATCTTCGGGGGCACCGCGGGGGTGCCCCGGGCACTCAGATGGGCGCGATGCTCAGGAAGAAGCGCAGCAGCCAGCCCATGCCCTGGGCCAGGCTCACGTCGCCGCGGCCTCTCTGCTCCAGGCGGGCCTCGGCCACCTGGGTGGAACTGACCACGTTGCCGGCGCGGATCTGGGACGGGTTGACGATGCCGGAAAAGCGCATCACGTCCACGTTCTGGTTCACGCCGATCTGCTTCTCGCCCACCACCAGCAGGTTGCCATTGGGCAGGACTTCCTTGACCTGCACGGTGATGACGCCGGAGAAGCTGTTGTTGCTGCCGGTCTTGCCGTCCGCGTCGTGCGAGGCGCTGGCGTTGGCATCCACGCCCATGCGGCCGAGGAAGCGGGTGCTGGCGAAGGGCAGCGCCGTGGCGCTGGCGCCCACGGAGCCGGTGCGGTCGATCTTGCTGGTGGACTGCTGGCTGGCCGAGACCTGCTCCTCGATGAGGATGGTCAGCGTGTCGCCGGCCAGGCGCGCGCGCCGGTCCTCGAACAGCGGCCGGTGCGTGGACGCCTGGAAGATGGCGCCGGTGGTCGCCGGCCGGGGCGGCGCGCTGGCCTGCGCCGGCGCCGCGGCGTGCATCTCCACCGGGGGGACGGTGACCGTGGCGCAGCCGGCGAAGAGGGCGGCCAGGCCCGTGGCCAGCGCGAGGGCGGGAAGGCGTCGCGGGGTGGGCATGGCGTGCTTCCTCACAGCTGCGCCAGCTTGGCCAGCATCTGGTCGGAGGTCTGGATCGCCTTGGAGTTGATCTCGTAGGCGCGCTGGGCCTGGATCATGGACACCAGCTCCTCGACGACGTTGACGTTGGACGCCTCGACCGCGCCCTGGTTCAGGGCGCCCAGGCCGTTGCTGCCGGGGTTGCCCGTCTGCGGGCTGCCGGAGGCGGCGGTCTCGGTGTAGAGGTTGCCGCCGCGCGGGTCCAGGCCGGCCGGGTTGACGAAGTGCGCCAGCTGGATCTGGCCGATCTGCTGCGGCGCCACCGAGCCGGGCACCGTGGCGGTGACGATGCCGTCCCGGCCCACGGTCACGTTCTGCGCATTGGCAGGCAGGGTGATGCCGGGGTTGACCGGCAGGCCGGAGGACGTGACCAGCTGGCCCTGCGAGTCGACCTGGAAGGCGCCGTCGCGGGTGTAGCCCGTGGTGCCGTCGGCCATCTGCACCTGGAAGAAGCCCTGGCCGTTGATGGCGATGTCCAGCGGGTTGCCGGTCTGCGTGAGCGAGCCCTGGCTGAAGTTGCGCGCCGTGGCGACGGTGCGCACGCCGGTGCCCAGCTGCAGGCCGGTGGGCAGCTGCGTGGTCTGGGTGTCGGGCGCGCCGGCCTGGCGGATGTTCTGGTACATCAGGTCCTCGAACACGGCGCGGGTGCGCTTGTAGCCGTTGGTGCTGCCGTTGGCGAGGTTGTTGGTGATGGCATCCAGCTGGGTCTGCTGGGCCTCCAGGCCGGTCTTGGCGATGGCGAGGGAACGCATCATGGCGGTGTCCTTGGAAGTTCGTTCAGCGCTGCGACAGCAGCTGCGAGGCCTGCTGGTCGTTCTGCTGCGCGTTTTTGAGCAGCTGCATCTGGGTTTCGTACTGGCGGGCGGCGGCGATCATCCCCACCATCGACTCGATGACGTTGACGTTGCTGCCCTCGAGCGCGCCGGCGCTCACGCGCAGCGCGGGGTCGGCCTCGGCGGGTTCGCCGCTGGTGGTGCGCATCAGGCCGTCGGGGCCCTTGCGCAGCTCATTGGCCGGGGGGTTGACCAGCTTGAGGCGGCCCACGGTCTGCGCCGGGCCGCCGGGGCCCTGCGCGGTGACCGTGCCGTCGGCGGCGATGCTGACCTTGGTGCCGGGCGGGATGTTGACGCTGCCGCCCTCCCCCATCACCGGCATGCCGTTGTAGACGACCAGGGTGCCGTCGGCGCTGACCTCCAGCCCGCCGTGGCGGGTGTAGGCCTCGCCGCCGTCGGGCGTCTGCACGGCCAGCCAGCCGTCGCCCTTGACGGCGACGTCCAGGTCGCGGCCGGTGGCCTGCACCGGGCCCGCCTTGGCGTTGAAGCCGGCTGAGGCTTCCAGCGACACCACGCGGGTGGTGGCGCCTTCGCCACGCACGGGCACGGCGCGGAAGGCGACCTCGTCGGCGCGAAAGCCCGGCGTGTTGGCGTTGGCCAGGTTCTGCGTGAGGCCGTCCTGGCGCTGCATCAGGGCGCGCGCGCCGGAGGCGGCGGTGTAGATCAGGCGGTCCATGCCTCAGGCTCCCGGTGCGTCAGCGCAGGTTGACCAGCGTGGACATCATCTGGTCCTGGGTCTTGATGGTCTGCGCGTTGGCCTGGTAGGAGCGCTGCGCGGTGATCATGTCGACCAGCTGCTGGGTGATGTCGATGTTGGAATCCTCCAGCGCGCCGCCTTGCAGCAGGCCCAGGTTGGCGGAGCCGGGCGCGCCCAGCGCGGGCTGGCCGGAGACGGGCGTGGACCGCCACAGGTTGCCGCCCGTGGGGGCCAGGCCCTGGTTGTTGCGGAAGTCGGCCAGCGCGATCTGCGCCGTGCCCAAGGTCTTGCCGTTGGAGTAACGCGCCTCCAAGGTACCGTTTGCCGAGACGCCGTAGCCGGTGAGCTGGCCGGCGGTGAAGCCATCCTGCGAAACGGCGGTGACGCCGAACGCGCGGCCGAACTGCGTGCTGCCGGCGAAGGTGACATCCACGGGCGAGGTGGTCGCGCCGCCGGACAGCGTGGCGCTGGGGAACGGCAGGTCCAGCGACAGGTCGCCGGGGGTGAGGACGCCGCCCGCCAGCGTGCCGCTGGCCGTGGTGTTGAGGGTGCCGTCGGCGTTGAAGGTCAGCAGGCCGGCGGGCAGCTGCGTGCCGCCGCCACCGATGGCCGGCACGGCGTTGCCGTTCATGGCGGCATAGACCTCCCACTGGTTGTCCACGGCGGTGCGGCGGAAGTACATCTGCATCACCTGCTCGTTGCCCTGCTGGTCGAACACGGTGACCGAGGTGGACGAGGTGTAGGACGCCGTGTTGCCCAGGGCGAAGGCGGGCATGCTGGCCGTGGGGGCGGCGGTGCGGCCGTCCAGGTTCATGGACAGCGTGGCGGTGGTGGTGACCTTGGGGGCGATGCCCTGCGTGGGCAGGTTGATGGGGCCGGCGACGCCGGCGGCGCGGCCGGTGACCGGGTCGATCGCGAAGCCCTGCAGGCGCATGCCCTGGCTGTTGACGACGTAGCCGGTGTTGTCCAGGTGGAACTGGCCGTTGCGGGTGTAGGCGGCGTCCGAGCCGTCGGCCCGCGTCACCTGGAAGAAGCCCGTGCCGTTGATCGCCACGTCCAGCGGGTTCTCGGTGGTGCGCACCGGGCCCTGGGTGAACTGCTGCATCACGCCGGCGATCTCCACGCCCATGCCGGTGTCACCGGCGGCCTGGGCCCCGGCGGCATTGGCGTAGACGCCGGCGAACTCGGCGCGGGCGAGCTTGGCGCCCACGGTGCTGGCGTTGGCAATGTTGTTGCCGATCACCTCGAGGTTGCGGGAGGCGGCGTTCAGGCCGCTGATGCCTTGCTGGAAACTCATGGAATGCTCCGTCGGGGTTCAGGCTTGGGTGGAAGGGGGGGTGTCGGTGGCCGCGGGCTGCGGCAGGCGGGCCTCGACCAGCTGGCGCATCGCTGCGAACTCGCCGGCCAGGCCCTCCAGGGCGGTGTGCAGCTTCTCGATGCCGGCCACGGTGTTGATCTGCGCGATCTGGCTCGTCATCTGGGCGTTGTCCATCGGGTTGAGGGGGTCCTGGTTCTTCATCTGCGCCACCAGCAGCTTCATGAAGCGGTCCTGCTGCTCGGCGGCGGAGGTGGTGATGCCCTGGGACCCGGACGCGCCGGTGGCCGTGGGAGTCGAGGAGGTGGTGGGGCTGATGGCCATGGCGTGCTCCTTACTGACCCATCTGCAGGGTCTTGGCCAGCAGCTGCTTGGCCGTGTTCATGACTTCGACGTTGTTCTGGTAGGCGCGCGAGGCGGAGATCATGTTGACCATCTCGTCGACGACGCTGACGTTCGATTGCGTGATGTAGCCCTCGGCATCGGCCATGGGGTGGGCGGGGTCGTGCACGCGGCGGCCCGGGGCGTCGCTCTCGGTGATGCCGGAGACGGACACGCCGGGCAGGTCGCCGGTGGCGACGACCTGGGACTGGAAGTGCACCTGGCGCGCCTGGTAGGCCTTGCCGTCCGGGCCGGCGACGGCCTCGGCGTTGGCCAGGTTGGAGGCGACCACGTTGAGCCGCTTGGCCTGCGCCGAGACGGCGCTGCCGGAGATCGCGAAGACGTTGAAGAGGGTCATGGTGTGTCAGGCTCCTGGACGGACGGGCTCAAGCCTGGCCGGTGATGGCCGACAACATGGTCTTGACGTTGCCGTTGATGAAGCGCAGCGTGGCCTCGTAGCGCATGGCGTTGTCGGCGAAGTTGGCGCGCTCGCGGTCCAGGTCCACGGTGTTGCCGTCCAGGCTGGGCTGGTCGGCCTGGCGCCACTTGAGCTGCGGGTCCTCGGTGGTGGCCACGGCGGCCATGTGGCCGGCGCGGGTGGTGCGTGCCGCGGTGGCCAGCGTGCCGCCGGCGGACGCGCCGGTTTGCGAGGACTGGGCGGATGCCAGTGCGCTGGCGAAGTCGATGTCGCGGGCCTTGTAGCCGGGGGTGTCGGCGTTGGCGATGTTCGACGACAGCACCTGCTGGCGGCGCGCCAGGAGTTCCAGGGCGCGGCCCTGGGCATCGAGTCGTTGGGTGAACAGGTCCATGGCGCTTTGTCCTCACGGTTGGTTCGGCGTGGGAAAAGTATGGAAGCGGGGGCCGGGAACTTAAGCGCGGATAAAGGCCGTGTTTGCGCAGCTTTTGCCCGCAAGGCCGGCGCGCCGGGGGCCTAGAGTCACGTCAGTCAAGAACCCGGAAGACCCCCATGCGAACGTCCCTGCGTCCCCCCGCCCCGGCTGCCAGCCGATCGCTCGCGCGCCCGGCGCCCGGGCGCCGCGCCGCCGTGGCCACCACCGCCACCGCGCTGGCCCTGGCGCTGTGCGCCGCCGCCCTGCCCCGCCTGGCGCAGGCCCAGGTGTCCTTCGACGAGGGGGTGCTGCGCGCCTACCTGTCCCAGCACCTGGCCGCCACGGCGGTGCGCGAGAGCCTGACCCGCTTCGAGGTGCAGTCCATCGGTCCCGTGGAATCCGCGGCCACCCTGGCGCCCTGCGTGCGGGCCGAGCCCTTCATCCCGCCCAGCGCGCGCCCCTGGGGCCGCACGTCCATCGGCGTGCGCTGCGTGCAGGGCGCCGCCTGGAGCGTGATGGTGCCCGCCCAGGTGGCGGCCTGGGGCCGGGCGGTGGTCACCGCCACGGCGCTGCCGGCCGGCACCGTGCTGGGCGAGCAGGACCTGCAGGAGCAGGAGATCGAACTCACGCGCGAGCCCGCCGGTATCGCCCGCGACGCCGCCGCCCTGGTGGGCAAGGCGACCGCGCGGGCCCTGCCGGCCGGTGCCGCGATCCGTGCCGACATGGCCCGCGCGCCGCTGGCGGTGCAGGCCGGCGACCCGGTGCGCCTGCGCATCCAGGGTTCGGGCTTCGCCATCACGGCCAGCGGCCAGGCCCTGGCCGCCGCCTCGGCCGGACAGTCGGTGAAAGTCCGAAGCGAGTTGGGAAAAATTCTTAATGGGGTGGCGCGCGAAGGCCGTATCGTCGACGTCAACCTGTAAAGGGTGAAAAAGCCGCCGAAAGGGGCGCTTGAAGGACTTCAGTTTCCGCCGGCGCTGCCGAAAAAGGGGCTAACGGGGCTTTTTGCCCCCTGGAGCAAGACATGAGCATCAAGATCGGATCGACCTACAACCTGCCGCCGGTGACGGATGCCGTCACCCCGGGCGGCACGGGTGCGGCCCGCGGCGCCACCGCAGGCAAGGCCACCGCCACGGCCGGTGCCTCCGAGGACAAGGCCACGCTGTCGGCCGCCGGCGCGCAGATCAGCGCCCTGGCCGGCTCGGCGGACTTCGACCAGGCCAAGGTCGACGCCATCCGCCAGGCCATCCGCGAAGGCCGCTTCAGCGTCAACGCCGAAGCCATCGCCGACCGCCTGATCTACGAAGCCTCCGCGCTGCTGGGCCCGCGCACGCACTGATGCGCCCCGCCCTGCCGCACAGCCCGTCCGCGCCGCCTGGCCTGACCGGGCTGTGGGCGTTGCTGGAGACCCAGAACACCCTGCTGCGCGAAGGCCGGGCCGACGACCTGCCCGCGATCACCGCGCAGTTGCAGGCCGCCCTGGTGCACGCCCAGCGCTTCGCGCACACCGCGCCGCGCGAGGACCTGCTGGAGCTGCAGCGCCTGGCCGGCCTGAACCTGGACCTGCTGCAGCGCCGGCTGGCGGACAACCAGGGCGCGATCGACGCGCTGGGTCCGCACATCCCCGCCATCGCCGAAGCGCGCACCCGCAGCACCTACGCCGCCGCGGGGAGACTGGGGGTGTCCTCCATTCCCGGGCGGGCGCTGGGACGGGCCTGAAGTCGGGGACGCGCAGGCAGACTTCGCTCTTGCCAGGTCGTCTTTGACGCGGCAACGCTGCGGGCGAGCGGGGCGGGCTCGGCAGCTCCGATGCGGGGGCCCTTCGGGCTCCCCTCGGTGCTCGCTCGCCAGGGGCCCGCTCGGCAGTCGCAAAGCGACCCCCGCAGCGAAGCCCCCAGCCCCGCACCGCATGCCCAGCGCGATGCAGGCCAACGCCGACGCCAGTCCCCTCCCCTGACTTCCGAGAAGAACCATAAAAAAAGCGGCCCCGAGAGGCCGCAGTCCAGACTTCAGCGCAGCATGGGGCGCAGGAGTCAGTACTCCTTGAGCCTCGCCCGCAGCCGCGCCACCGACTGGCTGTGAAGCTGGCACACCCGCGATTCCGTCACGCCCAGGACGGCGGCGATCTCGCGCAGGTTCATGTCGTGCTCGTAGTACATGGACATCACGTACTGCTCGCGCTCGGGCAGGTCCTCGATGGCCCGCACCAGCGCCTCGCGGAAGCGCCGGTCGGACAGCTGCGCCGACGGGTCGGACTTGTCGTCCGGCTTGAGGTGTCGGTCCAGGTAGTGGGTGTCGCCTTCCCCCGCCTCGTAGTCGTCGGTGTAGACCAGCTGCGCGCCGCGCACGTCGGTGAGCATCTCGTGGTAGTCGTCCAGCGAGAGGTTCAGGTGGGCGGCGATCTCCACGTCCGACGGCGCCCGGTGCAGCTGGTGCTCCAGGGTGTGCACGGCGGCGGCGATCTCGCGCTGGCACTTGCGCACCGAGCGGGGCACCCAGTCGGTGCCGCGCAGCTCGTCGAGCATGGCGCCGCGCACGCGCTGCATGGCGAAGGTCTCGAACTGCGCGCCGTGGCCGGCCTCGTAGCGCTGCATGGCCTCCATCAGGCCCATGACGCCGGCCTGGATCAGGTCGTCGAGCTCGACGTTGGACGGCAGGCCGCCGATCATCTTGGCGGCGGCACGTCGCACCAGGGGCAGGTATTCCTCGATCGGTGCATGGGCCTGGAGGGTTCCTTTGGCGTTGTACATGGCGTTTCTCTCTCGGACAGGATCGGGATGCGGATTCAGTGCAGGGACAGCGGCGTGGCCGCGGTGTGCAACAGGGTCTGGGCCAGGTCGGCGAGCGCGGGACCGGCGTCGCCCTCGGCGGGCAGGCGGCCGGCGAAGCTGACCTCGGCGTCCAGGAAGCTGCGGGCCACCGTGGCCAGCCGGGCATGGGCGCCGCGCGCGCTGGCCGCGCCCGGCACGTCGCGCACGACGGCGGCAAAGCGGCTGTAGCCGTAGCGCGAGGCCAGCGCCTTGACGGTGGCATAGGCCTCGGTCATGCCCGCGTCGTGCGTGGGCAGGCCGATGACGGGCGCCACCGCCGCCGGGTCGGCCAGGCAGGCCAGTTCGTGGGCGGGCATGGCCAGCAGCAGCGCGTCGAAGCCCTGGGACAGGCGGGCGAAGCTGGTGAACAGCTGCTGCGCCGGGGCGCCGGAGGCCACGAAGGCCTCCAGGCCGCGGTCGGCTCGCAGCACCCACACGCCGTCGGCGGTGGGCTGGGCCACGGCCTCGAAGCGCAGGCGGCCGTCCAGCAGGTCCATCAGCTCGTGGCGCGGCTGCAGGCCGAAGGCCCGCACCAGCCGGCCGCGCGTGGCGTCCACCACCACCGGGCGGGCGCCGAGCGCGCGCAGGGCGTGGGCCACCTCCGCGATCCAGCGCGCGCCGCTGTCCTCGGTGACCGGGAAGGCCATCAGGTGCAGCGACGGCGCCGCGCGCAGGCGGCGCAGGCCGGCAGCCTGGTCGGCGCCGTGGTCAAGCATGGGGACCCTCGGCGGTGAAGCCACGGGTCATGGGACCCGTCGGCGCCAGCGGCGGCGTGGTGAGCAGCAGGCCCAGCTCGCCGTCGTCGGGGGTGAAGATGGAGGCGGGCTGCTTCATCAGCGCCTTCTGCACCAGCAGCGGGGCGCGGGCGGCGTGCCAGTCCTCCGGCACGCGCTGGCCATTGGCGATGCCCTCCACGCGCAGCTTGCGGCGGATGGCGACGTCGACCACGGCGCCGCACTTGACGGCCTCGTCCAGCTTGGAGACCACGCAGCGCGTGCCCGGCTCGGCGCCGAAGGCCTGCACTGTTTCCTCCAGGGTCTCGGCCTGGGCGCTGGCGTTGAGGACCAGCAGGCGACGGACCTTGTCGGCGGGAATGGCATCGAACAACTCCTTGATGCGGCGGTCACGCTGGCCCACGCCCACGGTGTCGATCAGGACCAGCTTCTTCTTCTCGAACAGCTGCAGCAGGTCCTGCAGGGAGGCGGCATCGCGCGCCGTGTGGACCGGGATGTTCAGCAGACGGCCGAAGGCGCGCAGCTGGTCGCTGGCAGCCATGCGGTAGGTGTCCACCGTGATCAGGCCCACCGAGGCGGCGCCATGCTGCAGCGCGAAGTTGGCGGCGATCTTGGCGGTGGTGGTGGTCTTGCCCACGCCCGTGGGTCCGATCAGGGCGTACACGCCGCCTTGCTGGGCGATGGTGTCCTCGCCGGCACAGGCCAGGTTCTGCGCCAGCACCTCCAGCAGCCACTGGTGGCCGCGCGAGTCGTCCAGCCCCTCGGGCAGGCGGTGCACGACCTGCCGCGCCAGCGCGGGCGAGAAGCCATTGGAGATCATCAGGCGCAGCAGCTGCGTCTGCACCGGGTGGCGGCGCACGCTGTCGAACCAGGACAGGCTGGACAGCTGCGAGGTGATCATGCCGCGCATGGCCCGCAGCTCGGACATCAGCAGCTCGTTGGCGTCGGTGCTGCTGTCGCGGGTGTCGGCATAGGCGGCGGCGCCCGAGCGCGGGGCGGCGGCGGTGGCCTGCTGGGGCAGCGCGGGCGCGCCCCGGCGGGCGGCGGCCACGGCG
>JACCDX011695243.1_pt1 | contig 24465 bp, 24 predicted proteins | sample 7449681 | NCBI WGS metagenome assembly JACCDX01 (sample SAMN15323450, study PRJNA562643) | freshwater metagenome | isolation source: river surface water | place: USA:Blue River Watershed | collected 2017-08-18
AGGCTTCCGCGCGCTTGGCGATGGAACGGGGATCGCGGTCGTAGGCTTTGCCATCGCCGGGCTCGAGCACGTCGCACGACAGCACCAAGGTGGACTCTTGGAAGAAGGGGTCGATGAAGGCGGTGCTGGCGTCGGGCATCAGCAACATGTCCGAGGCTTCAATGCCTTTCCAGCCGGCGATCGAAGAACCGTCAAACGCGTGGCCCTCGGAAAACTTGTCTTCGTTGAAATGCGACAGGGGCACGCTGACGTGCTGTTCTTTGCCACGGGTGTCGGTGAAGCGGAAGTCGACAAATTTGACTTCATTGTCTTTCACCATCTTCATCACGTCTGCGACGGTCTTGGCCATCAAATTCTCCTGAAATGTGTCTAGCGGTTGAAAAAGGATGCGGGTATACCAGCAGAAATTGTGCCAAGACGATGAAGGGGTGCCTTGGGCCACAAGACCCCCATTGTGCCCTGCGAAATCCCCCTCAACGGGTCATTCGACGGTCTTTATCATAGCACCATATTGGTGCAATATCAAGATCGCACCAATTCGGGGCCTAACTTTGCACCAAATACGTGCAACTCTTGGAGCATGGCCGGATACGCGCGGTTCACATCGTCGGGCCCCCCCTTGACGCCAAGTTCGATGTGGCGACCGTGCACCGGGTGATCGACGCTGGGCAAACTAAAGACCTTGATGCCGGGGTGCGCGGCCTCCAGACGCTCCATGATGGGGGTGAGCGCCGCCTCCATGGCGCCGTAGATGACGATGGACTTTTCCAGGTAAGCCGCCTTTTGAAACAAGTGGCTGTAGTGGGTGTCGAGCACCCACTCGACCATGGGCCACGCCATGACTGGAAAGCCGGGCACGAAATGCACCGCACCGGTGTGCAGGGTGCGCCCGGGCGAGATGCAGGTGAAACCGGGGATTTTGTTGTAGGGGTTGGGGATGAGCTGGGCCGATGCCGGAAACACCCCCATGTTGAGGCGATGGATGTTGTCGGCGCGATCGGGCTCGTAAGGCACGCCCTGCTCACGGGCGACGTCTTGCATGCGCTCACGAATCAGAACCTCGGCCTGGGGGTGCAGCTTCAAGGGCTGGCCCAGCGCCTGCGCCGCGCACTGCCGGGTGTGGTCGTCGGGGGTGGCGCCAATCCCGCCGGTGGAAAAGACGATGTCGCCTGACTCAAAGGCGCGCGCCAGCGCACGGGTGATGCGCTCGGGCGAGTCGCCCACGTACTCGGCGTCACTGAGCGCCAGGCCACGGGCCGAAAGCAACTCGATGACTTTGCCCATGTGCTTGTCGGCACGCTTGCCGGACAAAATTTCGTCGCCAACGATGATCAAACCAAAGTCGGGGCGTTGGGGGGCGTGGGTTGAGGTGTTCATGGTGGGGGGCAAAGCTTTTGTGGTGGTTCGGTGGGATCGTTTCATTGGCGTGCGGTGCGCACATTGGGGGGTGCGGCCTGCGGGTGCGTGGTGCGCCAGGGGTTGATGTCCAGGCCCCCGCGTCGGGTGTAACGGGCATAGACGCTGAGCTGGGTGGGTTGGCAACGGCGCATGATGTCGACAAAGATGCGCTCGACGCAATGCTCATGGAACTCGTTGTGGTGGCGAAAGCTCACGATGTACTTGAGCAGGCCCTCTTGGTCGATCTGGGGACCGTGGTAGCTGATGCGCACGCTGCCCCAATCGGGCTGCCCCGTGACCAAACAATTGCTCTTGAGCAGATGGCTGGTCAGGGTCTCGGTCACGGGCTGCTCGTCGATCTGGGCGCGCAAGAACTCGGGCTGGGGTTGGTACTGGTCGCACTCGATGTCGAGTCGATCGAGCAACAAACCATCGAGCTCGTGGATCGGTTCGCGATCAAAGGCCTCGGGGAGAATCAATTGCACCCCAATCGAGGCCCGCACCGGCCCGCCCCGCCAGACCGCGGCACTGAGATCGTTGCGCAAGCGCTCGCGCACCTGCTCCGGTCCGTCAAAGCGGCTGTTGGAAAAACTGTTGAGGTACAGCTTGAACGACTTGCTCTCAACAATGTGGGTGCTGTCGCAGGGCACGACAAAACGGACCATGGCGATTTGCGGTTTGCCCCGGGGGTTGAGCCAACCCAACTCGTAGCCGGTCCACAGGTCGGCACCCAAGAAAGGCAGTCGCTCGGCGCTCAAACCCAGCGCGGCGCGCTGGGTTTGGCGCTCGATGGGGAACAGCAGGCTTGGGTCGTATTGGTCCACATACGCGGTGGGCTTGCCCAGGGGGGAGTGTTCGGCTTGGCTCATGACAGGGGGGTGTGGCGCGATAAAAAAGGCAGCAGGGCCGCCAGCAGTTGTTGGCAGACCCCAGGGGCCAGGTCATGCCCCATGCCGGGCACCACCTGCCAAAGGGCCCCCGGGATGCGTCGGGCCGTGTCTTGCCCACAGGCCAAGGGCACCAGTCGGTCGGCATCGCCGTGCAACACCAGGGTCGGGGTGCGCAGACTGCTCAGGGCCTGGGCGCGCCCCTTGTCGGCCATCACCGCCAGGGTTTGGCGCAACAGGCCAGCGGGTCGATGGGCGCGCCGCATGGCGCGTTCGATTTGCTCGCGCAGCACGCCGTCGCTTTGGGGATGGGCCGGGCTGGCGATCATGCGCAAAAAACGCAGGCTGTGCTCGACAACTCCAGCCACCCCCGGCTGGGCGGGGGTGGCGTACAACTGCTTGAGCACCGCCGGGTCGGGGTCAGGCAAATCGCTGGCCCCACTGCTGCTCATGATGCTGGTCAGGCTGAGCACGCGCTCGGGCGCCGCCAGAGCGACGCGCTGGGCGATCATGCCGCCCATGCTGACGCCCACCACATGGGCGCGTTCGATCTGGCGTGCGTCGAGCACGCCCAGGGCGTCGTGGGCCATGTCGGTCAGGGTGTATGGGGGGAGCTGGCGCCAACCGAGCTTGTGCTTCAGACCGGCCCAGATCAGGTTGGGCAGGCCCAGGTGGTCCATGGCGCTCGACAAGCCCGCGTCGCGGTTGTCAAACCGCAGCACCCGATAGCCCGCCTGACGCAAGGCGGCCACCCAGTCCTCGGGCCATGCGGTCAACTGCATGCCCAGCCCCATGATGAGCAAGACGGCCGGCGCGTGCGCGGGCCCGCTGTCCTCGACCTCGATCTGGATGCCGTTGGCGCGAACTTGCATGGGCGTCAACTGGGTGCGCGGCGAAACACCAGGCGATCGGGGGCCGAGGCTTCTGGACTGAGGGCGTAACCCTCCAGGTTGAACTTCTCCAAAGCAGCGGGGGTTTTGACCTGTTTGGTGATGGCGTAGCGCGCCATCAGCCCACGGGCCCGTTTGGCCATGAAGCTGATGACTTTGAATTTTCCCGCCCGGCCTTCCTCGAAGACGCACTCGATCACCCGGGCCTTCAACACCTTGCGATCGACCGATTTGAAATACTCTTGCGAGGCCAGGTTGACGACGATGGGGGTGGGGTCCGTGGACAAACGCTGGTTCAGGTGCTCGGCGATGTCGGGGCCCCAAAACTTGTACAGATTGGCCCCCTTGGCGTTGGCCAAGGCGGTGCCCATTTCGAGCCGGTAGGGTTGCATCAGGTCCAAAGGCCTGAGCACACCGTACAGGCCGCTGAGGATGGCAACATGCTGCTGGGCCCAATCGAGTTGTGCGGGCTTGAGGGAGTTGGCGTCCAGCCCCTCGTAAACGTCGCCATTGAAAGCGAGCACAGCGGGCTTGGCGTTGTTGGGGGTGAATTTGCGCGACCAGGCTTGGAAGCGGGCGACGTTCAGGCTGGCCAGCGCATCGCTGATGCCCATCAGTTGGGACAGGTCAGCCGGGGTCTTGTGGCGCAACAGGTCGATCAGTTGGGCCGAGCGCTCGACGAACTGGGGCTGGGTCGGGGTCACGCCGTCCCAAGGGGTGTCGTAATCGAGCGATTTGGCAGGGGAGAGCAAAAACAGCATGGAGGGCCTTACTTCTGGCTGAGGGCGTTGCTGACGAGCTTGGCGGTGATGTCGACAATCTGGATCATGCGGTCGTAGTGCATGCGGGTCGGGCCGATCACGCCCAGGGTGCCGACGATCTGGCCGTCAACCTCGTAGGGGGCGCTGACCACCGACAGTTCTTCGACCGGCACCACCTGGCTTTCGCCACCGATGAAGATGCGCACGCCCTCGGCCTGGGCCGAGACGTCGAGCAAGCGGATCAGTTGCGCCTTTTGCTCGAACAAATCGAAGGCGCGGCGCAACTGGCCCATGTCCTGGTTGAAATCGGACACCGAGAGCAGGTTGCGCTCGCCACTGATCACGACCTCACCCTGGGCCTGCGACAAGGCCTCTGAGCTGACCTGCACCGCGGCCTGCATGAGGGTGGCGATCTCGCCGCGCAAGCGATCGACCTCGGCCTGCAAACGTTCACGAACCTGCTCGATGGCCATGCCCGCAAAGTTGGCGTTGAGGTAGTTGGCGGTCTCAATCAGTTGGTTCTGCGTGTAATCGGTGTCGGTAAAGAGGATGCGGTTTTGCACATCGCCGTCGGGCGAGACGATGATGACCAGCAGGCGGCGGTCGGAAAGCCGTAAAAATTCAATGTGCCGAAACACCGTGCCTCGCCGCGGGGCCATGACCACGCCGACAAAGTGTGACAGGTTGGACAGCAGGTGGGCGGCGTTGGCGATGACCTTTTGGGGTTGATCCGGGGCCAGGCTGGGGGTCGAGGCCCATTGCTCGCGCTTGACCGTCAGCATCGTGTCGACAAAGACCCGGTAACCGCGGGCGGTGGGCACCCGCCCGGCCGAGGTGTGCGGGCTGGCGATCAGGCCCAGCTCTTCCAAATCGGACATGACATTTCGGATCGTGGCCGGGGACAACTCCAAGCCAGACGCCTTGGACAGGGTGCGCGAACCGACGGGTTGACCTTCGTCGATGTAGCGCTCAACCAGGATCTTGAGCAGTAAACGGGCGCGTTCGTCGAGGGCATTCATGATGACAGGCCATTTTAATGATTTAATTGGGATGGAAGCGAATGACCATGAAGAGCAAATTCCGTCACATTGCCTTGATCGGCAAGCACCAGCCCCCAGCGGCCGGGGGAATGCAGCCGTCGTCGCGCCAGGTGCTGGCCCAGTTGGCCGATTTTTTACACACCGAGGGTTGCGAGGTGGTGTTCGAGCGCGAAACCGCCGCCAATTCGGGGGTTCAGGGCTATGCGGCCCTGGACGTCGCGCAGATCGGCAAAGACTGCGACCTGGCCATCGTGGTCGGTGGCGACGGCACCATGCTGGGCTTTGGTCGCAAACTGGCCCCCCATGGCGTGCCACTGATCGGGATCAACCAGGGTCGGCTGGGCTTCATCACCGACATCCCTTTGGATCAAATGCAAGAGGTGCTGCGCCCGATGTTGCGCGGCCAATACGAGGTCGACGACCGGGCCCTGATGCACGGCAAGGTTTGGCGCGATGGGCACTGCGTGTTCGAGGCCCTGGCCATGAACGACGTGGTGGTCAACCGGGGGTCGACGGCCGGCATGGTCGAGTTGCGGGTGGAGGTCGACGGTCACTTTGTGGCCCGCCAGCGCGCCGATGGCCTGATCATCGCCACGCCGACCGGATCAACGGCCTATGCCCTGTCGGCGGGCGGTCCCCTGCTCTACCCCAGCCTGCCCGGCTGGGTGATGGTGCCGATCGCGCCGCACACCCTTTCCAACCGTCCCCTGGTGTTGGCCGACCCGGGCGAGATCGTGATCGAGCTGGTCGCTGGCGACGCAAGCGCCAACTTTGACATGCAGTCGTTGGCCTCGCTGTTGGTCGGCGACCGCATTTCGGTGCGCCGTTCCGAGCACCATGCACGCTTTTTGCACCCTGTGGGTTGGAGTTATTTTGATACCCTGCGCAAGAAGCTGCATTGGAACGAGGGTGTGGCATGAGCCTGCGACGCATCAGCCTGCGAGACTTCGTCATCGTGAGCACGCTCGACCTGGACCTGGCCCAGGGGTTCAGCGTCTTGACCGGCGAGACCGGCGCGGGCAAATCGATCCTGATCGACGCCTTGCAAATGGCGTTGGGCGAGCGCGCCGACACCGGCCATGTCCGCGAGGGTGCCACGCGCGCCGAGGTCAGCGCCGAATTCGATTTGACCGATGACGTGCGCCTGTGGTTGCAAGAGGCCGGTTTTGAAGCCGATGACAGTCTGTTGCTGCGCCGCACCCTGGACGCGCAGGGCAAAAGCCGAGCCTGGATCAACGGCAGCGCCGCCACGGCCAGCCAATTGCGCGAACTGGGTGACCGGTTGCTGGACATCCACGGCCAGCACGCCTGGCAAAGCCTGACCCGACCGGCCTCGGTGTTGGGCCTGCTCGACGCCTACGCAGGCGTGCAGACCACCGAGTTGGGCCGTCTGTGGGGGGCCTGGCGTGACGCCCAACGCAAATGGGCCGACGCCCAAGCCGCCCAAGAGGGTTTGCAGCGCGAACGCGAGCGGATCGCCTGGCAACTGGGCGAGATGGACAAACTGCGGCCCATGGCGGACGAGTGGGACGACTTGCAAACCCAACACCAACGGCTGGCGAACATGCAGACCTTGATCGAAGCCGCCCAAGGCGCCGCTCAGGCCCTGGAAGACGAAGAATCCGGTGCCCTTGCGGGCCTGCATCGGGCCTTGCAAGGGTTGCAGGACCACAGCCTGCACGAGCCCGAATTCGCTGCGCTGGCCCATGTGCTGCAGTCGGCGCTGGATCAGGCGCAAGATGTCGCACACTCGACGCAAAGCTGGCTGCGTCGGGCCGACGTCGACCCGCAACGCCTGGCCGAGCTCGACGAGCGCATGGGGCTTTGGATGTCCTTGGCCCGACGTTTTCGCCGCACCCCGCAGGAACTGCCAACGGTGTGGGCGCAATGGCAGCAAGAATTGGCCGCGCTCGACGAGGCCGCCGATCTGGGCCAGTTGCAAGCGCGCGTCGAGCAAGCCGAGCAGGCTTATCGGCGAGAGGCCTTGCGCTTGCGACAGTTGCGTCGCAAAGCCGCCCCCAAGCTGTCGCAAACGGTCACCTCGGCCATGCAGGGGCTGGGCATGGCCGGCGGCGTGTTTCAAGTCCAGATCGAAGACGCCCCACAAGCGCAAAGTCATGGCCTGGACGACGTGACGTTTCTGGTCGCGGGTCACCCGGGGGCGACCCCCAAACCGCTGGGCAAAGTGGCTTCCGGAGGGGAGCTTTCGCGCATTTCTCTGGCGATTGCCGTCACCACCAGCCAGTTGGGCCAGGCCGGAACTTTGATTTTTGACGAAGTCGACTCGGGCGTGGGCGGTGCGGTGGCAGAGACCGTGGGCCGTTTACTCAAGCAATTGGGGTCCGACCGCCAGGTGCTGGCGGTCACCCACCTGCCCCAGGTCGCGGCCTGCGCCGATCAGCACCTGGTGGTGTCCAAATCGCTGGTCGAGGGTCAGACGCGCAGCTCGGTTCATGTCGTCTTGGGCGAGCAACGGGTGCGCGAAATCGCCCGCATGTTGGGCGGTGAACGCTTGTCCGACACCACCCTGGCCCACGCCAAGGAGATGCTTGGCCCTGATGCTCCCAAGACCACCCGAAAGGCCAAGGGATGAGCTTGGAGCTGGTGCTGATCACCGGCATGTCCGGCTCGGGCAAGTCGGTGGCCCTGCACGCGCTGGAGGATGCCGGGTTCAATTGCATCGACAACCTGCCCCCCGAGCTGTTGCTGCCCTTCATTCAACTCTCGATCGAGCACCAGGCGCACCGACACGCCATCGCGATCGACGTGCGCAGCGCCCAATCGCTGCCCTTGTTGCCCCCCATCCTCAAGCACGCGCAGTCCTTGGACGTGCACGTGCGCTTGCTGTTTCTCGACGCATCGACCCAGGTTTTGGTGCAACGCTTTTCTGAAACGCGGCGGCGCCACCCCTTGTCCAACCAAGAACGGCTCACCCCCGGCGACACGCTGGACCTGTCGCAAGCCATCGAGCGCGAGCGCGAGATGTTGGCCCAGTTGCGCGAGGGCTCGCACATCATCGACACCAGCCTGCTGCGCGCCAACCAGTTGCAGGGCTATGTGAAATCGCTGGTCGACGCCCCCTCTTCCCAGCTCACGTTGATGTTTGAATCGTTCGCGTTCAAGCGCGGCATCCCCGTGCATGCCGACTATGTGTTTGACGCCCGCATGCTGCCCAACCCGCACTATGTGAGCGAGTTGCGCGCGCTGACCGGCCTCGATGAGCCAGTGGCGCAATGGCTCAGCGGGCACGGCGAGGTGAACGGGTTTGCGCAAGACGTTGAGCAGTTCTTGCGCCGCTGGTTGCCGCGTTTGGCCAGCGACCACCGCAGCTACGTGACGGTGGCGATCGGCTGTACCGGCGGGCAACACCGCTCGGTGTATCTGGTCGAACGCCTGGCGCGGGCGTTTGACACCGAGTGGGTCACACTCAAGCGGCACCGGGAGCAGGCAACAACCAGTCCCGCACCGGTTTTGGCAAACCCAAGGCCGGATAATCCTGCGCCTTGAACCAAGCGCCTGGCCCTGGCCATCCGGGGTCCAAGCGGCCTTGCAGCACACACAGGTGCAAATACAAATCGCGGTGCGTCAGCACATGCAGGCGGGGCGGCTGTTCGACCAACGCGCCATGGGCATGCTTGGGCACCGCCGCGCGCAAGTCCTCCAGACTGGCAAAGACTGGGAACGCGTAAAGGCCAGCCCAGATGCCTGGGGTGGGCCTTTGCTGCAGCCACACCCCTTTTTGCGGGTGGCGCGCCATCAAGAGCCACCAACTTTGGGACTGTCGTTTTGTTTTGCGGGTTTTGACGGGCAACTCGCCCACCCGGTCTTGTGCCAGCGCCTGGCAGTCGCTGGCCACCGGGCAACGTCCGCAATCGGGTTGACGGGGGGTGCAAACGGTGGCCCCCAAGTCCATGATGGCCTGGGTGTAGGTGGGCATGTCGTCGGCCTCGGGCAAGCGGTGCTGGGCCACTTCGCGCAAGCGGCGCTGCTGGGCCAACTGGGCCATGTCGCCCTCAAAAGCGGTGTGGCGGGCAAGCACGCGCTGCACATTGCCGTCAAAAATGGCGATGCGCTCGCGCTGGCAAATCGAGGCGATGGCGGCGGCGGTGGAAGGCCCAATGCCGCTGAGTTGCGCCAGCTCGTCGCTGCGCGCAGGAAATTGCCCTCCCCACTCGCTCACCACCTGTTGGGCGCATCGATGCAGGTGCCGCGCACGACTGTAGTACCCCAAGCCGGTCCACAGCGCCATGACCTCGTCGCCGCTGGCGCGCGCCAGGTCGTGCACGGTGGGAAATCGTTGCAAGAACCGCTGGTAATAGCCCATGACGGTCACCACCTGGGTTTGCTGCAACATGATTTCGGACAGCCAGACCCGGTAGGGGTCGTCGGTGCCCTGCCAAGGCAAGCCGTGTCGACCGTGGATGCGTTGCCAGCGCACCAGGCGTTGGGCGAAATCCGTCTCGGTTGATGTCCTGGGGTTCAGGGTTTTTGGCATGCCGGACAGTAGTAAGTCGATCGTTGGCCCTGGCGGATCTGCCGGATGGGTGTCTGGCACTGCGTGCAAGGTGCCCCAGCACGGTCGTACACCGACATCTCCAACTGAAAATAGCCGCTCTCGCCACGCGCGTTGGAAAAGTCTCGCAGGGTGCTACCCCCCACCTCCAGTGCACGTGCCAGCACCTGGACGATGGCAGCCTGCAAACGGACGGCACGTGGTTTGCTGATGCGACACGCCGCCGTGGTGGGCCGAATGCCGGCCTTGAACAGGGCCTCACTGGCGTAGATGTTGCCCACGCCCACCACGATGTCGCCCGCCAACAGGACCTGTTTGATGGGCGCGCGGCGCCCCTTCAAGGCGGCGTGGAAATCGGCGGCGTCAAACGCCCCGCCCAAGGGCTCGACCCCCAAGCCCCCCAACAACCGGATGGCGCGCGGGTCTTGCAAGCCGTCGACATGAACCACGGCGCCAAAGCGGCGGGGATCGTGCAAGCGCAAAGTGCCCCGATCGGTTTCCAAATCGGCATGGTCGTGCGGACCTGGCTGGGGATGCTGGGGGGCAAAGTGCAAAGCGCCCGACATGCCCAGGTGCCACAACAGGCAGCCCTGATCGAGGTGCATCAGCAGGTATTTGCCGCGTCGGTCGACCTGCAAGACACGCCGCCCGACCAGCTTGTGGGGATCGATGCCCAAGGGCCAGCGCAGCGGTTTGCCCATCCTGAGGTGTCGGATGGTGCCCCCGCGGATCAGGTCGGCAAAACTCAGGCGCGTGACTTCGACTTCGGGCAGTTCGGGCATGTCAGGAAAATGAGGCGATCCGTGAGCGGGTGATCATGGTCAGGCATTATCATCCGTTTGTCATGACCTTGATTCAAAGACTGCTGTGCGCCGCGCTGGCCTTGTGCCTGGTGCCCGCCATGGCGCAGCCCAAAGAAGCGGTGCCTGAGGCTTCTCAATCGGCCATGGACGCCGAGTTGATGTTTTTGATCTTGCTGGGCGAGATGCAGGTGTCGCAAGGCGAAGTCGGCGCCGGCTACTCCCTGCTGTTGGATGCCGCGCGCCGTTCCGGCGAACAGGCTTTGTATGAGCGGGCGATCGACATCGCCTTGCGCGCCAGGGCCGGGGATGCGGCATTGCAAGCCGCCCTGGCCTGGCGACAGGCGGCCCCCCAGTCGCGCCTGGCCAATCAGCGGGTGCTGCAAATCCAGGTCGCCTTGCAAAAATTAAAAGACGCGCAGGCGTCCTTGCGCCTGGAATTGCGAATGGCGCCCGATGCAGAGCGCGCCGCCTTGATTCAGTCGATCCCGGGGTTCTTCAACCGCGCCGCCGACAAAACCCTGGCGGCGCAGGTGACCGAGCAGGCCCTGACCCCCTGGCTGTCGGACCCCGAGTGGGGCGCGCCATCGTGGACGACGATCGGCCAAATGCGCCTACAGGCCCAGGACCCCGTCGGGGCGTTGCTGGCGGCGCAAAAAGGCCATGCGCTCAACCCCAAGCGCAGCGAGCCGATCTGGCTCGGTTTGGAGTTGGCGCGCAGGGACACCGCCGCACAAGACTGGCTTGAGCGGGTGTTGCCCGCCAGCGACGATGGTGCCTTGCACCTGGGCTGGGCCCGCTTGTTGGCCGCCCTGCAACGTCTGCCTCAGGCCGAGTCGGTGCTGACGGCTCGCCTCCAGAAAGACCCCCAAGACCCCACCCCCTGGCTGGTCCTGGGTGCGGTGCGACTGGAACTGAAAAACCCGCAAGGCGCCAAAGACGCCTGGCTCAGGTTCCTGAAAGACAGCCCCAGCACCGAAGATCGCCTGGCACAACGCCATCAGGCCCTCTTGGGTCTGGCCCAAATCAGCCTGGAAGCCCAGCGCGACGCCGAGGCCGAGCAATGGCTCAAGCAGGTGGAATCGGGCGACCAGCAGCTGCGTGCCCGCTCCATTCGAGCCACCATCTTGGGGCGCAAAGGGCAGGTTCAGGAAGGGCGCGAGCTGATCCGCAGCACGCCAGCCGGCAACCCCAAGCAGTTGCGCGAGCGCACCCTGGCTGAAGTTCAGTATTTGCGCCAATTCAAACAGTGGCAGACGACGCTCGAGACTTTGACCCAAGCGGTCGAACGCTCAGAAGACGACGACGATGAACTGACCTACGAACTGGCGATGGCGACCGAAAAAGTGGGCCGTTTTGCCGAGGCCGAAACCCTGTTGCGTGGCCTGATTCAGCGCAACCCGCGTTTTCACCACGCCTACAACGCCCTGGGCTACTCGCTGGCCGACCGCAACGAGCGGCTCGACGAAGCCCGAGCCCTGATCGTCAAAGCCTTGGACATGGCGCCCGATGACCCTTTCATCACGGACAGCCTGGGCTGGGTCGAGTTCAGGATGGGGCGCCTGCAAGAGGCCCAAGCCATTTTGCGGCGCGCTTTCGAGACCCGCCCTGACGCCGAGATCGCCGCCCACTGGGGCGAGGTGCTCTGGACCATGGGTGAAAAAGAGCAGGCCTTGAAGATTTGGCGACAGGGGCTGCAACTGGCCACCGACAACGACACCCTGAACGAAACCTTGCAAAGGTTGGGCGTGAAACCATGAGATCGGCTGGGACGCAGGGGCTGGTCTCGGCGCTGGCGGCATGGGGATGGGTGGTGACGGCTCTGACGGCCATGCCCACCCTGGCACAAACCGCGATGTCAACCACGGCGATCCCCCCGGCAGGCACCTTGTCAGCCCCCCCATCAGAACCCTCGCCTGCCGCGCCGCTGCCACGGTCTTTTGCCGGTCGTCTGTCGGTGGTCATTCAGACCGATCCGCTGCAGCAAATGATCGCCGATTTCGAGCTCGAAGGCGACGCCAGCCAGGGTGAGTTGCGCCTGTTTGGCCCCTTTGGCGCGTCGATTGCCGTGCTTCAATGGGACCCGGGCCGTGCGGTGCTGATCGAGGGCGAGCGGCGCCGGGTCGTGCGCAGCATCGACTGGCTGATCGAGCGGGTCACCGGCGCCCCGCTGCCCGTGGGGCTGATTTTTGACTGGCTGATGGGCCGCCCCGTGCGTTCCGACGATTGGGAAGTGGCGCCCAGGGACAGGCCCAACGCCCCCTTGCGCGCCACGCGCTTGCAACCACTGCCGCGCATCGAATTGACGTTGGCGATCAAGACACCCACCGCCCCATGAACGCCCTGCACGACGTATTGGCCCCCGCCAAGCTCAACCTGTTTTTACACATCACGGGCCGCCGGTCCGACGGTTACCACCTGATGCAATCGGCGTTCATGTTGCTCGATTGGTGCGATGTGCTGCACTTTGAGGTGCTGCGGACCGGGCGCATCGAGCGCCAGGACCTGGGTGCGCCGCTGCCCGCTCAGGACTTGATTGTTCGCGCCGCACAATTGATGCAGCAGGCCAGCGGCACGTCATTGGGCGCTCACATCGCCATCGACAAACAACTGCCTGCCATGGCGGGCATGGGCGGCGGATCGTCGGACGCCGCCAGCACCTTGCTGGCGCTCAACCGGCTGTGGGGCCTGAAATGGTCGAGCGCGGAACTGGCCCAACTGGGGCTGCAACTGGGTGCGGATGTGCCTTTTTTCTTGCTGGGTCGTCACGCCTGGGCCGAGGGGGTGGGCGAGGCACTGACCCCAATCGATCTGCCCCGACAGCGGTTTGTGGTGGTCAAGCCCCCTTCGGGGCTCTCCACCGCGGAGATCTTTGCCGCGCCTGACTTGGAGCGCAGCCATAAAAGTGTTACAATCTCAGACTTTGTTGCACAGCCGTACGGATTTGGCCTCAACGACTTGCAGCAGGTGGCCCAGAGGGTGTGTCCCGATGTGCTGGCGGCCTTGGAATGGCTGCGGCAATTGGGGTTAAATCCCAAAATGACGGGGTCTGGCAGTGCGGTATTTGCCCCTGTCGATGACGCTTTCGTTTGTCCACCTGCCAAGCCAGGCTGGGTGTGTCGGGTGTGCCACAATTTGGAATCTCACCCCTTGTTGGGGTGGAGTTCCTGCGACAAATAAGGGTGACTGGCTTCGGCCGGAGACCTGCGTAGGGGAGTCGCCAAGTTGGTTAAGGCACCGGATTTTGATTCCGGCATGCGAGGGTTCGAGTCCTTCCTCCCCTGCCAAATGTCCAACGCACTTGATGGGGAAGCGCGGTCTGCGTACTGCCAAGTCCAGCAGGTGGGTGCCTGGTAAGACCTCTAAATCATTTCTTGCATTGCCCCATGTCCAGCGCTTCCGACTTCATGCTTTTTACGGGTAACGCCAACCCGTCCCTCGCACAGGAAATTGCCACGCATCTGGGCACCGAGTTGGGCCAGGCCCATGTGGGCCGCTTTTCTGACGGCGAGGTCACGGTCGAGTTGATGCAAAACGTGCGTGCCCGCGACGTGTTCGTCATCCAGTCCACCTGCGCGCCGACCAACGAAAACCTGATGGAGCTGCTCATCATGGTCGACGCCCTCAAGCGCGCGTCGGCCGAGCGCATCAGCGCCGTCATCCCTTACTTTGGCTATGCCCGCCAAGACCGCCGCCCGCGCTCGACCCGGGTGCCCATTTCGGCCAAGGTGGTCGCCAACCTGCTGCAGACCGTGGGCGTGGCCCGCGTGCTGACCATGGACCTGCACGCCGACCAGATCCAGGGCTTTTTTGACATCCCGGTGGACAACATTTACGCCTCGCCGGTGCTGCTGGGCGACTTGCGTCAAAAGAGATACGAAGACCTGATCGTGGTCTCGCCCGATGTCGGCGGTGTCGTGCGCGCGCGCGCCCTGGCCAAGCAATTGGGCTGTGACCTGGCCATCATCGACAAGCGCCGCCCCAAGGCCAATGTGTCCGAGGTCATGCACGTGATCGGCGAGATCGAAGGACGCAACTGCGTCATCATGGACGACATGATCGACACCGCCGGCACGCTGGTCAAAGCCGCCGAGGTGCTCAAAGAGCGCGGCGCCAAAAAGGTTTACGCGTATTGCACGCACCCGATTTTTTCGGGTCCGGCGATCGAGCGCATCACCCAAGGCAGTGCCCTGGATGAGGTGGTCATCACCAACACCATCCCGCTCAGCGACGTGGCGTCGCAATGCGGCAAGATTCGCCAACTCTCTGTTGCCCCGCTGATCGCCGAGACCATCTCGCGCATCGCCAAGGGAGAGTCGGTGATGAGTCTGTTCTCGGATCAGGATCAATTGTTCTGATCGCGTGAGCGGCTTTCCCTGGCCGAACTTGACCGTTCGGCCTTTTTTAACCTGAGCCACACTGGTCGCGGTGGGTTCAACACAGGAGTCCGTCATGAAATTCGTCGCTTTTGAGCGCGCCAAGCAGGGAACGGGTGCGAGCCGCCGTCTGCGCAACACGGGCCGCACGCCCGGCATCGTCTACGGGGGCCAAGGCCAACCGCAACTGATCGAACTCGATCACAACGCCCTGTGGCACGCCCTGAAAAAAGAGGTGTTCCACTCGTCCATCCTGGACATGGAACTCAACGGCCAGTCCAGCCAGGTGCTGCTGCGTGACGTGCAGTACCACCCGTTCAAGCAACTGGTGCTGCACATCGACTTTCAGCGCGTCGATGCCAACACCAAAATGCACAAGAAGGTGCCGATCCACTACAGCGGTGAAGAGAACTCGCCTGCCGTCAAGACCGACGCCTGCCTGGTCAACCACATCATCACCGAGCTCGACATTTCTTGCCTGCCGGCCGACCTGCCCGAGTTCATCGCGGTCGACCTGTCTGGCCTGAAAAAGGGCAGCTCTTTGCACCTGAACGACATCACCCTGCCCAAAGGCGTGACCGCGGTCACCCACGGCAAGTCCAACCCGGTGCTGGTGTCGGTGGTGACTGCCGCCGCCGAGGAGACCACGACCCCTGCCGCAGACGCCGCTCCCGCTGCCGACGCCAAGAAGTGATCCCCAGGCCTCGGTTGTCGCCCCTGCGGGTGGCGACCGGGCGTGGAACACCCCCCTAACCCGTTGCACCCGCAACGGGTTTTTTTGTCTGTGGCAGGCTGAGCGGACGGCGATAATCGGTGCATGATTCAATTGTTTGTTGGCTTGGGCAACCCAGGCACCGAATACGAAGCCACCCGCCACAATGCAGGCTTTTGGTGGGTGGAGGCCTTGGCGCGTCAACTCAAAGCGCCCTGGGTTGATGAGCGCGGCTACCACGGCCGTGTGGCCCGTGCCCAGGTGAAGGGTCAAACCGTTTGGTTGTTGCAGCCACAGACCTACATGAACCTGTCGGGCAAGTCGGTCGGGGCTTTGGCACGGTTCTTCAAAATCGCCCCCGCATCCATCTTGGTCGTCCACGACGAACTCGACTTGCCCCCAGGCGAGGCCAAACTCAAATTCGGCGGCGGCCACGCGGGTCACAACGGTTTGCGCGACATCCATGCCCAACTGGGCAGCGCCGACTACTGGCGATTGCGCATCGGCATCGGCCACCCGGGTGACAAATCCGAAGTGGCCGGCTGGGTGCTGCGCAAGCCCCCCGCCGATCAACGCGAGTTGATCGAGGCCTGCGTCGCACGCACCCTGGGGGCCTTTGATGACCTGTTGGCGGGCGACACCACCCGCGCCACGCAAAAAATCCACACCTCGAAGCCCCCGCGCCCCAAACCCCCCCGTCCTGAAGAGAAATGGGGATCAGAGAAATTGGGGTCAGACCCCAATTAGGTGAACCTAATTGGGGTCTGACCCCAATTTCCCTGCGCCCAATTTCTGCAACTGGTGGTATTTGGCCAGCAACATGTCTTTGCTCTCGATCCGGTTGGGGTCGAGCGGGATGCAAGCGACGGGGCAAACCTGGACGCACTGGGGCTCATCGTAATGTCCCACACATTCGGTGCAGCGGTCCGGGTCGATCTGATAGATCTCTTCACCCATGAAGATCGCCTGGTTGGGACATTCGGGTTCACAGACATCGCAGTTGATGCACTGCTCGGTGATCATGAGGGCCATGGCGTGATGATAGCCCCAGCCGACTCGCCCTGAACGCGTCAGGGTCTCAGGCCGAGGTGGTTTGGTAAACCGGTTGCGGGGGCAAGCCCTGCAAGTGATCGACGCGGGCCCAGTCAATGATGCGCCAGCGCCCGCCCTCCCAGGCCACGTGGTTGATGCCGGCGTTGGGGATGACGCACTGGCGGTAGCCATCCAAGGGCAGGTCGTGCACGGTGCGCCAGAGCATGTCGAGCACGCCGCCATGGGTGACGATGACCAAACGCTCGCGCCGATGCAATTCGGCCAGATCGGTCAGAGCCTGCATGATGCGGGCATGAAAGCGACGGGTGCTCTCGCCACCAGGCAATTCAAAATCGGCCTCGAAGCGGCGCCACTGTTGCCAGAGTTCGGGCATGTCCTGTTGCAACTCGGCCACGCTTTTGCCCTCGAAAATGCCAAAACCCTGTTCGCGCAGACTGGGCTGAGGTTGCAAGTTCCGCTGTTCGCTGGCCAGGACTTGAGCGGTTTGCATGGCACGGGTGAGGTCACTGCTGTGCAGGTGCAAGGCACTGGCCCACTCACCCGAGTTCAGGTGTTGGGCCAGGCGCAGGGCCTGCGTCTGGCCCATGTCGTTGAGGGGCACATCGATGTGCCCCTGAAACCTCAGGGCACGGTTCCAGTCGGTTTCACCGTGCCGGATCAGCAACAGCTCGGTCACTGGGCAACTGGCCGATGGGCCTGGAGACGACGCCACACGCCCGGCGAAACAAAGCGTTCGATTTCACCGCCCAGCACCGTGATTTCGCGCACCAGGGTGCTCGAGACGCATTGGTGGATGTCAAGTGCGTTGAGGAACACCGTTTCCACCTCGGGGGCCAGGTGACGGTTCATGCCCGCGAGTTGAAATTCGTAATCAAAGTCGGTCATGGATCGCACCCCACGCACCATCACCTTGGCCCCTTGGGCACGTGCGAAGTCACGCACCAAGCCCTGAAACGAGGCCACCTGCACATTGGGGCAGTCGGCCAGCGCCTCTTGGACCATGGCGATGCGCTCGTCGAGCGTGAACATGGTTTTTTTGTGGTGAGCGATGGCCACACCAACGACCACGGTGCCAAACAGACGGGCGGCACGCCGCACGATGTCTTCGTGACCCAGGGTGATGGGGTCAAAGGTGCCCGGATAGACCGCAATGACAGATGACATGGCTGGATTTCCTACAAACGTGCTCCGATTATGTCCCAACGAGACAGCCACCCAGGGTCAAACCGGTGCCAGCAGGTGGGCCCACACCTGGCCTGCCCGCAGTTGGCGCTGCAAGGCGTAACCCAGCGACGCCAACTCGGCCTCGGCCCAGGCCCGGGGGGCCTCCAGGTAGACCCGTCCTTCGGGCTTGAGCGCCACGCGGGCGGCTTGCAGGGCACCCACAAAAAGGTCACTGGCAAATGGGGGATCGAGCAGGACCAGGTCGAGCGTGGCGGGGGCCTGCTGACGCATCACGGCGAGCCCGTCGCCGCGTTGCACGGTCACGGCGCCCGCCTGTAAGCGCTCAGCCGCGGCCTGGATGCCACGGACCAGCGTCGGGTCCTGCTCAACCATCAGCACGCGATGGGCCCCTCGCGAAGCCGCCTCCAGACCCAAGGCGCCCGTGCCAGCGAAAGCGTCGAGGCAGTGCCAGCCCCCCAGGTCCTGTCCCAGCCAATTGAAGAGGGTTTCGCGCACGCGATCGGGTGTGGGCCGCAAACCCGGCTTGTCAGGCACGCTGAGTTTGCTGCGCCGAAACTGGCCGCCAATGATGCGCACCTCACCCATGGTGGTTCAGGTGCCGGGTCACGGTGGCCCCAGGATCAGACTGACCATGCGCTCGGGTTGCAACTTGCGGGCAAATGCGGCGCGGATGTCGTCGGCGGTCACGGCCTGAACGCGCTGGGTCCAGGTGTCAAGGTGGTTCAACGGCAGGTCGTGCCAAGCGATGTTGGCCAGGTTGTCGAGCAATTTCTTGTTGCTGTCCAGGCGCAGGGCAAAACCACCGACCAGGTTGTCCTGGGCGGCGCGCAATGCGTCGGCCGTGGGGCCGTTTTGAACAAACTCGCGCACGATGTCGCGGGTCAATTGCAGCGCCTGTTGGGCCTGATCCGGCCGGGTTTGCAAGCCAGCGACAAAGGGGCCATTGTGCAAGCCCGGGGCCACATGGCTGTAGACGCTGTAACTCAAGCCCCGCAACTCGCGCACCTGATGGGTGAGACGAGACACAAATCCGCCACCACCCAGGATGTGGTTGCCCACCAGCATGGCAAAAAAGTCGGGGTCGTCGCGCTTGAGGGCGGGTTGGCCCAAAAAGACCTGGGCCTGCGCCGCCTGGAAGGGGACCCGAATGTCTTGCGCCTGCGCCAAAGGCGCGGCATCGGGAACCAACGCCAGGGCCGGGCAGTTCGCTGGTCGAGGCAAGTGGGCCAACAGGGACTCGGCCAGTTGGCTCGCTTGGCCCGCGTCCAGCGCCCCGACGATGCTCAAGCGGGCGCGGCACGCCAACAGGTGGTCGCGGTGAAAGCGCATCAGGTCGGCGGCTTTGATGGCACCCAGGCTGGCCTCGCTCACCCGCCAACCATAGGGGTGCTGGGGGTAGAGCGCGGCCATGAAGCGCTCTTGCGCGACGGCGGCGGGACGGGTGCGCGCCTCTCGCAAGGCGGCGATGCTGCGTTGACGCTCCTCGTCCCAATGGCGGGCCAAGTAGGCCGGGTGACCCAACTGGCGAGCCGCCAGCTCAGCGGCCTGGCGCAAGATGTCGGGTCGCGTCAGGCTGCGCAAGCGAAAAGACATGCGGTCGTCCGATGCGCTGCCGCCGAAGCTCGCGCCCAGGTCGGCCCAGGCTTCGCCCAGTTGGTTTTCATCGAGGGCCGGCCACCGGCCCTCGGCGCGGATGCCCTTGGCGGTCATGCTGGCCACGGCGGACGCCAGGCCCACCTGGTTCGGCGGGTCGCGCCGCTCGCCGGCATCAAAATCGATCTGGACATCGACCATCGGCAAAGATGGGCTGTGAATCAGGTAGACCCGAGCCCCGCTGGCGGTGTTCAGGGTCTGGATCGGGAGCGTGGCCTGGGCCCTGCCCACAGCGAGCAGCGCGAAAACGACACAAAAGCGGATGAGGTGGCGCATGGGAGATCAGTGCCTGAGTTGAACACCGGGGCGCGGCGGGGTGACGGTTTTGATCGGTTGGGGCACCAGTTGGGCCACGGTCAAATGATCGTCGACGAAGTAGCGGCGGGCCACGGACTGCACCTGCTCAGCGGTGACGCCACGGAGCAGGTCGATCAAACGGTCAGAGGTGTCCAAGGGAAAACCGTTGATCCACCAAGTGCCGATCTCGCGCGCCTGGTTGAAGAGCGAATCACGGCCGTAGACTTGGGCGGCGGTCCACTGCGTTTTGACCCGCTGGAGCTCGGCCTCTTGCACGCCCTCGCGGGCGATGCGTTCGATCTCACCGCGCAAGGCTTTTTCAAGTTGCTGGGGGGTTTTGCCACGGGCCGGCACGCCTTCGAGCACAAAGACATTGGGGCCCCGGCCCGAGAGGCTGTGGTATGAGCCTGCGCTGTCGGCCACCCGATCGGCCCCTTGGGTCAGGCGTCGGTCCAGGCGTGCCCCGCTGTAGCCGTCGAGCAACGCCGAGAGCACCGTCAGTGCCAGGGCATCGCGGGTGCGCTCGCCGGGTGCCAGATCGGTCAAGCCGGGCACTTTCCATGACATTGTCAACACCGCCTGCTCGGCCGGCGCCTTGAACAGCAAGCGTCGCTCGCCCATCTGGGGTGGCTCGGCGCGCGGCTTGCGCTCGGGCAAGGCGGGTCCAACCGGAATCGGCCCATAGATCTCTTGCGCCCAGGCCCAGACTTGGTCGGGGTTGACGTCACCCACCACCACGACCGCGGCGTTGCCCGGCACATACCACTGACGGAAAAACTCGCGCACCTCGTCGGGTCGCAGGTGGTCGAGGTCGTTCATCCAGCCGATGATGGGCCGCCGATAAGGCGAGGCGCTGAACTGTACCGCGGCGAGCTGCTCTTGCATGGCAGCGCGGGGCACGTCGTCGGTGCGCAAACGGCGCTCTTCTTTGATGACTTCGATTTCCTTGGCAAATTCCTCGTCGCTCCAGCGGTTGTTCGCAAAGCGATTGGCTTCCAGTCGCATGACGTCGGGCACGCGGGATGACGGGATCATCTGAAAGTAACCGGTGAAGTCTTTGCTCGTGAAAGCATTGTCACGCCCGCCCAATGCCGCCACCCGGCGCGAGAACTCGCCTGGCGCCAGGGTGTCGGTGCCTTTGAAAAGCATGTGCTCCAACACATGTGCGATGCCACTTTTGCCATCGACCTCGTCCATCGAACCCACCCGCACCCACAACATGTGAACGGCCGTAGGGGCGCGGCGATCGACCTTGACGATGACCTGCATGCCGTTGGGCAAGGTGCGCTGGACGATGGCGGTCGCCGCAGCGGGGCTCGCTGGGCTGGCGCCAGCCGCAGGAAAAGTGGGTTGGGCGTGCAACGTTGAGGTGCCCAGGAAACCGGCACAAAGGCTGGCATACAGCCCAGCGCGAAACCAGTGGTGCAGGCGTTTCATAGAATGTGGGTATAAACGGTGGGTGCAATCTGGTGCCCTTGAGCACCGCGACACCCATTCTAGGAACGCCAACCCGCATGTTCAGTTTCTTCAAGAAAAAAAACCCACCCCCAGCGCAGGAATCCACCGCCGCTGCCCCCACCGTTGCGCCCCACGCCAGCCACAGCCCACCTGTCGCTCCCGCCCGCACCGACCCGACACCAGCGCCAGATTCTGAGGCGCGCGGCAATTGGCTGACCCGCCTGCGCGCAGGCCTGCGCCGAACCGGCAACCAAATCGCACAGGTGTTCACCGGCACCCGCATCGACGACGAACTGTACGAGGAGCTGGAAACCGCTTTGCTTTTGGCCGACACCGGGGTGCAAGCCACCCAACATTTGCTCCACGACCTCAAGCGCCGGGTCAAAGACAGCGGCGCGCAGGACCCGCTGGCGGTCAAGGCCCTGCTGGCCGAGGCGATCGCCGATTTGTTGCGCCCTTTGCAAGCCGAATTGGTGATTGGCACGCAACGCCCCACCGTGATCATGGTCGCGGGCGTGAACGGGGCGGGCAAAACGACCTCGATCGGCAAACTCACGCGCCACCTGTGCGATCAGGGCGCTGGCGTGCTGCTGGCGGCGGCCGACACCTTTCGAGCCGCGGCGCGCGAGCAATTGGGGGTGTGGGCCGACCGCACCCAGGTCGACATCGTCAGCCAAGAGGGCGGCGACCCTGCGGCCGTGAGTTTTGACGCGGTCAGCGCAGGCCGCGCACGCGGGCGCGATGTGGTGCTGGTCGACACCGCCGGTCGCTTGCCCACCCAGTTGCACCTGATGGACGAGTTGAAAAAGATCAAGCGTGTGGTCCAAAAGGCCGATCCTGGGGCACCGCACGAGGTGCTGTTGGTGATCGACGGCAACACCGGCCAAAATGCGCTGGCGCAAGTCAAGGCGTTTGACGAGGCGCTGGACCTGACCGGCCTGATCGTGACCAAACTCGACGGCACGGCCAAGGGCGGCGTGCTGGCGGCCATTGCCCTGTGGGGTTCGGAGCGAGCGCTCACTAAAGGTAAAGGGGTTCCGGTTTATTTCATCGGGGTCGGTGAGCAATTGCAGGATTTGGAACGCTTTGACGCCGCCGAGTTCGCCCAGGCCCTGCTGGGTTGACGTGATTTTCCCTGACAAACTTACGGGATAACCCTGATACGTCATCGGATTTGGCACTCGTGCGTTTTGAGTGCTAACATTCACCCATTGGTATTCGAAAGGAGACCCACATGACGGCTTTGACTGCGCCCCAGACCGCTTTGGTGGCCAATCCGTGGTCCCTGATTCCCCCTCTGGGCCATTTGGATGCGTACATCTCGGCGGTGAACCGCATGCCCATGCTCACCCTGGAAGAAGAGCAGGCTTGTGCGCGCGCCCTGAAAAACGACAACGACCTGGATGCCGCCGGAAAACTGGTGATGTCGCACCTGCGCCTGGTGGTGTCGGTGTCGCGCCAGTACCTGGGCTACGGCCTGCCCCACGCCGACCTGATCCAAGAAGGCAATGTGGGCCTGATGAAGGCGGTGCGCCGCTTCGACCCCGAACAGGGCGTGCGCCTGGTCAGTTATGCCCTGCACTGGATCAAGGCCGAGATCCACGAGTACATCTTGCGCAACTGGCGCATGGTCAAGGTGGCCACCACCAAGGCCCAGCGCAAATTGTTTTTCAACCTGCGCTCGCTCAAGCAAAGCCTGCGTGCCCAAGACCCCAACGGTGCGCACCGCGATGTGCTGACCCAGGCCCAAATCGACCGGGTCGCGCAGGAACTCGACGTCAAGCGCGAAGAGGTCATGGAGATGGAAGCCCGCATGGCCGGTGGCGATGTGGTGCTCGACCCCACCCCGCACGACGACGGGGAAGAAGCCTTTGGCCCGATTGCCTACCTGGCCGATGCCGACCATGAACCGACCGCCATGATCGAGTCACGCCAGCGCGACGTGATGATGACCGATGGCTTGGCCGACGCCCTCGATGCCTTGGACGCACGCAGCCGCCGCATCGTCGAAGAGCGCTGGCTGAAAGTCAACGACGACGGCAGTGGTGGCATGACGCTGCACGAGTTGGCCGCCGAATATGGCGTGAGCGCCGAGCGCATTCGCCAGATCGAGGTGTCGGCGATGAAAAAAATGAAGGCGGCCTTGACCCAATACGCCTGATCTGGAGCCCATCAACACCTCGGCCACGGTGACGTTGCTGATGGCGATGTTGAGCAGTCCTTGGGCTACAGCAGCCACAAACAAGCCGACGAAAGGCTTGTTGGCCCACTGGGGATGGTCCTCCACTCGTCGATGATGGGGGTGGTGTCGACCTGCACCGGGTTACCCGGCGCCTGCCCTCCCCAGGTCATGGCGCCCCAGTTGTATTGCCCCCCATGAACGAAAAAACCCGGCCGAAGCCGGGTTGGGGTGAGGCAGGCGCACGCCGCCCGATCAGACCGCGACGTCTTTGGCCGTGTCGGCGTACTCGGCGATCTGGTCAAAGTTCATGTACTTGTACACGTTGGCCGCGTCTTTGTTGATGATGCCCACGGCTTCTTGGTACTCGGCCAGGGTCGGGATGCGGCCCAGCTTGGAGCAGACCGCCGCCAATTCAGCCGAGGTCAGGAAGACGTTGGTGTTTTTACCCAAGCGGTTGGGGAAGTTGCGGGTCGAGGTCGAGACCACCGTCGCGCCTTCGCGCACCTGGGCCTGATTGCCCATGCACAACGAACAACCAGGCATTTCGGTGCGGGCACCAGCGGCACCAAAGGTGGCGTAGTGGCCCTCCTTGATCAACTCGCTCTCGTCCATCTTGGTCGGGGGCGCGACCCACAGTTTGACCGGAATGTCACGGGCACCGCCCAGCACCTTGGAAGCGGCGCGGAAGTGACCGATGTTGGTCATGCACGAGCCGATGAAGGCCTCGTCGATCTTGGTGCCGGCGACCTCGGACATGAACTTGGCGTCGTCGGGGTCGTTCGGGCAGCAGACGATGGGCTCTTTGATGTCGGCCAGGTCAATCTCGATGACCGCGGCGTATTCGGCGTCCTTGTCGGCTTCGAGCAGGTCGGGCTTGGCCAGCCAGGCTTCGACCGCCTTGATCCGGCGTTCGAGCGTGCGCTTGTCCAGATAGCCGTCGGCGATCATGTTCTTCATCAGCACCACGTTGGACCTGAGGTACTCGATGATCGGCTCTTTGTTGAGCTTGATCGTGCACCCGGCGGCCGAGCGCTCGGCGCTGGCATCCGAGAGTTCAAACGCCTGTTCGACTTTGAGCTCAGGCAAGCCCTCGATCTCGAGGATGCGGCCCGAAAACACGTTCTTCTTGCCCTTTTTCTCGACGGTGAGCAGGCCCGCCTTGATGGCGTACAAGGGGATCGCATGCACCAAGTCACGCAGGGTGACACCAGGCTGCATCTGCCCTTTGAAACGCACCAGCACCGACTCGGGCATGTCCAG
>JACCDX011103511.1_pt1 | contig 24460 bp, 25 predicted proteins | sample 7449681 | NCBI WGS metagenome assembly JACCDX01 (sample SAMN15323450, study PRJNA562643) | freshwater metagenome | isolation source: river surface water | place: USA:Blue River Watershed | collected 2017-08-18
AGCGACAGCCAAGCCATGGGACGTGTGGGCGAGGTCATCATCCGCACCTGGCAAACCGCGCACAAGATGAAAGCACAACGCGGCCAATTACCGGGCGACTCAGACCGTCATGACAACTTCCGCGTCAAACGCTACATCGCCAAGTACACCATCAACCCCGCCATCGCGCACGGCATCAGCCACGAAGTGGGCAGTGTGGCAGTGGGCAAGTGGGCCGATCTGGTGGTGTGGAAGCCCGCGTTCTTTGGCATCAAGCCCAGCATCATCTTGAAAGGTGGCTTCATTGCCATGGCGGCCATGGGTGACCCCAATGCGTCCATCCCCACGCCACAGCCTGTGCACTACCGCCCCATGTTCGGTGCGTATGGCGGTGCGCTGCACCGTGGTTCGCTCACCTTTGTGTCGCAAGCGGGTTTGGCCGCGGGCATTGGGCAAAAGTTTGATCTGCACAAAACACTGAGCGCGGTGAAGAACATCCGCAGCGTCGGCAAACGTGACATGATTCACAACGACTACGCGCCGCGCATGGAAGTGGATGCCCAAACCTACACCGTGCGCGCCGATGGTCATGTGCTCACCTGCGAACCTGCGGTGAGTTTGCCGATGACGCAACGCTATTTCTTGTTCTGATGCTCACCTGTTCTAAATTAATTCCTGGCGGCCAAGGCTTGGCCGCTGCCTTGATCAAACGCGCGGCGACCGTCGAGTTGGATTGGGATGTGCGCCAAAAAAGCCGCTTTGATGCGACCGACTCCACCGGGCGGGCGTTTGGCGTGTTCTTAGCCCGCGGCACCTTGGTTCGTGGCGGTGATGTGTTGGTGCTAGAAGACGGCGCGCTCGTGCGTGTGCAGGCTGCACCGCAAGAAGTACTGCGCATCACAGCTTGCACAGAACATGGTTCACCCTTTGATTTGACGCGTGCCGCCTACCACCTGGGCAACCGTCACGTGCCCATCGAACTCAAGCCAGATCATTTGAAGATTGAACCTGACCATGTCCTGGCCGACATGCTGCGCGCCATGCACATGACGGTGGTCACCGTGCATGAGGCCTTCGAGCCAGAAGGTGGTGCGTACAGCAGCCACGGACATTCACATGGGCATGGCCACGTACATGGCCCACATTGCAAGCATGAGCACTGACGCAGCCACTACTGCAGCGCTGCCATTCACGCCCGCGCTGATTCAACTCATTTGGCTCGCGTCACCTGCGCTGCCCATTGGGGGATTTTCGTATTCCGAAGGTCTAGAAGCCGCCATCGACCATGGCTTCGTGCATGACGAACACAGCGCAGCCGATTGGCTGGTAGACCAACTCCACCTCACCCAGTCGCGGGGTGACATGGCGGTGCTGGGTCACATGGTGATCGCTTGGCAAACACATGACCACACCCGCCTGGAAGCGCTCAGCCAATGGGTGCATGCCACCCGCGAAAGCGCCGAGTTGCGTTTGCAAAGCGAGCAAATGGGACGCTCCATGCTGGAGTGGTTGCGCAACCAAAACGCCATTGACGGTGACACCATCGCCGTGTGCAACCGCTGGGTACCCACCTACCCGCTGATGTTTGCCTTGGCCTTGTCGCGCACCGGTGCGTCGCTCGAACAATGCTTGCAAGCTTATGCTTTTGGCTGGGCAGAGAACATGGTGCAAGCCGCCATCAAGTCGGTACCGCTCGGGCAAAACTCGGGGCAGCGCATCTTGACTCAACTCGCCCAACACATCGCACCTGCAGTGAAGCATGCTTTGCAAGTGAATGACGAGAGTCGCCAAGCCTTTTCACCCATGCTGGCCATTTTGTCGGCCCAACACGAAACCCAATATTCGAGATTGTTCAGATCATGAGTCATTTACACACCATCCCCAACCGCACCAAAAAGCTACCCCCGTTGCGCGTGGGCATTGGCGGCCCCGTGGGGTCGGGCAAAACCACCTTGCTTGAGATGCTGTGCAAGGCCATGCGCGAGCAGTACGACCTGGTGGCCATCACCAACGACATTTACACCAAAGAAGATCAACGCTTGCTCACCGTCAGCGGCGCCTTGCCTGCCGAGCGCATCATGGGCGTGGAGACTGGCGGCTGTCCACACACCGCCATTCGCGAAGACGCGTCCATCAACCTGGAAGCGATTGACCGGATGTTGGTCGACTTTCCCAACGCCGATGTGGTGTTCATTGAGAGCGGTGGCGATAACTTGGCCGCGACTTTTAGCCCCGAGTTGAGCGACCTCACCATTTACGTGATTGACGTGGCGGCGGGCGAAAAAATCCCCCGCAAAGGTGGTCCTGGCATCACCAAGAGCGATTTGTTTGTGATCAACAAAACCGACCTCGCCCCTTACGTGGGTGCTGACTTGTCGGTGATGGAAGCCGACACCATCCGCATGCGCACCAATGCCCAAGGTTTGAAGCCTTTCACGATGACCAATTTGCGCACCTTGGATGGCTTGCAAGCGGTGATCCGCTTCATCGAGACCAAAGGCATGCTGCGCGCATAAACTTGCCAGGGTGAACCTACCCACCCTTCATCAGTTGCGCACGGCCTTGTTGTTTTCGTTGGCATTTTTTGCCATCGACTGGCTGAGTTACATCCATCCGCTGGGGCATCTGAACATCACCCCCTGGAATCCGCCCGCTGGGTTGGAAGTGCTGTTCTTGTTCTCGGTCGGTATTTCATGGATTGCGTGGGTCTACATCACGCTGGGTATTTCAGACTGGCTGGTGCGCGAATCGTTTCTTTTCTCACCGGCGGTGGTCTTAGGCAACGCCATGCTGGTGCTTTGCTATGCAGGCATCGCTGCCAGCTTGCGCACTGTGTTGCATGGCAAGGCGCATTTGCGTGATCCGATTGAAGTGGGCTCGGTCAGTGCCATCACCCTCGCAGGGGCCTTGGTCACAGGGTGTTTGTATGTCGGTTTGCAAACCTTGATTGGTGCTTTACGCCCTACGGATTTTTGGACCGCGCTGCACCGCTTTGTGGTGGGTGACTTACTCGGGCTCATGATTGTGCTGCCTTTGTTTTTTGTCGCTACCGATCGCCGTCGCAAACACCAATACCGGCAGATGTTTAAAGCCCGATCGTTTCAATGGTTGATGGTCGGTTTGTTTATTTGTATGGGTTTTATTTTTTCGCTGCCTTTGGCACAGCAGATGAAATATTTTTTCTCTTTGTTTTTTGTCATCGGCTTGATTGCCGCGGCACATTCGTTGCCGGGTGCCACCTTGGCCTCGGCCTTGGTGCAACTCCCCTTGGTTTACAGCGCCACGCGTGCAGGTGCCATGCCCGAGACCTTGTTGGATCTGCAAATTGTCATGCTCACGCTCTCGCTCACCGGGTTAATCATTGGCACGGTGGTGGATGAGCGCATGCGCACTGAAGAGCGTTTACGCGAAAGTTTGCAACTGGTGGCCGCAGGCGAGTTGGCCGGGTCTTTGGCGCATGAGTTGCACCAACCCATGAGCGCACTCTCGGCCTATGCTGAATCGGCACTGTTGCTACAAGCGCAGCAAGACCAAGGCGCCAATGTGCGCGACACCTTGAACCAAACACTGCGCCGCATCGTGGACGAAACCTTGCGCGCCACACACATCGTAAAAGGGCTACGTAGCTTCTTCACCAGCGGCGTCTCAGCCCTGCATGAAATCGATGCACAAACCTTGATTGAAGATGGTTTGGCACGGGTGCATGACAAAGCCGCCAAAGCCCAAGTACAGCTTCAGGCTATCTATCCAACAACCCCCATCTTGTTGGTGGTGGACCCCGTACAAATCAGTACCGCACTGGGCAACCTGTTAAAGAATGCCATTGAGGCTTCGCCCATAGGCGCCACGGTGCGTGTCCAGCTCTCGCTGGAAAAGCACCACACGGCCAGCATTCGCGTGATGGACAGCGGGCCCTTGCTCACCCCTGATGAGGCCGACCAAGTGTTTCGCCCCTTTTATTCACAGAAAAAGGAGGGCTTAGGCTTGGGCCTGTCGATCAGTCAATCTCTGGTCGATAACAATGATGGCCTCTTGAGCTACCAAGACAAGCCCGAAAAATGTTTTCAAATTCTTTTGCCCACCCGGGAGTTGATCGATGAGTGACAGCCGATTGGTCTGCATCGTTGACGATGACCCCGCCGTGCGCGATTCACTCTCGCTCATGTTGGGATTGAAGGGATTTGACTGCCGCACATACGACAGCGGCGAAGCATTCTTAAGCGCACTGCCCACACGCCCCTGCTGCTTGATTTTGGATTTGCACATGGGCGGCCTTGATGGCTTGGCATTGCAAGCTCAGCTCAAGGCGCAGCAGACACCGATCGAGATTGTGTTTCTCACCGCCTTTGCTGACACCCAGACCATGCGTCAGGCGTTTTTGAATGAAGCGACCGATTTCTTAGAAAAACCCGTCGTACTCGATCGTTTGCTCGAAGCCTTAGAACGTGCGTTCGCCCGTTTACACACCAGTCATCCGCCAACCAGTGACACACAGGGCTTTCATTTGCTCACCCCGCGTGAGCGCGAGGTACTCGACGCCATCGCCCAAGGCCTCAGCCACCGCGAAGTTGGCGCACAACTGGGCATCAGCCCGCGCACCGTTGAGGTCCACAAAGGGCGGGTGATGGACAAGCTGGGTACCAAAACCCTGGCCGAGCTGCTGCGACGGGCCATGCAGCAGAGTAAGTAATTTTTCGATCAGGGCACGCCCTTACGTGCGGTAGCGAATATTCAAACAGTTGAAAAATTTCTACAGTGAGCTTGTCACCGTAGGAATTACAAATGTTTGTACACACCATTCTTCAAGCGTTGAACAGAAATCGTCGGCCGAGGCACCGCAAGCTCACCGACCCGATTTACCCCGACCACTCGCCATCTGACGCAGCCAATGTCCGCACAGGCTTGGCCTGGTTTTTTGTCGTTGTGTTGGTCGCCCTGTCTTTTGCGCTGATTTGAAAGGAACTGCTATGTCCTCCCCTTATTTGAAGTTTTTAGCCACCGCTCACGCCCTGGACGCCGAATCCAACGCCTTTCGTGAGCTCGACCCACTGGCCTTGCGCTTGTTAGAAATCATTGCGGTCAAACACGATGCGGGCGAACCGTTGACCGCCATGAAAGCCACGTTACTGCCTGCCACCGCCTCGCAATCGACCATGCATCGCAAATTGACGATGCTGTTGAACATGGGCATGGTTAAGATGGTGCACAAAGACAACAACCGACGAACCAAGTTCATCGAGCCCACGGAAAAAGCCGAAGACCGCTTCAGCAAATTAGGTCAAGCCATGGGCAACCTACTTGCCTCTTCTCGTGACACCCCAACACCCCGCATCCACGCCGCCCATCATTGACTGCCATGTGCATGTCTTTGACCCTGCACGTTTTCCTTATGAGCCCGACACTTGGTACCGCCCCACGGGCGCAGAAATAGGCACCGCCGAGCAACTCGGTCATGTGCTGGATGCACACGGCGTGGCTCACGCGCTGATCGTGGGACCTAATTCGGGTTACGGCTTAGATAACCGCTGTTTGCTAGACGCTTTGCATCAAGGCCAAGGCCGCTACAAAGGCATTGCCGTGGTGCGCAACGACGCCAGCTTGGCCGAATTGCAAGACCTGCAAGCCGCTGGGGTGGTGGGCATTGCCATGAATGTAGCCCTGTTGGGGGTGGACTTTTACCGCCAGACACAGCCCTTGCTCGAACGCCTGCGTGACCTTGGAATGTGGGCCCAAGTACAGGTACAAAACGACGAACTCGTGGCCTTGGCCAAGTTCTCCGCCACCTCTTTTCCACATGCCGATGCGTGGCCTTATGTGCACGCTCTGTTAGAGGCCTACACACCCGAGGCTTTGGTGTGGGCCTCAGACTGGCCATTTTTGCGCGCACCGGCACGCATTGATTACGGCCCCTTGCTGACATTGCTGGAACAATGGCTACCCAACGCCGCAGACCGTCAAGCTGTGCTGTGGGACACACCACGTCGCCTTTTTGGTTTTGGCGTTTGAAGAATTTATGAACACACACAAACAAGTCGCCATCGTCGGCGCTGGGCCCGCAGGCCTGATGGCGGCTGAACTGCTGAGCGCTGCGGGCATTGCCGTACATGTGTACGACAGCATGCCCTCGGTGGGGCGCAAATTTTTGCTGGCGGGTTTGGGCGGCTTGAACCTCACGCATGCTGAACCCCACGACCACTTTGTCACCCGCTACGCCGAACGCAGCGCCGCCTGTGCGCAGTGGTTGAATGACTTTGATGCTTCCGCCATTCGCGCTTGGGCGCAAGGCTTGGGCATTGACACCTTCGTAGGCTCGTCACAACGCGTGTTTCCCACCGATATGAAAGCGGCGCCGTTGCTGCGTGCGTGGTTGCATCGTTTGCGTCACCCGACGCAAGGCGTGCCAGTGACTTTTCATATGCGCCATCGCTGGAATGGCAGCCTCACTCATCGCGTGGCCGCAGCAGCTGCACACGCACACGCCTTTGAATTGCAGTTTCTTGCACCCACAGGTGTTGTCAACGCTCAAGCCGATGCAATGTTGCTCGCCTTGGGAGGTGGCAGCTGGGCGCGTTTGGGCTCAGACGGTGCTTGGGTGCCTTGGCTGCGCCAACTCGGTGTGGACGTGGCGCCCTTGCGTGCCAGCAATTGCGGCTTTGATGTGCAAGGTGGTTGGAGTGACCACTTGAGCAGCCAGTTTGCGGGCCAACCGCTCAAGTCGTGTGCGCTGTCTTTCACCGATGCACAGGGCCGCAGCTTTGAGCGGCGCGGTGAATTTGTGGTAACCGCCACAGGCATTGAAGGCAGCTTGGTGTATGCCGCATCCGCCTTGCTGCGCGATGCGATTGAACACACGGGCAGCGCAACATTGCATTTGGACTTGTTGCCTAACTTCACGCCTGAGCGGGTACTGGCCGAGGTGTCGCACCCGCGTGGATCGCGCTCGCTGTCTAGTCATTTGAAAAGTCGCCTTCACTTGAATGCATTGCACTTGGCCTTGTTGCATGAGGTACTGCCCAAAGAAGCCATGCGCGACGCTGTGCAAGTGGCCCAAGCACTGAAACATTTGCCCATCACCTTGGGCGCGACGCGCCCGATGGATGAAGCCATCAGCACCGCCGGCGGGGTCACGTTAGAGACGCTGGACGCGCACCTGATGGCACGTGCCATGCCCGGCCTGTTTGCCGCAGGTGAGATGTTGGATTGGGAAGCTCCCACGGGCGGCTATTTGCTCAGCGCCTGCCTGGCCAGCGGCCGCGTGGCGGCGCAAGGCGTGTTGCAACACCTGCACATCTGCTGAACGAAGGCGTCAAGCCCACTATGATTGGGGTTTTGCCGTTCAGTTACCTGTTTCTGCCATGTTTCGCACCCTGCTCAAATCCAAAATTCACCGCGTTGCCACCACCCAGTGTGAGCTTCATTACGAAGGCTCGTGCGCCATCGATGAAAACCTGCTCGACGCCGCCAACATTTGTGAGAACGAACAAGTCCACATCTGGAACATCAACAACGGCGAACGCTTCATCACCTATGCCATCAAAGGCGAACGTGGCTCGGGCATGATTTCGGTCAACGGCTCTGCCGCACGCCGTGCCAGCGTGGGTGATTTGTTGATCATTGCGTCATTCGCACAAGTGCATGAAGACCAAGTGGCCAAACACGAGCCACAGCTGGTGTTTGTGGATGAGAAGAACCAACAAGTGGGCTTGCGCCACCATGTGCCCACCCAGGCTGCACCGGGGCATGGGACGGATGAGTGTTGAGGGTGTAGTCTATGTGTGCCGATACAGCCTGTGCAGGACACGGTATGGCACATTGGTTCTAGAGCGTATTTGTTATTGAGCCAATTCGTGTCCGCCCATACGATTTCAGTTGTTTTTTATTCAACAACTCATGGGCTCAAGGCAGTTCAACATGAATCCTCGTTTGATCATCGCGCTACTGGCATCTGTTGCAAGTATCAGCACCGCATCCATCCTTTTCCTAGATGGGCCGTCACACGTATCCAGCCAGCGCGCAGCACCACAACCCACCATAGAGATGAAATGGGGAGAAGGCTCCGAAGCTGGGGTCCCAGAGCAGGCGAACCCCACCCCGACTCGTGCTGAGTCAACCCAAGCGGAAGAAACCTACGTGTTTGCAGGTAAATGCGCAAACGGCGAACCGTATCGAATAGTTTCGTATCAAAAAATCAAGTCCGGTTCTGCGCATTCGTACTATGACTACAGCGGCCCTGCCGGCGCTGGAACGGTTCAATCTGAAACGCAGCCCAAAGTCATGGCTGTCAGAGTGTGTCGCAAAGCAGCGGAAATCATCAGCGCTAATTATTGGGAATCGCACTAGCAAGGGCGCTGAGTTGACGCCTCAGGCGCTTGCGTTTTTAGTGGCAGTGTCACAAACTCAAGTTGATTTAGAACAACAGGTAGAGCTCATTAAATATCGTGTGGAGCAATGTGTCTCTGTATTAAAAAGAAACTCAAATCTACCAGCGCAAGCGCACTAAGCAACTGTTTATAGTTACTTTGTATAAATTTCATTTCAACAAATTTTTCCTCTATAACCAAAGTTTAGTTGTGGTGCATTAGACGAGTAAGTAGCATGGCGCATCCATGGATGCACATCTCAAAAAATCACTCCTCATCATCGATGACCATCCGGTTTACCGGGATGCACTGAGTGAAAAGCTCGCCAATGAATTTGCTGCAGATGGAATTCGTGTCGCTGTGGCGGGTAGTGCCAGCGAGGGCTTGGATGCTATTGCGCAATCGAATCAAGTGTGGGTTGTCTTGCTTGACATCCTGATGCCCGGACTCAGCGGCCTTGCTGGCATTAAGATTTTCAAAGAACTGCACAACGTCGAACAGGTTGTGGCAATTTCCGGATTAGACGAGCACTCATGGGAGCCCAAAACAGTTTCTGCCGGTGCCTCTATGTTTCTCTCAAAAAACAGCACTGCAGATTTTATTGTTCGCAAGCTCAGACCGCTGATGTTTCACCAAGCACACTATGTGGTCGCCAATCAAAACGCTGAGCCCAAAGAGTTCCGACTCACACAGAGGCAGTTAGAAGTTCTGGATTTGATTTCACAAGGACATCCCAACAAAGTCATTGCAGACTACCTCGACATCAGCGAGCAGACCGTCAAGATACACATCAATCAGATCTTCAAAGAGTTGCGTGTTTTTAATAGAACGCAAGCCATGATCAAAGCCCAAAAGCACAACTTGGTTCTCAAGGCTAAGTCAGCATAATTTGTAAATATATCTATGGCCGACGACAGCAAGTATGCACGTGTGGATGAAGTTCAATCTAATAATTTTTACTTGTTGCGTGAGAAAGCAAGCCATATCACGAAGGCCGCGCGTTCCGCAACCATTGCTAACGTCTTAGCACCACTGCTTTGTATTCCTGCTTTTAAAGACGAAGTCAAGCCCATGCATTTGGGTATCTGGCTGACTTATATGTTTGTGGTGGTGGTTGCACGAACATGGATTGTTTTCAAACTGAAATTTGAATCCAAAGAAATCCTCGATCCTCAACACAACCTCAAACTGATGACGTTTGCACTGGGCAGTATGGGGTTGGGTTGGGGCATGGGTTGGGTGTTGATGGCGCCAGACTTGCTGCTGATCAATCGGGTGATCTACGTGTACATGATCACCGTTGCCTTGATGGGAAGCATGTTTGCTTATAGCGTGCACAAACCGACCTTTTATGCGTTCACCATTCCCATCATGGTCCCCTCGCTCACGACGGCTTTATGGTCGGTCGATATTTTTCCCTGGACCTTCTCTGTCGGCATGGCCACTGTATACATCGTGGTGCTGGGTATTTCTAAAAGCTTTTCACAAACATTCGAGGACTCTGTTCGACTTAGATTTCGTAATGAACGCCTGTATCAAGAACTAGCCAATGAGCGGGATCAGTCTATTGCAGCGAATGTTGCCAAGTCTAAATTTATTGCTGTCGCCAGTCACGATTTGCGTCAACCCATGCATGCAGTGAACGTCTATTTAGACATCGTCAACGCAGACAATTTCCCAGAGCAAGACAAGTTGTTATTGACGAAGATTAAAAGCAGCGTCACCTCGCTCAATGCAATGTTTGACTCTTTGTTAAACATTAGCAAATTAGATGCGCATGTCACGCCTATCAACAACCGTATGTTTAGACTTCAGGAGTTTGCAAACACGCTTCGCGACCTGTATGAAACGCACGCGACAAAAAAAGGACTCAGCTTTTCAACCTCATGCCTTGATCTGAATGTGTGTGGCGACAAATTGGTTTTGCAGCAAATCGTTGGCAACCTTATTTCAAATGCCATTCAATACACAACGTCTGGAACCATTCAGGTCGTACTGACAACCCACGAAGGATACTTATCGATCGAAGTGATTGACACAGGCTGCGGTGTAGAAGCATCAGATCAGCAATACATCTTTGGTGAGTTTTATCGTGCCGACAGCACGCGATCTTTGCATGATGGACTTGGGTTGGGCTTGTCGATCGTTCGACGGTTGTGCGATTTAATTGGCGCCGAAGTCACCATCTCTTCGCAACCCAATGAGGGTTCGAAGTTTGTGGTTCTTACACCTTACGTCACCTTGGCGAGCGAAGAGACAGAAAATGCAATTCGCCGATCAGTCAAACCGATTCATACCCAGCGAATTCTTCAAGGTAAATGCATTGCTGTCATTGAAGATAACCCCGTCATTGTTGATGCTTACAAACAAACGTTGGCCAGCGAAGGTGCCTATGTTCACGTGCTGTCAGAATCAGAAGCAGAACTTGAGGTTCAACTTGAAAGCATCAACACCATTGATTTGATTTTGAGCGACTACCGTTTGAGCCGAACAACAGGTGACGTTCTGATACAAAAAATCAGGGAAAGCTACAACCAAGAAATCCCTGCGTTGATCGTGACAGCGGACACATCGCCCTCCCACTTCAGTTTATTTGCCAATCTGAATGTGCAAGTTTTGCACAAGCCTGTGAGCTTCCAAGAGGTAGCACTTGCGATTCAGAAATTAACAGCCGTTGATTAACGCTATCAACGATTTAGCGAATTCCAATTGGCCAAAATGATTGGCTAAATCTATCATTCCTCCTGTTGCAATTAACCGAACCAACTGAAGGAGTTTTTCATGACAGCATCGACACAGATTCAAAAATTAGACAAGGTGATTTACACCGCGCACGCCCACACCACGGGTGGTCGCGAAGGTCGCTCGGTCTCAGACGACGGTTTGCTCGACGTTAAGCTGGCCCCACCCAAAGAGTTGGGTGGCATGGGTGGCGCGACCAATCCTGAACAACTGTTTGCAGCGGGCTATTCCGCCTGTTTCATGGGGGCGATGAAGCACGTTGCTGGCTTGAAGAAAATTGCCGTGCCTGCGGATGCGTCCATCGATGCCAGCATTGACATCGGCCCCATTCCCTCAGGCTTTGGCATTGCCGCACACCTGGCCATCAGCTTGCCTGGTATGGACCGCGCCGTCGCCCAAGACTTGATCGACACGGCGCATCAAGTGTGCCCCTACTCCAACGCAACGCGCGGCAATATTGAGGTTGAATTGACCTTGGTCTAACAATGAAAAGCCCTCGCCAAGAGGGCTTTTTCTTTGGTGGATCACTGGTGCTTTAACCACCAGACCAAATGCTCGGAACTGTCTGCCGGTCCTAAACCGGCCCCTGCGGTTTTTTGAAAATTCGCCATTGCGAGTTCGGTCAAAGGCAAAAGCCGCTTCAACGTTTGCGCATGCAAGCACATGGCTTGCATGTCTTTGATCAAGGTATTGACGGGCACGTTCACGCTATCGGTCTTGCCATCAATCAATGTCTGTGCAATCAAAGGGCCACGGTTCTTCAACAAATTGTTGCCGCCTGAGGAATCAGCAAAGATGTCGATGGCCCGCTTGGGGTCAAGGCCAAGGGGCTGAATCAGTGACAAAGCTTCTGCCAACGTTTGCCAATAGACCATGAGCGGCAAATTGATTGCCAGCTTCATCATGGAACCAGCGCCGTAGCCGCCGATATGCTCGATGCGTCGACACAGTTGCTCAAGCACGGGTTGAGCAAGCGCCAAGTCTTGTGCATGGCCTCCAACAAATCCAAGCAACTTGCCTTCTTTGGCCGGTCCAATGCTGCCGCCCACCGGGCACTCCAAATATTTAGCACCCGTGCTGGCCACCCGCTTCGCCATCTCAGTTTGCTTGTCGGGTGAGACCGTGCTCATCTCAATGATGAGCTTGCCTTGCCCCGCGCCAGCCAATAAGCCTTCCGGCGCACCATACACATCGTCCAACGCTTGTTCATTGGTCAGCAAGCAAATGACGATGTCCGATTGATGGATCAACGCTTTGGGCGTGGCAGCCCATGTGGCACCTGCTTGGATGGCCGCGTCTGCCTTGGCTGCGGTGCGGTTCCAAACAAATACCTCATGGCCTAGCGACTGCAACCGCCCTGCAATCGCAGTGCCCATTTTTCCTGTCCCGGCAATACCAATCTTCATGTGTTGATCACTCCAGTTTCATGTCGCGAATGACGGCACGGAATTGGTCCATCTGTCGCTTCAAAATTGCGTCTTGTTCGGCCGGGGATGAACCCGCAGCATCGGCGCCTAATTCGTTCAAGCGTTTCACCACATCAGGGTTGCGAACTGCTGCGACGATCTCGCGGTGCAAGCGCTCCACAATATCTTTGGGTGTTTTGGCGGGCACAAACACGCCGTTCCAGCCCTCGAGCTCAAGTCCTGGAAAACCAAGCTCTTTCACCGTGGGGACGTCGGGTAATGCCGCAATGCGCTTGGTCGCTGTGGTGGCAAGCGCCTTCAAGGTGCCAGCCTTGATCTCAGCAAACGAGGAAGACAACTGATCACCGCCGACTTGAATACGTCCAGACAAAAGCTCTTGCTTGAGCGGTGCGGCACCTTTGAAAGGCACGTGCTCCATGTCAATTTTGGCGTCGCGTTTGAAAGACTCACCCAACACATGCACGGCAGAGCCCGGACCCGTGGAGCCATAGTTGTATTGCAGGTTTTTGTTATTGCGCAAAAGCGTCGCGAGTTCGCGCAAATCTTTGGCGGGCCCACTGGGATTGGCCGTCAACACAAAAGGCACATAGACAGCAATAGACACGCCCGCAAAATCGGTCTCGGCATTGAATGGCGAGCGGTTGTTGAGCATCTGCGCAACCGAAGACAAGGGGAAGGTGATGTTGTGCATCAAGATGGTGTAGCCATCGGGTGCCGCTTTGGCCACCAAGTCGGCACCGATCGCGCCACCCGCGCCACCTCGGTTATCCACCACCACGGGCTGTCCCATCGATTCGCTCATGCGTTGCGCCACGATGCGTGCCACGATGTCTGTCGTTCCACCCGCAGGGAACGGCACGATCATCTTGATCGGCTTAGAGGGATAGGCTTGCGAAAACCCCGTGCTTGGCATGGCCCAAACACAGAGTGCGCTGATCGAGACCGCGAGGACGCGTCGAATGGCTTGTCGTTTGAAATGCATGCAGATATCTCCTATTTGGCATAGTGAACAAAACCGCCTCATGTCGCGTTTCACTATTGCACAGGGCTTTTCCAGCCAGTGGTCCCTTGAGCGACAACCTAGGGGAATCCTTAAGCTCACCACCGCGTATCTGACAAATTAACACTCGCGCTCAACGGTTCATGGTGGCAGTTTTTCATCTCAATTTGCTTATTGATCAAAGCAATGCAAAATAGACGGGACAGTTTTCTGGATGAGGTCTTTTGTGAAATCGTTGTTATTGCTACCGCTTACGCTGCTGCCAGGACTGGTACTGGCTCAAAACAGTGGCGACATTGTGGGCGGCATCACTTATTCACAAACACATATTCAAAATAAAGCGCCCAGTAACGTGGCAGCGTTTCAGCCTGCTGTTGTGAGCCTAGGTGTTGGCGTCATCCTCATCCCAAACTTGGCACTTGAAGGCTATGTGTTTGACGGGCTCAGCAATGCCACCAACACCATCGCCCCCAACACCACTGCCACGGTGGAAATACAAAATGGTTACGGGTTCAGTCTTCGCCCTTATGCAAAGCTGGGCAATGGCTGGGGTGCCTACGCGAAGCTGGGCAGGCAGTATGGTTCACAAGATGTTGTGACCCGTACACCTACGATCCAGCGGACCACGCACACCACGTACGCGCGCACCACATATGGCTTAGGTCTGTCATACAACCTCACACCCCGCTGGAGTGTGGCGGCAGAGCACTTGAAGAGCCGAAGTATCCCAGGCGAGACAACAACAGCAACCACCACTGGCGTCGGCCTGCGTTATCTGTTTTAGCGCTGTTTGAAGCTAACATTTGGCGATGCTTCATTACGAAACCGTCCCCGTCACCCCCTTCCAACAAAACTGTTCCATCGTCTGGTGCGATGAAACTCTAAAAGCCGCCATCATCGATCCCGGTGGCGATTTGGATGTGTTGCAAGACGCTTGCAAACAACTGGGCGTCACGCTGGAACAAATCTGGATCACCCACGCCCACATCGACCATGCTGGCGGCACGGCTGAATTGGCGGAGCGCTTGCACTTGCCCATCATTGGCCCACACGAAGATGATCAGTTTTGGATTGATGGTTTAGCGCAAGCCGCTGCGAGCTATGGCTTTCCACCCTCACGCGCCTTCACGCCCACACGTTGGTTGCACGATGGCGACACCGTCACGCTCGGTCAACACACGCTGCAGGTGCGCCACTGCCCTGGCCACACACCGGGCCATGTGGTGTTTTATTCCCCCGAGATCAAACGTGCGTTTGTAGGCGATGTGCTGTTTGCAGGCAGCATTGGTCGCACCGATTTTCCGCGTGGCAACCACCAAGACTTGATCGACAGCATCACCCAGCGCTTGTGGCCTATGGGTGACGACACGGTGTTCATTCCAGGCCACGGCCCTGAGAGCACGTTTGGCCGCGAACGTGTCAGCAACCCTTATGTGGGCGGGACCTGAGGCATAAGCAAGACTGAAGTTCAGCGGCCTTGAAAGACGGGTTTGCGTTTGTCAAAGAACGCGCCCAAGGCTTCCTTGAAATCTTGCGTTTGCGCACTGGCCATGAAATTGGTGCGCTCCGCATCGAGTTGATCGGCCAAGCTGGTCTCGAACGATTGACGCATCAAACGCTTGAGTCGGCCATAGGCCAAGGTCGGTCCTTGAGCCAAACGTTGTGCCAAGGCTTGCACCTCGGCATCCAGTTGTTCAGCAGGGACCACGCGATTGACCAGCCCCAAGCGCAAAGCCTCTTGCGCATCAAAGGTGTCCGCCAACAACGCAATTTGCATGGCATTGCGCAAGCCAACCAAACGCGGCAAGCTCCACGAACCCGATACATCACAACTGGCGGCCACATTGGCATAGGCCAAATTAAAGCGTGTGCCTTCGGCTGCAATGGCCAAGTCACAAGCGCTGGACAAACTCAAGGAGCCACCCGCCACCACGCCGTGCAAACTCGCGATCACCGGCGCGTTGAGCTTGGCCAAAATCAACACGGCTTCGTGCAACCGACTGATCAAGGCGTTGGCGCTGTTGACCGAATCAGTTTGCAAAGTGGCCAAGTCGCCGCCCACGCCAAAGGCCTTGCCTTCGCCACGGATCACCACCACGCGCACGCTGTCGTCGTTGGCCAAGGTTTGACAATGCGCCAGAAATGCTTCGGCCACCGCCACATTGATCGCGTTCAAGGCATCGGGACGGTTCAATGTCAAGGTGGCAATGCCGCCTTCATGGGTCAATACAACAGAATGATTGGGGGCGGAGCTCATGGCGAAGTCTTTCGTGCAAGGATCATGGGGTCACAGGCTGATACAGGCCCGTGCTTAAAAAATGGATGCATTGATCAGCGATGGTGTCGACCGACAAATCACCACTGGGTTGGTACCAACGCGCGACCCAGCTGATGGCCCCGGCAATCGTGAACGCAGCAATCTTCGGGTCGCAAGGTTTGACCGAGCCTTCGGCAATGCCTTGGGCGATGAGTTCACGAAACTCCAAGTCGATCGCAGCTTTGATGCGGCGCAGTTTTTGTTGGCTCTCCGCAGGCAACGGGTCTTCGCCCACACGAATCACACACATGCCAAAGTCCATGGTGACAATTTCGGTGTACTTGCGCATGGCGGCGGTCAATTTGTCGGCGGCCGAACCGCCCGACGCGCCAACGTCATGAATCGCCTCTTGCAACATCGTGAGGCCAATGCGCACGCATTCAAACAAGATTTCTTCTTTGTTTTTGACGTAGTAGTACAACGTGGGTTTGGTGACGTTCAGGCGCTCTGCGACTTCATCAAGGGTGCTGGCCAAATAGCCTTTTTCGTTGAACACTTGGGCGGCGGTACGCAGCACCGCTTCGCGCTTGCTGATCCGCGCTTTGATACGCACCTGCGCCCGGTCTTGCACCGGCGTCCAAGGGGATGTGACGACAGAGCTGGCCATGCGCAAGAGCCACCGCTCAGCGGTACATGGCCTCAATCTCTGTTGCGTACGTCTTGTAGATACTGGCGCGACGCACCTTCATGGTGGCGGTGACTTCGCCATCGTCATGGTCGAGCTCTTTGGTCAGCAAATGGAAGCGCCGAATGTGGCTGACCTCGGCCAGTTTGGCGTTGCCCTCACGCACTTGTTCGTCAATCAGGGCCCGCACTTCAGGTGTTTCGGTCAGCGAGCGGAAGTGGGTGAACGCGAGGTTGCGCGATTCGGCCCATTGCGACACGGCTTCAAAATCAATTTGAATCAAGGCGCTGACAAACTTGCGCGCATCGGCCACCACCACACATTCTTTGATGAAGTGGCTGGTCTTCATGGTGTTTTCAATTTCAGACGGCGTGAGGTTCTTGCCGCCGGCCGTGATCATGATGTCTTTGAGGCGGTCAACAATTTTCAATTCGCCCTGCACCTCTTGCACCACGTCCCCCGTGTGCAGCCAGCCATCGATCAAGGTGGCAGCCGTGGCTTCTGGGTTTTTGTAATAGCCCTTGAACACCACATCGCCCCGGATTTGCAACTCGCCCACGTCTGACAAACGGTGCGCAACGCCCAGCACGGGCACGCCCACCGTGCCACGCACCACCGTGCCCAAGCGCTGGCCCAACACCATGCCACTGGACTCGGTCATGCCATACACCTCAATCAAGGGTACGCCCAAGGTTCGGAAGAAATGCACGATGGCTGGCGAAATCGGCGCCGCCCCCGTCAGCGCGACGGTGACCTTGCGCAAGCCAATGAAGTTTTGCAAGGCACGGAACATCAACAGATAGAAGAAACCAAACACCAAGCGCTCTGCGAGCGTGCGCTCAGCCGCGCCTTTGTGCGCAAATTTGCCGCATTCAGCCAAGCCCCACTCAAAGAAGCGACGTCGCAACGGACCCGCCTCATGCATTTTGATGTTGATCGCAGAATGCAGTTTTTCCCAAATGCGTGGCACACCCAAAAACATCGACGGTGCAATTTCGCGCAGGTCTTCTTGCACCGTGCGAATCGATTCGCCAAAGTCCACCCGCGAACCTAAATACACCGGCACAAAGGAGGTCAGCATTTGCTCAGCCACGTGGCACAAAGGCAGATAAGACAAATGTGTGGTCTGGGGCGTGAGCTGCAAGCGCTCCACCGTGCTGCGCGCCATGGCCGCAATGTTGCGGTAGCTGATCATGGCGCCCTTGGGCTTGCCGGTAGAACCCGAGGTGTAAATCACCAAGGCTGTATCGTCGAGCTGTTGGTGTGCCAGCACGCGCTCCACAAGCGCCGTGTCTGCCGATTGCACGCCCAGCGCTTCAAGATCGTCAAAGCTGATGACCATGTCGCCCGCTTGTTCTCGCGTGTCGATGAGGCCTTTCTTTTCCATCACCACGATTTTTTTCAAACGGGGCAATTGGTCCAGCGCTTGCAACACCTTGTCGGTTTGTTCTTGGTCTTCGCACACCACCACTTCGGCATCGGCATGCGAGAGCACATAGGCAATTTCATTCGTCGGACTCGTGGGGTACACGCCCACCGTCACACCGCCCACCAACCCTGCGCCGAGTTGGCTCAACACCCACTCGATGCGGTTTTCTGACAGCACGCCCACATGCGCGCCCTCGCTCAAACCCACCGCCTTGAAGCCCAAACCCACATGGGTGGCACGCTCGAAGTAGCCCGCCCAGCTCAGTGGCTTCCAAATGCCGTGCTCTTTTTGGCGGATCGCAATACGCGCACTGTTGTGCTGCGCCTGGTGGCGCAGCATTTGCGGCAAGGTGTGCGTGGGGTGAAGTTCGCTCATGGCCATCGTGAATTCTTAAGAGAGCCAGCGTTTGCGGCGTTTGTAATGTTTGAGTTCTTTGAAACTCTTGGCGTCGCCTTCGCTGCCCACGCCCAAATAAAACTCGCGCACATCGGGGTCGGTGGCCAATTTTTCAGCCGTGTTATCGATCACCAATTTGCCGTTTTCCATGATGTAGCCATAGTGCGCCACGGCCAAAGCGATCGACGCGTTTTGCTCCACCAACAACATCGACACGCCACGCTCTGCATTGATGCGCGCGATGATCTCGAAAATCGTTTCCACCAGCACGGGGGAGAGGCCGAGCGAGGGCTCGTCCAACAAAATCAGTTTGGGGTCAGCAATCAAGGCGCGGCCAATGGCCAACATTTGTTGCTCACCACCGGAGAGGTAACCGGCCAAGCCACGGCGGCGTTCATGCAAACGCGGAAAGTACTCGTACACCAAATCAAAGTCGGCACGCGTAGAGGACCGCCCCGTCAACGCATAGGTCGCGGCCACCAGGTTTTCTTCGACCGTGAGGTCTTCAAACACATGGCGGCCTTCCATGACATGGAAAAGTCCCGAACGCACCAAGTCGTGCGGCGCAAGTCCTTGGGTGTCTTGCCCTTCAAACAGAATGTCGCCACGGGTCATGGCGCCATCTTGAATTTCCAACAAATTGGAAATCGCTTTGAGCGTCGTGGACTTGCCCGCGCCATTGCTGCCGAGCAAGGCCACGATTTGTCCGCGTGGAATGGACAAAGAAAGGCCACGCAACACCTGGATCGTTTTGTTGTAAACGACCTCGATGTTGTTAACCTGCAAGATGGCGTCCACGCCATCTTTGTTCGAAATAGAGTCCATTGCCACGGCGCTTTGCATTACTTTTGAAGGTTGATCCAGTCAGACGCTGGCAACATCTTTTGTTGCTTGAAGTCCGCGCGGTAGATACGACCGATTGGGATGGAGTTGCCCTTGATGGACAAAGGCACGCCAATCAAACCGCCAGTGTCAAAGTCGCGGATGGAGCTCAAGGCCACCTTCATGTTTTTGCCGTTCAACTCGTTGCCGGCTTCGAGCGTGCGGCGTGCCGCTTCGGTCAGCAACATGGCGCTCAAGAAACCTTGGGTGTAGGCGGTGCTTTGGTACTCAGGACGCATTTTGCGAATGCGCTCCAACATCGGGGCTTTGCCTTCGGTGTCGTAGTAGTAACGGTAGGGCATGACGCCCAAAAAGCCGTCCACGTTCGGGCCCATGCGCATGACGGTGGAGTTGTCCATGCTCCAGAAAGTGCCCATGAAGGCAGTCTTCAAGTTCAAGGCTTTGGCTTGGTTGATGAATTCAGGAATCGGTGCCGACACATAGCCATGGAAGATGGTGTAGTCCGGGTCAGCACGGCGCAACTTGATAACTTCGGCCGACACGTCCACGCTAGCCGGTGGCGTGACGATTTCAGTCGCAATGCTCAAACCCAGGCGCTGCGCATCGGTGCGCGCAGCTTCCACGGGATCACGGCCAAACTCGGTGTCAGAGTAGACCAAAGCAATCTTGGCACCGGGCTTGGTTTTGGCGATGTACTGCAACAAGATGCCCACCATCTCGCTGTAGTTGGGGCCGACCATGAATTGCAGCGGGTATTTCTTTTCGTCGCTCAGTTCTTTGGCAAACGAGGCGCCGGTCATCAGCATGCTCTGGGCACGCTCCAACTCGGGGTTGACGGTGCGGGCAAAACCGGTGGAGTCGCCGTAATACAGATTGACTTTGTTTTGGCTGGTGATTTTTTTGAAGGCTGCCATGGACTGGTCCACTTTGTAGGCCGTGTCTTCTGGCACGTAACGCACCTTGCGGCCTTTGATGCCGCCCTTCTCATTCAAGATCGTCAAATAGTCTTTGATACCTTGGTCCACGCCAATGCCAGCAAACGCGAACACGCCCGTCATGGGAATGGAGCCGCCCAACACAATGTCTTCTTTGGATTCGGCTTTGCCTTTTTGCGCCAGCGCCGAAGTAGAAAGCGTCAGCGCGGCCAGGGTGGCCACAGCGGTGGCGCAAAGGGTGCGTTTGGTGATCATGAAAAGTCTCCTTGGTGTTGGAATAAAGGTTGGAATGAAAGGATCAGGTTTTGAAAGGCCAGAGATGAAAGAAGCGGCGCACACGGCGCCAAACTTCTGCCAAACCATGTGGCTCGAAGATGAGGAACAACACAATCATCAAACCGAACACAATGGTGCGAACAGGTGATAGCACGAGCATGGCGTTGTCGCCCAGAGGCAACCAACCGACCACCAGTTTCAGCACTTCTGGCACCAGCGTCATGAACACGGCGCCCAAAATGCTGCCCAGCACCGAGCCCATGCCGCCCACAATGACCGACGCCAAAAAGAAAATCGACATCAGCAGCGGAAAGCTCTCGGGCGTGACCGCACGGAAGAAGTAGGCAAACATGCCACCCGCCACGCCTGCATAAAACGATGAAATCGCAAACGACAACAGCTTGTAGGGCAAGAGCGGAATACCCAGCACCTCAGCAGAAATGTCGCGGTCGCGAATGGCGATAAAGGCGCGACCAATGCGGGTGCGAAACAAATTGGCAACCCCCAACAGCATCAGGGCAGTAATAGGCACGATGACCCAGTACAACTTGAACGAGTCGTCCAACTCCAGGCCAAAAATTTGCGCGGGTGGCACAGTTAAACCACCGGTGCCACCGGTGAGTGAGGTGTAGTGCGAAAAAATGAAATGCGCCAACACGCCTGCGGCAATGGTGGCAATCGCCAGGTACAAGCCTTTCACCCGCAGCGACGGCAGGCCCACCACCAAGCCCGCCAGCATGGCCACCACACCACCCGCCAACAAATTGAGCAGCATGGGTGTGCCAAAACGGATTTGCAAAATCGCCACCGTGTAACCGCCCAGCCCCATGAAGGCAGCCTGGCCCATGCTGACCAAACCGGTGTAACCGGTGAGCACATTCAAACCTGCGGTGCTGGCCACGTTGATGGCAACCAAACAGGCCAGGTACAACCAGTAGTCATCCACCACAAAAGGAAAGGTGACCAACGCGACCAGCAAGATAGCGACCCACGCGCGTTGCGTTGCGCTGTCAAACAGCGCGGTGTCGCCTGCATATGTTTCTTTGGCGGAACCAATGCGCATCAGAGCCTCTCGATTTCGTGCGTGCCAAACAGCCCGTAGGGTCTGACCAGCAGGATCAAGACCAACAAACCGAAGGTGGCGAGAATTTTGTATTCACCGCCCAAATAAAAACCAGCCAAAGCCTCGATGACGCCAACCAACAAGCCGCCCACCAGCGCGCCAAACACGCTATCTAAGCCGCCAAAGATCACCACCACCAAGACCGACAAACCAAACGCGCCCATCGCCGATGAGACCCCGCCGATAGAGCCCACCACAATGCCAGCCACACCCGCAATGGCACCCGCCAGCATCCAGGCCAGCGAAAAAACTTTCGGCACATTGATGCCCACCGAATATGCGGCTGCTTGGTCAGAAGCGGTGGCCCGCAAGGCCACACCGCCACGCCAATAACGGAAGGTCACCAACACCACCGCGATAAACAGCAAAGCAATGGCAAAGCCATAAAAAATCTTGGGCGACACAAAGGCTTCGCCAATCAAAATAGGTTTGGAGGGGAAGAACTCCGGCAGCCGTTGTTGATCGGCCGTCCAAATCAGTTCGACCAAGCCAATCAAGATCGACGACAGGCCCACCGTCACCATGAACGACGAGATGGGCGACTCCCCCAGCATGGGACGAATGAGTGTGCGCTCGATCAAGCCCCCGATCAAGGCAGATGCCAACAGCGACAGTGGTATCGCCGCCCAAATCGGCAACATCAAGGTCGAGGTGAAGGCCAAGAACAGGTAAGCCCCGATCATCAGCATTTCACCAATGGCGATGTTCACCACCTTGGTGGCTTTGTAAATCATCACAAAGGCCAAGGCCGTCAGGGCATACAAACCGCCGGTGCCTAAACCGGCCAGGCTGATTTCAAACAGCAACCATCCATCGAAGTTCATGCCGACCTCCGCACTTGGGCTGCTTGCTGAAAGCGTTCGCGCAAGGAGTGGATATCGCCCGACCCCAAATAGGCCTTGGCCACTTCGGGGTTGGCTTGCACGGTGGCAGGCACGCCGTCGGCAATGACCTGACCAAAGTTGAGCACCACCACATGGTCTGACAAATCCATCACCATGCCCATGTCGTGCTCCACCATCAGTACCGTGACACCCCATTCGCGACGCACTTCCAAAATAAAGCGCGCCATGTCTTCGGTTTCTTCGCGGTTCATGCCCGCCACTGGCTCGTCGAGCAGCAAGAGCTTGGGCTTCATGGCCAAGGCCCGCGCCAACTCCACACGCTTTTGCAGCCCATACGACAGCGCCGACACCGGCGATTTGCGGATGTGATCGATCTCCAGAAAGTCGATGATGCGCTCTTCAATTTCTTGCCGCAATTCGTTTTCTTCACGGCGCGCAGCGGGCGAGTAAAACAAGGCGGCCAACGGCCCGGTCTTCAAATGGCAGTGGCGTCCGAGCTTGATGTTGTCAAGCACCGTCATGCCGCGAAACAAGGCAATGTTTTGAAAACTGCGCGCCAAGCCTTTGGCCGCGCGTTGCGGCGGTGTGACACCGGCGAGGTCTTCGCCATCGAAGCGAATCACGCCGGAGGCGGGTTTGTAAAAACCCGAAATCGTGTTGAAGACCGATGTTTTGCCAGCGCCGTTGGGGCCAATCACAGAAGTGATGGATCCAGGCGCAACAGAAAAACTCACGCCGTTCAACGCTTTGACGCCACCAAAAGTGAGCGTGAGATCTTGCACTTCCAAGATCGGATGGCTGGTCTGAAAAGTCACGGTGATGGCTTGCCTCGGTTTTCTTTGTTACTTTAAAGTAACGTGAAAAAGTGAAAGTTGCAGTCACTTACGCGCCAGTCACGTAGGTATCAGCACCCTAGGGTATTCACCATCTCGGGTTGATTCGTTTGCGTTGACAGTGCAGGAACTCATCACTAGGAGACTCTCACATGCGAAACGTATCCCCCCGAATGAACCTTCGAACCATTGCGATGGCCACCGCGCTGGCCAGTGCCTCGCTGCTTGCCAATGCGCAAGAGACCTTCAAGGTCGGCGTGGTGAGCTTCTTGTCAGGCCAAGCTGCTGAGAGCTTTGGTATTCCCGCTGTGAACGGTGCCAAGGTCTTGGTCGACGCCTTCAACAAAGGCCAAGCGCCTGCGCCGTACAACAAAAAAGGCTTTGGCGGCATGACGATTGAGGCCTTGTACGTGGACGAAAACGGTGGCGCTACTAAGCAAGTGCAAGAGCTGCGCAACTTGTATGACCGCGAAAAAGTCGATGCCGTGGTCGGCTATGTGGGTTCAGGCGACTGTTTGGCCGTTGCGCCCGTGGCTGAAGAGATGAAGAAATTTTTGATTCTGTATGACTGCGGCACACCCCGCATTTTTGAAGACGGCAAATACAACTACGTGTTCCGTACCGCAGCCCACGCCACCATGGACAACGTGGCCTTGGCCCGTTACCTCAAGGCCCGCAATGTGCCGGTCAAGAGCTTCAACATGATCAACCAAGACTATGCCTGGGGCCAAGACTCACGCAAAGACTTCATGTTCTCCATGGAAAAGCTGTACCCAGACGCCAAGCCCGGCGAAGACTTGTTGCCTAAGTTTGGCGCCGGTCAGTACGGCACTGAAATTTCTGCCTTGATGGCCAAACCTGCGGACTTGGTGCACTCCAGCTTGTGGGGTGGTGACTTGCAAGCCTTCATCATGCAGTCTGCCCCTCGCGGTTTGTTCAAGCGTTCGCAAGTGGTGTTGTCTGCGGGCGACCACGTCTTGCCCAGCCTGGGCGAGAAAGTGCCCGATGGCACGATCTTGGGCGCACGAGGCGCTTACGGTTTGATGGCGCCAAAGTCGCCCCTGAACGATTGGTGGTGGGAGTCGTATTCCAAGGCCAACAACGTCTACCCTGTGCAAGCCCCGTACCGCATGGCGCAAGCTTTGTTGGGCTTGAAGCTTGCCGTGGAAAAAGCGATGGCTGCCAACGGTGGCAAAAAGCCCACGTCTGAGCAACTCGCCGCCGCACTCAAGAACAGCGAATGGGATTCGCCTGCTGGCAAGATCCGCATGACCTTGGGTGGTGGGAACCAAGCGATTCAAGAAACCGCTATTGGTCGCACACGCTGGGA
>JACCDX010019722.1_pt1 | contig 24457 bp, 17 predicted proteins | sample 7449681 | NCBI WGS metagenome assembly JACCDX01 (sample SAMN15323450, study PRJNA562643) | freshwater metagenome | isolation source: river surface water | place: USA:Blue River Watershed | collected 2017-08-18
CGCCGGTTTCGGAGATGGCCATCGTGCCGGTCGCCGAGTGCAGCTGGCCGACGATGACTTCGGTATCCGTGACCGCCAGCTTGGTGGTATTCACAGCAGCGGTGGCCGGCGGTGCTGCGAGGGCGAAGCCCGGCAGAGCAACGGCCGCAGCAGCAGCGAGGCCCATCAGGGCCTGACGGCGACCTGCAGATTTCAGTTGTTCAGACATGCGATTTCCTTTCACACGAGGTCGTTACGGGGATGACAGGGGAGACTGCCGCTGGCCTTGCGCGCCGGTCGCATCGTCATTGCGTCACCGGCACTGCAGGGCTTGGGGCGAGAGTAGGTTTTTGCGACGCGCTGCAGCAATACGCCGTTTGACGTAGCGCGAGTGCGCATACAGACAAGGTCGATGTGAGTGGCTGCGTTGTGCGATTGCGAATGACAGACATTCACGCTGAATGCCCCAACTTGACGCGAGCCAGCCCGCAGGGCAACTGCCGATGCGGCCCCATGCTGGCGCACTGAGCGCACTGCATGGGTGCGATGCGGACATGCCGCGCGCGCAGTCTCTGGCAGAAATAATCGATACACCGACGCATGCCTAACTACGTCAAATGACGTAGGCCGCGTGCTGAACCCATCGCATGGATACGGTCTTGGTGTAAAACTTGCTCGTAAAAAAATAATCTGCGCAGCATCCGCTGCCGCGACTGCAGCAAGACCCGCTTCGACGGCCATGCTGCCTTACACCTTCACCGCGCCCAACGGAGTACGTCCTTGAATTCCTCGTCAGTCCAGCGCATCGTCAAAAGCCGACGTGACTACAACAGCTGGGTCGCGACCGAGACGCTGGAAGACTATGCGCTGCGCTACACGCCGCTGTCGTTCCGGCGCTGGTCGGAACTGCGCATCGCGAACACCGCGCTGGGCGCCGTGTCCTTTCTCGCGCTCGAGGCCATCGGCGGCGCGATCACGATGTCCTATGGCTTCACCAATGCGCTGTGGGCGATCGCGATCGTGTCGCTGGTGATCTTTCTGACCAGCCTGCCGATCAGCTATTACACCGCGCGCTACGGCGTCGACATGGACTTGCTGACGCGCGGCGCCGGCTTCGGCTACATAGGCTCGACGATCACGTCACTGATTTACGCGAGTTTCACCTTCATTTTTTTCGCGCTCGAGGCATCGATCATGGCGCAGGCCGTCGAGATGGAATGGGGGCTGCCTCTGGCCTATGGCTATGTGCTGTGCTCGGTCGTGATCATTCCGCTGGTGATCCATGGCGTGACCCTGATAGGGCGAGTACAGGCATGGACCCAGCCGCTGTGGGCCATATTGATGGTGCTGCCCTTTATTGCAGTATTTCGCAAGGAACCGGATGTGGCGCAGCGGCTGCTGGCCTTCACTGGTGGCCAACCCGAGGGCGCGCACTTTGACTGGCTGTTGTTCGGGTCAGCCGCCACCGTGGCCTTTTCCTTGATTGCGCAGATTGGCGAACAAGTGGACTTCCTGCGCTTCCTGCCTGAAAAAACCGCGAGCAATCGTGTGCGCTGGTGGTCGGCATTGCTGATCGCAGGTCCGGGCTGGATCGTGATGGGTGCCGCCAAGATGCTGGCCGGCGCCTTGCTCGCCTATCTCGTCATCGACCACCGTCTCCCGCCAGACCAGGCGATCGAACCCACCCAGATGTACCTGGTCGCATTCGGCTACCTGTTTTCCGACAGCAGCTGGATCATGGGCGCGACCGCCGTCTTCGTGCTGGTGTCGCAGGTGAAGATCAACCTGACCAATGCGTATGCCGGCTCGCTGGCGTGGTCGAATTTCTTTGCGCGTGTCACGCACAGCCATCCGGGGCGCGTGGTCTGGGTCGTGTTCAATGTGCTGATCGCGATCCTGCTGATGGAGATCGGCGTCTTCTCGGCACTCAAGGAAGTCCTCACGCTGTATTCGATGGTCGCGATTTCCTGGGTCGGCGCTTTGGTGGCCGACCTGGTCATCAACAAGCCGCTCGGCCTGTCGCCGAAAACCATCGAATTCAAACGTGCGCACCTGTACGACATCAACCCGGTCGGCGTCGGATCGATGGCGGTCGCCACCGCACTGTCGCTGGCCGCACTGGCGGGAAGCTTCGGAGATGTGCCGGCGGCATTGGCGCCTTTCATCGCATTGCTGTCGGCGATGGTGCTGGCGCCCGTGATCGCCGTGGCCACCCGCAGCCGCTATTACATTGCGCGCGAGCCCGATCCCGGGCACCTGCATGCGCAGGATGGCGCGCAACGCTGCGTGGTCTGCGACAACCATTTCGAGCCAGCCGACCTTGCGCATTGCCCGGCTTATGCGGGCACCATCTGCTCACTGTGCTGCTCGCTGGACGTGCGCTGCGAGGACCGCTGCAAGACAGATGCGCGAATGACCGAGCAATTTCATGGTCTGATTGATGCCCTGCTGCCAGCACCGCTGGCACGCAAGATGCGTACCGAAGTCGGCCACTACCTGGTGTTGCTGACGCTGTGCACCGCCGTTCTGGCGACCGTGCTGGGCACGCTGTACGCACTCGAATTGCCCGAGATCCAGACCCTGCCGTTCTATTCGCTGGACAATCTGCAAGGCCTGTTCATCAAATTGTTCGCGGCGTTTTTCCTGATGACCGGCATCGGCGCGTGGTGGCTGGTGTTGACTGCCGAGGCCAGGCGCAATGCGCAACAAGAGTCGGAACGTCAGAACCGACTGCTGCTGGCGGAAATCGAAGCGCACAAGAAGACGGACCTCGAGCTGCAGCGCGCGAAGGATGCTGCCGAAGCATCGAGCCTGGCAAAAAGCCGTTTCGTGACCGGCATGAGCCATGAATTGCGCACGCCGCTCAACAGCATCCTCGGCTACGCACAAATCCTGCAGGGCGATGCGCAGATACCACCACGACGGCAAAATGCCGTGTCGGTAATACGTCGCAGCGGCGAGCACTTGCTGTCGCTGATCGACGGCATGCTTGACATCGCGCGCATCGAGGCGGGCAAGATGCGGCTTGAATCTGCCGAACTGCCCTTGCGCGAATTTCTGGACCAACTGGTGCAGATGGTCGCGCCACAGGCGGCACAGAAGGGGCTGCGCTTCAATTTCATCGAGTCGGGACGCATACCGCAGGCCGTGCATGCAGACGAGAAGCGGCTGCGCCAGATCCTGATCAACCTGCTGGCCAATGCAGTGAAGTTCACGGATGCCGGTTCGGTCACGCTGCGTGTCACTTATGCGCGCGAGATCGCCAGCTTCGAGGTCGAGGATACTGGCATCGGCATTTCCGCCGCCGACATCGACCGCATCTTCCTGCCTTTCGAGCGCAGCCAGTCAGCCAACCAGCGCAAAGAGGTAGGCACCGGGCTCGGACTCGCCATCTCGAACATGCTCGCACACATCATGGGCGGCGAGCTCACCGTGAACAGCACGCCAGGAAAGGGCAGTATGTTCCGGCTGCGTGTCTATCTGCGTGAAGTGCGCGAGCCGTCCCGGCCGGAGAGTGCGACGGCCAAGCCGGTCGGCTACCTTGGTCCGCGCAAACGATTGTTGGTGGTGGATGACCATGCATCGCAGCGCGTGATCCTGCGCGAGATGCTCGAGCCGCTGGGCTTCGACATCGAAGAAGCCAGCAGTGGCGAAGAATGCCTCGACAAGGTGGCGCAACAGCGTCCGGACCTGGTGCTGATGGATGTCGCGATGTCTGGTATCGACGGCTGGGAGACCTGCGCGCGGCTGCGCGACGCGGGCCATATCGAACTGCCGGTCATCGTGGTGTCGGCCAACGTGTTTGATACGACCGCGCGCAAGGGCGTAAGCATGGTCTGCAATGACTTCATCGCCAAACCTTTCCTACTGCCTGACCTGCTGGCCAAGCTGAAGCTGCATCTGGGTATCGAATGGCTGCCCGGCCTTCAGCCTGCAGCCAGCACTACGCAATCAATCAGGCTGGTGCCGCCGCGGGCGACGCTGGCAAGACTGCTGGAACTGGGCGCCATCGGCTATGTGAAAGGTATTACCGGTGAGCTGGACAGGCTGGAACAAAAACATCCGATGTATGCGCCGTTCTGTGGCGAGCTGAGGACTCTGGCGGAGCGCTTCCGCCTGCCGGAATACATGAATCGTTTGAAGGAGTGGGTCTATGACGACGTGGACCGCGGAAACAGGATTGCAGGGTGATATCGCCCTGATCGTGGATGATGTGCCGGACAATCTGGCGCTGCTGTCGGATGCGCTGTCGGACGCCGGTTATACCGTGCTGGTGGCCACCGATGGGCAATCGGCAATAGACAGCTTGCAGCGCGTGGTGCCCGACTTCATCCTGCTCGACGCGGTGATGCCCGGCATCGATGGTTTTGAAACCTGTCGCCGCATCAAGCATATGGAATCCGCACAGCATGTGCCGGAGATCTTCATGACGGGCCTGACCGAGACCGAGCATGTGGTCAAAGGCTTTGCGTCAGGTGGCATCGATTATGTGACCAAGCCCATCGACCTGGCCGAGGTGCTTGCACGTGCGGCCACGCATATCCGCACCGCGCGCATGATCACGCAAGCAATGAAGGTGGTCGATGCCGCGCCCGATCTGGCCCAGTACCAGCTGACGCCGCGCGAGACCGAGGTGCTGGACTGGGTCGCGAAGGGCAAGACCAACCGCGACATCGGCGAGATCCTCGGCATGAGCCCGCGCACGGTGAACAAGCACCTCGAGCACATCTATGTGAAGCTCGGCGTCGAGACACGCGCTGCAGCGGCCGCGCTGGTGGCAGCGCGCCGACTTGTTTGACAAGAATCTGCCTGCCATCAGAAGAAAGCGCTATATGCCGTTTTGCTGATACGTCGAATGACGCATCTGAAAATTCGTGCGATTCCATTACCTTAGCCGACAACCCGCTGCGCCGGATTCATCACGCAGCGCTGTCGACACTGAAAGGAGAATCGCATGTATCACGGTGACATTTCGAGCAGCAAGGATACCGTCGGCGTCGCCGTCGTGAACTACAAGATGCCGCGCCTGCATACCAAGGCCGAGGTGCTGGCCAATGCGCGCAATATTGCAGAGATGATCAAGGGCATGAAGGTGGGCCTGCCGGGGATGGACCTGGTGATCTTCCCCGAGTATTCGACGCACGGCATCATGTACGACGCAAAAGAGATGTATGACACCGCCGCCGCCGTGCCGGGCGAAGAGACCGAGATCTTCGCCGAAGCCTGTCGCTCGGCCAAGGTGTGGGGCGTATTCTCGCTGACCGGCGAGCGCCATGAAGAGCATCCGAACAAGGCACCGTACAACACGCTGATCCTGATGAACGACAAGGGCGAGATCGTGCAGAAGTACCGCAAGATCATGCCCTGGGTGCCGATCGAAGGCTGGTACCCGGGCAATTGCACCTATGTGTCGGAAGGCCCGAAGGGACTGAAGATCAGCCTGATCATCTGCGACGACGGCAACTACCCGGAAATCTGGCGCGACTGCGCGATGAAGGGCGCGGAACTGATCGTGCGCTGCCAGGGCTACATGTATCCGGCCAAAGACCAGCAAGTGCTGATGGCCAAGGCCATGGCCTGGGCCAACAACAGCTACGTGGCCGTCGCCAATGCCGCCGGCTTCGACGGCGTGTATTCATACTTCGGCCACTCGGCCATCATCGGCTTCGACGGCCGCACGATGGGTGAATGCGGCGAGGAAGAAATGGGCATCCAGTATGCGCAGCTGTCGACCTCGCTGATCCGGGACGCGCGCAAGAACATGCAGTCGGAAAACCACTTGTTCAAGCTGCTGCATCGGGGCTACACCGGCAAGATCAATTCCGGCGAAGACGACAAGGGCGTTGCCGCCTGCCCGTACGACTTCTATGCGAAATGGGTCAATGATCCGGAAGGCACACGCGAGATGGTCGAGTCCATCACGCGTCCGACCGTCGGCACCGAAGAGTGCCCGATCCCGGGTATCCCGCATGCGGGCGACAAGGTTCACAAGTAAGGCCACCGCCTCTCGTTCTGGCGAACGAACTTTTACGTCCCTCGTAGACGCCGGCCCGGGGCGGGTTGGGCATGGCAACATGCCCACCTCGGGCCGGCGATTTTTTTGGAGCTGCCATGCTGGTTGCCGCCCCTGACATCGCCGATCAGATCGCACCGGACAAGGCGCCCGGCATCGGCGCCGATCATGTCTCCGTCGCTCAGTACCGGATTGCCGACGAACCTTATTACCTGCCAGTGCGCGACGAGATTGCGCAGTTTCAGGCTGCCTATGCTGCCCGACTGCCGCTGATGCTGAAAGGCCCGACCGGCTGCGGCAAGACCCGCTTCGTCGAGCACATGGCCTGGCGGCTCGGCCGTCCACTAGTGACCGTCTCGTGCAATGAAGACACCACAGCCAGCGACCTGATCGGGCGCTTCCTGCTCGATGCGAATGGCACTTACTGGCAAGACGGTCCGCTGACGCTGGCCGCGCGCGCCGGTGCGATTTGCTACCTTGATGAAGTGGTGGAGGCACGGCAGGACACCGTGGTGGCCATCCATCCGCTGACCGATGCGCGACGCAGCCTGTCACTGGATCGCAAGAATGAACTCGTGCATGCACATCCGGATTTCCAGCTGGTGATCTCGTACAACCCGGGCTACCAGCGCATGCTGAAAGACTTGAAGCCATCGACCAAGCAGCGCTTCGTTGCTCTCGACTTCCACTACCCGGCACCCGAGGTCGAGTGCAACATCGTTATGCACGAAGGTGGCGTGGACCGAACGGTGGCGGAAAAGCTGGTGGCTGTCGGCAGCAAGATGCGCAACCTGAAAGGGCATGGCCTGGACGAGGGCGCATCGACCCGCATGCTGGTCTATGCGGCAACGCTGATCGGCAAAGGCATTGCGCCAGTCGCAGCCTGCAGCATGGCCTTGGTACAACCGATCAGCGATGACCCCGATATGCTGGATGCGCTGGAAAACGTGGTGCTGGGCTATTTCGACCAATGATGCCTGCGGCCACGCCGTCTGCGCTGACGCCCTCCTACGGTCTGGAGCAGGCCAGTCCGGGGCTGCGGCATTATCTGCGCGCACTGTGGCAGCGTGAATTCAAGCTGCGTCCCTGCGAACAGCCAACTCAGCTGCGGCCTTTCCTGTCCGAGCTGGGGATCCACCTGCCCCGCCAGTATCAGTCGCATCAGGGACTGTTGCTGCGCGACCTGTACCGAGCCGCTGCGGCGCATGCTGCAGCCCATGCGGCGTATTCCACCGTGCGCTTCGAGCGCCGCAAACTCAAGCCGGTGCAAATGGCGATCATCTCTCTGCTGGAAGATGCGCGCGTCGAATGGCTGGCCATACGCGAGGTGCCGGGCCTGCGCAGACTGTGGCTGAGGTTCTTTGACCCGCGCGGTCGCGACAGTACGCGGGCCGAGGCCTTGCTGCTGAGGCTCGCACATGAGCTGCTTGACCCGCAGCGCAGGGATGACAACCCGTGGGTGATGAAAGGGGTGCGCCTCTTCCATGCGTCGCAGCAGTACGGCAGCAATCCGGAAACTTTGCGCGACATCGGTTCACAGCTGGGTAATGACCTCGGCCAGATGCGTGTGCAATTCAACGCAAAGACTTATCTGGTCGAACCCCTGTACCGTGATGACAACCTGTTCCTGTGGAACAGCGAAGCACCGCCCGAAGAGACACGCGTCGATGACAGCGGATTTCGTGACAGTGATGATGCACAGCATCGCACGCACAGGCTGGATGAGGACGGGCATGACGAACAAGGTGCACGTCCGCGTGAAATCGCTGCGGCTTCTGATGGGCCGGGCAGCGCCGACAATGAACACCCGACCTATCCCGAATGGGACGAGCGGATTGGTATTTACCGCCAGAACTGGTGCCGCGTCATCGAGCAGATCCCGCCGCTTGCCGACGCCGGCGCACTTCGGACGAGCCTGGCGCGTCATGCGACGCTGTCGTCGCAACTGGCACGGCTGCTGCAAGCGCGCAAGCAAGGCCGGCCGCAGAGGCTGCGCCGCCAGCATGACGGGGATGCCCTCGAGATTGATTCGCTGGTCCGGCTGCAGTCGGACCTTCGCAGCGGTATCGCCCCCGAGCTGCGCGTACATCAACGCACACGACTGCAAAAGCCTGATCTGTCGGTGCTGCTGCTGCTTGACCTGTCGGCCTCGACCAATCTGCAGCTCGCGGCTATGAACCCTGCCCCCGGACACGCACACACGCTGCTGTCGCTGATCCGCGAAGCCAGCGTTATGCTGGGCGAAGCCATCGCGCAGGGCGGCGATCAGCTGGCCATCCACGGCTTCCGCTCGAACGGCCGGCATGAAGTGAACTATCTTCGTTTCAAGGAATTCGGGCGGGCCCTGGATGACGATGTGCTCGCTCGTCTGTCCGCCGTCGATGGCGCATTGTCGACACGGCTGGGTGCTGCCATTCGACATGCCAGTCGACAGATGCGGTCCGTACGGACCACGCAAAAGATGATTATCGTCCTCACCGATGGTGAGCCGCATGACATTGATGTCTTCCATCCTTCACAGCTAGTGCATGACGCCGCACGTGCGGTCGCGCGCTCGAATGCCGAGGGCACGCCGGTTTTCTGTGTATCGGTCGATGCTGAAGCAGACCGCTATGTGAGCAAGGTATTCGGTCCGCATCATTCCCTGGTGATCGATTGCCTGGACCAGCTGCCGCAACGGCTGCCCGAGCTCTACCTCAGGCTTAGCGCGTCGTGAAGGACCAGCTGCGCTCGATCATCTGTTCATCGAGACGGCCGGCGAAGCTCACGCTATAAGTCATGCCGCTGCGCAGAGGCTGCAAGGGGATGATGGACGCTGCGGAAGGTGGCGTATCGCGGTCGGTTCTGGCATCAAGCTGCGTGGTATCGACCGTGCGGCCATCCGCATCGCTGAGCGTGAAGTGGTCGACACGCAGCACCGCATCAAGGTTGGCCTGCACGCTGATCGGGTAGCCGACCTCATCGGCCTGCGGCACCGGGTCCGGCGTTTCCTGGTCGCTGAAGAAATTGGGACGCACATTTGTCTGTGAGGGCAGCGGCCACACCACCACGCTGCCTTTGGCAATGCCAGTCGCCCCCTTGAGGCCAACGAGGTTCATCGTCAGCCAGTAGAAGCTGCCGTCGCGATGTGCGGCACCGGCGCCGGCGGCATTGAACATCGGCTCGAGCACGACATAGCGATGGTAGATTGCGCCGAGCAAGCCCTCGACCGATGCAAAGCCGTCCGGCGTACCGGTAGCTGCAATGACCTCACCATCGGCGAAGGCCGTCGCCAGCAACGGGAAATCCGCGGCGCGCAAGCGTTCGGACGCGGCGGCTGCAATGTAGCCGGGCTTGCGCGGATCTTCGTCATGCGTGACGAGATCATTCAGTTGCTGATAGTTCGAGTGACGTGCTGCGGCGAGGTCGACGCGAGGGTCGCGGCGCAGTGCGGGCAAGCCGGCTTGTGTACGCCGAAAGTTGATCCAGACGATGCCATCGGCGGCGACATCGCCGCTGGCCGTCGGCGCACCGGCGGCGGCTTCAATGGCTGACAGTTGCGCCGCATCGGGATCGACGGGATGTTCATGGCCGCCGCAAGCCGACAGCAAGACCGTGCTTGCAAGCAGCAGCCGGCGCAGCACTGGCAGAGGAAGGGCAGGGGTGATTGCGAACCTGGGCGGCATACACGCGCTCCGTCAGCACGTGCGGAAGGGTCACGCAGCCGACCACCTTGCAACTCCCCTTGGCTGCTGACGCAGCGGGATTTTGACCATGCCGGTAGCAGCAGGTTCAGCGCAGCGCTTCGAAGCGTCCCAGCTCGCGGTTCTTCTTGACATTGTCCCAGCCAAACAGCTGGCCATTCATCGCGATGTAAACACCGGGCTTTGCCAACTGCGCAGCAGCGCAGGCGAAGCCCAGATTGAAGAAGGCATCGGAATCATCGATCAGGTAAGGCACCATCGCGCCGGTCAGCACGATGGTCTTGTCCAGTTGCGCGCTGCCGAGTATCGCCGCTGTCTCGCGCATGGTATCGGTCCCGTGCACGACGACGATGTGGTGCTCTGCGGCGCGCTGACAAGACTGCAGCACTTGCTGACGGTGTGTGTCTTGCATGTCGAGCGAGTCGAGCGCGAGCAAAGCTTCGAATACACAGGCTTGCGCGCCTTCTTGTGTCACGCGTGCGCGTTGCAACGCCGCGGGTAACACGCTGTCTCGGAAAGAGAGCGTGCCCGTCAGCGGATCGTAATGCTTGTCGAAGGTGCCACCGGTGGCGATGATGCGCAGGTTCATGGTCGGTACGCCGGAGTTTTTGGAGATGATAACGCGGGCTGAAATGCCGGCACCGAAAACGCGAGCAAAAAAATGGAGTGGGACGCCAGCGACCCACTCCTAAATTGCTGGACGACCCGAGCGACGAATGTCCGGGTAATCCGCCATCCGAGACAAGATGGACTTGCATCGTAATTTCGCGCACACGTCTGCGCGAAATCACATGCGGGTTTGTCATGATCGCATTCGACGATGCACGGCGCATGAACCGAATAGTTCCGCCGACCGCACAAATATTCTTTTTTCTGTATCACGGCATCTGCCGTTACACTGGCCGCTGAATTGATGTTGTCTTGATCCTGTCGCTCATCCCACTGCCTTTATCACCCGCGATCCATGAAGCCCATCGCACCCGGCACTGTCATTTTCCACCGCTACCGTGGCTACGGCGTGATCACGTCGGTCAACCTGATGACCGGCTGGATCTCGGCACGCTTTGGCGGCGAGGGCCGCACACTGGACCTGAATCTGTCCTGCGATCAGGTGCAGCATGCCGATGGCGAGCCCATCGAATTCCGACGCTCCCCGCCGGAGCGCATGCCGCATGGCCGGCTGATGGCGATGATGCGCGAGCTGCACAAAGCGGGTTACCAGCGACTCTATTTGTACAGCTGGCCCAAGCCCTCGGGCTTGCACTGGCGCTGGCATCTGTTCACCGGCCCGCGCGATTGGGTCTCGCGCCCGTGGCGTGAAGGCTGGTATGGCTCGGGCGCCGAATACAACCTCAATCCCGTGCTTGGCTGGGGCGATGCGCCGGGCGCGACGACCCAGGAATTGCTGCAGGCACTGGCAAAGTTCGACCCGCATGGACTGGCGCGCGCACTGGGCCGCGATGAAGACCATACGGCATGGTTTGCTGACGTCTGCGACGCGCTGCTGCCGAACTACACGTACACCCTGGGCTGGGACAGCCATGACGGGACGCTGCCGGAGTACTTGCCGGTGATTCCACTGCACAGCCAGGTCGCCCCCTATGCCGGACCCGCACTCCCATGGCCGCCGGGTTGGGGCGGCTTGTGGCGGCGCGGACAACGCCTACCCGCGCAGGGACGTCGCGAGACCGTGTCTAGAACAAATCACGCTGGCGCCCCTTCAGACGCCGCTCGTTGATCGACGCAATCGAGACTTCCCGCACACCGGGCAATAGTTGCAAGACCATGCCGGCTTCGACCTCGCCCGGCTGCACGACTTTCAGATAAACCCCTGAATAGCCCGATTGCAGCATCTGCTTGACCGCATGTGCGTAGCCCATGCGCGCACCGAATTTGTAGCAGGGCTGGCGTGGCTCCGTGACTTCGAGCATCAGTTCCCCCGCTTGCAAGCGATCACCTACCCACAGTTCTCGTTCAAACAAACCCTCGGTGGTCAGGTTTTCACCCATCGCGCCCGGTAGCAGAGTCACTGGCTTCCTGAAAACGCGCTCGGCCTCTGCCTGCCAGAATGCGTAATGCTCGCTCGGATACGCATAGACCGCCTTGTCCAGCCCGCCATGCACACTCAGGTCTGCTTGTTCGTCGCCGACGAGGCCCAGTGGGCGCACCGCCACCTTGCCCGCCACCGCTTGCTTGCGAATCGCCGAGCGTACCGTCTGTGAATTGCTGTCGGCTTTGACGAACAGCGGAGCGACGATGCCTGTGTTGACGCTGATGATCTTCATGGATTGGCTGGTGCCCGTTCGCGCGCAAAAGCGGAAATCGCTTCGAACAGGGGTTGGAAATACATTTCGTAGCTATCCTGCTCGACGTAACCGAGATGCGGCGTCGCGATCAGATTGTCCAGCTGCAGTAATGGCGCCGTTGGCGGCAAGGGCTCGGTCTCGAACACATCGATCGCTGCAGCACCTGGACGGCCTGCCTTCAAGGCCTGCTCCAGTGCGCCAGGTGCCAGCAGTTCGGCGCGACTGGTGTTGACCAGCAGCGCACCAGGCTTCATCAGCGCCAGATCTTCCGGCGTAATCATGTGGCGCGTGCTGTCCGACAGCCGCAGATGCAAGCTCAGTACATCAGCGCTCGCAAAAAAGTCGGCCCGGCTGCCGGCGACCATCAGACCATCGCTGCGCGCGCGTGCCCGGCCTTCGTTACTGCCCCAGATCATCACCTGCATACCAAACGCTTGCGCGTAGCGCGCTATACGCTGGCCGATGCGTCCATAGCCCCAGATGCCCAGTGTCCTGCCATTGACGACGCGACCGAGTCGGCTCTGCTCCGGGTGTATCGCCGATTGCTGCCACAGCCCTTGCCGCAACAAGGACGCATACGACAGCAGGTGGCGGCTGCCGGCCAGCACCAGCGCCCAGGTCAGTTCGGCGGTTGCCACCGGGTCGCCGGGGCCATCGACCACCCGAATGCCGCGCTCACGTGCGGCATCGACATCGAGATGGGCGCCAACGCGGCCGGTCTGGCAAATCATTTTCAGATGGGGCAGCCGCGCCAGCAAAGCACGGTCGATCCGGGTGCGCTCGCGGATCAACACCAGCACATCGAACGGTGCAAGCCGTATCGCCAGTTGCCCGAGCCCGCGCGCGCTGTGGTGGAACACCTTGACGTCCAGTCCGTCCAGCAGACTGAAACAACGCAGATGGCGAACCGCATCCTGGTAATCATCGAGGATGGCTATCTTGAGCGGGGAGGGCATGGCGTGCGACAAATCAGGCTTGCTTGCAAGGAATTTTTAAGATAGCCAAGTTTTCGGTTTTTTTGATGGCAATTTATTGAATTTTGCCGACAGTTAGGTTTGGCTTTTGACCGATTGTCCCGAGTGTTTTGACCGAAAGCAGGCAGGTCGCCGAGGTGGGGGGAGTAAAATCGCGCCGACCAAATTCGCTTTTTTTCATTTTAATCCGAGACAGCTGTGCCCCACGCACGGCGGCGACATCCGTGGCCGACCGTGCGATGCGGTGATATCGCCGCAGACGACAAGACCGCCGTACGCCCGCCGTCCATTGCGCTGCCCATCGCGCCCTGTGCCGATACGCGGGCTGCCACAAGCTGACGACGATCCTGCCGGCCAGGCAAGCTTCATTGCATGGAGGTAGTTTTCATGAATCAGCCCGCCATGGCCGGCATCACGCCGGTCAATGCTCCCGACTACGTCAAGAACCAGAAGTTGATCGCCTGGGTGGCCGAAATCGCTGCTCTGGCGACGCCGGACCAGATCGTCTGGTGCGACGGTTCTCAAGAAGAATATGACCGTTTGTGCGCGCAGATGGTCGCCGCAGGAACGATGAAGAAGCTGAACGAGGCCAAACGCCCGAACAGCTATCTGGCCAACTCGGATCCATCCGATGTCGCGCGCGTGGAAGACCGCACCTTCATCTGCTCCGAAAAACAGGAAGATGCCGGCCCGACCAACAACTGGGTGGCTCCGGCCGAGATGCGCAATACGCTGCATGGCCTGTTCAAGGGCTGCATGCGCGGCCGCACGATGTATGTGGTGCCGTTCTCGATGGGCCCGCTGGGCTCGCCGATCGCGCACATCGGCGTCGAGCTGTCGGACTCGCCCTATGTCGCGGTCAACATGCGCATCATGACCCGCATGGGCAAGGCCGTGTATGACGTGTTGGGCGAGCATGGCGAGTTCGTGCCTTGCGTGCACACCGTCGGCGCGCCGCTGGCCGCGGGTCAGGCCGATGTTCCGTGGCCCTGCAATTCCACGAAGTACATCGTGCATTTCCCGGAGACGCGCGAGATCTGGTCCTTCGGTTCCGGCTATGGCGGCAATGCGCTGCTGGGCAAGAAATGCTTCGCGCTGCGCATCGCATCGACCATGGGTCGCGACCAGGGCTGGCTGGCTGAGCACATGCTGATCCTTGGCGTCGAATCGCCTGCCGGTGACAAGCACTATGTCGCTGCCGCCTTCCCTTCGGCCTGCGGCAAGACCAACTTTGCGATGCTGATCCCGCCGGCTGGCCTGAACGGCTGGAAGATCACCACCATTGGCGACGACATTGCCTGGATCAAGCCCGGCAAGGATGGACGTTTGTATGCGATCAACCCCGAGGCCGGTTATTTCGGCGTTGCGCCGGGTACGAATGCGAAGACCAATGCGAACTGCATGGCGTCGCTGAACGCGAATGTGATCTTCACCAATGTCGCACTCACCGATGACGGCGACGTCTGGTGGGAGGGCATGAGCAAGGAAGCGCCTGCGCACCTGATTGACTGGCAGGGCAAGGACTGGACTCCGCAGATCGCTGCCGAGACTGGCCGCAAGGCTGCACATCCGAATGCGCGCTTCACCGTATCGGCCACGCAGAACCCGGTGCTGGATCCGGCCTGGGATGACCCGGCCGGCGTGCCGATCTCCGCCTTCATCTTCGGCGGCCGTCGATCGACCACCGTGCCGCTGGTGACCGAAGCGCGCGACTGGCTCGAAGGTGTGTACATGGCCGCGACCATGGGTTCGGAAACCACGGCAGCCGCTGCCGGACAGCAGGGCGTGGTGCGCCGCGACCCGTTCGCGATGCTGCCCTTCATCGGCTACAACATGAGCGATTATTTCGCGCACTGGCTGGCCATTGGCGAGCGTGTTGCAGGCAGCGGTGCACAGCAGCCGAAGATCTTCTGTGTGAACTGGTTCCGCACCGACGACAACGGCAAATTCATCTGGCCTGGCTTCGGCGACAACATGCGCGTTTTGAAGTGGATACTGGACCGTATCGCCGGCAACGCTGGCGGTGACGAGAATGTGTTTGGCGTCACACCGCGCTATGACGACCTGCCGTGGGATGGTATCGAGTTCAGTGCCGATGCCTACGCTCGCATTACATCGATCGAGATCGCTGCGTGGCAAGCCGAACTCGCCTTGCATGACGAGCTGTTCGACAAGCTGCGTCATCGTCTGCCAGCCGAGCTTGAGCAAGTGAAGTCGCGCATTGCGCAGCGACTTGCCTCCTGACGCTTCATGGATGTGTTGAACAAGTTTGCCTGATCCGGGCAAACTCAAGCAGTACTGAAGCGGCCGGCGATCCCGGCCGTTTTTTATGCTTCAGCCTGGCCAGAGACGGGCTTTGGGTGGCTGCAATGCAGCTCGGCAGGGCATCGGCGTTATGATGCGGTCACTCTCCGAACTACCTGCGCATGAAGCTACAGCGTCCGCTGCCCGTCCGAGACGGCATTTCTCCCAGCTTTGCCTGGTTGCCCCATGAAGCTTGGGACAGCCTGGGCGCTTATCTCGCGCACCGCTTCCCGATGGTCAGCGCGGACAGCTGGCGCGAGCGTATGCGGCGTGGCGATGTGGTCGATGAGCAGGGGCGACCCGTCGCATATGACGATCCCTTCCGTGGCGGCGCCTGCATTTTCTATTACCGCGAACGGGTCGGCGAGACACCGATCCCGTTTGAAGAAAGCATCCTGTATCAGGATGAACAACTGCTGGTGGTTGACAAGCCGCACTTCCTGCCCGTGACGCCGGGCGGGCGCTTCCTGCACGAGACTTTGCTGGTCAGACTCAAGCGCAAGACCGGTATTGAAACTCTGACGCCGGTACACCGACTCGACCGCGAGACGGCTGGCGTGATGCTGTTCTCGGTGGATCCATCCACCCGCAGCCTGTGGCAGTCATTGTTCCGATTTCGTCAGGTACACAAGGTGTATGAAGCGGTCGCGCCCTGGCGCGATGACTTGCAACTGCCTCGCGATATCAGCAGCCGTATAGAACGTGATGAACAGTTTTTCCGCGTACGTGCAGTCGACGGTGAGCCCAATGCCTACACGCGCATCGAATTGATTGAGCGTCGTGGTGAACATGCGCTGTACAGACTGATGCCCGAAACGGGCAAGATGCACCAGTTGCGGATCCATATGAATTCGCTGGGCATCCCTATCGTGAATGATGGCTTTTATCCTGTTGCGTTGCCCTGCAAGGGCGACGATTTTTCCTCACCATTGAAGCTGCTGGCGCGTTCGATTGCCTTCCGCGATCCGGTCAGTGGTGAACAGCGCAGCTTCGCAAGCCAGCGCATTCTTTGATCTCCTGAACCTTTGAACGACACCATGACGACCAAGCAGTCTTCGGAACAACCTACGACGAGTCATTCGTCCGGCGGCCACACGGGCAGTATCCCGTCGACCGCGATCATTGCATTGTCGTTCGGTGCTTTCGGTAGTGGCATGTCGATGCGCGTTACCGATGCGATGCTGGTGCGTCTGGCGGCGGAATTCGATGTCGCGCTCGGTGCGGCTGCGATGACGATTACTGTATTCGGCTTTGCCTATGGCTTTTCGCAGTTACTGTTCGGCCCACTCGGCGACCGCTATGGCAAATATCTGGTGATTGCCTGGGGCAGTCTGGCCTGTGCAATCACGGCGCTGGCTTGTGGTCTGGTGCCAGATTTCACGTCGCTGCTGGTCGCGCGCGCAATTGCCGGTGCGACCTGCGCATCGATCATCCCTTTATCCATGGCCTGGATTGGTGATGTCGTGGCCTATGAGGATCGACAGCCAGTGCTTGCACGCTTCCTGATCGGTCAAATTCTCGGACTGTCTTCCGGCATCATGATTGGCGGTTTTGCGGCGGATTACCTGAACTGGCGTACACCGTTCTTCCTGATTGCGCTGTCCTTCCTTGCGACAGGCATCTATCTGATACGGATGAATAGCCGCTTGCCCGCCCATGCAAAGCAATTGCATCGGGCCGAAGGCGGCGCACTGATGCGAATGATCGGTGAATTCCGCAAGGTGCTCGACGTGTCCTGGGCGCGCAAAGTATTGGGTACTGTGCTGATCGAAGGAGCGCTGGTGTATGGTGCGCTGGCTTTTGTGCCGTCGCATCTGCACACGGTGCACGGTGTATCACTGGCAGCTGCAGGTAGCCTGGTGATGTTGTTCGGCTTCGGCGGCTTTGCGTTCGCGCTGCGCTCGCGGCAAATGATCAGTTATTTCGGTGAAGTCGGTCTGATCCGATATGGCGCGTTGATGATGGCCTTGCCGATGATCATGGTCGCGTACACACCGGTCTGGTGGCTTGCCATACCGGCGTGTTTTCTGTTCGGCCTCGGCTTCTACATGATGCACAACACCCTGCAAATCAATGCCACACAAATGGCGCCGCAACGCAGAGGGGCAGCTGTCGCCGCTTTTGCTTCATGCTTCTTCGTCGGACAAGCCGCAGGTGTCGCCCTCGGCGGTGCTGTTCTCGCAATGACTGGTACGGCCAATATTATTGCGGCCGCTGGCGTGGGTGTCTGGCTGATTGGTCGCCGCTTCGCACAACTGCGGGCGGCAAAAGAAAATCAGGACTTCGAAGCGAAGTAACGCAGCTCGGCTGCCAGGCTGGGTTGGCTGTACTCGACGTCACGTGCCATACGCTGCAGGCTGCTGGTGGTCTCCAGACGATCCTGGTCAGTCTTGGCGGTGGCGCTGCTGCTGTGGCTCTTCAGCAGTGCCGAAAACGGGTTCTGGAAGCTGAAGAAGAAAGGTTTGAAGGTGTCCGAGGCGGCGACGAAGAAGTTCTGCATGAAAGGCTCCAAAAATTCGTTTGTTGCAGCGCAGTATAAGCATCCACCTGATATTCGTATAATTTCAATTTCTTATATTCGCAATAGATTTATGGTATATCTATCGGATCATTTTCCCGAATCTGATGACCATGAGCTTTCTGACCCTCGACCTGAACCTGCTACGCGTCTTCGACGCGGTAATGACTGAGCAGAATCTGACGCGTGCAGCCAACCGGCTGGCCATGACCCAGCCTGCCGTATCGAATGCGGTGAAGCGCCTGCGTGACGCGCTTGGTGATGAGCTGTTGATTCGTACCGCGCACGGGGTGAAACCTACGGCGCGAGCAGAATCCATCTGGCCTGCGGTACGTCGCGCGCTGGCCGACCTGGAAGAAGCGGTCGCGCCGCGCAGCTTTGAACTGGCCAAGGCCAATGTGACCTTCCGCATGGCGATGGCCGACGCGACTGCCGGCTTGCTGCTGCCACCCTTGGTCCGTTTGATTGAAAGCGAAGCGCCTGGCATCGACATTCGTATGGTGCCGCTGACGACGCGCGAACCACGTCCGATGCTACTGCGTGGCGACATCGATCTCGCTATTGGTTTTTTCCCGGGTGTGGTCGCACAGCTGCAAGGCGCCACCGAGACACCGATACGTCATGAACGTCTGTACGCAGGCCACTATGTATGCGTGATGCGCAAGGACCACCCGCTGTCTGACAAGGAATTGACTTTGGATCGCTACTGCGATGCGAACCACTTGCTGGTCAGCTTCTCAGGCCGTGCGCGTGGGCTGGTTGATGATGCACTGGTGACGCTGGGCCGTGAACGTCGCATTCTGTTGACGGTGAACCAGTTCTTCACCGCAGGCAAGGTGGTGGCCGCTTCTGACCTGGTGATGGTGCTGCCCCGTCACTTGATCGAAGCGACAGGGATGACCAATCACCTGGTGTCGAAAGAACTGCCGTTCAAGCTGCCTGAAGTCCATATCGACATGCTATGGCATGAGCGCGATGCACGCAGCCCCGGTCATCGTTGGCTGCGTGAACGGTTTACCAACTCGGGCGTATTGTCACGATTCGTCAACCCTTCCAATGGGCCAGGAGAAGCAGCGACCAGCTGATTCACTTCTGCATTCAAGCACGACCAGAGCCGGCATGACCGGCTCTTTTTTCGTCCCGACTTCCAGTGGTGTCCTTCCTGACAGAGCAATCAACCAACATTTTTCAATACGCTGACAACTTGCCATACAAAGGGTTGGGGTTTTCCACAATGGGTGCACTGCTTATCCCAAGCTTTATCCACAACGATGTTGATCGGAGCATCTGCAAACTTCAAATCATCTTGTTCTTTAAAACTTGTATTTATATTTGGTAGTAATAGATAAAGCAGGCCGATTTCTGTGGATAAGTCACTTTTCCCGTTTGTGTTCAAGCGTTTGCAGCATAGATAAATCCTGAATAGACCTTGTGCCGGCGAAGGACAGATCGTGGACAAAAATCGGACTTCATGACTTTTGCCAGCTTATCCACTTTATCCCGCAGCTTTATCCCCAGCCGTGTCCACAAGCACGCGAGCGATTTGTCAGAGTCGTGTGACTTGCGGGACGTTACAAGCCGGTGCCAGCCAGGGTACTTGCATTTATCATGTGTAAAGTTGAAGCCTTGGTTGAAGATCTCTCATTGGATAGTCTTTGCTTTCCGACGTAAGCTGCAAACCAAGCGCCTGACAAAACATAACAAGGAATACGGATGAGACAAGGTGAAGCAGTGATCAGCCATTTCATCAATGGCCAGATCGTGTCGTCGAAAAGCGGTCGTAGCCAGCCGGTGTATAACCCGGCGACCGGCGAAACGGTGGCGCAGGTGGCCCTGGGCAGTGCCGATGAAGTGAATGCAGCTGTCGCCGCTGCCGCTGCCGCTGCACCCGCATGGGCCGACACGGCCCCGTTGAAGCGTGCGCGTGTATTGTTCAAATTCAAGGAACTGATCGAAAAGCATCATGACGACCTGGCTGCGGCAATCACTCGTGAGCATGGCAAGGTGTTCAGCGATGCGAAGGGCGAAGTTGTACGCGGACTGGCAATCGTCGAGTTCGCGTGCGGCATACCGCAACTGCTGAAGACCCAGTTCACCGATAACATCGGCGGCGGTATCGATAACTGGCAATTGCGCCAGCCGCTGGGCGTCACTGCCGGCATCACACCTTTCAATTTTCCGGTCATGGTCCCCTTGTGGATGGCGCCGGTCGCCATCGCCTGCGGCAATACCTTTGTGCTGAAGCCGTCTGAGCGCGATCCGACGCCATCGCTGATGATGGCAGACTTGCTCAAGCAGGCCGGTTTGCCCGATGGCGTGTTCAACGTGGTTCAGGGCGACAAGCTTGCGGTGGACACCTTGTTGCAGCATCCGGATGTGAAGGCTGTGTCTTTCGTCGGCTCGACACCGATCGCCGAATACATTTACAACCAGGGTAGTCAGCGCAAAGGTGCGTATCCGCTGCGCGTGCAAGCACTCGGTGGTGCGAAGAATCATCTGGTCGTGATGCCGGATGCGGATCTCGACCAGGCAGTCGATGCGCTGATTGGTGCCGCCTATGGCTCAGCCGGCGAACGCTGCATGGCGATCTCCGTTGCGGTAGCCGTCGGTGGTGTGGCCGACAAACTGGTTGATGCCCTGGTACCGCGCGTCAAAGCGCTGAAGGTCAGGAATGGCATGGATCCCGAGGCCGAGATGGGCCCGGTCGTGACGGCGGCACACAAGGCGAAAATTGCATCCTATATCGAGCAGGGCGTACAGGCAGGTGCACAGCTGCTGGTGGACGGCCGTGGCCTGACGGTATCTGGCCATGAGCAGGGTTTTTATCTGGGTGGCTCCTTGTTCGATAAGGTCACGCCGGAGATGACGATCTACCGCGAGGAAATTTTCGGACCGGTGTTGTGCGTGGTGCGAGTGCCTGATCTGGCGTCGGCCATTGCACTGATCAATGCACATGAGTTCGGTAATGGCGTGTCGCTGTTCACGTCGGACGGCAATACCGCGCGTGAATTCTCGCGTCGCATCGAAGTCGGCATGGTGGGCGTCAATGTACCGATTCCGGTGCCCATGGCCTGGCATTCCTTTGGCGGCTGGAAGCGCTCGCTGTTTGGCGACGCGCATGTGTATGGCGAGGAGGGCGTGCGCTTCTACACGCGCTACAAGTCCATCATGCAGCGCTGGCCGGAATCAATAGCCAAAGGCGCCGAGTTCACGATGCCGGTCGCGAAGTAAGCGGGGGCGGCGATGTCATTGAGCAGCGCAGCGGCGCCATCGTCGGCGCAATCGGCCGGCACCTACGATTACATCATCATCGGTGCCGGCACAGCCGGTTGCGTGCTGGCCAACCGTCTTACACAGGACTTGAACAAGTCAGTGCTGCTGATCGAAGCCGGGGCCAAGGATGATTATGTGTGGATTCATATTCCGGTCGGTTATCTGTATTGCATCGACAATCCGCGCACTGACTGGCGCTTTCGTACCGAAGCCGACGCGGGCCTGAACGGGCGCAGCCTGCTTTACCCGCGCGGGAAGGTCCTTGGCGGCTGCTCGTCGATCAACGGCATGATCTACATGCGCGGTCAACACGCTGACTACGAACGCTGGGCTGACGCGACCGGCGATGATCGCTGGCGCTGGGATCAGGTTCTGCCATTGTTCCGGCGTACCGAGGATTACCACGGCGGCGCCAGTGAGCATCATGGTGCGGGCGGCGAGTGGCGTGTGGAGAAGCAGCGGCTGCGCTGGGACATACTCGATGCCTTCCGTGAAGCGGCGCGCGAGACTGGCATTCCGAATTCCGATGATTTCAACACCGGTGACAACGAAGGCTGCGGCTATTTCGATGTAAACCAGAAAAGCGGCATACGCTGGAATACCGCGAAGGCTTTTCTGCGTACGGCGGCAAAGCGCGGCAACCTGACGATCATGACCGGTTGCCATGTGCAGAAGCTGATCTTGACCACCGAGCAGGGCAAGACACGCTGTACCGGCGTCGAGTTCATCGGCGGCGGCCAGCACTGGATGGCGACATCGACGCGCGAGACGGTGCTCAGTGCCGGCGCCGTCGGATCGCCGCAGATACTGCAGTTGTCCGGCATCGGACCCGCATCGCTGCTGGCGCAGCATGGCATACAGCCGCACGTCGATCTGCCGGGTGTCGGCGACAACCTGCAAGACCATCTGCAGATACGGATGGTGTTCAAGGTGCAGGGCGTGAAGACCCTCAACACGCTAGCCAACAGCTGGCACGGCAAGCTGCGCATCGGCCTTGAATATGCATTCACCCGCAGCGGTCCGATGGCGATGGCGCCGTCGCAACTGGGCTTGTTCACGCGCTCCGATCCGTCGCAGCCGACCGCGAATATCCAGTATCACGTGCAGCCCTTGTCGCTGGATCGCTTCGGCGAGCCCCTGCACAACTTCCCGGCGTTCACCGCCAGCGTTTGTAACTTGCGGCCGACGTCGCGCGGTCATGTGCGCATCGCCAGTGGTGATCCACATGTGGCGCCGAAGATCACGACGAATTACCTGTCAACACCGGAAGACCGCAAAGTGGCTGCCGACTCGCTGCGGCTGACGCGTCGGATTGCGGCAGCACCCGCACTGCAAGCGTATACCCCCGAGGAGTACAAGCCGGGCCCGCAATGGCAGACAGATGAGGAACTGGCACAGGCCTCGGGCGACATTGGTACGACCATCTTCCACCCGGTGGGCACCTGCAAGATGGGCCGTGCTGACGATCCCATGGCCGTGGTTGACAGCGAATTGCGGGTGCGTGGCGTTGCCGGCTTGCGCGTGGTTGATGCGTCAGTCATGCCCTTCATCACCTCGGGCAATTGCAACTCGCCGACCATCATGATTGCCGAGCACGCGTCCGACTTGATTCGCGCCGAAAACACCTGACAACGAGCAGCGGCGGGTGAGATGTGCCAGGTTTCCTGGCGCGTCTGCGCGCGTCTATGCAATTCATCCGCTTTTTGATCAATCGTATATTACTGATCGCTATGTCGGTCCATGAATGGTTTGCCATCGCTATTCATGATCGGCCTGCGACACTTGATTGAGTGTGCGCAATAGCTTCACCCGCCTAATTCCTAGCATGACCCTCCGGCATTGAAACCTTGGCCGGGTGTCGGCGCATTTGCGCCGATACGAAGCTGGACCATTCGAAGAGCGGGGGGACACATGAAGATGCTTGTGTGGGGCAGTGCCGCGAGGCGCTGCATGGCAGCGGTATTGCTGGTCGCCGGCGTTGCAGCGCTGTCATTGGCGATGGCTCATGGCAGTAGCAGCGGCAGCAATGACAATGGCGGTAGTGACGGCGGTGATGAAGAACCGGCACCCATACAGTCGTTGAAGCGGATGAAGATACCTTTGCCGCGCAATCTGAATGAATTCATCGATGACCGTGACGCTGCAATTCAGTTGGGCAAAGCCCTTTTCTGGGAAGTGCGCGTCGGCAGTGACAACAAGACTGCGTGTGCGAGCTGCCATTTCCATGCGGGCGTGGACAACCGCTTGACCAATCAGATCAGCCCTGGGGTGCTGGCCGGCGACAAGACTTTTCAGCTTGGTGGCGCGCCGAATTACACGATTACACCGTCGGACTATCCGTTCACGCGATTCGCCAATATCAATGATCCAGACACGCGCTTCGCGGACGTCAATGATGTGTTGTCGTCGCAAGGGGTGCTGACCAAGAACTTCAACAATCCTGGCCCGCGCGGCATGCCGGATGTTTGCACCGCCGTATCCGATGCTGTCATGCATGGTGGTACCGGCTTCAATGTCAATGGCGTCAATACCCGGCGCGTCGAGCCGCGTCACGCGCCAAGCTTTTTCAATACCATTTTCAACTTCCGCAATTTTTGGGATGGGCGTGCCAACAATGTGTTCAATGGCGTCGATGCATTCGGCCTCAGGAACCCGGAGGCGTTCATCTGGAAACAGGACCATGGCGTTCTGCGCAAGGTGCCGTTGGTGATGGACCTTGCATCGCTGGCGTCCCAAGGTGATGGCCCGCCGATCAGTGAAAACGAAATGAGCTGCAAGAACCGCATGCTCGCGCAGATTGGTCGCAAACTGCTGAAGCTGACGGTGCTTGAACTGCAGGAGATTCATCCGGAAGACAGTGTCCTGGGCAGGCTGGCCGACAGGCGCGGCACGTATGAGCAGCTGGTCAAGCGCGCCTTCCGGCGTGTGTACTGGGACTCGGATCGCAGGATCGAATTGGTGCCGCCAGACCAGGAGCCGATTGATTTGGCGGGCTCCACTTCAGGTGCGGCACGCGCCCGTCCGCAGCGCGATAACTTCACGCAGATGGAGGCGAACTTCTCCTTGTTCTTCGGGCTGGCGATGCTGAGTTATCAGTCGACGCTGGTTACCGACGAGGCGCCGTTTGATCGCTTTGCCGAAGGGCGGCGCGATGCGCTGACTGTGCAACAGAAGCGCGGGCTGGCGCTGTTTCGCAGCGAGCGGGTCAACTGCGTGCACTGCCATAGCGGCGCAGCGTTTACGGAGGCGACGGTCGAGAATATTTTCGACGAAGGGCGGGTCGATTCGCGTCTGGGTGAAGGTGGCCGCACCTTCCGTTACGACACGGGCTTCTTCAACACGGGCGTTCGTCCTGTTGCAGACGATCCGGGCGTCAGTGGCATGGACCCGTTCGGGAACAGCTTGTC
>JACCDX011273307.1_pt1 | contig 24443 bp, 18 predicted proteins | sample 7449681 | NCBI WGS metagenome assembly JACCDX01 (sample SAMN15323450, study PRJNA562643) | freshwater metagenome | isolation source: river surface water | place: USA:Blue River Watershed | collected 2017-08-18
GTACGGAAGGGTGGATGAGCGGTTTAAGTCACACGCCTGGAAAGCGTGCGTAGGTTAATAGCCTACCGCGGGTTCGAATCCCGCCCCTTCCGCCAAGTAGTATTGAAACCACCTTCGGGTGGTTTTTTACTTTTAGCGGTAATTCAATAAGAATCGATGGAATAACTTTATGGCTTTCAATTGGTGCATCTTTAGTGTTAACCCTAGTTCTTTATCTTGCAAAATCTAGAGGTTTTCAGAAATATTACTTATTCAAAAATAATGTGTAATATGTTCATTCTGCAGTTCTAAAAGTAAAAATAAATTTCGCAAATTAACAGGAGCAATTTATGTCTGATCAAGGTTCAGTAGCGCCAAAGGAACGGATTAATATCACCTTTAAGCCCGCAACTGGTGGTGCGCAAGAAGAGGTTGAATTACCGCTTAAAGTTTTGGTGCTGGGGGATTTTACCCAACGTAAAGATACGCGACCTGTTGAAGATCGTGAGCCGATAACTTTAGATGCTGATACTTTCGGTGATGTAATGAAGTCGCAGAACTTGGAATTAAGCTTAACGGTTCCAAATAAGTTGGATGCTAGCAATCCAGACGGCAATCTCGCAGTAAATCTTAAGTTCCAATCGTTGCATGATTTCACGCCAGATAATGTTGTGGCTGCTGTGCCTGAATTGGCTAAATTACTGGAGCTAAGAGGCGCCTTGAAAGCGCTTAAAGGTCCACTCGGAAATGTGCCAGATTTCCGCAATAAATTACAGACCATTATTCAGGACCCTGCCAATCGCGCAAAGTTACTTGCCGAATTAGGTTTGGACGCTAAATAAATTATTTAATAGAGACTACATATCATGGCAGACCAACAAAATACTCCAGCAACTCCAGCGCCAGCTCCAGCCGCAACTCCAGCCGCAACTCCAGCGCCAGCAGCGGGTGATGCCTCTTTAATCGACCAACTTTTAGCAACATCTAATCTGAAGCCAGGTGATTCTGCGTACGATATTACTAAAGAAGGCCTTCAGACTTTTATAAGTAATTTACTTCAGCCAAATCAGACAACCGATCGCATCACAGCATTACTTGCAGATGAAATGATTGCTAGCCTTGATAAAAAAATTGGCATGCAGGTAGACCAAATTTTGCATCACCCTGAATTTCAAGCGCTCGAGTCCGCTTGGCGATCATTGATGTATCTGGTTGAAAAAACAAATTTCCGCGAGAACATCAAAATAGGTTTGATGAATGTCAGCAAAGACGACTTATTAAGTGATTTCCAGGATTCACCAGATATCACTAAATCAGGCTTGTACAAAATTGCATACACCTCTGAATATGGCCAGTTTGGTGGAGAGCCATGGGGCGTAATGCTATCAAACTATGAGTTTGGTCCAGGTCAGCAAGATGTAACATTGCTTAAATACGCTGCTAGTATCGCTACGATGTCTCATGCACCATTTATTGGTGCGGCTGGCGCTAGTTTCTTTGGTCTCGAAGATTTTGCTAAATTGCCTGATCTCAAAGATCTATCTTCTATTTTTGAGATGCCTCAATATGCTTCTTGGAATGGATTTAGAGAAAGCGAAGATGCTCGCAATGTAGGTCTTGTAATGCCGCATATGTTGTTGCGTACCCCGTATGGCGACAACACTATACCGTCTAAGACTTTTGTTTATAACGAAGATGTAACTGGCGGTAATAAATCTTACTTGTGGGGCAATGCATCTTTTGCTTTTGCTGCAAGTATCAATAACAGCTTTGCTCAATATCGTTGGTGTGCCAATATCATTGGACCTCAAGGTGGTGGTGCTGTAACTGGTTTGCCAATCTACAACTATGATGCAATGGGCGAAGTTCAAACCAAGATTCCAACTGAAGTATTAATTTCAGAGCGTCGTGAGTTTGAATTGTCTGAGCAAGGATTTATTGCTCTCTCCATGCGCAAAAATAGTGACAACGCAGCCTTCTTTAGTGCTAACTCAGCACAAAAGCCGAAGTTTTATGGCAATACAAAAGAAGGCAAAGAGGCTGAGACGAACTATAAACTTGGTACGCAATTACCATATATGTTTATTGTGGATCGTTTGGCTCACTACATTAAAGTGTTGCAACGAGAAAATATTGGCACTTGGAAGGAAAAAACGGATATTGATGCAGAGTTGAACAAGTGGATTAGTCAATATGTTGCTGATATGGAGGCACCGGGACCAGAAGTGCGTAGTCGTAGACCTTTGCGTCATGCTTCTATTACGGTTGAAGATGTTGATGGCAATCCTGGTTGGTATCGTTGCACACTGCAAGTTAGACCGCACTTTAAATACATGGGTTCATCATTCACCTTATCCTTAACCGGTAAGTTAGATAAGAAATGATTTAACTCTTTGCCACGTTTTTAATTATTTAATTTATATTTTTAGAGGTTATATCCATGTCTATTAATGCTTACATGACTGCTACTGGTAAGGTCCAAGGACCTATCGCAGGTAGCTGTCAGATTCAAGGTCATCAAAACCAAATGCTCGTTTATCGATATGAGCATGAGATCAATATTCCGACCAATATCCAAACAGGACAGCCAACAGGCGCACGTCATCATGGCCCGGTAAAGGTTACTAAGATGGTGGATGAAGCTTCACCTTTGCTTGCGCAAGCACTTTGTACTGGTGAAGTTTTAACAGATGTGAAGATCATGTTTATGATCATTAATGCAAATGGCAAGCCGCAGAACTACTATACAGTAGAGTTAAAGAATGCGATTGTTACTTCAATTGCATTTGATAACCCAATGACTTTGTTGCCTTCTAATGGCCCATTGGAGTTTATGGAAACCATCATGTTTGTTTACGAAAGCTATACCGCTACTGATGAGATTAAGTCCAAGCAAATGACTGATAGCTGGTTAAATGGTGGCGGAGGCTAATCGCTTCTCTAGCTTTTCTAATTACTATAAATATTTCTGATATGCGATGCCAATACGACTGTTAGAGCGCATCGCATATTCAGAGATTCCGATTAGTAGTAGTCGCAGACCTTCTAGCTACGAGGGAAAAATTAAACAGTCAATCCTCTTTTATTTAGAGGGGCTGTTGAATACTCGTCGTGGCGAAGTTTACATTGATAGAAACTACGGCTTACCAAGTATGGCTAATATTGCCTCTACCTTTTATGCTGGATCAAAGGCAGATATTGGCAAGGCCATAGTAGGGCAAATATTAAGCTACGAGAAACGTCTTCTTAATCCAAGCGTTCGCGAGGATGATCTAGATAGCGAAAGAGCTATAGGTTTTATTGTTGACGGGATGATTAACATCGGAGAGACCGGCGAATTGCTGAGAAATTTTTCCATTCAAATTACTGTTAAGCCATCTGGACAGCTCATCTTAAGGGAAAAGCGTGGACTTTGATCAGCTCTATTTAGATGAGTTAGAGCGCCTTAGGGTCCTTGGGCGAGAATTTGCGGAGGAGCATCCCACTGTTGCCTCTTATCTTGCGGGTGAAAGCGGTGATCCCGATATTGAGCGCCTATTGCAAGGGTTTGCTTTTATGGCTGCACTCATCCGAAGAAAGATCGAAGATGAGATCCCGGAGTTTATTCAAGACGTTATTAGCTTGGTAGGGCCAGATATTGCCTTACCAATGCCGGCATTAACAGTTCTTAAGTTGGGAATCGAGGGTAAATCTACCAGCGGAATTTTAGTGAAGTCTAATACTGAGTTTGCATCTCAACAGATAAACGACACAGATTGCTTTTTTTCTACTTCATGGCCCGTTATCGTTCAGCCTATTAAATTAGTAGATGTAGTTGTTCAAAGAAATATCGAGTCTAATAATCTTCTTTCTTTGGAGATGAAGTTAGATGGTATGTCTCTGGTTCACTGGACAGGGGATTCGTTATCTTTTTTTCTCTCAGGTGCTTATCCTGAGGCCACAAATTTTGCAATGGGATTAAATCAGCACCTTAAGCGTGTAACGATTAGGCCAGTAAGCGGCGGGACTGCATTTCCTTTGAATATTGAGTTCCCAGGTATGAATCCTGCTAATTCTCTGTTTAATGTCCCTAAAAATATTTTTGATCATCTAAGGTGGGTGCGTCAATTTCTTGCATTTCCAGAGAAGGCATTATTTTTTGAATTAAGCGGTTTTGCCTCTTGGCCAAAACCTCCTGGACTTGACTCTTTTGTTATTGACTTTGAGTTTGAGGATTTTGATGGCTTCCCCAGTCAAAAATTAGAAAATACTTCATTCACGGTTAATGCAGTACCGGCAGCCAATGTATTTGCTACAGAGGGTACGCCAATTAATGTGAGTCATTTAAAAGAGAGTTATTTAGTTACTCCCCTAAATTTTAGTCGTGATGATGCTCAGGTTTACGATGTTTTGAATGTGCGAGGACGCCTTCCTGGTAGCCTTGAAGAGATTGACTTTATACCCACTACCGCATTTTATGGGGATGGTAAAACAGAGGCCTATCAAGTAATTACCATGAACGGCCTACGAGCTGATACGGTTGATCACTATCTTCGCCTACCTTTTATTGATGGACAATTTTCTGAGTCTAGCGTGCTTTCTTTAAAATTGAGATGCACCAATGGACGGCTTGCGGAGCAGATTCGTTTAGGTGAAATTAATAAAAGAACGGCACGTTCACCTGAAAAAATTAATGTTTCCAACGTTACGGTTCCAGTTTCAGCATCTATCCCTAATATGGGATCCGATATGATGTGGAAAATCGTTTCCCATGCGCGTTTGGGATTAAGTGCCATTACTGACATTGATACGCTTAAAGAATTTTTGAACCTCTATATACCCGCTGGCGGAACCGAGCCCTCTCGTTTGTCGGCTATTCGACGAAGAATTGGTGGAATTGAAAGCGTGAGCATAGGGCGATCATCCACTCTCGTTAGAGGTAGCTTAATTAATGGATCTGATATCACCATTCAGTTAGCCGGGCAAAATTTCGCCAGTTCTGGTGATTTATATATTTTTGGGTGCATGCTTGCGCATTTGTTTGCTGGAATCGTTGAATTGAATTCTTTCGTGAGCGTAAGAATTCATGATGTGATGAGTGGAGGGCTATACGAGTGGCCGAGAATGATTTCCCCCAGACAGAGCATATAAACGAATTCATCAAAAAAAACCAGCATCAAATTGAATTCTTTCAATTGATGCGTATTCTCTCAACCATATTGAGAGAAAAGAAACCAGTTAATGTGCTGGATGATTTTGATAGAAATAATTGGGACGTTAATTTTAGAAAATACGTACGAATTCGTCCCAGTCTATCTACCGCATTTCCTGACCGAGAAATTGCTTCGGTAACTCAAAACGAGCATCTACAGTATTTAGTCGAAACGACTTTTTTTGGCTTGTACGGTGTTACATCACCTTTGCCAAACTTCTATAACGAGGAAATTAAAGATTTAAATGACCTGGGATATGAGAATGTCCGGAAATTTTTAGATATTTTTAATTATTCCGGATACCAGCTTTTGCTAAAAGCCATCACCAGATTTAGAAGTGCCACTGGATTGCAGGAACATCTCAATATCCACCAAAGAACTCGTAAGGCAAGTTGGATAGGAATAGCTACTCCAGCTCTAATGAAGCGATTCAATCAATGGCCAAGAATGATGGAAATTGCGGTTGTTTTATCTTCTCCACACCCAACTTGTTCAGGCTTGGGAACTCTTTTAAAGAGTATTGTTGGAAGTGGCAATATACAGATTAATCCTTGCGCATTAGCAAGAACACCAATTCCTGCCAATAATCGCTGGGTGCTCGGTCATCAAGCAAGCACCCTGGGTGAGGACGCCGTTGTGGGGCAGTTTGTAGATGATTATCGCAATCAAATTAATGTTGAAATTAGCGGGCAAAAAGATGCTGATTTACAGGCCATCTTACCGGGTGGTAGTCGTTATGCATATTTAAGGCAATCATTAGAGCTTTACATGCCTAGACATCTTAAATTACGTTTTTGCGTCAAAACCTATACACGTATTAATCAGATTTCAGGCGCTTCATTGGGATTTGGACTTTCATTGGGTTCTAAATCAAATTTAAGAACCTTGATTTTTTATGCCTAATTTATTGGATACTTATTTATATGTCGGCGATTGATTTTAAGTCTCTAGTTGACAGGTTAAATTCTGTCTGTCGGGCAGCCCTAGAAGCAGCCGCATATAACTGTCTTGATCGTGGACAGTACGAAATTACGATTGAGCATTTCCTATTAAGACTTCTTGATCAAAGTGGTGGAGATATTTCACTACTGCTTAAGGAGCTGGAAATTGAGCCTGAGATAGTGCAAAAGTATTTTGAGCGACAAGTTGAACTCATGAAAACGGGAAATAACGGAAGACCTCAATTTTCTCCGCTTTTACATGATTTTTTTTCTAATGCTTGGTTAATCTCCTCTTTAGAGTTGCACGGGGACAGAATCAGATCGGGCGCATTTTGGGCGGCCTACTTCTTATATCTTTCGCATTCGAATATTGACCATCCTGATCCATTAATTGGGAATTTGACTAAAGAACGGGTGATCGAAATTCTGCGTCGCGTTTTACCATTCTCAATTGAAACGACGGGGGAAATCAAGACGGCAGATTCAAACCCTCCAGCCTCAACAGGAAATCATTCTTACAAAGGAGAATCTGGTCAGTCTGAAGGGGCTATTGGACAGTATTGTGAGGATTTCACGCGCAAAGCAAAAGACGGAAAGATTGATCCTGTATTTGGAAGGGATATTGAAATACGTCAAATCATTGATATCTTGGCGCGCAGGAGAAAAAATAATCCAATTTGTGTCGGTGATCCTGGGGTTGGTAAAACTGCTGTCATTGAAGGTCTTGCGTTGAGGATAGTTGAAAATGATGTCCCGGAATCGCTCAAAAATTCTCGTATCTTAGGCTTAGATATCGGCGCTCTTGAGGCGGGGGCAAGCGTTAAAGGTGAGTTTGAGAAACGTTTGCGGAATGTCATTGATGAAATTAAGTCATCACCAGTCCCCATCTTATTATTTATCGACGAAGCGCATACCCTAATCGGCTCAGGTGGTAATGCGGGAACGAACGATGCTGCTAATTTACTAAAGCCCGCATTGGCTAGAGGAGAGTTACGTACCATTGCTGCAACGACATGGCGTGAGTATAAAAAGTACTTTGAAAAAGATCCAGCCTTAGCTAGACGTTTTGAATTGGTGAAACTGGATGAGCCTAGTGTTGAGATTACGATTCAAATTTTGCGTGGTCTTAAAATATTCTATGAGCGTATTCACAATGTCATGATTCGGGATGATGCGATTATTGCGGCAGCAGAGCTATCTCAACGTTACATTACTGGACGTCATTTGCCTGATAAGGCAATCGATCTCCTAGACACTGCCTGCGCAAGAATTAAGGTTAATCTGAGCTCAAAACCTGGTGAGATTGAGTTTTTAGAGCGCAGAATTCAGATTCTTGATCGAGAAAGACAAGGTCTTGAACAGGATATTGATAACCGCATCGCAATAGACCCCAAACGTCTTGAGCATATTTCAGTGCAAAAGAATGAAGTTGAGAAAAACCTTGAGAAAATTCGCCAGCAATATGACCAAGAGCTAAAAGCAGCGCAAAGGGTCATAGACTTAAGGCAATCACTTGCTGATGAGCGCAAGTTAGGAGTAGAAGGTAACCCCCAATTACTTAGCTCAATTGCTGCAGAACTTGAGGCAGCAGAAGCTAGGCTGGCAAAATTGGTGAGCGATGAAAAGTTAATTCATATTGAGGTAGGTCCTGATACTATCGCTAATATTGTCTCGGATCGAACCGGTGTTCCGTTGGGCAAGATGCTACGGGACCAAGCTTCCGAGGCACTCACGTTTGAGGATGAGCTTAAAAAGCGAATCAAGGGTCAGGATGGCGCAATGGCAAACATTGCTCAGATATTGAAGGGCGCACGATCCGGCTTAAATGACCCGAATCAACCGCTGGGAATATTTTTATTGATAGGCCCTTCCGGGGTTGGAAAAACTGAAACGGCTATTTCGGTGGCCGATTTAATGTTTGGTGGCGAAGATTCAATGATATCCATCAACATGAGTGAGTTCCAAGAAAAGCATTCTCTCAGTCGTCTAGTGGGATCACCACCTGGTTACGTGGGCTTTGGCGAAGGGGGAGTGCTTACTGAGGCGGTGCGCCGTAAACCATATTCGGTTGTTTTGTTGGATGAAGTAGAGAAGGCAAGCCTTGATGTTCTGAACTTGTTTTATCAAGTTTTCGATAAGGGGGCCTTATCTGATGGTGAAGGACGAGAAATTGATTTTAAGAATACCGTGATTTTCTTAACATCTAATTTAGGCCTAGAGGAAATAACGCGCTTATGTTCTAGCGAAGAAAATTTAACGCAAGATTTTATTGCATCAAGAATACGTCCAATATTATCAAGCCATTTCAAACCAGCATTGCTTGCGCGAATGACTGTGGTTCCCTTTTTAACGCTTAGTCCGACTATTCTCGAGTCGATAGTGCGGATGAAGATGGAAAAACTGCAGAATCGTATTTTAAATAAAAATAAAATTCACCTGGTCGTCAGTGAGCATGCAATCCAAGCTATCGTAAATCGATGTACTGAAGTTGAGACGGGCGCCCGAAATATTGACTTCATATTGAAGGCCGTAATATTGCCTTTATTATCAGATGCAATTCTGATTCGATCATCCTCAACAGAGAATTCGTCTAGTCTAAATCTGTCTTTGGATTCTGACGGAGAGTTCCAGATTGAATTTGGTGAATGATATATGAGTCAGTGGATTGAGGGCGATGCTGTAAAAAAATGTCTCCTAGAACTTTCAAAAAAAGGAGGAGTTCATAGCGGTTTTCGCTTTCGAAATGCCGATTGTTCTTCGCTGGTATTAAGCGGTCTTATGATGTCTGATGCTAAATTTGATGGGATTAATTTCTCTAAAGCACATTTAGATGGCACTTTATTTATGCAGACAAGTTTTAAAAATTGCGATTTAAGCAATGCCGAGTTAGGGCGGTTACAGTTTCAAAATTCAACAATAGATACTTGCCTATTGCTTGGTGCTGATGCAAGTCGGATGACGTTTGTTCAATCACAGGCTAAACATTCAATTTTTAAGAGTGCCAACTTATCAAAATCTAAATTTGTCCAATCAATCTTAGATGAGACTAATTTTTTTGGCTCTAATTTAAGCCATGCTACATTCGCAACTACTAAACATATTAAGTCGAATTTTTCAGCCGCAAATTTAAATCAGACAGTACTATTTGGAATCGATCTGAGAACGTGCCTATTCTCTGGTGCAAAAGGATCCAAGGTGGTGCTCTCTCGTGCAAACCTTGATGGGGTTGATCTATCTGGACTCAACTTAGTTCGCGCTCAATTTACTCGTGCAAAATTGAATAAAACATTGCTTGATGGCAGTAATTTACTCGGTGCCTGCTTCGTAGGTGCATCACTCGAATCAGCTAGTCTGCAACGTTGCAATTTACAAAATACAGTGTTTTCAGGATGTAATTTAGGTAATGCAAACCTAAATGAGTCAAATTTCTCTTCCTCTCGTGCCACTAATTGCGACTTTACTAAGGCAACCCTGCAATCCATTAATGCCACTAAATCAGTTTGGCATTTTTCGAATTTGCAGTTTTGCAAGTCCGGAAAATCCATATTTAATTATGCTGACTTAATAGGCGCTGATTTGCGTAATGGCGATTTTCAAGACGCCTCTTTTGTCGAAAGTAGGTTGGACAATACCTTGCGGGAGGGTGCTAAATTCAATATCGGAACTCTAGCTCAGGCGAGACTGCCTGACAAAAGTTATGCAGCTTATGTCATGGCAAAAGCTTAGGGCTATCTGACTGCGATTCTAGAAAAGGCTTCTTATGGATATTTCAAGTACAAATCATCTTTCTGCAATTGATGCGCCAATAGTTTTGATGCAATCTACGGTTATAAAAGTAGAGCCCTTGCAAATTAAGGATGGCATCGCCGCTTCTTTGGCTATTAGTTGCCTGATTCAACCAGAGCTTGGTGACACGGTGGCTTGTGCCACCAATGAAAATGGGGAAGTATTCATTCTTTCGGTTCTAAAAAGACTGAATCCTGATGCAACATTGTTAATTTCCTCAAAAAACCCAATTTCAATTGATTCGCCTTATCTTAATTTGACTGCCACAAAAATTGAAGTTGTCGCCGAAGAGATGGCTAGTAATATTGGAATGTTGAAGCGCCTTATTACACACGCAGAAGATATCGTCGGTAGTTTGGTGGCTAGTTACGATAGAATATTTGTGCGAGCAAACTCCAGCATACGTAGAGTTGAGGAGTTGGATGAGCTTAGTGCAGGCCACGTAAAAATCGATAGTCCTGCTTTAGTTGAGATTTCTGGTGAGGTCACCACCATTTCTGGCGAAGAGCTCATTAAGATGCAGGGCCAACAAATTCACATGGGCTAACTTATGGCTACATCATCTGGTATGGGGTGGTATGTTTTTGATGTTAGTACAAGTCAAAAATGTGATTTTCAAGTGATTTCAATTGATGGTATTGAGTCTCTTGGAAAACCCTATTCGTTTGATATTGAATTGGTTTCATCTTCATATGAACTAGATTTATCTCAGCTAATTGGATTGCCTGCAACATTGACCATTCAGCCGCCTTGGGGGGCATCTTCTAGCTTTTACCATGGGATCATCACTCGGATAGAGAGTTTAAAAGTATCTAATCAGGGTGTTATGCATTATCGAGTTCTACTTGAACCACGATACTGCCGTCTTAGGCAAACTATGCTCAATTATTTATATACAAATAATATTCAGGGATATGCGTTATCGGATTTGATAAATTCTGTCATGGAACGACAGGCATTTAGTTCTGGAACTGACTATCAAATCAACTTGGCTGCTCCTATCATGTCTCGTGATTTTGTAATGCAGTACTCCGAGACAGATTTTAATTTTTTGCAACGCTGGATTGAGTATGAAGGGGCTTGTTATTACTTTTCTCAGGAAGCAACCTCCGAGAAAATTAACTTTATAGATGATGTGAGGAATATTCCGAGCAAGACTCATGACTTGCGTTATACGCCCCCTGGAATGTTTGGTGTTGATCAGTATGATTCTTCTCTGTTGAACTTGGACTCACTACAGAATTTGGCAATCAAGACATGGGAAGTGGATGACTACAACTATGAAAAAGCCCAGGATCTTGTAACTGGTACGCAGGTCAATGCCGAAGCTTTATGGGGCAACCATTTTCTCTTTGGTGGAGGTCTTAAAGATAATGACTCGGCCCATATGTATGCCTTATACCGAGGCCAAGCTTCTATGGCAAAAATATTTACCGCACATGGTAAAACATTTGTATCTGGTATTGCGCCGGGAGATAAAGTTAACGTCACCGAGCACCCGCGTAAATTACTCAATGCTCAGTATCGGGTGATTTCAGTCCGGCACCTAGGCTCTCAAGGTGGCTTTGGTCTATCCACTCCCGCAGGCGATTCAGATCAAGACGCTTTAAAGACTTATTACACGGCTGAAATTGAGCTGATTCCTGTGAATACACCATTTCGCCTGCCTCTGATAACTCCTGCGCCCAAAATTACCGGTTATTTACCCGGATTAATTGATGGCGAGGGAGATGGCAAGATTCCTGAGCTCGATAAGTATGGGCGCTATAAAGTGAAATTTCCATTTAGTTTTAATAGCTATGATCCGGGTAAGGCATCGGCTTGGATACGCTTTGCATCTCCCTTTAATGGTATAGGTCAATACGGAAACTCAGGATTTCATTTCCCATTACTCAAAGGCACTGAGGTCATGCTTGTATTTGAAGACGGCAATCCTGATTTGCCGGCAATCTCTGGTGCAATGGCCAACTCTTTGGCACCTAATACTGTTACGGATCAAAATCCAACCTTAAATAGAATTGTGTCGTACTCAGGAAATCAAATGCATTTAGACGATACTGCCAATACAGGTGGCATTCGATTGCTTTCTAGTAAAGGCGCGCTCTTTACGATTGGTGCTTTTGGCGGGACAATTGGATCAACATCAGACGATTCTTCGGAAAATTAATTAGGTAATTACACTTATGAGTAGTTCTGACGATTCCAATACATCCGTTACCCCGGAAGATGGCTGGCCTTATGTAATCCCGAACTTTGATTCTTTATCAGCCGATATGCAGGCTTTTATCAAAGCAAACATGCAGTCTTTGATTGATGCTGCGCAAGCGTGGGCTGCCAAAAATCCTCCTGGCGGGTCTTCTTCTGCAGATCTAAGTGAGCATAACCTGGGAATGGTGACGCCTGGTGTAGCTTTTGAGGTTACCGGACGCGACCACTGGCAAAGTGTTGGTGCAAATTACCTTCATACAGTTGGCGGAGCGGTGCAACAAAATATTACCTTAACCAATCAAAAAACTATTGGCGCAGGATTAAATTCCGATCAACGTGACACTGTTGCTGCCGACTATCAAATGGTCAATGGTCAAAGAGTTCATGAGGTGCTCTCCAATCATTGGGAAAGCATTGGGGGGACTGTTTACTCTCAGATTGGGTCTAATCTTTCTGGTGGCGCGAATGCAATGATCCAGTCGGTTAATGGAACTCGCTATGAAACAATTAACGGTAATGACATATCTTGGGCTAAGCAGAGCAAATCTGAATTCTATGGAAATTCAGAGTCAATTAGCATTGCCAAAGTGGTGCATGCTCATACAGCTTATGGAGCAAGCGCTAAGTTAATCCAGGGCCATGAATTTAAGCAGGTTAAAGGAACAGCGTATTACACCTATGGTGGGCAGGCAATTCCTTTGCCCCCTCCAACGGAGGCCTTAAGTGGATCTACCTTAGAGCCTCTTGAGGTGGTAATACCATCGGCAACTTCTACCACCATGCCAACTCAAGACCCCTCTTTTTTAAATTGGACAGAGATTGCAGATGGGTTTGCAACATGGCTTCCTTATGCTGGCACTACCTATGCCGGACAGACTCTCACTCCGCCACCATCTGTTGTCAAAATAGAAGAGGCGGCAGGAAGTGTTATTGAATCCATCTTTGGATTAGAGAATAAATTTGTTCAATCTTTGTCTACTACGACAAAGTATGGTGGAACTGAGGACTTTACTCAAGGCATACGATCTGAATCGGTTTTAGGAACTTCTAAAGAAGTAATTGTGGGCAGTTCAATGCAAACTGTAGTGGGGTCGCATATGCCGATGGTTTTAACTAGTGCTGGCATTACTGTTTGTGGTAGCGACCAACAGCTGACCCAAGTAACAGAGCATTTAGTGCGCACGATTACCTCTCCCTTTATTAGCTTTGCCTCTGGCGATGCTGATGGTGATGTCGATGGTGAAGCTGAAGGTGAGGCCGAGAGTGCAGAGATTGGTGGATTTGCCGGTGAGGATGAGGGGGCTAGCGCTTCTAAAGTTTCCGCCCAAGGTGAGTCGAGTGGTGGAGCACAAAGCTCTACCAATGCCGAAGGAAAATCGGTTGAACAATTTACAGGACCTGATAACCAGTTTGACGCTACAAACCAGGGTCCTGCACCTGGTGAGGCTACCAGTAGTAGCGATAATTCATCTGACGCAAGTAGTGCTGGCGAGGGAACTAACATCACAGGCAATGATGATGGAGACGATGTTACCTCGAGTATGTATAGCGCTGGTTCACAGGTTGGAGATAAAGATTCCACTGGTCCGCAAATTCAAGCGCAATTACAAAAGAAAGCAGAGGACATGGTTTCTGGATTCTTAAAAGAAAAGTTGGGCTGGTCAGATGAGTCGACTGAGAGCTTTATGCAGGGCTCAAAGGTGGTTATCGCCCAGATTGCAAAAAATATTCACTAACTTATCTATTTGGATTTCACCATGAACAATAATAATTCCGTTGACCTCCAAAATAGTCAAGATGCAGATTCGCTTCAGGACCTAACTAAATCCACTTTTAGAAAGCCCAAAAAGGAGGTCCCATTTGCATTTTTTGGTAATTTATCGGAAAAGCAGCAGGATCAATTTATTGCTCGCACTGCTGACTTATTTATGCAAGATCCTTTATTCTCAGATTTGTCCCCTAAGCCATTGCCATCAAGAGATCAAATCATGCATCAGTTGCGTGAGTATATGACTGACGGCCTCAAGGCCAAATGAGGTATATCAAGCCTCAAGCAGTCTCTTTAGCTAGTCATCCCATGATGACTGAGGACGGTATCAATCTCACCATTACTGTTTTGGCGGGAATCACAATGAAAGGTGATTTTGTAGAGCTCACTTCAGATCAAAAGATTTGGAAGTCTTTAAAAGGAGTCTTACCATCAAAAATCGCACCAGATTTATGTTTTCCAAAGCCCTATTCCGAGTGGCTGGCTTTTGGTCGCGTCTACCCAAAGTCAGTTGACGCTTGTGCCGTGGATGCGAGCGTCACGATCAATCGCTCAGGACAAATAATTTCAGAAAAGCAACTATATATCAGTGGTAGTAGACATTGGTTAAGCATTGCTGGTGTGGGTATGCCGAGTAAACCAAAGCCTTTAGGCGGACCCTTCTTATTGGATTGGAAATTTTCTTATGGGGGGGGCGGACATAGCGTTAATCCTCGCGGGTTAGGATATTACCCAGATGGATGGGCCGGTAGGGCGTTACCCAATATTGAATTCAAAGAGAAATTAATTAGCTCACCCATGAATCAACCATATCCAGCGGGTTTTTCTCCATTGCCGCTCGATGGCTCCGATCGCTTTAAAGAGCAAGGTAAATATGACGAACAATGGCGTAAAGATATTTTTCCCGGCTTCTCAGGGTCTGCATCTCCCGACATCATGATGATGGGACCCAAGGATCAGTGGATTGAAGGTCCCTTCTTGCCGGGTGATGTCATTACTTGTAAAGGAATGAATGCATCGCATGCTATCACGCAATGGGTTATACCTTCTTGGCAGGCGCGTTGCTTTATACGACTCAAAGGAAAGTCAAAACCATTGATTCCGGTTGGCATGAAGCTTGATACGCTGTGGCTTATCCCCAATAGTGGGATTTTAGGGATGATGTGGCGAGGAAATATCATCATCAATGAATTTGATGCTCATGATGTTAGTCTGATATTGGGTGCGCTAGATGATGTTGGATCTACTCGCAATGAGCGTTTTTACGAAGATCAAGTATCAATACGATCAGGTATAGCCAAGCAGGCTGCCATCATGTCTCTTGATGAAACTGCTTTATTGCCTGTTGGGCAAAATGGATTGATCTTTCCCACTATTCCCCCTGATGTTAAAAAGAGAATTCAAAAAGCCTTAGACCAAGCTCAGGAGCAATCAAATGGCGCTGAAAAATTTCCTCAAAGTCCCACTACTAGTGACAAACCATTATCACAAGAGAAGGATAAAAATCAAGGTGCTACTCCAGAATACATAGCGCAACTCTCCAAGGAGCTGGGTCAGATTGCAGTTTCATCAAATCCAAACGTAGCTCGGTTTTATGAGATTACCAAGTTACTGCAGGCGTTTGGCCATGCTGACAGAAGCGCTCAATTAAAGAAGGTTCAGGAGCAATCAGCATCCTCGGAAAAATCTAAACCTCCAGTAGCAATGAACGCGGGACCTCCCACGCGACAGCATGCCGCACTCCACGGGCAATTAAAGAGCGCACATTCTTCTGAGACTAAAGCAAAGAAAGAGGGGAATTCTTCTGTTGACATAAAAGACCTCAATGCGATTTTGAGCGCTTCGATTGAAAGCTATCGAAAATCAGCCCACCTCCAACCTTTGGCGGCACCTCTATTAAAGCCTGATGATCTATTAAACGAGATCGAGAAGAGTATTTACTCCAAAGAGCTTGTGTCAAAATCTAATGATTGGCTTGGGGCAATACTTGACCATAGAGTGCTAGATAATGCAAATTTCGCCGGCGCATTTTTAGATGGATCTAGCTTTAAGGGGGCATCGCTTATTGGGGCAAACTTTAAAGGAGCTACTTTATCCAGGGTGGATTTTACTGGAGCAAATTTAAAAGGAGCTAATTTAACAGGCGCAAATCTGGGCGGAGCAATTTTTAAAGATGTGGAGCTTCAAGAGGCTAAGCTTGATGGTGCCATCTTAGATAATGCCGTATTCAATAGTGCTAGGCTTAATAGTGCTAGCCTAAAGAAAGTTTCATTTATTAAAACTAGATTTGTGAGCGCAGACTTTACTGCAGCTAACTTGAGTGGTGCTAAATTTCTAGGTATTAAGCTTGGAATGGATGCAGTAGAGCAACTACAAAAGCCAAATATAAATCCTAAAGACTTTATTGATCCAATTGATCTCAGTGGCCTCAATTTCACATCTGCAAATCTGAGTGCTTCTACGCTATTAGGGTGTGAAGTAAGCGAGGGCGGCAGGTTTGCGAATGTTAATTTTTCAAAATCCACTCTTATTAGATGTAAATTTAACCGCTCTAATTTTTCTAAGAGTAATTTCGCAGGCACTAAAGTTGCTTTAGGGGCGCAATTTATAGGTTGTAATTTTGAAGCATCAAATTTCGAGGGCGCCTACTTTAGAGGGGTCAATTTATCCCGCTCAAAATTGGACCTTTCCAATCTCAATTCGGGCCATTTTTCACTTGCGAATATGAGTTCTGTCAGTGCTACAAAAATCAGCGCAGTAAATGGAAGATTTGAACGCACCAAAATGGTGCAATCTTGCCTATTGGCTTCAAACCTAATTGGCGCTAGTTTTCGAAATTCTGATCTAATAGGTGCTAATTTTGCTGATTCTAAGATGACTCATTGCGATTTATCCGCAATAATCACTGATAATAGGACTAGTTTTATTAATGCTGATTTAAGCCGTGCTTTATTACCAAAACAACATATAAAGAGATAAAAAGTGCCGGGTTTTGTAAATAATGGTGATGTAATGAATATGGGGACGCCGGATGTTTGTATGGTGGGTCCCGCACCGGTAACTTATGTAAATATTTCAGAAACTGCTGAAGCAGAACCTGCTGCCCCAGATATATTGGTGGAAGGTACCCCGGTACAAAATTTACTATGCATGATTGATATGTCAGATGGCGATGCTGGGGTAGGTGTCGCATCAGGTATGTGCATGGGCCCAACGATTCCAATGATAGGCTCTTTCACCGTACTTATGGAAGCAAGTCCAGTAACTACGATGATGGATATGACGATGCAGAATTTAAGTAATTGTGTAGGAATGTTTTCAACGCCAGGGCAGGTGACTTTAACTTGCTTAAGTTCTTAATTTTTTAATAATAGGCTTTGATCTAATGGATTTTTCGAACCCCATCTATTGGCGCCAAGGAATTTTTCTACAACCTCAGCATTTTCAATATGATGCTCAGTATCAATCGAATACCTACGAAAAATTATTTAGCCTCGGACGAACTCAAGCTTACGGGGTACTTTCTTTTTCTCTATCTAGAGAGCGTTTAAATGCGGGCTATTTATCTTCTGGAGATCTCGAGGCAGTGATGCCTGGTGGTACTTGGGTTGATATCAAGAAAAATGCACGTTTACCGGATAGAGATATTCGTTATTTGCAAAATACAAATGGCGTATATAACCTGGCATTGGGCTTGCCTAAATTAATACCGGGAATTCCAAGTGTTGCGAACGAGCATCGTGATGGTCGTTACGAAGTAACAGACTATCCAGAAAATCTGCCAGATCTTTTTGAGGATTCTCCTCCAGTTGAGATCGAGCGCTTATGGATGCGCTGTCGTTATTTAATTGGTGATGAAATAGAGAGTACTAACAATCTTGCAATCCTTCCATTAGGAAGAATACGGGTTGAGAGTCAAGTGATTTCTCTGGATGCCGAATATTCGCCGCCGTGTATGCGAGTGAGTGCATATGAGCCATTGCAGTCATTAACGCAGAGGATAGGCGACTCATTAGAAGCGGCATTTGCAAGACTTTCCAAATTAAGCAGTCCTTGGCGTCTTGATGGACGGCCAGTCGATCCAGCATGGCTAAGAGATCGTATGGTGCAAACAGACATATCGCAGGCTTTGGTCGAACTCCACCATCGAGTTCGTCTGGATGTAGAGCCTGCAATTTTGTTCGAGAGTTTGTTGGTATTGGCTATGCGCTTATGTTCCACTGGGGGTCTTAGCGCTCCAAACTTACCGCTGTGGGAGCATGATGACCCCTATAAATCCTTTAAGCGGATTGGGGAAATTGTTGTTGCATTAATTGATCAGCTCCGTTCAGGTCCCGACAGCATGGCTGTATTTGAGCAGCAGCAAGGTTGGTTAGAGGCGCAGATACCTCATTCCGCAAGAGTAGGAAAGCACTATGCGTACTTAATATTGGATCAAATTAGCGAGGAGTCACTTTTGCAGGCCGGCCCTCCAAAGCTTGCCTCACTCTCAAAAATTGAAACCATTGTTAGTAGAGCATTGGCGGGCATTCCATTGGAGCGCTTACAGCATATTCCTTATGGCCTCGGGGAGGGATTTGGCTCTTATGTTTGGAGTATTTCCACTCAAGACCCAATGTGGCAGGAAGCTTATGGAAGTGGCACTTTATGTCTAAATTGGTTGGATCTGCCGAAAAGTGCGCGTGTGACAATCGTGTTTTTTCGAGCGTGATTAATTATTAACTCTATTTATTAACTAAAGAGCCACTATGTTTTTAAGCGATCCACTAAGCTTAATTAAGGCATCAGCAGCTTTTTCGTTATCAGCCAAGATTTCTTTATTAACGATGACCACACTTACATTGATTTCATGTTCTTCAGTGAATTCTATGATGGGTGGAAATACAAAAAAAGAGGCGATTACAAGTGCCTCTTATTTGCCTGATCCGGCTGGTATTAGCATCCATGTGAAGTCTGTTGCAAATCTCAATTATGTCAATGATGGGCCCCATACATTAGCTGTTGCTGTTATTCAAGTGGATTCACCAAAAGCTGCCATTAAGCTTGCGCAAGATTTAGATGCTCTTGATAAATTATTAATTGGTGCTGGTACAAGTGATGCTTCCGTCACTGCTTACGATCGGTTTGTCGTTCAACCTTCTTCATCTGATGAGATTGTCCTTGCGCGAGCCCAAGAAACGCAGATAGTGATCGTTTATGCCGCTTACTTCAATTCTCTTATTGAAAATCGTGTCAGATTGCAGGAAATCCCTTTGAAGATTTCATCCAAAGGTATGGTAGCGCAGACATATCAAGCTCAAGCAGCCCCTTTGAGTATTCAGCTTCAACTTGGGGATACTGCTATTAAAGAGATGACGGTACCTAAAGATCAAAAGGGCGAAGAAGAACTTCTCTATAAGAATGCAAATAATCCCACTTTAAACAGCGCGATCCCAATTCTAAAGAGCGTAGCCCAAGGAGTGATGGGTTTATGATTAGAGGCTCTTCCCGTTACGTTGTTCGAGCTGAATTTTCACAGCCATTCTCAAAGTTCATGTCAAATGCTGCGCTAGCGCTGGATGAGCGTTTCTTTGATGCTGAGCAGTTATTTAGTTATCTATCGGTTGGCATAGAGGAGGTGTTGTCCGAATGTCAGGCAAAAGAGTTTGATCCAGCAGCTGTACAAGCGGCACTACTGGCTGTTTGTGCTTGGGCGGATGAGCGGATTATGAATGCTGAATGGGCAGGTGTTTCTGAGGTTTGGCCCGATACGCTCTTGCAAAAAAAATATTTCAATACGAATTTAGGTGGCGATCTATTTTATGAAAAATTAAAGAACTTATTTTCAGATACTTTAGTTGCTCACGATGTATTTGCCCTGTGCCTAGCCCAAGGTTTTAAGGGTAAGTATGTTTTGAACTTGGATTTGGACGAGTACGAAAAAAAGAAGAAAGAGGTAATCAACAACTCTTTAGTCTATACAGGGCTTTCGCTTCCAGGCGCGGAGACCTTTGCCTCGTTAAATGATTATTCGCGTGATGCTGGAGATGGTGCAGCTGAGTACAAAATAGCCCAACCTATTGTCATCTCTCTTGCTTGTGTAGCTGGAATGGCAATATTTTTATACTTCTTAGTTGCTAATGATGTTTCTATTTTATTAAAGATGATGAAGTAGAAATGTTAAAGAAAATATTACGAATTATCCTGATTGTCTTTGTCTTGCTATTGCTGGCATTCATCGGCTGGATATTTCAATTATTTTATGATTGGCCAATTGCTACTATCTATCTTTGGCCTTTAGGCGGCGTTGCGCTTTGGCTGACGTTCTACTTTGCACGTAAGGCTTGGATCAAGCATCGTGCTGAACAGCGTTTAAAAACACATTTACCTCCAGTTGAGCTAGCTGCGGCTGACGCAGATTGGGTAAGGGGCGTTCGAGAGTTCCTTGCTTTAAATAGAAATCAAGATTCTTTTGCTGCAGACATCACGCTTACCGATGACCTCCCTCACTTTAGGAAATTTTTATTATTTGTAGATTCCGTGATTCTGCAAATTCTAAATGGCCATCGCTTCCAGTTTTTAATGGATTTTGAATTTGTAGAGAGATTACTTTCTAATCAGCACCAGAAGATTGTCAGGATTCTGGAAGAGAATCGAATTGAATTTCTATCCGATATCCCCTTTGTCAGTACCTTCCTTGATAAGAAGGGTATAAAAAAATCGGCTTTAGGCACTCATCGCCTCCACTTTATTTTGGGCTTGCCTGGTTCCGGCAAAAGCACTTTACTTCAGCGAAGTAGTTATGGTGCACAGATTGGCAATCCCGATCCGGATGGCCCTGTTACCCCTACTGAGTCTTGTAGGCTTGCCTTTTTAGAGGCTGGAATTGCGGTAGAGATTGCGGGCAAGCATGTTGATCCTTCGCTTGATGCATCAGTAAGAGATGCTGGATGGGATAGCTTGCTAGCAAGTATTGAGGTGGATTCAAGCCCCCATCAAATTGCTTCGGCAACCATCTGTATAACACCTGAAAGTCTCGGCCCAGAGAATATTGGTGAAACATTGCGTGGCATGCAGATTATTCGTCAACGTGTTACTGACCTAATGAATATCTCTGGCAGACGCTTGCCTGTTTATTTGGTCTGTACTCATATTGATGAAATTGGGATGGCAGAGCTATTGCGTGTATTGCCCGATAACTTGCTTCGTCAAGCAGCTGGGTCTTTATTGCCTATTGATAGGGTGGCGATCGGAAATGGTGAGGCACGTGAAGCAGTTTCTGAGATAACTCGATACATGCCTTGGCTGGCATTAAGAAGTGCTGCGCAGGGAAGGCGCCCTAGAGATTCGGCTTTGTTGGCTACAAAAGGCTTGTGTGATATCGAAGACCATTTTGATGCCGTCATTTCAACGCTTTTCAGTGCATCCAATTACCTGGAGGCGCCAATTTACCGTGGGCTGTTCCTTTCATCTGATTTGGCAGCCGCCGGCCTAGAAGTTGGCAAAAATCCGGATGCTCCCCGTCTCGCATTTGGCACTGGATTTTTAGAATCAGTTCTAACTGAGGATAAAGTTTTTCAGCCGCTTTCGTCTTATGAAAGGCGGGTTAAAAATCGCCGCAAACTTGCTTGGTTATCTTATTACACTGCAGTTTCTCTTGTAGTGCTCTGGCTTTTCTCTGGATTTGTTTATCGCATAGAGGAAATAGCAGATTTAAAAGCAACGCATTTTCCAGTGACGCCTGTAGACAATAGCTCTACCACTGAATACATTCAAAGCATTACAAAGATGCTTCCCTATATATCTTGGATACAGAATAGAGAGGATAGTTCATGGAGCTTTTTGCTGCCATATGCCGGACCTGGAGTTAAGGTTGAGGAGCGTATTAAAGCTCGCTTTTTGGAGAACTATATAGTTTTTAGTGAAAAAGTGATGAAGGCTAAATTTGAAAAAATTGCCCCATTTTTGACCGGCCCAAATAATCCTTATTTAGGAATTGTTTTGGAGGCCCTGATTGATCGTCTAAGAATATTTGAGCGAGCTCTTGCCGGAGATAACTTAGTTCAACTAAAGACCCTGCGCGAGCCATCAATCATTCCAATTTTAGAGGTGGTCAAAGAAGCGAAGCCATCTGATGCAAAAATTATCAGTCAACTTTTTTTCTATTTTGCGCATTGGAGCGATAAATCTGCTCTTAAGGGTTATCTTGAGGATTTCTCTACACGCTTAGAAAAAGTGGCAATACAAGACCCCAACTTTTCATGGGTAATGCCTTGGGCTACATTGCAGCCAACCGTAACGGATGTTTGGCTTTCTGACTTTTGGATGCCGACAGCTAATCCACAAGGCGTTAAGGTTTTTGGACCATTTACCAAGCAAGGTCAAACCGTTATCCTTGAGTTTTTACAGCGCATGAAATCGATTCATGTCTTAGAAAAAATATTTGGCTATAAGATCGATGACTACTTAAAAAATTATGAGTCAGAGCGTGAAGCAGAGTGGAGGCGCTTTGTATTATCTTTTGATCAAGGATCAGAATTACTCTTATCTGAAGGTAATTGGCTACAAATATTATCAACTTTTAAGGGCAAAGAGAGTCCCTATCGCAAGTTAACTGAAAGAGTCTATACAGAATTCCCTGTTAGTGACTCGCTCGTAGAGAGGCCAACCTGGGTATCTGCACTCAATCTGATCACGGTCATACGAATTGCGTCTACCAAAGAATCCTTTTTGGGCGCCATTAAGTCAAGAGTAGAAGTTCTCAAGGCAGCTGGAAAATTAAATGCATCTAATAATGGCGTATTGCTAGATCGCAATACGCATCATGAGGACGGTAAAGTTTTTAGTGTTTATGGTGATGCCTTTGCAAGGATTCTTCCCCAGGCTATGTCCTCAGGCGCTAATGCTGGAAATTTGGCAATCCAATTTAGCGGTCTCGGACGTGATGCCGCTTTTAAGGAATCCGATTTAAAGAATGCATGGGAGGCCCTAAAGCGCTATGAAGAGCAAATGAAGGTCTCATCACAGCCATGGAATGAGCCAGCCTGGATAGTCTTGAGGGGCCCATTAACAACAGTAACGAAATACACCTATAAACAGGCTGCATGCACTATGCAATCTGACTGGAATAGTAATGTTATTTACCCAACAAAACTAGGCGCTACTGAGGTTGAGAATTTTGAAAAGACCTATGGTTCTCAGGGAACTTTATGGAAATTTATTGATCAGACTGCTAAGCCATTCATTACCGTTGATGGATCTGATTTTACGAACGTGTCAACGAACGGTTGGACATTGCAATGGCAGGATAATTTTATCAATTTCCTAAATAATGCAGCCAGCAAAAAACGTGCTCGGGATGCTGCAATTAAAAAAGCAGAGTTAGAAGACAAGCTTGCTAATGCAAAAGATAGGGCTCGTATTGCTGAGATTGAGAGTCATATTGAGACGATTAATAAAAACCAAGAGAAATTCAATAATACCAACTACATCGTTAAGTTAGCCTCTCAACCTGTAGAGACCTCCGGTTCTGCATCTCAATTACCCTTTGGCGTGGGTCTTACTTTAAATTGCTCAAATGGCTCCCAAGTGATGACACAGCTAAACTTTAAAACGCTGCAAACATTTAATTGGAATCCTAATACTTGCGGAGATACGGAGTTGAAGATTTTTGTTGGTAAATCTGCCTTAGCAAAAACTTGGCCTGGTAAGTATGGGTTTGGCAATTTTTTAAACGACTTCAGGTCTGGAAAAAAATCTTTCACTGCAAAATCATTTCCAGATAAAGCAGATATTTTGACTCAATTAAATATTCAAAAAATTGACGTATCTTTTGCTATGGTTGGGGCTCCAAAGGCTCTAGCAGATAGCAAACAAAGTCAAGCTGACGTCATTGAATTGGATGCACTTACTGCTGAGAAGGCTAAATTATTAAAAGATTTAGCCAATCGAAATTTAAGACAAATTAATGCAGAAATCTTAGCCTTATCAGCTGGTAATGCAGGCTTAATAGTTCCTGAAAAAATTGCTATGTGCCCATTTTAATTATGGCGCTAGATATTCAATCATTACTTCAGCCAATTTCATCGGACAGGCCAGCTGGGGATGAGGTCAATGAAAGCCCCGACTACCAGGCTATTGCTTCCCAAATCGATCAACTCACTCGTGCCGATTTCACAGGAACGATTGATTGGGGAAAAATCCAGACTCAAGCATCACAAATTTTGCTTCAGCAGTCCAAGGACTTCTTAGTAGCTGGTTGGGTTGCGGTTTCCTGGGTTGAATTACAAGGTGTCACTGCCATTAAAGATGGTGCCAATTTATTTGTTGGTATGTTGAACCAGTATTGGGATGATGGGTTTCCTCCTGTAGCTCGTATTCGTGGCAGAAGAAATGCAATTGCTTGGTGGGCTGATCAAGCTTCTGCCTTTATTGCAAGAGGTAACTTACAGCCTTTGCAGCAAGATCAGTACGATGCAATTCAGATCGCCGTTAAAGAACTAGATAAAACCTTTGCTAGTCGTGACCCTGATGCGCCTAGCCTGGGGGACTTCATGCAGCTCGTGGGCTCTTTAGAGGTCAAGCCGGAAC
>JACCDX011102389.1_pt1 | contig 24434 bp, 26 predicted proteins | sample 7449681 | NCBI WGS metagenome assembly JACCDX01 (sample SAMN15323450, study PRJNA562643) | freshwater metagenome | isolation source: river surface water | place: USA:Blue River Watershed | collected 2017-08-18
AGAACTGCATGGGGTTTTTTGGTGATGGCCTCGGTCAGCAAACCGCCCTGATCAAAGCCTACATAGCCCGGAGGCGCACCAATCAAACGACTGACCGCATGGCGCTCCATGTACTCCGACATGTCAAAGCGAATCAAGTCAATGCCCATGATGTAGGCCAATTGCTTGGCCGCCTCGGTCTTGCCCACACCGGTGGGACCACTGAACAAAAAGGCGCCAATGGGCTTGTCGGACTTGCCCAAGCCTGAGCGCGCCATTTTGACGGAAGCCGCCAACACCTCGAGCGCCTTGTCCTGACCGAACACGACATTTTTCAGGTCACGCTCAAGGGTTTGCAATTTTGAACGATCGTCATTGGACACATTGGCCGGCGGGATGCGGGCGATCTTGGCCACGATGTCCTCGATCTCGGTGCGCGAAATGGTTTTCTTGCGCTTGGACTGAGGCAAGATGCGCTGGGCGGCGCCGGCTTCGTCGATGACATCAATGGCCTTGTCGGGCAGATGCCGGTCATTGATGTATTTGGCGCTCAACTCGGCTGCCGCCTGCAAGGCGTTGTAGGCGTACTTGACGTTGTGATGCTCCTCAAAACGCGACTTCAGGCCTTTGAGGATGTCGATCGTCTGCTGCACCGTCGGCTCGACGACGTCGACTTTCTGGAAGCGGCGGGACAGGGCAGAGTCTTTCTCGAAGATGCCACGGTATTCGGTGAAGGTGGTGGCCCCAATGCAACGCAACTGACCCGAACTGAGCGCCGGCTTGAGCAGGTTGGACGCATCGAGTGTGCCCCCTGACGCAGCGCCAGCACCGATCAGGGTGTGGATCTCATCAATGAACAAAATCGCGTGCGGGCGCTCTTTGAGCGATTTCAGCACCGCCTTGAGGCGTTGCTCAAAATCCCCCCGGTACTTGGTACCTGCCAACAATGCACCCATGTCCAGTGAGTACACCTGGGCGTCAGCCAAGACCTCGGGCACATCGTTTTGGGTGATGCGCCAGGCCAAACCCTCGGCAATCGCCGTTTTGCCCACGCCAGCCTCGCCAACCAGCAAGGGGTTGTTTTTGCGCCGGCGGCACAGGATCTGAATCACTCGCTCGACTTCAAATTCACGACCGATCAATGGATCGATGCGACCTTCTTTAGCCGATTGGTTCAGGTTTTGGGTGAATTGCTCCAAGGCCGAAGCTTTTTCGTTCTTCTCAGAATTGCTGTCTTCGCTGCCCTCTGCGCCCCCCGACTCGGACGGCTTGGTGGGCTCAGGCGGATCGGTCTTCTTGATGCCATGGGCAATGAAATTCACCACATCCAGGCGGGTCACGCCCTGCTGATGCAGGTAGTAAACGGCATGCGAATCCTTCTCACCAAAAATGGCGACCAACACATTGGCACCGGTGACTTCTTTTTTGCCATGGCCCGTGCTTTGGACATGCATGATGGCACGCTGGATCACGCGCTGAAAGCCGAGCGTGGGTTGTGTATCAACCTCTTCGGTGCCCGCCACTTGGGGGGTGTTTTCCTTGATGAAAGTCGTCAGCGATTTGCGCAAATCGTCCATGTGGGCTGAGCAAGCGCGCAACACTTCGGCGGCGCTGGGGTTATCCAGCAAGGCCAGCAACAAGTGCTCGACCGTGATGAATTCATGCCTTTGCTGGCGGGCCTCGACAAAGGCCATGTGCAAGCTGACTTCGAGTTCCTGGGCAATCATGTGTGTTCCTTCAAGCTTGCATGAAAAAGAATGGTGAGGTTCTTTACATTGGATGAATGGTATTTTTCACCAATTGGGGTTGAGTTTGCATTATTCAACGGGTTCCGACAAGCATTGCAGCGGATGACCTGATTTGTGCGCGGCGTCAAGCACCTGATCGACCTTGGTGGCTGCCACATCCCGGGAGTAGACCCCGCAGATGCCTTTGCCGTCGAGGTGGATTTTGAGCATGATTTGCGTCGCGGTTTCACGGTCTTTGGCAAAAAACTCTTGCAAAACCATGACCACAAATTCCATCGGGGTGTAGTCGTCATTGAGCATCACCACCTGATGCATTTGGGGGGGTTGGGTGCGTTGAGTGATGCGCTCAAGAACAACCGATCCCCCATCGTCGATGCGGGGAGCGATTTGGGGTGCGGGTGGTTTTCGGGTCGCCATTCGGGTCATTTTAATGATGGGCACGAAACATCGACGTCGCTCTGGTTTTTAGCTCTCACATGACACGACTGCGCCTCAGCACCCACGCAAGTTAGAAATTCTGGCCCCAAGGTGCAAGGAACGGCTGAGTATGTTATTTTTTTAATTATTTTTTGTCATATAATGACTCATATTCAATACTTTTTTAATAAAAAAGAAGGGCAAGGAGTGTGTCATGGCGGTCGGAACAGTGAAATGGTTTAACAACGCAAAGGGATTTGGTTTCATCACACCAGAGGGCGGTGGAGAAGATGTGTTTGCTCATTTTTCGGCCATCAACATGGAAGGCTATCGCACCCTCGAAGAGGGTATGAAGGTTCAATACGAACCTGTTCAAGGCCCCCGGGGTTGGCAAGCCAACAACATTCAACGACTCAGCTGAACCATCCCCCAAGACGGCGGCAAAGGGTAAAGAACCCAAGCGCAAGGGCGTCCAAACACCCCGCTGGGACTGACGTGGTGGCCGAGGTCAGGCCGCAGACTCACATGCGGTCGATGATGGCCTGGCCAAAACCGGAGCAAGAGACCTGATTTGAATCAGGCATCAATCGCGCCAAATCGTAGGTGACCTGCCGATCCACAATGGCTTGACGCATGCCGCGAACCACGGCATCGGCCGCTTCAACCCACCCCATGTGACGCAGCATCATCTCAGCCGACAAGATGATCGAGCCAGGGTTCACCAGGTCTTTGCCTGCATATTTGGGTGCGGTTCCATGGGTGGCCTCGAACAAGGCCACCGAATCACCGATATTGGCTCCCGGGACCATGCCCGTGCCGCCCACCTGGGCTGCCAGCGCGTCACTGATCAGATCGCCATTGAGGTTGAGGGTCACGATCACGCTGTGCTCTTGGGGACGCATGAGCATTTGCTGCATGAAGGCATCGGTGATCAGGTCTTTGATGACTATGGGGCGACCGGTACGCGGATGATCAAACTGCAGCCAGACACCATCCTCTGGCATCTTGGCACCAAACTCCTTTTTGGCCAGTGCATAAGCCCAGTCGCGGAAGCTGCCTTCGGTGAACTTCATGATGTTGCCTTTGTGAACCAGAGTCACATGGGGCTTGTCGTGATCGATGGCGTACTGCAGAGCCTTGCGAACCAGCCTCTCGGTGGCCTGACGCGAAACCGGTTTGATGCCGATCCCCGTGGTCTCGGGATGGCGGATTTTTTTCACCCCGAACTCGTCGATCAGAAACTGGATCAGCTTGACGGCACGTTCGGTGCCGGGCTCGTACTCGATCCCGGCGTAGACATCTTCGGTGTTTTCACGAAACACGATCATGTCGGTTTTTTCGGGCTCACGCAGGGGCGAGGGAACGCCGTGGAAATAGCGCACAGGACACAAGGCGTAATACAGATCGAGTTCTTGCCGCAATGCCACATTGAGCGACCGGATGCCCCCGCCCACCGGTGTCGTCAGAGGACCTTTGATAGAGACCACATGTTCACGCAATGCGTGCAGCGTTTCATCGGGCAACCAGACATCAGGACCGTACATCATGGTCGCTTTGGTGCCGGCATAGACCTCCATCCAATGGATCTTGCGTTGACCACCATAGGCCTTGCGCACCGCAGCGTCCACCACTTGCATCATGACGGGTGTGATGTCAAAGCCGGTGCCGTCGCCCTCAATGAAGGGGATGATCGGTTGTTCGGGCACCGAAAGACTGTGGTCAGCTTGAACGGTGATCTTGGCACCGTCTGCGGGCACCTTGATGTATTGGTACATGGTTGCGTCTCCGTGACACGAATGAGAGGCGCATGGACGCCTTGATTCTTTAAGATTCTATCCCCGCCTTCGAGGCCTTCGGGTTGGGCGATAATTTGATCCATGAAAAAAGCATGGATCGTCATCGGTCTGGGTTGCCTGTTTGGCCTGAGCGCCGGGGCTCAAGGCCTGCCGCAACTGAACTTGCCCCGAGCCAAGTTACAAATTGGCTTGCACCTGATCGATGCTCAATTGGCCACGACCCCGGAACAGCGCGAAGTTGGTCTCATGTTCCGCCGCGAAATGCCCAGACATGAAGGCATGTTGTTTGTATTTCAGGAAAAATCCCGCTTGTGTTTCTGGATGAAAAACACGTTGCTGCCACTCACGGCTGCTTTTTTGGACGACGATGGAACCATTGTCAATTTGGCAGACATGGCGCCACAGACCACAGATCCGCACTGCTCAGCACGACCTGTGAAGTATGTGCTCGAAGTCCATCAGGGCTGGTTCGCCAAGGCCAGGGTCAAAGCAGGCGAAAAAGTTATGGGCCTGCCCTGAGGGTCCTCACACGGCCCGCTACCGGACCGTGTGAGCAGGGGGCGAATCAAGCGAAGTTCTTCTCGGCAAAGGACCAGTTGACCAGCTTGTCCAGGAAGGTCTCGACAAATTTGGGGCGCAAGTTGCGGTAGTCGATGTAATAAGCGTGCTCCCACACATCGACCGTCAGCAAGGCTTTGTCGGCCGTGGTCAATGGAGTGCCCGCAGCGCCCATGTTGACGATGTCAACGGTGCCGTCGGCCTTCTTGACCAGCCAGGTCCAACCCGACCCGAAGTTGCCCACAGCGCTCTTGACGAAGGCCTCTTTGAAGGCAGCATAAGAGCCCCATTTGGCGTTGATGGCTGCGGCCAAGGCGCCGCTGGGCTCACCGCCACCCTGTGGCTTCATGCAATTCCAGAAAAACGTGTGGTTCCAAATTTGGGCGGCGTTGTTGTAGATGCCACCGCTGGACTTTTTCACGATGGACTCCAGATCCATGCTTTCAAATTCGGTCCCTTTTTGCAGATTGTTCAGGTTGACCACATAAGCGTTGTGGTGCTTGCCATGATGAAACTCCAGCGTTTCCTGGCTGTAATGGGGAGCCAGCGCATCAAGGGCGTAAGGCAATGCGGGTAGGGTGTGTTCCATCGAATCCTCCTGAAGAAAAGAAGCTATTTTAGGCAACTCGGATCATCCCTGCAGGTTGCGGGGCTCCACTTGCAAGGCCACTTCGCCATCGGCAAGCACGGCGCGCACTTTTTGCCCCGGCTCGAACTGGTGCACCAAGGTCAGCGGCTCACCCTGGGGATTGACTAACCAGCTATAGCCCCGTTCGAGCACGCGCCGGGGCTGCAACAAATCCAGTTGAGCCGCGAGTTTATCCATGCGATGTCGCTCCAGGCCGATCCGTTGCTGACCCCAAGTGAACACCCGCTGTGCGCGGTTGAGCAGACGGTCGTGCGCCAGTCGCTGCGCCATTTCGGCTTGGCGACTCAGGGTCAAAGCCAACCGAGTCAATCGACGCGCATGCGCCTGTGCCAATGATTGGGGGCGGGCCAGCGACTGTTGCAGCCGATCCAGGTGCTGCCAGTGGTCATCGAGTTGCTCGCGGACCGCTTGGCGTGAGCGTTGTGCCAGTTGGTCCAACCCGCTCTGGATTTCGTCGCGTCCCCAGGCGCACAATTCTGCCGCCGCAGTCGGCGTTGGAGCCCGCACGTCGGCGGCAAAGTCACACAAGGTGAAATCGGTTTCGTGGCCGACCCCGCACACCACGGGCACCGGGCTCTGGCGCACCAGGCGCACCAAGGCCTCATCGTTGAACGCCCACAGATCCTCCATCGAACCACCCCCGCGCACCAGCAAAATCACATCCAGCCCGGGGAGCGCGTAGAGGCTGCGCAATGCCGCTTGCAGGCTTTGGGGCGCATCAGCGCCCTGCACCCGTGCAGGCGCCAGGCACACCGGTACATGCGGCACCCGCCTTTGCAAGGAAGTGGCTACATCGTGCAAAGCCGCTGCGCCCAAAGAAGTGACCACGCCGATCGCGCGCGGTCTCGGTGACAAGGGTCGTTTGAGTTCGGCGTCAAACAAACCCTCGGCTTGAAGCCGGGCTTTGAGCCGCAAAAACTCTTCGTACAAAGCACCCTGCCCCAAAGCTTGCATCGAATCGACCACCAGTTGCAAGTCGCCACGGGCTTCGTAAACACTGAGGCGGCCTTCGACCTCGACCTGGTCGCCGTTGCGTGGCAATCGACCGAGAGACAGGGATGCGCGGCGAAACATGGCGCAACGCAATTGCCCCTGGGCATCCTTGAGCGAGAAATAGCAGTGGCCGCTGCTGGCTTGGGTGAAACCGGAAATTTCGCCACGCACCCGAACCCGTTCAAAACGGGCCGCAAGGGTGTCCGATACGACCTTGCACAAGGCGCCTACGGTCCAGATGCGTTGATTCATGGACGCATTGTGGCGCAAGTTCCAAAGTCTGCGGGTTTTGCACTTCAAGTGAGGACCACCGGCGCCTGGCTTGAAATGCCGAAAAATCACCACTCATCGTGCAAGTCTATGATTCGATACGATTTTTTGCTGATCAAAAAATGGTCTTTTTGTTCAAGCCTCGATTTCATGCGGGTTTGCCGTTGATCACACAGACTTATCCACAAGTTTATCCACGATTCCTGTGAGCGCCAACCACCGGCCGGACTGGTCGATAATCCAGTCATGATGATGATTTATGGGGGTATCCCTTGATCGATGTATTACTCGCGGCCGGGTGGCCGGTTTGGCCTCTGTTGGCCATGTCTGTGGTGGCATTGGCCTTGGTGCTCGAACGCGCCTGGTTTTTGCGCAACCGGCGTATCGCACCCCTGAGTGACATCGAGTCTGTATTGGTTCAGTGTGCCAGCGCACTGCCCACCCAGCAACAGGCCTTGGCTTTGGCGCAAGGCAGCGAACTGGGGCACTTGATGGCACATGGCATCGAGCGGGTCAGGACACAACCCCTGATCAGTGATGCCAGCCTGCGCCAGGCCATGGAACTCGAAGGTCGGCTGGTGGTATCCCGGCTCGAGCGTGGCCTGCCGGCACTGGCCACTCTGGCCTCTGTCGCAACCCTGATGGGGTTGCTCGGCACGGTGATCGGGATGATTGAAATTTTTGCCGCCCAATCGCAACAGGGCCAACAACCGGCGCAACTGGCACAGGGGATCTCGATCGCACTCTACAACACCGCCCTGGGCTTGCTGGTCTCGATCCCGAGTCTGTTGGCCTGGCGGTGGCTCAAAACCCGTGCCGAGCAACATACCCTGCAATTGGAAGTGGTGTGCGAGCGACTGGTGCTTCAATTGCAACAGCTGCAGCGTCAACGTTGAAGTCATGAGCTTGCGCTTCAAACGACCCGACAACGCACCACCGGAGATCATTTTGGTGCCGTTCATCGATATCCTGTTGGTGGTCTTGATCTTCATGGCGCTGTCGGCCACTTTCTCCCGCTACGCCGAGTTACAAGTCCAGTTGCCTCAAGCGCAAGGGGCTGTGGCTGCAGAATCACGCCCATCGGTATGGGTTCAACTCAATGCACAGGGACAGGTGTTCATTGACCGCACACCGCTGGGTCGAGCCAATGCCTCGGAGTTGGCCCGCGCCTTGCGTTCGGCTGCTGAGCGTGCAGGCCCCACGCCGACCTTGGTGCTGGGTGCTGACGCACGTACGCCGCACCAGGCTGTGATGAATGTGCTCGAGGCAGCGCGTGTTGCCGGACTGGATCAAATCACCTTCATGGCCCAACCGGGCAATCGGGGCCAATGAGCCAATTTTGGCATTCGGCTTGGCGCCAACGAGGGGGTTGGTCGTTACTCGGCTTGCCCTTGTCTTGGCTCTACCGAATCCTGTGGATGTTGCGAAGCTGGTTGTATCGGTCAGGCCTTTTCAAATCGCAGCGCATGCCGGTTCCGGTCGTGGTGGTGGGCAATGTGTACGTGGGCGGGACTGGCAAGACCCCTTTGACCATGGAACTGGTTCGGCAGTTGCAAGCCCGGGGTTGGCGACCTGGGGTCATTTCCCGGGGGCATGGTCGAAGCTCGGCCGGCCCGGTCGAAGTCACCCGGGGTTGCCCAGCCAGCGAAGTGGGTGATGAGCCTCTGCTGATCCATCTGCGGACCGGCGTCCCCCTGTGGGTCGATCGTCAGCGCGCGCTTGCCGCCCAGGCTCTGCTGCAGAGCCACCCGGAAGTCAATGTATTGATTTGCGATGATGGTTTGCAGCACCTGGCCCTGCAACGCGATCTCGAGTTGTGCCTGTTTGATGCTCGCCGCCTGGGCAACGGCCGGTTATTGCCTGCTGGCCCGTTACGCGAGCCTTGGCCACGCAAACCCTTGGACGGGGCGCAATCCCATGTGCTGAGTTCTGAGAACCCGCCCTGGAACGGGGCGTGGCCGGTTCGCCGCACGCTGGCCCGGCAGGCCGTCAACGGCTTGGGCCAGAACATGCTGCTATCGGCTTGCCGCCAACCGGTTCACGCCATGGCAGCGATTGCTCAGCCCGAGGTTTTTTTTGACGGTCTGCGACAGTTGGGACTTAATTTGGAGACTTGTCATGCCTATGCCGATCATGACCCGTTGTTGAACTGGTCGGCGCAACCGGGTCAGACCTGGTTGTGCACCGAAAAAGATGCCGTCAAACTGTGGCCCCGACACCCGCAGGTGTGGGCTGTCCCGCTGGAGGTTTCTTTGTCTGAAGACTTCATCCAACGCATCGATGAGGACTTGCGGGCACGGCTATCATCGGGCCATGGACACCAAACTGCTTGAACTGTTGGTCTGCCCGGTCACCAAAGGCCCCCTGATTTTTCAGGCACAGACCCAAGAACTGATCTCGCGCTCGGCGCGACTGGCCTACCCTGTGCGCGATGGCATCCCGATTCTGCTGGAGTCGCAGGCGCGGCCTTTGCGAGACGAGGAACTTGAACGATGAGTGCCATGGCCTTCACGGCTCTGATCCCTGCTCGTCGCGCATCCTCGCGCTTGCCCGACAAAGCGTTGCTCGACATCGCCGGTCTGCCGATGGTCGTGCGGGTCGCTCGGCAAGCACAAGCCTCTGCCGCCCGTGCCGTGGTAGTGGCCACGGACGATACCGAGATCGCTCAAGTCTGTGCCGCACATGGGGTGCAAGCCCTCATGACCCGCTCTGACCACCCCAGCGGCAGCGACCGTTTGGCCGAAGCCTGCCACGCCCTGGCTTTGCCCGACGATCACGTGGTGGTCAATGTCCAGGGTGATGAACCCCTGATTGCGCCGGCCCTGATTGACGCCGTCGCTCAAACTCTGATGCAACGGCCGGACTGTGTCGTGGCCACTGCAGCCCACCCCATCACCCGACTCGATGAGTTTGTCAGCCCCAATGTCGTCAAGACCGTGCTCGACGCCCGCCAAACGGCCTTGTACTTCAGTCGCGCTCCCTTGCCTTGGGATCGCGATGCATCCACACCCGGCGCTGCAGCCTTGCCACATTCTGCGCCGCTCAGGCACCTGGGCATTTATGCTTACCGTTGTCAATTTTTGAAACAATTCCCGACACTGAGCGTGGCTCCTTGCGAAACCACCGAAGCCCTGGAGCAGTTGCGTGTACTCTGGCACGGGCATCGCATTGCGGTGCATATCACCCATGACCATCCCAGCCCGGGCGTGGACACGCCAGATGACTTGGATCGGGTGCGCACTTTACTCAGAGCGTAAGCCACAACCAAGGGTGTGCGTGGTATCCTAGGACTATATTTGTAGACCATGGGCAGAACCACAAAATGAGACTGATCTTATTGGGCGCTCCCGGCGCCGGCAAAGGCACCCAAGCCACATTCATTTGCCAGCGCTTTGGCATCCCTCAGATCTCCACGGGCGACATGTTGCGTGCGGCCGTCAAAGCGGGATCTCCTTTGGGTATCGCAGCCAAGAAAGTCATGGACTCCGGCGGTTTGGTCAGTGACGACATCATCATCGGTCTGGTCCAAGAACGCATCACTCAACCCGATTGTGCCCAGGGGTTTTTGTTCGATGGTTTCCCGCGCACCATCCCCCAAGCCGAGGCCATGAAATCTGCCGGGGTCAAACTCGATTTTGTGCTCGAAATCGATGTCCCCTTCGATGCCATCATCGAGCGCATGAGCGGGCGCAGAGCCCATGTGGCCAGTGGTCGCACCTACCACATCAAATTCAACCCGCCCAAAGTCGAAGGTCTCGATGATGTGACGGGTGAACCCCTGATCCAACGCGACGACGACAAAGAAGAAACGGTGCGCAAGCGCCTCGATGTGTACAGTTCGCAAACACGCCCGCTGGTCGACTATTACTCTGCCTGGGCCAAAACCGATCCGAAGGCTGCGCCCCAATACCGGGCCATCAGTGGTGTGGGCTCGGTCGAAGACATCAAAGAACGGGCTTTCCAGGCGCTTCAGTGAGCAATTGCAGCATCAGTCCGATGCGCGCCTGAGCCGGCGTCCAGGCCACGGTGGTCAGGCCATCGTGCACACCCGGCGTTGCCAAGCCGGCTCCACAGCGGCTGCAAAGCCAAATCTTGACTCCTCTGTGCTTCAACACCGCCAGAGCTTGTGACCAACGCCGGGGCCAGGTGGCATTGCCGGTGCCAGCGATCACCAGGCCTTGCAAAGGGGGTTGAAGGTGCTCATCGATGAGCGCAGGCAACCACCATGGCTGGGCATCGGCATGGCTGAGCACCAACTCGACCCTGGGCCAGGGTGAAACCAGCACCTGGGCGGCATCAGGCCATTGGCCATCGGGTCGAGGGGGCCACGGTGAACCTGACCACTTGCTCAGTTGCTCCAGAGCCAACGATCGCCCGGAAACCGGCCGAAAGGGGTCGAGTGCGGTGGGATGCACCTTCTGAATCTGACTGGCTGGATAGATCTGCCCTGCAAAAACCACCCAGACACCACCCGGCAAGTGCGATGCAGCTGTCAAGGCATCGGATAAATTGCGCGGCCCATCGGCATCGGGCGCATTGGCAGGGCGCATGGCGCCAGTCAAAATCACGGGCTTGTCCGTCGGCAACACGGCCGACAACAAAAAAGCCGTTTCTTCCAGCGTATCGGTGCCATGGGTCACGACCAGCGCGTGCACATTCGGGTCCTGGATCAAGTCCAGCACGCGCCCCAATAAAAGACGCCACGTGGGTTCGTCCATGTCCTTGCTGTCGACTTGCGCCAACTGCTGCGCCTCCCATGCAAAACGGACCTTCCGCTCGGGCAAGGCCTCGACCAATTGGCTCACCGCCAGTTGTGCCGCCACATATCGATCGGGGTGTGTCGGATCTGCCGCCAAACCCGCAATGGTGCCCCCGGTCCCCAAAATGATGATTTTTTGCAACATCGTGCTCCCAAGACTTGCAGCATTTTAAAAACTGGTTAAAAATACAGTTACTGGATAAACAAACAGTAACCACGATTCGCCCCCCAAGGCGCTGGAGCACCGCACCATGGAACAGCCTAAACTGACCCCGAGACAACAACAGATATTGGATCTCATCCAAAGCGCCATTGCACGCACCGGGGCCCCGCCCACGCGCGCCGAAATCGCCACCGAGCTCGGTTTCAAATCTGCCAATGCGGCCGAAGAACACTTGCAAGCCCTGGCCCGTAAAGGGGTGATCGAATTGGTCAGTGGCACCTCTCGCGGCATCCGGTTGCGCTCGGACACGTTGCGCAGCATCCACGAGTCGCGGGTCAAACAATTTTCGCTGCCCTTGCCCAGCCTGGCTCAGTTGGCCTTGCCCCTGGTAGGTCGAGTGGCCGCCGGCTCTCCCATTTTGGCTCAGGAGCACGTGGATCAAACCTTTTATGTCGAGAGCAGCTTGTTTCAGCGCAAGCCCGATTATTTGCTCAAGGTGCGTGGCATGTCCATGCGAGATGCCGGCATCATGGATGGCGATTTGCTGGCGGTACAAGCCACCCAAGACGTCAAAAATGGTCAAATCGTCGTCGCCCGACTGGGGGACGAAGTCACCGTCAAGCGCTTTCGTCGCTTGCGCGATGGGATCGAGCTGCAATCTGAAAACCCCGACTACCAAAACATTCTCGTCCAGCCCGGTGATCCGTTCGAAATCGAGGGTCTGGCCGTCGGTTTGATCCGCAACACCATGTTGATGTAAAGAGGCACCCCATGAGCATCGCCATTGCTACCCTGTCACGCCTGTTATCCCCCCTGTGGCTGGCCCCCATGCCGACGCTGACGCATCGTCAGACGGACCTCCACCCCATACCCGAGGCTCCGCGCCGTCCCGCCAGGGCACTTCGGGTCACCCGTCTGGCCGAAGACCGACTGCCCCGCCATTTGGCTGGCCGGATGGTCATCAGTGGTCGTTTTGAAGACGTTTGTCGAGAACTGGCTCGACTCGAAGCCCTGGGACAAGATCAGACCCACTGAGTCAAGGCACAATCGGGGATGTATGAACATCATCATCCTCGACGATTACCAAGACACCGTGCGCAAACTGGCTTGCGCCCACAAGCTCGATCCCTTCACCGCCAAGGTCTACACGAACACCGTCAAAGGGGTGGGTCAGCTCTCGGTCCGACTGAAAGAAGCCGAAGCCCTGGTGCTCATCCGCGAGCGCACACCGATCACCCGTCAACTGATTGAAAAATTACCCAAATTGCGACTGATTTCGCAAACGGGCAAAGTCAGCGGGCACATCGACCTGGAAGCCTGTACTGAGCGCGGGGTGGCGGTGGCTGAAGGCAGCGGTTCACCCGTTGCCCCGGCAGAGTTGACTTGGGCTTTGATCATGGCCGCCTGCAGGCGCCTGCCTCAATACATCTCAGCACTCAAACATGGCGCTTGGCAACAGTCGGGCTTGCGCTCTTCATCGATGCCACCCAATTTCGGCGTCGGACATGTGCTCCAAGGCCGGACCCTGGGCATTTGGGGCTACGGCAAAATCGGGCAATTGATCGCCGGCTATGGCAAGGCCTTTGGCATGACGGTCATGGTCTGGGGCAGCGAAGCCGCCAGGCATCGGGCGATCAGCGACGGCCTGGTGGTGGCCGAATCCCGCGAGCAGTTTTTTGAACAATCCGATGTGCTCAGCCTGCACCTGCGTTTATCTCCCCAGACGCGAGGCATCGTGACTCTGCAGGATTTGTCCCGCATGAAACCCACTTCGCTTCTGGTCAACACCTCCCGCGCAGAGCTGATCGAACCTGATGCTTTGATCACCAGCCTCAATCGGGGGCGCCCCGGGATGGCAGCTGTCGATGTGTTTGAAAGCGAGCCGATTCTGCAGGGTCATCCATTGCTCAGGCTCGAGAACTGCATCTGCACGCCGCACATCGGCTATGTGGAACAAGACAGTTACGAGCTGTATTTTGGCGCCGCATTTGACAACATCGTCAACTTCGCACGCGGCACACCCACCAACATCGTCAACCCCGGAGCCTTGCAAAAACGCCGCTGATCAAACCGGCTTGGGCGCCTTCAAAGCCGCCATCTCGGCGGCGTTTTGCTTGCGGTCAGCGTTGACTTTTTGCATGCTGGGGCGTGCCAGCATGAGGGTCATGTACGCTTCGAGTTGAGGCAAGGCCGGTGTGACCAAGTCTTCGCCCAATACCTTGCGACAGGCACTGGCTGCCAAGGGCAAATGGATGGCGGCGGCAAAGTCGGCCAAACCCAACGTTTCACCGGCGACATAAGGAGAAAAAGAGGCCAGTTGGGCCAAGCCGGCCACGCCTTTGGGCAACAAACGGCGCACTTTGTGCTTGACTTCGTCGCTGGTCTGACCGCCAAAAAAAGCCTCGGCATACAGTTCCCGGGCCACCAACTCGATGTGTAACTCCAAGTACAAAATGAGCTCTCGGACTTTGGCGGCCGAAAAAGGATCAGTGGGCAACATCGCCGGGTTCGGCCAGCGCTGCTCGATGTATTCGGCGATGGCAAAAGATTCGGACAATGACCCTTCCTCGGTTTCAATGAAGGGCACTTTGCCCATGGGCGAGCGCCCCATCAGTTTGGGGTGGGTGTTACCGACCCAGACCAATTCTTCTTCAAACGGTACGCCCTTCTCGAGCAGTTGCAATTTGAGTTTGCAGTAGTAGTTGCTGAGGGAAAAACCGCAGAGTTTAAGAGCCATGTTTGTCTCCTTTGTGGTGGCATTCATTGTGTCATAGCAACAGCGTCATAATTGAGGCATGAACAATCCATTTCCTGTCATCGGCGTTGTCGGCACTGGCGCCATGGGCAGAGGCATTGCCCAAATTTGTGCACAGGCCGGCAGTCGCGTGCTGTTGCATGACAGCCAAACCCAAGCCAGCCAACAAGCCATCGATCACCTCAAATCGACCTGGGACAAATTGACCGAAAAAGGTCGATTAGCCCCTGATCAAGCGCAGGCGCATCTGGCCTGCCTGCAGGTCGCCCCGGCCTTGAGCGACCTGGCCGGCTGTGATTTGGTGATTGAAGCCATCGTTGAAAAGCTCGAGGTCAAACAATCGGTGTTTCGCCAATTGGAGGATTGGGTTCGACCCGATGCCGTGCTGGCCACCAACACCTCCTCGCTGTCGGTCACGGCCATTGCGTCGGCCCTGAAACACCCCCAACGATTTGCCGGCTACCACTACTTCAATCCAGTCCCCCTGATGAAGGTGGTCGAAGTCATTGCCGGATTGCGCACCGATGCCAAGGTCTGCGAACAACTCGATGCGCATGCCCGTTGCACGGGCCACACACCGGTTCACGCCCAGGACACACCCGGCTTCATCGTCAACCACGCCGGGCGCGGTTATGGCACCGAAGCCTTGCGCATCATCTCCGAAGGCATCACCGACTTTGCCACCGTCGACCGGATTTTGCGCGATCAGGTCGGTTTCAAACTGGGTCCGTTCGAGTTGCTCGACCTGACCGCTCTCGATGTATCCCACCCGGTGATGGAGTCCATTTACCATCAGTATTACCAGGAACCTCGCTACCGGCCCAGCGTGATCACTGCCCAACGGCTGGCCGGTGGAGCCCTGGGGCGCAAGGTCGGGCGCGGGTTTTACACCTATGTCGACGGCAAAGCACAAGTCTCCCCCGAAGCGCCCGTGCCTGAAGTCCATGACTTGCCGCCGGTCTGGGTCTCATCGCGTGCGGCGCGGCGCGCCGAATTGCTGCAATTGCTCAAAGACCTGGGGGCCAAAATTGAAACCGGCGCTTCGCCCTCGTCCCAAGCCTTGTGCATCGTCGCGCCTTTGGGCTTTGACGTCACCACGGTGGCCGTGGTCGAGCGACTCGACCCGGCGCGCACCGTGGGCATTGATCTGCTGTTTCAGGATTCAGCCACGCGGCGCCGCGTGTTGGCGACCAACCCTGCCACGCGCGAGGACATGCGCCATGCAGCGCATGCCTTGTTTGCCCGAGATGGCAAGGCCGTCAGCGTGATCCGCGACAGCGGGGGGTTTGTCACCCAACGTGTGGTCGCCAACATGGTCAACATCGCCTGCGACATCTGTCAGCAGCAAATTTGCACGCCAGCCGACCTGGAGTCTGCCGTCACGCTGGGACTGGGCTATCCAATGGGACCTTTGGCCATGGGCGATCGCCTTGGGCCGGACAACATTCTGGAAACCCTGTTCAATTTGCAAACGGTTTATGGTGACCCGCGCTATCGCCCCAGTCCATGGTTGCGTCGCCGGGGTGCGATTGGGCTGAGCCTGAGCCACTGCGAATCCAGTCCGTTTTAAGGAGCGCCGAGATGCCCGCTCAATTGAAAAGTCGCACACATGGTTCGACGCTGATACTGACGCTGTCCAACCCTGAGTTTCGCAACGCCCTCGGCCCCGAAATTTATGCCTCGGGCACAGAAGCATTGATCGCCGCCGAATCCAATCCGGACATCAAGTCGGTCATCATCAACGGCGAGGGGGAGCATTTTTGTGCCGGCGGCAACCTCAACCGGTTGCTTGAAAACCGACAGCGCGAACCCGAGGTTCAAGCTCAGAGCATCAATGGCTTGCATGGCTGGATGCAAGCCATCCGGACCTTCCCCAAGCCAGTCATTGCGGCCGTCGAAGGCGCTTGCGCCGGAGCGGGCTTCTCACTGGTGCTGATGTGTGACCTGGTTGTGGCTGCTCGCACCAGTGTGTTTGTGCTGGCCTACAGCAATGTGGGGCTGTCCACCGATGGTGGCGCCACCTTCAACCTGACGCGTTCACTGCCTCGCCCCTTGGCCACCGAGATCCTGATGCTGGGTGGCAAGGTCAGCCCGGATTTGCTGCTCCAGCATGGCATGATCAATCAGGTCACCGATCCGGGACAGGCCCTGGCACAAGCCTTGTTGCTGGCCGAACGCCTCAATGGCCGGCCCGGCAATGTGTTGGCCAGCCTCAAGGAGTTGTTGTCCGACGGCATGACCCAAAGCATGAATCAACAACTCGATGCGGAGCGCGATCACTTTGTCCGCAATCTGCACCACCCCCATGCGGAGGAAGGCATTCGGGCTTTCCTGAGCAAGCGCCCTCCCCGCTACCGTTGACACCCTGGGCCGAGCGCCAGAGCCAGACGCCCTGGTGACAAAAGCCCCATTCAGACCTGACTTCACATTAGACAATTGAGCAGTACACCATGAGTATTCAAATGGACGACCCGATCTTGAGTGTAGAAGAGCGTGAGGCGATCAATGCCGGTCGCTGGTTTTCTTCACTCTCCCCCTCTTTGCGGCACGACATTTTGCGTTGTGCCTATGTCAAACGCCTGCGCGATGGAGATCTCATCACCGCGCGTGGTGACACTGCTGACGAATGGATGGCCTGCGCCAAAGGGGCTGTTCGCGTCAGTTCGACTTCTTTGTCGGGTAAGCAAATCACCTTCACTTATGTCGAACCCGGGATCTGGTTTGGCGATGTGTCCATCATCGACGGCGACAGCCGCACCCACGATGCTTACGCCCATGGCGACACCACCATCTTGTGCGTGGCGCGGGCCGACTTCCAAAAAATCCTGACTCAGCACGTTGAGCTTTATGATGCCATGTTGCGCCTGCAAGCGCGTCGCATCAGGCAGCTCTTTGGCTTGGTCGAAGACCTCAACACCCTGCCTCTGCGTTCCCGCCTGGCCAAGCAATTGCTGCACCTGGCGCGCAGCTATGGTGTGCCTTGCCTGAGCAACAGCCAGGAGACCCGCATCGGTTTGCACCTGGCCCAGGAAGAATTGGCCCAGTTGCTCGGTGCCTCGCGCCAGCGTGTGAACCAGGAGCTCAAAGCCATGGAGCGCGAAGAAGCCATCCGCATCGAAGCAGGCGGCATCGTGCTGCGAGACCGCAACGCACTCATGCGCATCAGCGAGGCGGATCAGTGAGCAACCCTAACGAGACCTACAGCGGTACCCGGCCTGTCTCTGACGCCCATGCCTTCGATGTGGGGACTCTGCAGCGTTGGCTCGAACAACATCTCCAGGGATTTCAAGGCCCCTTGCAAGTCGAGATGTTCAAAGGGGGGCAATCCAATCCGACTTACAAACTCAATACCCCCCACTGCAGCTATGTGATGCGTGCCAAACCCGGGCCGGTCGCCAAACTTTTGCCCTCGGCGCATGCGATCGAGCGAGAGTTCAAAGTCATGAGTGCACTCGCCTCAACCGATGTCCCCGTGGCCCGGATGCACGCCCTGTGTGAAGACGAATCGGTCATCGGGCGGGCCTTCTACATCATGGCCTTCGTTCCGGGACGGGTGCTCTGGGATCAATCCCTGCCGGGGATGAGCCCTGAGCAAAGGCGCGCTCATTACCTTGAGCTCAACCGTGTGCTGGCTTGCCTGCATCGTGCGCCGCATGCCCAAATCGGATTGTCTGACTACGGTCGGCCTGGTAACTACATCGAGCGCCAAATTGGACGTTGGAGCAAACAGTACCAAGCTTCGATCACCCAGCCGATCGAGGCCATGGATCGCCTGATCGAATGGTTGCCGCACCACATGCCTGCCAGCGCACAGACTGACCTGACATCGATCGTGCACGGCGACTATCGCATCGACAATGTGATCTATCACCCCGAGCAATCGCGCATTCTGGCGGTGCTCGACTGGGAGTTGTCTACTTTGGGACACCCATTGGCCGACTTCAGTTACCACTGCATGGCTTGGCACATTCCGCCGGGCACCTTCCGGGGTTTGGGGGGTGTCGACCTGGCTGGGCTGGGCATACCGCTCGAAGACGAATACATCCGCCTGTACTGCGACCAGACCGGATTTGCTGATCCTGTCGACCTGAAGACAGACTGGAACTTTTATTTGGCATACAACATGTTTCGCATCGCGGCCATTTTGCAAGGCATTGCCAAACGGGTCGAAGATGGTACTGCTTCCAGTGCCCAAGCCAAATCCTCAGGCGCTGGCGCTCGTCCCATGGCCGAATTGGCCTGGCGATATGCGCAACAGGCCTGAATCCACCACGGAGACCTTGATGAATTTTGAATACACCGACAAAGTCAAAGATCTGCAAGCCCGACTGATCGACTTCATGACCCGGCATGTTTACCCCAACGAGCAGCGCTTTTTTGAAGAGGTAGCCGCCAACCGGGCCCAAGGCAATGCCTGGATCCCCACGAAAATCGTGGAAGAACTCAAGCCTCTGGCCCGCAAAGCCGGTCTCTGGAACTTGTTCATCCCCAACAGCAAACGCGCCCCCCAAGGGCTGACCAATCTCGAGTACGCCCCCTTGTGCGAAATCATGGGCCGGGTGCCCTTTGCCGCAGAAGTCTTCAATTGTTCGGCACCTGACACGGGCAACATGGAAACGCTTGAGCGTTATGCTTCCGAGTCCATCAAAGACCAATGGCTCGAACCACTCTTGCGTGGGGAAATCCGCTCGGCATTTCTGATGACCGAACCCGAGGTGGCCTCGTCGGATGCCACCAACATCCAGTGCCGGATCGAGCGCGACGGGGATCATTACGTCATCAACGGTCGCAAATGGTGGAGTTCGGGTGCAGGCGATCCGCGCTGTGCGGTCTACATCGTCATGGGCAAGACTGACCCCGAGGCGCAGCGACATTCACAACAAAGCATGATCGTGGTCCCTTCCAACACACCCGGGATCGAAGTGTTACGCCCCTTGAGCGTGTTTGGGTACGATGATGCGCCACACGGCCACATGGAAGTGGTGCTCAAAAATGTCCGGGTGCCTGCCGGCAACATTTTGCTGGGAGAGGGACGCGGCTTTGAAATCGCCCAGGGCCGCTTGGGTCCCGGCCGCATTCACCATTGCATGCGCAGCATCGGGGTGGCCGAACGCGCCCTCGAATTGATGTGCAAACGCCTCAACAGCCGTGTCGCGTTTGGCAAACCCATCTCGGCCCAAAGCGTCTGGCACGAGCGCATCGCCGAGGCCCGCATCATGATCGAACAAGCCCGTTTGCTGACGCTTAAAGCGGCTTACATGATGGACACCGTGGGCAACAAAATCGCTCGCACCGAAATCGCCATGATCAAAGTGGTGGCGCCTAATGTCGCCTGCCAGATCATCGATTGGGCCATTCAAGCCCATGGTGCAGCAGGTGTTTGCAGCGATTTCCCGCTGGCTTATGCCTACGCTCATCAGCGCACCTTGCGACTGGCCGATGGCCCCGACGAGGTGCATCGCAATGCGATCGCCAAGCTCGAATTGGCGCGTCACATCGCCAGCGCGCCGCAAGACATTGACATGCCGGTCACCCGTGGCAGCTAGCCCCAGATCTTGTCCTCACTCAACCCCAAGGAGCTCCCATGATTGACGTTTATTCCTGGGCCACGCCCAATGGCCACAAAGTCCACATCATGCTCGAAGAGTGTGGCTATCTCCTGGGTCGCGACTGGCAAGCGATCCCTGTCAACATCGGAACTGGCGATCAGTTCAAACCTGATTTTTTAAAAATCAGCCCCAACAACAAAATCCCCGCACTGGTTGATCCCAACGGTCCGGATGGCAAGCCGATCAGCGTCTTTGAGTCAGGCGCTATTTTGGTTTATCTGGCAGCCAAAACCGGCAAATTCATGCCCAAAAGCGACCGAGCCAAATTCGAGGTTTTGCAATGGCTGATGTTCCAAATGGGTGGGGTCGGCCCCATGCTGGGTCAAAACCACCATTTCCGTCTTTATGCGCCGGAAAAACTCGAATATGCGATCAACCGTTACACCAACGAAGCCAAGCGCATTTATGGCGTGATTGACCGACGCCTGGCGGTTTCCAAATTCCTGGGGGGCGCGCAATACAGCATCGCCGACATGGCCACCTTCCCCTGGTTGCGCAACTGGCAAAATCAGGGTGTGGTGATGGACGAATACCCGCACCTGAAAAAATGGTTCGACAACATCGCTGCCCGTCCTGCCGTCCAGCGTGGCGTGCAGGTGTTGACCGATCTGCGCAAACCCATCACCGATGAAAAAGCGCGCGAAGTGCTGTTTGGAAACACTCAATACCAAAAGCGCTGAAGGACCAGACTCCGAAAATCCAGCGGGATTGTCCAAGACCCATGTTCCAGGCTGGATCATGGGTTTTGTGCATTTTTGGGGGGTGGCCTGCCCGGAGGGAATCGAACCCCCGACCCACAGCTTAGAAGGCTGTTGCTCTATCCAACTGAGCTACGGGCAGTTGACAAGAGGGCGATGGTCGGGGCGACATGATTCGAACATGCGACCCTCTGCTCCCAAAGCAGATGCGCTACCAGACTGCGCTACGCCCCGACTGATGTCATTGTATGCCGAGATTTTCTAGTATTTACCCTGATGCAATATATTGCCATTTATGGATAATTAAGCAGTTTAATGCATAAAACAAGGAGACAAGGATGGCAAGTTTCATCCATCGGGACACCGATCCGCCACGCATTGAGTTCCCCGACAGCTATAACGCCGCCGCAGATTTGTTGGCCGGCGCGAGTCAGTGGCCGGACAAGCCCGCCTACATCCAAGGCGATGACGGCGCCCAACTGACTTACGCCGAACTACACCGGCAGGCTCACTTGTGGGCCGGCGTGCTGCAAGCCGATGGCTTCGAGCCCGAACAGCGCGTGATGCTGGCCATGCACGACACGCTCGAATGGCCTGTGGCCTTTTTGGGCTGCATCTTGGCCGGGGTGGTTCCGATCGCGGTCAATACCTTGTTGACGGCCAAAGATTTTGAATACATGTTGCGCGACTCACGCGCCAAAGGTCTGATCACCTCCGAGGCTCTGCTGCCGCAATTTGAACCCTTGCTCGACGGTCGTTTGCCTGCCTTGCGTCGGGTGTATGTCGGTGGGGGCACTGGCACCACCCGGCACGATCGCATGAAGGATCGCATGAGTCAGGTTCAGCCCTTGGCACGGGCGCTCGGCACCCGGGCTGATGATGCCTGCTTTTGGCTGTATTCCAGTGGCTCGACCGGCAGCCCGAAAGGGACCGTGCATTTGCACAGCCACCTGATGCCAACGGCGGTGCTGTACGGTCAAAACATTTTGGGCATCCGCCATGACGATGTGGTGTATTCGGCGGCCAAGCTCTTTTTTGCTTACGGCCTGGGCAACGCCCTCACCTTTCCGCTGAGTGTAGGTGCCACCACCGTGCTGTGGCCCGGTCGCCCCACGCCTGAAGATGTGTTTGGCGTGCTCCAGCGTCACCAACCCACCATTTTTTACGGCGTCCCGACCTTGTATGCCTCGCTGCTGGCTCACCCCAAAAAGCCAACGGCTGCAGACCTGCGGTTGCGGGTCTGTACCAGCGCCGGCGAGGCTTTGCCTGCCGAAATCGGACACCATTGGCAGCAGGCTTATGGTTGTGAGATCCTCGACGGCATCGGATCGACCGAAATGCTGCACATCTTTTTGTCCAACCGCCCCGGCCAAGTGCGCTACGGCACCACCGGTCAAGCCGTACCGGGCTACGAGTTGCGGCTGATCAACGACGACGGCCAGGAATGCGCCACTGGCGAATTGGGTGAACTTCAGATCAAGGGACCCAGTGCCGCTTTGCTGTATTGGGGCAACCGGGCCAAAACCAAGGCCACCTTCTGTGGCGAATGGACCCGCAGTGGCGACAAGTACAGCCGCGATGCCGAGGGCTATTACACCTATGGCGGACGATCCGACGACATGCTCAAGGTGGGTGGCATCTATGTGTCACCCTTTGAGGTCGAGGCTTCCCTCATGACCCACGCCGCCGTGTTGGAAGCCGCAGTGATTGGTGTGCCCGACGACGAGGGGCTGATCAAACCCAAAGCCTACGTGGTTCTCAAAGACGGGCAGCGTGCCAGCATCGACGAACTCAAGGCTCATGTCAAATCCCAGCTTGCGCCTTACAAATACCCTCGCTGGATCGAATTGATCAACGAATTGCCCAAAACCGCCACAGGGAAAATCCAGAGGTTCAAACTGCGTGCCTCTCGGACATAATCACCAGGCCTTTTCACATTCAGGAGTTCTCATGACCACTCGTCGTCTTGTTCTGAGCCGCAGCGCTGCCGTGCTGGGTGCCGCTTCCACCGGTTTGCTCTTGCCCGAGATCGTGCGTGCGCAAAGCAGCAAAGTCCGCATCGGCCTGATGCTCCCCTACACCGGGACCTTTGCGCCTTTGGGCGTGGCCATTGAAAATGCGTTTCGCATGGCCCTTGATGAGCAAGGTGGCAAGCTCGCAGGTCGAGACATCGAGTGGTACAAGGTCGATGATGAATCCGAGCCTTCCAAAGGCGTCGAAAACGCCTCTCGCCTGGTGCAGCGCGACAAGGTGGATGTGCTGTTGGGCACCGTCCACTCGGGCGTTCAAATGGGCATCCACCGCGTGGCGCGCGAAAGTGGCGTCCTCAACCTGATCCCCAATGCGGGCGTGCATGCCGCCACCCGCGCCCTGTGCGCCCCCAATGTGTTCAGAACTTCATTCAGCAATTCGCAACCCACCCGCGCCCTGGGCAAACCCATGGTCGACAAAGGTCTGAAAAAAGCCGTCTGGATCACCTGGAAGTATGCGGCAGGTGACGAAGCATTTGAGGGCTTCAAAGAAGGCTATGTGGCCGCCGGTGGCACCATCGTCAAAGAGCTCGGCCTGCCCTTCCCCAACGTCGAATTCCAGGCGTTGCTGACCGAAATCGCTGCCCTCAAACCCGACGCAGTCGCATGCTTCTTCGCCGGTGGCGGTGCCGCCAAGTTCATCAGAGATTATGCCGCCGCAGGTCTCAAGGACAAAATTCCGCTGTACGGTTCCGGCTTCCTCACCGAGGGCGTGTTGCAGGCTGCCGGACCGGCTGCTGAAGGCATCTACAGCACCCTGCACTACAGCGACTCGCTCGAAACCGTGCGCAACAAATCCTTCCGTCTCAACTACGCCAAGACCTTCAAATTGCAACCCGATGTGTACGCCGTCCAAGGCTACGACTCGGGCCTGTTGCTGATCCAGGGGGCCAAAGCCGTCAATGGTGACCTATCGAACAAAAAAGCCTTGTACGCGGCCATGGAGAGCGCTGTCATCGACAGCCCGCGCGGCAAGTGGACCATGAGCAAGTCGCACAACCCGGTGCAAGACATCTATCTGCGCGTGGTCGACAAAGGTGAAAACAAAGTGGTGGGTGTGGCTGCCAAAGCCCTGGCCGACTCCGGCGCCGGCTGCCGCATGGCCTGACGGGGTGTTGTGGATCTCGCCAACTTTCTCATTCAGGTCCTCAACAGCGTTCAGTACGGCTTGCTGCTGTTTTTGCTGGCCGCCGGTCTGACCCTGATTTTCGGCATCATGGGTGTGGTCAACCTCGCTCATGGCAGCTTCTACATGATCGGGGCTTACCTGGGTTATGGCCTGACTGCCCAAACAGGGAGTCTGGCTTTGGCGCTGGCTGGCGGAGCGGCTTTGGCCGTGGTGCTCGGCTGGGTGCTTGAGCGCCTGCTGTTTCGTCATTTTTACCATCGCGATCACCTCGATCAGGTGCTCATGACGTTCGGGTTGATCTATGTGCTGGAAGAGTCGAGATCCATTCTTTGGGGGGATGATGTGCACGGCGTGCCCATCCCCGAGCTGTTGTCGGGTGCGATCCAATTGACCGAGAACCTGTCGTATCCGCATTACCGATTGTTCATCTCGGCGGTTTGCATTTTGCTGGCCCTGGGCCTGTACTTGCTGATCAGCCAAACCCGCATCGGCATGCGCATCCGTGCTGGCGCATTCAACTCGGACATGACCGAGGCACTGGGCATCAACATCCGCCGTCTGCACGCCCTGGTGTTCGCATTGGGCGTTGGGCTTGCAGCGGTTGCGGGCATTCTGGCAGCCCCCATCTCCAGCGTCTACCCCAATATGGGCTCACAGGTGCTGATCATGTGCTTTGTGGTGGTGGTCATCGGTGGCATCGGCAGCGTCCGTGGCGCCATGATCGCCGCATTGCTGGTGGGTCTGGTGGACACCTTTGGCAAAGTGCTGCTGCCCTCGGTGGCCAGCATGGGCGTGTATGTGCTCATGGCGCTGGTGCTGTTGTGGCGTCCGCAGGGGTTGTTCAAATCATGAGCACCGCCCGCGCGCACCTGGAAATCTTG
>JACCDX011471971.1_pt1 | contig 24433 bp, 32 predicted proteins | sample 7449681 | NCBI WGS metagenome assembly JACCDX01 (sample SAMN15323450, study PRJNA562643) | freshwater metagenome | isolation source: river surface water | place: USA:Blue River Watershed | collected 2017-08-18
TAGAAGTTGTGTAAATCTCATTTGAATGTTTTTACTTAATAAATATCAAATAAATTAAAAATAATTCATAATAAGTAGTTCCTCTCCCATATTTTGGGTTTGTCCTTTCTTTGCCGCCGCAGCCTTGGCAAACTCCTTCTTTTCCCATCTATATTGGTCTTCAGGGAACCACTCGTGCAAAAGTACGAAATCATAGTAAGATAACGAAAATTTTCCTTGAGTAGTTATTAACAATTTTGCTAATCTTTCGTGGTCATCTCGGTCAAAATCGTGATTTGAGTAGTAATTCTCGGTCTTCCAGTATGGTGGGTCAAGATAGAAATAAGTTGTCGGACTATCAAATTCTTTTATAACATTTTCAAAGTCACCCAACCTAAAATGACTAATCTTATTAAAGTGTTCTACCCAATCAGGTTTTGATAGCTTATCTCTGAATGTCAAATACTTTGACTTATACTTACCCTTTAAATCAATGAAGGAACTAGTTTCAGGTTTTGACCCACTGAATACTTGCGTTAGAACATAAGCATATTTTGCCGCAACATCGTAGTCGGGATAGTTTATAGTAAACCCGTCTCCAAATATTTCTTTTTGGAATGTATTAAACTGTTCTCGGTAAACTGGTGGTGTTACTTCCTCTCCTCGTTGTTGGCATGGTATTCTATTTACAGCGGATAACAAAACTGTTGGGTTCTGTAAACACATAAACAAGTTATAATTTAATGGATTGAAGTCATTATAAACAACCCTCTTTAGGTTGGGGTATTGTTTCAAATCCATATTAAAGAAACACCAGAACATTCCTCCGAATGTTTCCACGTATGTTTCCATGTCAGTTGGGTAGTATGGTACAATCCACTTACCTATTTTTGATTTTCCTCCGATGTATGATAGCATAGTTTGTTTAATATAACATTATTTCATTAAGAAACCAAGCTCATATACAAGTGGTCTCATTCTATCTTCCAAATTTTTATACAATTGTCTAAACCGGTTAAATTCATCGGAATAATATTCCTTCCAAAGTAATTTAAGTTGAGCATAACCAGCATCCCAAGATTTTAAATGATTTTCGTCTGTTGCGAATATTTCTCTCATTTGTATTGATTTTCTAACTAACTCAGTTGCCTTATCTAATACGAGTTTTGCATCAGGTGAAAGTTTGTCGTAAATTCTTTCTTCACCAAATAAAAGTTTATAAACGTATCGGTCTGAGTCAGTTCTTGCGTCATTGTAAAGGTCAGAATAATTATTAGTATTCGACATCTCCAACATTTCATTTTTTGACATCCAAAAAAATTCATTTTTTATACCCCAAACTTTGTTATTATAAGTTACTTGTCTAAGACCTGATTGTTGACTTGAATTATTAAATAGGGAATAAACAATCGCATCATATGTAAATTGTTCATATTGTTCATGTTGTTCGTTTGGGACAAGATATTCATCTTTATCATTTATCCATGTCGCATACTGACCTGATATTAATTTTCTAGATGTAAATAATGTTATCATTTTTTTAATATTAGATTGTGTTAAAAACATTCTGCCCTTTCCTGATAAATTTCCATTACCTGAAAAAATAGTCACAAATTGACTATTACCCATAACATTATTACCCTGCCAAGTAATTGTCCCAAAATATTCTTTAGGAGTTAAACTATCTTTACCATTAAGTATGATATAACTTTTTAATTCCGGATTAATTGATGTTTTATTGTTTTTTTCATTAATAAATGATTTTATTAAAGTTTTTTTATTATCAGTATTGTATAATGATTTTACTCCAAAATTTTCCAAAATTAATTCTTCATTCTCTTTTATTAAATCATGATTAAAAACTGTTTTAATATTATTTATTTTTTCACTGAAAATAGCGAAATTAATACCCCATCCTTTAGCAACATCAGAAAAATTGGCAGCTTCAAATAAAAATCCTTTTTCAAAACCAAAAAAATTAAAAAATTTTAACCTGAAATCATTATAAGCATCACCAGTCAAATACAGTGGTTTACAAAAAACACCTATTTTAACTTTTTGATTTATTTCTTGTATTTTAGTTAATCTATAAAAAAATTGTGAGTATAAATTTTTGGACGACTTGCCCCAACCTTCATTTTTCATTAATTTATTTATTTCGGTAAATGTATTACCTTTTAAATCACTCTCTCCAGTTTTTTTGGTCATTTCAGAACCATCACTATAAGGAGGATTCATCAAAACAATAATCTCACGACCTTCATTAATAGCAATCCTTAATCCTTCTGGAAGTTTTTCATCTGAGTCGTTCAAAAAATCAAACTGAAACTTAACCGCCTCAGGATTATATCCCATCTGATTTGCAGTATCAATATCCGATTGATTCAATGTTGAGACATATAATTCTTTAAATTTATAATCTCGAGTTAAATTACCGGTACCCCAAGCCGGGTCCCAAACAACATACTTCTCCTTCCAATCTTCACCAAATACGGAAGTGATATACTCATGGGCTTTATCCACCCAAATAGTTGGTGTAAAGAACTCTCCCTGCTTACGTCGAGTTGTATCTTCAACAAGTCTGTCAACGATTGAAGTTAATACTTCTTTTTCTCTCGGAGTATACTCAGATTTAAAATGTTGGAAAAATGATTGGTAGACTTTTCTATTTTTAACAGCAGGTTGTCCTAAGTTTTTAGTGACTATCGCCGGTATTTTATTATTTGGGTGTAGATAATTCTCAACAGGATTTACCAAAATTTGCACAAATAAATTTGCAAGTTGATTAGTTGTTAAATTAGTTTTACCCAATATATTTTTTAAAAAATAATCAAAAACTTGGGTGATGTTGCGATTTGTAATCGGAATTAATCTTTTTACATTATCAGTTAAGTCTTTAATTTTTTCCAAAACATCGTCAAGTTGGTCTGCAGAAAAAATAAATGGGCTAATTTTTTCATTCTCTGCAATCATCTTAACCAACTCGATGTTTTTTTCAGGAACACTAGACGGAGCAATACTCCAATCAAATGGCATTGCAAGATAATCTATAACATCATTAGTGTGTAAAACGGTACATTCATCTCTATCGGCCAATAAAATTGTACTTGGTAGTGGAGTTCCCGCAAGTTCAAATTTTTTGACATAATAAATTGCTTGAGCCAATACTGATGCAAAATCTAATTTATTCTTTAAGTTTACATCATCTTTAAACTCACACAAAAGTTTAATCTTTAATCTTTCGCATACACCATAACCATCACATTTAAATGGTGAAGTAAAATTAAGACCGATGATTTTTCTAGATAGAAACTCTCGGTAATGATATCCTACATCCATCTCATTTACTGCAAGAGAAAGATTGTTAGCGGTTTGACCTGATAATGTTAATTTCATAGAACAAAGATACGACTAAATTCCAAAAAAGCAAATTATGTGTTGAAAAGATTTTTGTTTGTCTTATTTTTTAAAAAAAAATAATATGGAAAAGGAAAAAAAAGGTTGTTCTAGTTGTAATAAAAATTCTAAAGGTTTTGAGTTTGGCACAAGAGAAAAGATTTATTCAGGCGTTGCCATTATCATAGTATTCTTCACATTCTATGGAATGATTGAGTTGGTAAAAGATATTATTTCTCTTTTTTAAATCTTACAAACAACTTAATAAACAAATCTCCCACCCCGTTGGTATTAAACCCTTTAGATTTTACTCTGAGGGGTTTTGACGTATCAAATTCTGCGGGTACTTTAATCTCAATAGGTCCGTCAGGATGTGGTACCTCAAATGAATCCTTTTTCAAGTCCTCCAAATTAAAATATCTATTGTATACCAAATCATTACCCGCTTTTTCAAAATCATTTTCAGGTACGATTCTAACTCTTAACACCAAATTACCATACATACCATTAATGTAATCACCATTACCCTGTAATTTGAAGAACTGTCCTTCGTCAACTCCGTGTGGTAATTTAACACTAATAGTTTCCAAAGATGGTATAGTACACTCACCGTTACATCCGCCACATCTTGTCCTGTAGGTAAATCCTTGCCCTTGACACGCGACACATGTTTGCCTAACCATTTGAATAAACATACCATTACCAACTCTAACTGTAGTAAATCCTTGTCCTGAACATTGGTTACAATTTATTCTATCACCGCCTTGCCCATTACAGGTAGGGCACTGTGTCCTTCTACTATAAGTTATTGACTTATCTCTAGACAAGAAAGATTCAATCGCCCCAATTGTAACATCAATTACTTTGTCAGGAACTGCCCTACGTTGATTAAATTGTTGACCAAAAGCATTATTAAAGAAATCATCAAAAGGATTAAACCCTGGTTGACCAAATGGATTATTCTTTTGAGCGTCGTAATTTCTTCTTTTACCTTCATCACCTAATGTATCATAAGCTTCAGATATTTTTTTAAACTCTTCCTCGTTACCACCTTTATCAGGATGATGTTTAACTGCCTTTTTCTTATAAGCTTTCTTTATCTCGTCTTGCGTTGCATTATCAGATACACCCAAAATATCATAAAAACTTTCTACACTCATTAACGTATTTTATTATATTTTTATTATGAAAAAATTAGAATACAATTTTCAAATTGTACTGTTTAAAAATAAAACAAAAAAGAAAATAATCAACAAGTTTCAGACCTATAAAAAAACAATAGAGGTTTATGAAAATTTATTAAAAAAAAGTAATTCGGTTATTTTTGAGAAACAGTTTGAGAACGGTGTTGAGTGTAATTACGAACTTGCAATACTTGAAAAATCTTCAGGTTCTATGATACCAATTTTCATTAAAGACGAATTTGGTAGACAATCCAAAGTAAGTTTGGAGGATGATGATTATATCATCAGTAAAATAAATAACTATAAAATACCAGATTTAATTTTAGATTATTCAACAAACAAAAAGATATCTGTAGAACAATTAATAAAAAAATATCTACCAAAAAATGAAATGAGTATGGTATCATCATTGAATAATAAAATTATCATACAAAAAGATGATGACTATAAGTTATTCACTCTAAAAACTATTGAGGATTCGTCCAGACTTATGGATTCTTTATTTAATTATTTTATATCAGAAAATAGGAGTGACACAATTTTTGTTAAGGACCATTCCACTATTCAAAGAAAATACCTATACGAAATTTTGGAACAAAAAGGTTTTCCTAAGTCGTACTTGTTTCGTCATTCAACAACTCATGTTTCAAAAAAATAAACTCAGTTCCTGAGATATCCACTTTAAACTGTGGACCTACTTGACTAGGTATTAATAACTCTTTCTGAGTCTCGTCGAAATCATTTTCTTTTAACTCAAACACAACAACCCCTTTACCATTTGGGTACATGTCTTCGATGGCGTCCGCAAGTAAAGCAAACTTTTCCATTAACCTATTAGTATCTTTACCAGTCTCTGCCATAAATTAAGTTTTTTTGGTTTCGGAGGTAGAACTTCTTCTTTACTCCTTTTTTTAATTGATTTAATGAAATCTAATTTTTCTTTATCTAAATCTACTTTGTCTTTTTCAATTTCACTCTGATACCAATTTAGCATCTTCTCGGATTTCATCTTCGTTATCCTCCAATTCTATTTTAGTTTGTTTAAACTCAAATTTTAACATCTTTAAATTTTTTAAAGATTGTTTTTCAAATATATTCTTTAATTCAGTTACTTTAGTTTGGAAAAGTACATCTTTTTCCTCTCTCTCTAAATTATAGTTAATTATATTCTGAATGTTTGTTGAAACTTTTTCAATTGATTGCTCATCTATCTCTGAAACAAATGAGAACAATCTCATGTTAGGAGTTTTAGATTCCTGTTCCATTACTTTTTCTTCATCTACATATTTTTTTGGTAGTTTCCAAGACGTAGAAAACATAACATCGAAACTTAAAAAGTTTTGTAGTTTTCTTACCGACTGAAGATATGGAAATAGTGTTGAAAATTCTTTATATAAACTCATGATTAACCCTTTATTAAGTATGTTAAGGAATATGAAATTGTGATACCCAGGATAATAAGCTCCCTACTACTGAGAACAAACTGTTGGGGGTTTGTCTGTAGCAGGGCACTTATTAACCTAAAACATGTTCTTAGAACATTTAAAACTGAAAATATAAAACAAAATAAAAATAAAGATTCAAAATTAAGCATCTTCAGTTTTTTTTCTTTCGTCTAAGATTTCATTTCTCAAAGTTTGGAGAAGTGCTTTTAATTCTTGAGCAGACTTTCTCGCTCTTGTTCCAGCACTCTTATTACCTTTGAAAAACTTAGTAGCGTCAACAGACAATTCTTCTGTCAATGCTTTGATTTTTTCCAATGTATCCATCGTTACAATTTTTAATGATTTATTATAGAGTAAAATTAATTTTTTTGTGTTAGATGTAAATAAAAAAAGGATTTTTTTACCTTTTAATATTTTTTTCTAATACCCTATATATTGATGTAATCATATCTAAATCAGACTTTGTAAACCCCTTGTTAATATCAAAAAGTTCTTTGAAAAAGTCTCCTACAGATTCTCTAATCATGTTTTCTTTTTGTTGGTAGAATATTTCATCGAAAAAAGATTTGAAGTAATCATAATGTTCTCCTTCACTTGTAAATTCAATATTTTCTTTACTGAAGTTTTCAATCACTTTACCCCAACACCATTTAAAATGTTTTTCGTTGTCATCATCAGACATTGTTATTTTAGTTTCATTATTTTTGTTATCGTGACCAAAATAAGTATCCATCATTAAATCATACAAAGAACTGGTAAAGTCGTGATACAACTCAATCTTTTCTACAATGATATTGTTACTTCTAAACCAAACATCAACATCTTCGGGACTTAACGGCTTGGTTACATAATTAAAAAAATTCTCCATAAGAAACCTTATGGAGAAATAATAATAAATAATATTTAATTGTCTATTATTGGGTTTTTTTACTGTAATTAAGAAGTTGTTTCATTCTGTCGAATTCTTCATTAATTTTTTGAGTTTTCTTCTCATCAGTTGATTCCAATTTCATTAATATTTTATTAGCCTTATCACCTTCTTGTGTATCTTGTACAACTGGTTGAGCTGACTTATTATACGCCTTTCTTTTCACTTTGGCCAATAAATTATCTTTTCTAATCTTATTTCTTTTTTTGTTAACATCAGATTTACCAGTGTTTGCCCATTCAGGGTTGTTTCCTGTTCTTGAAGAACCTTCAACGTTGTCATCCACCCAATCCTCATTAGGATGAATCTCATCATAATCAAGATTTTCAAGTCCAGCCGCTGTAAAATTGTCGATATAATCTTTAACTGCATCAGATGGTATATAAGCCTTTTTATCCATCTTAGCTAACTCACCATTACCTTTAGGAAATATTTCAGGATTAGTATCGTAATCACCTTTTGAGCCATCTTTAAGATATTCTTTCATCTTTTTAGTTACACTCTTTAAATACTCATCATTTTCTTTACCTGAACCTTTGTGAGCTTTCTCATAAGTAGACAATCCTTTGTGTTGCGCAGTGGCCTTCAGTTTTTCCTCAGTTACTATCTTTTCAATAAAACTAATCATTTCACTTTCAGTCATTGTAATTGACTTTTTATTTTTAGTTTTATCCGACTTACCTTCCCCAAACATTTTATCCATTGCCCAATCAGTAACAGCGGGTGCAACATATGGTAGAGCCGCTTCTGCAGCACCTGCTAACGCAGCTTGCCATTGTTCATCAGTTTCACCACTTTTATTATCTTTTCTTAACATTTTAAAGTCTTCGGCGTCTATTTTATTGTTTTTGTTCTTATCAATATTTTTTTGTTTACCGTGTAATCTCTCATTCATTGCGATTGGTTTTCTGGCCAAATCTTTAATATGAGAACATTTTTCTTGGTATATTTCATCATTCTCTCCAAATTTTTCTTTTTGGTATTTACAAAATTCTGTATTTTCTTCATTTTCATCCTCAAAGTCCATAACATCCATATCTTCTTCCTCTTGTACATAATCAAAAGATGGGTTCTCTTCAAAGTCAACTCCCGCCTCAACATCATATATACCCTCTTCCATACTACCTTTACCCCATCCACACTCTGAACATTCTCCTTCCATGACACTACCTTTAGCACCACACTGCTCACAAACATTTTCCATTTCATCTAATTTGCCTTCGTTATAATCGGAAGTATCTGTAAATGTTTTATCACCAACTTTAAATTTTTCGCCTTTTTTGGTTTTGGCTAGTGCGGCAGTAAAAGCATTACCTTCGTCAGTTTCATCTGATTTTAACATACGTTCGATTTGTTCCGCCTTTTCATGAATGGTTTCGTTGATTATTTTTTCAACTAGACTATTGATATATGTTTCGTTAAGTTTCTGTCTCATCTTTAATTTTTTTTATATAAATATCATTTTAATCAAATTAATCCAAGTTCGTAAGCAATAATATTTTTAATTACCGACTCACTTATATTTTGTTTTTCACTTATGTCTGATATGACTTTTTGGAGTGTTTTGTTTTCCCATATCTTCAATGCTTTAATATCCCCTTGATTACAGTAAGGAAACTTTTTACACTTCTTTTTTACTTGTACAAACTTTCCGCCTGGTATTTGTGTTTTAGAAGCTCCTCTCCAATCTTTCTTTTTCATAGATTTAGCCCAAGATGCCGTTGTTTCATAAGACCCAGCACTTCCTGAACCTGTGGCCTCAGTAGCCTCAATCTTTTTTGGGGTCTCATCAAAACTTCTTTTAACAAAGTCACTATCAGGGTCAAATCCTACAGGACCTACAAATGCTCCCGAAGCTCCTGAACCAGTCGCTTCCTTACTTTCAATTTTTTCTAACTTGTCATAATATTTTGGGTCTTCGAATAAATGGTCCATAGCTATTTCCTTGGCCCTTTCTTTGTCATCAGTATGCTCCATTTCAACTTTAATACCTTTATTAAGTTGTTTTTTTAACACACTTTCAACCTCTGATTGTTTTTTGTTACCCTTTAAATTTTTACTAACTAAATCCTCAAAAGTTTTTTTATCAGCATTTCCACCTTTTAATTTTTCCTCGTTAGTTTCTTTATTTTTTCTACCTTGGCAGTGAGCTCTTTGGCTAAACCCTTTTGGATTATTACAATCAATACTTTTTTTATACTTTTCAGACCACTTTTCATCCAACTTGTTATCGTCCTCACCTAGTGATTTAACTACGTTATTTACCGCCATAACACCTTCAGCACCTTTGTTATAGATACCCATCTTTCCGGCCTGAGATTTAATTTCGCTTTTTAGTCTCTCTGTGAAACTATCAGTTTCTTGTAAATTAGTTTTACGCATTTTTCAATCTTGGTTCCCAATAACCCCTTTGAGTCCACATAAAATTGTAGAACTCTCGGAATACTTTTATTACAACCTCTTTAACATCTCCCTCGATTTTACCTCTTTTTATTTCTCGAGAAATATTGTCAATTAGTTTGTCCTCATACTGTCTCATAGTATTACTACCAATAAAGTCCTTGACTTCTTTACGAATCATGACTTCAATTTGTTTTTTATCTGAATCTGTAAGTGCCATGTTAAAAAGCAATTATTAAAAGTACAACAGTGGCAATACCTCCGGCAATTGCCCCTCTTCTCCACCATTTTATTTTATCATTTTGGTCTTCTATTACGTCTTCTAAATTTTTAGACAATTCTCTTAATTGACCTATTTGACCATCTTTATAACCTATAATGTTTTGGTTATTTAAATCTTTTTCTTTTAAAAAATGAATAACACTATCCTTTTGGACATCACGTTCTTCCATTTTAGCAATTCTTAAATAAGTTTGCTCAAGTTCTTCCTTACAACCGTCACCAGCCAAAATATCCTTAATTACTAACTTTGCAGTTTGGTTACTTAGGGTTATTTGGGTTGTATCTTTTTGAGAAAAACTTTTGAAGCTCAGAATAGTTAAAATTATCAACAGCAGAAACTTTGGCATTTGTTCTAGTTTTAATTATGTTTATGTTCTCATCGACAAGACTTATTTCGTTATTAATAACTAAAATAGACGAATCTAGTTTTGCAATTTTATTATCAATTCTTTGATTGACGGCCATTGCAGAGTCTATTTTGATTTGTAGACTATCAACTCTATTATAATAAGATTTAACGTCCACTCCAATGGTTGTTGTTAACATTAATGAATACACAACCAAAGCACCTACAATAATGATTAATAGATTAGTTACAATTTCTTTGATATTCATTCTTCATCAGGTTTTGTTTTCTTACGAGAAGCCAATATTTTCGCCCACTTTGATTTAAACTTTTCGTAATATGTTTTTAGTTTAGTGATGAGTTCCAAAAACTTTTCGTCAGTTTTAATCATCTCACCATTTAAATAAATACCATTCTCCTCTCCTATTGAATAGAAAAACTCAATGTCAAAATCTATTATTTTTCCTGACCATTCAACATTGTTTGTATAAACATTTAACTTATTGAAGTCTACAAGGTCAGAAACCTCTGTCACAAACTCGTCCATTGTTTCTTGGAATGCAATTTTTTCATCGGTTGTTAATTCTAAATCAGAGGAATCTTTACTGTGAAGTACTAATATACCACCTGAGATTCGATAAGCTTGTTTCTTATCCTTAGCCGATGGGTCTTTTTCTTCCTCATCATTTTCAATATCATCCTCAACAGATTTGGCAACATTAATCTTTTTGGTTACGTTTTCACCGCCAACTAAATTAAGACCTTGTTCTGTTAATATACCATATTGATTTTTAATTCGATTAGTTTCATCAATTACATTAGAGTTAGATAACATCTCTCGTGATGCTCTAAGTAATTTTTTAATTTCATCATGTGAATTGTTCATCTTCTATATGTTTTAAAAAAAGTTCAAAATCAAATGAAGGGTTAACATCAGTATATTCTTGTTTGTAGTTACTTTTTGTTACAACACCTTCGTATCTTTCAACACCGGTTATTTTGGTATTGTGTCCTATTATTTGGTTTTTAATGGACATTTCTTCGAACAATTTTTTACATATAAAAGCAGTTGCCTTTATTTGTAAATCGGTATAAGGTTCCCAAAAGAAATAATCCCTCCACTTTTTCTCGAACACACTACCTTTATAAATATCTCCAATCCAGTTAACGTAATGGTCATTGAGTGGTTCTTTTTGTAACCAACCCAAATTTTCTAAACAAATTACAATTGAATTACGATTTATTCTATCCTCAATAAAGAATTCAGGGTATTCCGTATTTCCAAGAAGTTGTAAGATTTTACCTTCTTTTGTGATTATATAGTGGGGTATTTTCTTATTTTTACCGTTATACCTATATTTTAATGACTGTATATATTCATCTAAATTGCGAGAGGTATGTGTTAAAATAATTTGGTGTTTTTTTTCTTCATACTTTTCAGTTTTGAATTCACCGTATTTTATTATTTCAAACATAAATCATATTTTACTTGGAGTATGTGAGTCTTTTAGAGCCGTCTTCCTCACCGTTATCTCCCTTTTCAATATAAACAGGAACTTCCACTATTTTCTCAATTTCGACTATTTTTTCAACGGGTACCTCAACAATCTTTTCAACCTCGATTGATTTTGGTTGTATTTTTTCAAGTTCTCCAATTCTTGACATAAGTTGAGCAACTAACTGTTCGTCTCTAATAGGAACTTCAACTACTTTCTCAACAATCTTTTCAACTTCGACTATTTTATCAACCGGTACTTCTACAGTTTTTTCTATTTCGACAATTTTCTCAACAGGTACTTCAACAATCTTTTCAACTTCAACTATTTTCTCAACCGGTACCTCTATTGTTTTTTCCACCTCAACAATCTTTTCAACGGGAACTTCAACTATTTTCTCAACAACAATCTTTTCTATACCAATTTTGTTTTCAGTTTTACCAGTATCATATTTTGTAAAAAAGTGTAATGAAGTTAATGATATAATAGGTAACAAACCTCCCTCCAAAAACGCAAGCCATCTTTTTGCCGAGGTTACATCTGACATATCAGAACCTAACATTTCCCAAACAGGTGATGTTAATTCCACCCAAGATTTAAATAAGTCTCCGTTTTCATCTATCTCTTTGAATGAGAAATAAATGTTACCAATCATTTGTATAAAGGTGATTAGTCCGAACATGAACCAAACTCCTCCCTTGATTTTATTGGTGGCCGCAACCAAAGCGGTCATTGCTCCTACCTCAATTGCAATTGATAGGTATATCGCCCAATTAATTGGGTTTGCTATATCATACCATGAAACAACGTGTGATATTGATATAATTGCAACCAATATAATTGGAACCAAGAACATGGTTCTGTTTGGGTGTTCGACCACCCAATTTAATATTTTTTTCATTTTTGAGTTCTTAAACTATCAATGATATCACCAATTCTTTCTTGTCTGGTAACATCCATCATCTCTCTGTCGGTTGATTGAATCATTCTTCTTTCAGCCTCAAGTCCTTCGATTTTTATTTCTTTTCTAAGTTGTATCGTCATAGAATCAATTCTTTCGTTGTTTTTTAACGAAACCTCCCTAACTTTTTCAACTCGTGTATTTGTACTACAGGTTTTAAAAAAGATAATGAGAATTAGTATACTTGAAATTCTAACTCCCCAGTTGTCCAAAAATTCTAATGCTTTTTTCATAATAGTTTTCTTTAAAAAGTAAAAAACCTTCTACCATAATAAATAGAAGGTCTTTTATTTTTTACATATAATCGAAAAGTACCGAACTTTCGTTTCTTAATTTTCGAAGTGCTTTCTCCTTAATCTGTCGGACTCTCTCTTTTGTCAGACCAAAGTCAGAACCAATATCCTCCAATGTTCTTGGTGTACCTGTTAGTCCAAAGTAATCAAGTACGATTACTTTTTCTCTCTCATCCAACACATTCAAAAGATTTATCAATTCAGATTTTAGAACATCTTTATTATTGAAAACCGCATCAGGCATATCAGCGTCCTCATTTTTGATAATGTCAACAAGTGTGTCACCCTCCTCATTGATTGTCATATCGAGGTCGATGATTGATGGTAACATCTCAAACTTGTCATCGAGTTTACCACCTTTGGATTCAACCTCCTTTTTTGCTCGTTGCAAGTCTTGTACCACATTGACGGGTAGTCGGATAGTTCGAGCGTTATCATTGAGTGATTGTAGGATTGATTGTTTTACCCACCAAACCGCGTATGATATGAAACGAAGGTTTTTACTCCAATCAAAGTTATTGATTGCCTTCATAAGACCCAAGTTACCTTCGGCAATCAAATCAGGAAAATCCAATCCTTGATTTTGGTATTGCTTGGCCACCGTAATAACAAAACGAAGGTTTCCAATCAATAGTTCTTTTTGAATTGCTTGACGTTCTTTCTCTGTTATGTTCTCGGATTGCATCTTGGCCGCAAGTTCTCTCTCACGCTCGGGGGACATCACCTTAATCTTACGAATGTCCTTTAGGTAATGTTGAATCTCTTCTTGGTTAATAGGAATACCGGTGTTTTTATCTTTCATAAATTATTTGGAATAGTTATCTAATTGTTTCTTTTCTTCGTCTGTCAATGCGTTATACCCTTTGGATGCAATCTTATCCAAAAGTTCGTCCAGAGTTTTTGGTTTTGGTTTAAGACGTGGTAGTACAAAATTTTCAATGTCATCAAAATCCAATTCATCTTCAAATTCTGCATTCTCATTGATTTGTGTAAGGTCGAATGATATTGTAAAATCGTTTGTTTTAGTGTTACCAAACAAATGTTGGTAGACTTCGTGTACCATATTTACTGACAATACTTCAGGATTGTACGGTAACAACACATATACAATTTGTGTTTTCTCAAAAATAGAACCAACTTCCTTTTTAAGGTTATCAAACTTTTTATCACTTTCGAACGTGATAATAAACGATTCATCAGTCATATAATACTTCGCATTTTCTGAACCTGTCTTGTCTATTAGATTATCACAGATAACATTAACAAGCTCTTCGGGTCTGTCGTGTTTGGCAAATACAATTAATAAGTAGTTCATATGATTAATTTTTGACAAATATACAACTATTTTCCAATCTCACAAATTATTGTGACACGTAACTGATATTTTCCTCTTTTTTGATTCGAATAACATTGTCCGCCCAATTGGTAACCAATGGATTGTGGGTGATTACAAAAATCTTTTCAAAATATTCTTTAATCTTTGTGAAAAACTCTGAAACCATATCCAAGTTATCATTAGATATTTTACCGAATACCTCATCAAACACTATTATATTTGGTTTTGGTAGAGAACATATCTTACTTAATACCGCTCTTAATGCTAATGACGCTATTGTTCTTTCGTAACCTGAACCTGATGACATTAGTTTTTCAATTTGGGTATTATTGTCAACCATAATAAACTCAACTTCGTTCTTATCGTTAATTTGAATCTCCAATCTAAAATGACAACTATTCTCTAACAATCTTTGTAATTCAGAGTTTATAAGTGGCATCATAGTTTTCATAATAATTTTTGAAATGCCATTCTTACCATAAATCTCCAAGTACATTTTGTAGATTTTTTCTCTCTCGGATTCTAATTTGATTTTTTCGATAAGTTTCTTGTTGTTGTCAATCTTTTCCTCCAATTTTTCATTATCAAACTTCAATCGATTAATCTCATTATTTATTGTTGTTTTTTGACGTTCCAATTCATCCAACCTCATGTTAGCTTTAATCAACATTTCTTCGGTCTTGTTGTTTGCCTGAATTTTCTCCTGTACCTCGTCGTATCTTTTGAGTTTATCATTAAGTTTTTCAATCTTCATATCGAAACTTTCTATGTTAAGTTCCAATTTTTCTTTAATCAACTTATTTTTTTCATACTCATCGAACTCTTTTTTAAGTTTAACAAAACCTTCCTCTTTGCTGGATAAATCCTGCATTAACCCCTCAATTTCACCTTTATGCGTGATAAATCCGTCAAGTTCTGAGATTCTCGATTGGGTAATTGCGGCATTCATTAGTTCGATACCACAATGCTCACACTTAATACCACCACTAACAGAACTTTTTAACTTTTCAATCGATGAAATATTGGTATCAATCTCAACTTTTTTCTTGTAAGCATCGCTGTATTCACTTTTAACCTTATCGTGTTTGTCTTCGTGATAGTACTCACTTGGTTCTACCACCTTAACCTCCAATAACTGTTTAGCGATTTGGGTTTTTTGTGTTTCAAAACCAGTTATCTCGACCTTAACTTTATCAGGTTGTAGAATACTAATCTCGGTATCAATATCGTTATGTTTGTTCTTTAACAAACTGTCACGGTATTCTTGACCTTTGATGATTCTATTTTGAGCCTCAATTAATTCATCTTGCTTAACGCCAATCGAGTCTTTATTAGTTGCAATATCCCCACTGAATGTTTCGATATCAGTCTTCAATTGCTCACTATTGTGTACATTCGATATCATTGATTTTGAAAACTCGGCAAATACTTCCTTGGCGGCATCCTCTTTCCTTTTCAGAAATTCGAGTCCCATAAATCTTGATAGCACTTGACCTCGAGCAGTTGGTTTTGAATCAATCAAATCCTCTAAATTGGTTGCCGTGGTAAGAATGGTCATCAAAAAATCTTCCTTTGACCCAATCGAAGTTTTAATAAATGCTTCGGTTTCTCTACGTTGTTCTCCGGTAAAATTCATCAAACTACCATCAGACAACTTTTTGAAGAAGTCCAGTTCGGTTTTAACATTCCAATCACCAGCCTTTGATTTTTTACGTTCAATGTTACGAACAATGATATACTCATCACCATCAATGATTACCTCACCCTTAACAGACACCTTGTTTTTATCAGTAAACCTGTTGAATACTTCCTCGGCTTTGGATGTTTTGGTTGTCTCGTTAAAGAATAAGAACAACAATAAATCTACTGACAGAACTGTTTTTCCCCCAAAGTTTGGTGGATTAGATTCGATTACCGATATACCATCACACTTTGTAAAATCAATAACTTGGTTCTCCCCATATGATAAAAAGTTTGAAAACTCAATCTTCTTGATGTACCACCTTTTAAAGGGTGCCGCCTCAGAGTCATTCATTGCCAACTTACTATCAACAATACCATCCAATTTATAAATCTCATCATAAGAATCTTCGTTACCTTTATTCTTCAAAAAAGATTTAACTAGTTCTAATTGATAATTCTTATCGAGTACATTAAATGAGATATCAACTGTTTGTATTGTCTCGTCAGATGTTTTTGTTTTGGTAATTACATTAACATTTGTTGACAAATACTTTTTCTGAAAATAGTGTCTAACACTTTTGATTTTTTCTTGTGTAATATTTTCAGCGTAATCCTCCCATACAACCTGTATGTAGGGATTATCAAGCAAATTGGTATCTAATTTATGACTCATTTTTTTATAATTGAAGTTGGGTGGGGGATTAAATAAATCCATTTTACTGTTCTGACACAATCGTGGCTTCTTCGACATCACTCATACCTGACATCTGACTTTGCATTTCCGCGAATTTTTGTGAGAGCATGTCTGTATACTCTTTTTCCATTTTGCGTCGCATTCCCTTAATTACGTTGTTGCGATTCTTAACCTTTTGTTTGTGGTTTTTTCTAGTTCTTGACTTTGGCATAATATATAAATTTTAAATTATTACTTAACAGGTCGGTTTTCTTCAAACCATTCTATAACACTATTGATTGCCCATACCGCTCCTGAGGCCATTAGACCATCAAAGAACCAAGATATGTAAGGACTGGTTCCGAAAAAATAATACGAAGGTGAGAATATAAACAGTCCCAAAAAGAAACCCACCCAAGTTGACGTACACATCATACAAGATAACAAATCTGATATGAATGTGAAAATTGGAGCAATTGCCGGAACTCGTGAGTTACCCAATTGTTTTATTCCATTTCTTAATCCAGCAAATATACTGCCGTAAACCATAATGTTGGAGAATCCGTACGCCAACACAAACCACGCAATTAAATAAGTCATCATAATCTTTCTTTTATATTTGAATTTTTTAGATAAAAAGCATAAGAAGTTTTTGTGAGATTTTCAAGTTCCTCTATCTTTTTGTTTAAATTTTCTATTTCTCTATTTTTGTCACCAAGTTGTCGGTTGAGTTCCATCAATGAAGTTTGAAGTTTTCCACATTCAAATTCTTTTTGATTTTCTAATTTACCTTTTAGTACATAAATCTCATTTTGAAGTTCTTCAATTTTTGAATTGTCTTCAACCATAATTTGTTTTTCGAGTTCTCTCTCGATTATATCAGGTAATTGTCCTTGATTCAATAAACCATATTTCTCAATGTAATAACCCTTCCTAAAACAAAGTTTGACAAAATCATCAACCAACTCGATTTCATTCAATTTACAGAACGAAACCAAATCGTTGTGGTCTTGGTTGGTTAATTCAATAGTTAACAAGTTTTTCTGTTCCATGTTCTAAATCTTCAAATGAGTTAATTCTAAATGATAAAAATGGTCTTGGGTTATTCAAATCAATTGTTGTGTATTCGTCCTTTTCAACATCATAAACACCATAACCATGCTTTGTTATTGTCTCACCATAATTTTGACAAATGGTCGAACCAATCATATACGCCTTTTTTCCTCCAGGTATATCAAATATCTGACGCTTATGTATATCACCACACAATACCAAATCACATCCTTCAAATTTAGATGACTCAAACCCATCTTCAAATTTGAATCCAAGATTTGTTGTTAGTCCTTGTACTGGTCCGTGAAACAAACCAATTTTAATCCTGTCTGATTTATCAATATCGGGTGGAATATTATGGTCCATAAGTGAATAAACACACCAATCAATGTTATCATCTTCGTACACACCTCTGTTCTTGTAATAAACAATGTTTTCATTTTGTAGGGATGCTATAACCGGAGTTAACGCATCCAATCTTTCCATATTGTTTTCAAGGAAGTCGTGATTACCGGGTATTAAAATTGTTTTTGTAATCTTCGAACACTCGGTTAATACCCAAGCAATAAACTCAACAAGCTCGGGTGTCATTTGGTTCTTGGAATGTACAAGGTCACCAGTAAAAACAATACGGTCAGGGTTAATCTCCCTCCATTGTTTAAACGCATCCTCCATAATAGAACGGTAGAGGTCGTGGTCTTTGAATAACCTAACATGTAGGTCACTAAAATGTACTAATTTTTTTATCATATTAATTATTATCGAATAGAGCAAAATCTTTGTTTACGTGACCACACTTTTCACACATGTAGGTTGGAAAAGGAACAAGGGTATCTTCGGAACTACCTGTGTAGAGCTTGGACACCCTTTTAATCAATACGATTTCCTTAAAATATTCGCTTCCACAATTTTCACAAACCTCTGTTGGTTGTTGTTTTAAATCAATTTTTGGTGATAAATCTTCCATAACTTTTTTTTCAAAGTGTAGGAAAAAAAAACTTAATAATCAACTATCACCACATAGTAAATAAAGTTGGGATTTCCTCATCCAATATGATGGTATCATTTTCATTTGACTTATTTTTTGGTTTAACCCAATAATCCAAGTAGTTTGTTTCAACTCCGTTTCTCGCATATTTGTTGATAACTGGTTTACCTGTGTTATAAGCACCCAATACCTTTTTCCAATCTTTATACTTTTTATAATGTGAGGACAAAACTTTCATTGAGATATAAACATTTAGGTCGATACTATCTTTAAGTTCGTTTCGTTTAACGGGAAACCCTGCAAAATAGGATGCATATTGTGGCATGATTTGCATTGCCCCGACAGCTCCGGCATGTGATACTTGTTTATGGTTATAACTTTCGTGATGAGGGCCAAGATATCCTGTTTCAATTCTTGCAACATTAAATGCAATATTCAGTGGTACGTTAAATGAATCAGCATAAAGAATGATAGCTGCATGTAATTTTTCAGCATTGGTTTTTGCTCTAATAGGTATTGTTTTATTAACGATAGAGGCATAAACAATAACAGATAATAGAGTCGCCGCAAATAGATAAATCAGTTTTTTCATAGCTTTTAGTTTTTAGTGTTAAGATAAATATTGTCTGATATCCATTGAAATCACCGTATTGAGGACATCTTGGGGTACCCTAAACTCCTCGAAATCGGAATTTTCTTTCAGTAGCACAATGATACAACCGAAAATTTTAATATCCTCATACTTTGTCCCTTTTAACATTTCTTTAAGTAATTTTCCATAAAATGGTAGTTGTAGGAAGTAGTGCCCAAGCGCATTATCAGGGTGTTTTTGGAACGGAGACTTCATTCTTTTGGTAAATTGATTCTCCTCAAAGTTCTTCGGCTTATTAGTTTTCCAATCGGTTATGATTAGTCCGACACTTTTTTTATCTTTACTCTCAATCAACCAAACTTTATCAGGCTGCCCCACATATCCAAGACCGGGGTCACCTAAAACAATTTCGGTATCCAAAAGTTCACCACCCCTTTCTTTCATAAGTTTTAGGTAGTTAGTTCCGGCATTAATCATACTATCACCCTTTAAAATTTGGGTAAAGTCACAATCAAAGTCAGGAACCCTAACATCTTTATCATACTCGTACATCTCAAGTATCTTTTTCTCCAAAAAGTAGTGGACTCTACTACCCATATTAGTTGAGTAATCGCCAGCGGCTTTCCATTCGGCAAGTAATCTTTGTTGTTCTACTACATCACCTTTGGCTTTCTTTAATGATATCTCCTCGGCGGGAAACTCCTCGTAGAATTTTTTTAGTAGTTTAGACACCGAAGGAAAATCACTCCTGACTTCCCCATCCAAACCCTTCATGAAATATTTGTGTTCTTCCTCAATAAAAGTTAACTCAATATCTTTACGTCGTTTATCTAATATTTCTCTTATTTCTTTTGCAGTTTGTTTTAAATTCATATTAATCCTTTATTTGTACATAATATTCATCTATCTGACCCTTTAAATCACATACGTCTTTATCTTTGGGTAGATGAATAATTTTTATTTTTCCGTATAATTTACCCCCATTTAACTCACGATATAATTTAACAGCGTTGTCCCAAGCATCACCATCGAGGGCAATAATAATATTCTTTTTAACCTTATCATATAAAGTATTAAACAACAACTCTGACATATGTTTACCAAGCATAGGAATACTATTTGATAAAAAGAATCCGTCAAATACACCCTCAACAAGATAAACATCTTTTTTCCAATCAATTAAGTGTTGGTTAAAGATTATCTTATCTTTTTCGGCTTGGGGGTTTTTATACTTGGCTCGTGACTTTGGGTCCCAACTTCTCGCGATATAATAATTTAACTCACCCTCAATATCATAAGATGGTACAATAATCCTACCTGCATGACTCCCGTTATCACAAAATCCTATAGAATACTTTTCAATAATATCATCGGTTATACCTCTGTTTTTCAGGTAGTTGTATGCTTGTTTATATACCGGATAAATTGGGTTGGAGTCTTTAAACATAACAAAACTATCAGGTAACCTTAATTTTTGTTTTGGTTTCTCCTTAGGTTTTAAATCTTCAGGTTGGAAAAGTTTATAGACCTTTTTATGTTTTTTGTTCCCGTAGTTGTCAATTAGTTTTCCAAGCGGCCCGTGCATACCATTTGTCTCTGAGCAACTCCAACATTTATATACGTGTTGGAGATAGTTGACCTCTAAATTACCCTTATTTCGCTCCTCGTCGCAGAGCGGACAATTAAAAGAAATTTGTCCCCTGTGTTCGTAGTGCATCTTTTCATCACCAAGTATTTCTCTTAGTAATTCAACTAATATTTCTTTTTCATCGGACATCAGGTAAAAATAAGGCACAAATTAGTTCATGTCAACTTCACAAGTTTTATGGTCGTATTATATTTATGAATATAAAAAATTCATAATGCCAACTGAAGTCATTATTAACGGATTATCGGGTCAAAGTCCATTTAATATTTACCTGTGCGATAACCCTGTGTCAACTTGTGTATATGTTGATACGATTACCGGTGGTACATATAACTTTGGGATACCTGAAATATTCGATGGTCAGACATCATTTAACCTTAAAATAACAACTGGTGGCGGTTGTGAGATTTACCAAACTTTGACAATATAATATGGCATCATGTTTATATACCACCGTATGTATTTCGAATACAGGAAATGATTCATTAAATGACACGTATGTTAGAACCGGTACGTTTAATGATAATTCATATTATATAGGTCAAACAAATAACTATGTAATCTTTTTTTCATCTGAGGGTTATTGGTGTGTTGCTGACTATATTGACGGACCTTGTTTATTGACGGGTAAAAGCCCTTGTACAAGTGTTTGTCCTGATTTTTGTGATGATTATTATCAAAGGGGAGCATGTCCTCCGCCTGAACCTCCACCTGTAAATCCTTGCGATATATTTGATTTTGAAGCGATTTTTGATTGTGATGTTGATGTTACTCCTACTCCAACTCCTACTAACACGTCTACGCCAACTTTAACTCCAACACCAACATCAACATCATTGTGTCCGTTATTTGTGGATGCCACTATACTATCATTCACTCCAACACCAACAGTTACCCCAAGTTTTACACCAACATCTTCAGGCCAGATTACTCGTGACTGCGGATTTTTAGGTGATGTAACCTTTAACACTATAAATTCAATAATTGATTGCCCATTCAGTTTAGAATTTCAAGATTGTTATAATGGAGCAATTTACTATACAACCAACGCTTTAACTAGACCTGAAGGTGGTAGTTTGGAGAGATTTATGATTTATCAAGCTAATGTTGATAATGTCAGGAGATGTATATCATACGTAGGAGTAAATGTAAATATAATTGGTAGTAACACTATTAACTTTATATCAAATTTAATTGGGTATTCAAACTTAGGCCAATGTGTAAGTTGTTTGGGTGTTCTCACTCCTACTCCTACCCCTACACCATCTATTACACCGACAATAACTCTTACATCCACTTCGAATAAACCAGAACCTCCACCCGCATCTAATACACCAACCCCAACAAAAACAAGACCTGTATTATATTATATTTATGAAAATTGTGATGACAATCTGAGAATTTGTCAACAAATACCAGCAGTAGAGGGATTATTAGTTAATCAAGCATTCAAAACGGGTAATGTTGGTGAATACCGTAATCAATGTTGGTTCTTGTATTCTGTTTCAACATTCTGTCCGACACAAAATCCAAATTACCAAACTTTAGTTTATAATACAAATGCTTTCCCATCTGTTTTAAATGTGACATTTAAGGATTGTAATGATTGCGCCATTAATGTTCCTTTGTCAAATCCTCCGTCACCGTCAAATAGTCCGACTCCAACAAGAACTGTAACCCCAACAAGACCACCTCAAGTGCAAGCATGTAAACCACATCAAGTAAAAATTACTAATAACATATGTGCGTTATGTAGTTTCATTCCTGTATACGAAATTCCACAAACTATAACCGTTTATAGTCCATCAGATAATCTTGTTATTGGTTCTTATGTTTATGTTAATTCTACTTGTACTTCGCCAATCCCTGCAAGTCAATACATTCAAAAAATTGGTCAATCAACGATATACCTAGTGGTTAATCCCGGTATATTATTAACGGCTTCATGTGCGGCGTGTTAATTATAAAAAAATAAAAAAACCAGAAAGAAACAAACCAATAAGTTATTTATAAAAAACTTTAATAAAGAATAATGAGGACAATTACTTTATATAACATAACAGGAATCAACCCACCTTTTATAGTTTATATATGTGATGTACTCGGAACCGATTGTATTGAAGTTTTACAGGTTAACGATTCTATTCCTCCATCGATAACATTAACAGTTCCTTCAATTTTTGACGATGTTGCGGCAGTTGGTATTAAAATAATTTCGTCTGATGGATGTGAGCGTTTAGAAACTGTTTTATGTGAAATTATTTCGAGCCCAACTCCTACTAGTACCGTCACACCAACAGTTACTCCAACTGTAACTAGTACATCATTTACTCAAACCCCGACCCCAACTAACACCCAAACACCAACTAATACCGAAACAGTAACTCAAACTCCAACTAATACCGAAACAGTAACTCAAACTCCAACAGAGACCCCAACAAATACCGCAACGAATACTTTAACTCCCACTCAAACTCCAACACAAACTGGTAATGGGTGTTTTTGTTATTTTGTATATGTAAGCGAACAAGATATTATTGCTGCGTCAGGTAATACCGATACAAATTTAAACGGTATTGTTAATATAGTTTATTTTGATTGTATTGAGGGGGTTATAACCAGCGCCATTACATCTAGTGGTTTCTACAACATTTGTAACAAATCTTCGGAAACATTTGAAACATTTAATACTAATGTTTTAATATCATTCACTCAAGATGATGAAGGTTATAACAATTTATCGGACCCGTCGTTTGTTTCAAGTTATTTTTTCACAGATAATTCATCTTGTGCATATAATGGGGATTGTATCCTCCCTAGTAATACTCCTACACCCACTCCGACACCAACACCAACTAACAACGGTTGTTTCTGTTATTTTGTGTACGTTTCTCAAACAGATATTAATAATGCAACGGGTAACTCAAATATAAACTATGACGGAGTTGTAACTATTCTCTATTTTAACTGTAATGAAGGTTTAACAAGGATAGACGTTACTTCATCCGGTTGGGTTCCGATTTGTAATAATGTATCTGAAACATTTGAAACTTTAGGTATTAATACTTTAATATCTTATTCACAAAACAATGAATCTTTAAATAATAAGAATGATGTTATTGACTCTTATTTTACAACTGATAACAATAATTGTGGTTCTAATGGTGATTGTGTTCTCCCTAGTGATACCCCCACCCCAACTCCAACTAAAACCCCTACCGGTACTCCAACTCAAACTCCTACTAATACAGATACCCCAACTCAAACTCCTACTACTACTCCTACCACCACACCAACACCTACCACCACACCAACCGCATTTGCAACAAGAACCGCATCAAATACTCAAACTCCAACTATTACCCCAACAAATACCGTAACCCCAACAAATAGCCCAATAGAATCTCCAACCCCAACACCAACCAATACTCCGACTAATACCGAAACTCCAACTAATACTCCAACTAATACTAGGACACAAACTAATACTCCAACTCCAACTGTAACTGAAAGTCCCACAAATACCAATACTCCTACAAATACTCAAACTCCAACATCAACTCAAACCCAAACAAATACGCCGACCGAAACTCCAACAAGTACAGTTACACCAACCGAAACTCCAACAAGTACAGTTACGCCAACAAATACTGTAACACAAACTAATACTCAAACAACTACTCAAACTCCAACTCAAACAGTAACCGAAACCCCAACAAATACTCAAACTCCAACTCAAACAGTAACCGA